>Ga0265342_10001134_pt1 | contig 25443 bp, 30 predicted proteins | sample 4CB327metaG_FD_203125 | JGI IMG/M metagenome (GOLD analysis project Ga0265342, IMG submission 203125) | Rhizosphere microbial communities from Carex aquatilis grown in University of Washington, Seatle, WA, United States - 4-CB3-27 metaG | ecosystem: Host-associated > Plants > Roots >... | reverse complement strand
GACATGACCGCACTGGCGCTGTGCCGGTGGCCAACTTCCACGGAGACCCCGGCATGAGCGAGCCGAAACCGACTTCCGCGTCAAAACCGACGACCGTCGAGGTCAGGCTGCCCTCCAGAATGGGCTACGAAAAGGTTGCCATGAGCACGGCCGCCGCCGTGGCCAAGCTGATGGGCTTCCGCGAGGACCGCGTCGAGGACCTCAAGACGGCCGTCGCCGAGGCCTGCATCAACGCCATCGAGCACGGAAACCGGATGAACGAAAAGCTCTCCGTCGGCGTGGTGCTCTCGGCGGGCGCCGACGAGCTGGTCGTCAAGGTCATCGACGACGGCAAGGGCATGAAGACGCAGCCCGCAAAGCCGGATATCGACCGCAAAATGCACGGAGAGGAAGGCCCGCGCGGCATGGGCATGTTCCTGATCCAGGCGCTAGTGGACGAAGCGGAGTGGGTAGTCGGCTCCGACGGCAAGAGCAGTTATGTGCGGCTGGTGATCCGGCTGGATAAAGATGCGTAACAACCAATAGAACACGGAGACGACAAGATCGTGCAGAACGAAACCAAGTCGCGCGTTGACCAGCTAACCTCCCCGGCCGGGCATCCGGTAACTGTTCTGCGCTTTGAGGGCGATATCGCCAGCACCTCGAAGGATGCTGTCCTTGGCACATACCAGGGACTCCCCAAAGACACGGCGAAGCTGATTCTGCTGGACTTCACCAAGGTGGATTACATCAATTCCAGCGGCATCGCTTTGGTGATTCAACTGCTGATCGAGGCCGCCAGCGCCAAGCAGAAGGTCTACGCCTTTGGGCTTTCGGCGCACTTCACAAAAGTGTTTACCATGGTGGGCATCACCAAGTACGCAGGGCTCTTTCCCAGCCAGGCAGAGGCGCTGGCGGCGCTGTAGAGGTGCGTGTCCCTCTGGAATTGCAAAGTGCAGGTCCTTCGACTCCCCTTCGCTGCGCTCAGGGTCGATCAGGATGACTGCATCGAGGGAAGTTTGAGAGCAGCCCCGCGCGTATCATGACGGATATGAACCTCGAAACAATACAGGCGGCCATTCGCGAGGCCGGCTTTGACGGCTGGCTCTTTTACGACCATCATCACCGCGATCCCATCGCCGCGCGCATCCTCGGCCTCGACGAGAAGGCGCACATCACGCGCCGCTGGTATTACTTTGTGCCGACAGTGGGCGAGCCGCGCAAGCTGGTGCATCGCGTCGAGCAGGGGCGGCTGGATTCGTTGCCCGGCTCGAAGGCGCTCTACTCAAGCTGGCAGGAGTTGGCCGGCGGGATTGAGGCGATGCTCTTCGGCGTGCGCCGCATCGCCATGCAGTACTCGCCCAACAACGCCATTATGTACGTTTCCATGGTCGATGCCGGGACGGTGGAGTTTTTACGCAGTCTGGGCAAGGAGGTCGTCAGCTCCGCCGACCTTGTCAGCCAATTTGAAGCGGTTTTGAATGAGGAGCAGGTGGCCAGCCACGGCGTCGCCCAGCGTGCTATCGATACGATTCTGGCCGAGGGCTGGCAGGAGATGGGCCGCCGTCTGCGCCCCGGCGCCTACACCGAATTCGATCATGTGCATTGGTTGAGCGAGGCGATGCGTCGCGAGGGCCTGGTGTGGGAGGACGGCCCCAACGTGAGCGCCAACGCCAACTCTTCCGACTCCCACTATGAGCCGACGGCGGAGAGATCGGCACCAATTCGCGAGGGCGATTTCATTCTCATTGACATTTGGGCCCGGCTGGATAAGCCCGCCAGCGTCTACTACGACATTACCTGGACTGGCGTGGTGGGCCGTGAGCCGACCGAGCGCGAGCAACTGGTTTTTAACACAGTGTGCGCCGCCCGCGACGCAGCCATCGCCACGGTCGAGCAGGCTTTCGCCGAGGGCCGCGCCATTCGCGGCTTCGAGGCCGACGATGCGGCCCGTGCAGTGATCGGTGCGGCGGGTTACGGCGAGTTTTTCACCCATCGTACCGGCCATAACATCGCCCAGGAACTGCACGGATCCGGCGCGCACCTTGACAATCTGGAAACCCACGACGAGCGCCTCCTATTGCCCCAGACCTGCTTCTCTGTGGAGCCGGGCATCTACCTGCCCGAGTTCGGGGTGCGCAGCGAGGTGGACATGATGACCGCGCCGGGTATGGCCTGGGTTACAGGCCGCATTCAGCAGGAGTTGGTGCGGATCTGACAGAGATAAGGGATCAGGAGTTAGGAAGTTCCCCGGCCCTGGTGCGGTATAGTCAAAAAGGAATGGCTACAGAACAAAACAAGAGCGCTGCCGGTGAGACAGGATTTGTGCACCTGCCCCTGATAGCCGGCTGGCTGGTGCCAGGAGCGGGGCATTTTCTGCTGCGCAAATGGGGCCGCGGATCGCTGCTGGCTGCGTCAATCCTGGGCATGTTTGTGCTGGGAATCGCCATGCAGGGCAAGCTCTACGGCGGAGCCCACGATATTCTTGACGTGCTAGGACTGGCCGGCGACCTGGGCAACGGGTTGTTGTACATTATCAGCCGGGTTCTGGGACTCGGCGCAGCCCAGGTGCAGGTGACCACGGCCGACTACGGCACGCGCTTTATCGTAGTGGCCGGCTTGCTCAACGTGATCGCCGCCGTAGATGCGCACAATCTGCGCACGGGGCGGAAATCATGATCTTTCAGCCATCTCATTTTGCGGCGGTTGTGCTGTTCGCCTTGTTCGCGTCCGTGGTCTTCGGCATCACCCAGCGCGAGACGCCACGGCGCATGATCCGTTACGGGATCTACTGCTTTGTGCTGTTCGTAGGCTCGGCGGTGGTACTCAGCTGGCTGATGTATCTGATCGCGCGATAGGCTTCCTTACAGGTTCTGAAAGTGCATCCAATACGTCTGCTCCCGCTTTTCGCCGCTAGCATTCTGGCCATGCCTTTGGCTGGAGGCCTAGCGGCGCAAACGCGCACTGTTGCCTTCACCATCGACGATCTTCCTTTCATGACGGGAGACAGCAGCTACCCCATGCTGCCCGTGGACGCCAAGTCAGCCGCCGCAGCCAATCACAAGCTGCTTGTCACTCTTGCCCGTCACCATGTCCCTGTCACCGGCTTCGTGATTCAGAAAGGTGTGGAAGAACTGGGAATTACTTCCGGCACCGAAATCCTGCGCGAGTGGACACGGCGCGGCTTTGACCTGGGCAATCATAGTTATTCACATCCGGACTTCAACGACCTCTCCATCGAGCAGTTCGAGGACCAGATCATCCGCGGCGAAGCCACTTCCCTACCCCTCATGAAGTCAGCGTCCCGCCGTATGGAGTTTTTCCGCTTCCCCTTCAATCACACCGGCGATACAGAAGAGAAGCACGACGCTATGGCCGCCTTCCTTGCGCAACGAGGATATCGGCTTGCTCCCTGTACCATCGAGACTTCGGATTGGATGTTCAATATTGCCTATGGTCGGATGCTTGCGCGCCGCGACAAAGTCTCGGCAGCTCACCTGCGCGCGGAGTATCTGGCCTTCACCAGCGCCCAGATTGACTACTTCAGCGGACTTAACAGGCAAGTCTTGGGATATGAGCCTCCGCAAATCATGCTCATTCACGACAATCAGCTCAACGCGGTTATGATCGAGCAACTGCTCGCGCTGTTTGAGAAGAAGCAATATCGCTGGATCACGCTCTCCCAGGCCGAGCAGGACCCGGCTTACCAAATTCCCGAGACTTTCATTACAAAATTCGGCCCCATGTGGGGCTACCGCTGGGCAAAGGAGCGCAACGTGAAGGTGGATGGCAGCCTGGAGCCGGAGCCGTTCAAATGGATTACCGATTACGGCAGAGATGAACCCACGCCGCCTCGCCGCAAACGCTCAGAGTTCTGAACGCGAACGATGCATGGCCTTGGCGGCAGCCGTACGAAGTTACTTCTTTGTGCTCTTCGGAGACTCTCAAGCCATGCGGTTCCGCTGCCAAACCGCGGCGTCAAAGCTGTGCGGGCAGGTATAACCCTCGGATCGGTAAAGATCGATAGCCTCGGAGTTGGATTCGGTAACGGTGAGGGAGATTTCGGTGGCGCCCAGGCGCATGAAGTGGAAGGCTGCTACAGAGAGCAGCATGCGAGCCAGACCTTGCCTGCGGTAGGTTGGATGGACGCAAACCTGGGTGATGTGGCCGCTCTCGGGGCTGACGCGCGAGCCCAGTACCAGGGCTATCATCTCCCGGCTATGGCGCTCTATCACAACGTGCGAGACCGGAGCGGAGAAGGTGCCGCAGCCGGAGTAGCGGACAATGTTGTGGAGAAAGCGCTGCGAACCATGGACGGAGCGGTACTGGTCGTTGATCATGCTGTCGGGATGGTCGCGATAGGCCTCGGAGATGAGCTTGCCGGCGGAGTTCAGATCTTCGTCGCGCCAAAGTCGAATCTCCAGTTCGCCAGGCAGATTTATGCGGGGCGGGGTCCAGAGACCTCGAAGAGGTTGCACCATGAAGAGCCGTCGGAAGATCTGGAAACCGGCCTTGCGAAAGATCGCGGCGTGGGAGCCTGAAGGGTGCAGAAGGAGTTGCGATTCGATGCGGTCGAGTTGCGGCGAGTTGAGCAGCGTCTCAAAAAGATGCTTAAGCAGCGTCTCCTCAACTTCGTGAGCTGAACCTCCTTCGGAACTGGAGCTGGACATGGCAAAAACATCGCCGATGACAGCCTTGGTCTCCTCGTAGACACAGAAGACATAGCCCGTTATCTGGCCAGCCTCAAGGGCTGCATAGCCGGGCAGCAGGTGGTTGTCGAGATATTGCATCAGCAACCTGGCTGAGGTGTGATAGTCCCAGTGAAGACGCTGCCTCCATAGCTCGCCTTCGACATCCAACACAGGGCGGAGCACCGGCGCGGCAAAGTGCCGCAGGTCGAGGATTTCGATGGAAGCACTCGTTGCCATGCTCACCTGTAAAGACAGTTAACAGCTAGCTGTCGTTAACTGTCTGCTGCTCGCTGACAGTTTACCGGCTGCCCACGAGATAAACCACCAGCCCCTGTTCCGGCCAACTGAAGAGCTGTGCATAGGGCCGGCCTTCGAGCAACTCTTCGAGGTCTGCCGAGGTGTGCAGATCCGCGCCATGAGCTCCGATGACGCGCGCCACCAACAGGTGCTGCTCATGGGGTACGCCGTCCCCCTCGTAGTTGACCACCTGACGGTTGCGGTAAAAGGAAAGGCCATATTCGATATCGCGCCGGACGCGAAATACCGCGACTGTTTCGTTGCCAGGCGCGGTGGTCGCAAGCCGGGCGGCCAGCGGGCGCGCGGAGTAAGAGCGGTCCAGCAGGTGAATCACCTGCTTGGTGGCGCTGACCTCAGGTATGCCGAAAAAGGGGCCTACGCCAAAAAGAAATAGAACCAACACCACGAGCACTCCGGTGGTGACCAGCCGGAGCCGGGCCAGACCGAAGCCCTTTACCACAATCAGAATCAGCATCACAGCACCGGAGGCGGCCAGCACCGCGGCAATGAGCGCGCGTGAAGGCGGCATTTGCGCACCATGAATCACAAACCAGGGCAACAGCAGCACGGAGATAGTCATCACGCCAGAAAGCATGGCATGGCCCACCAGCACCCAGCGGTTCAGGCCCAGCTGCCGGCGGCGGAAAAGGTAGTCCCCGGTGAGGATGGTGATAGGTGGAATGGAGGGCAGAATGTAGCCAGGCAGTTTGGACCGTGAGAATGAAAAGAAAACGATTGGAATGAGCGCCCAAATCACCAAAAACTCAGGAAAGGCATCGCCAGGGCGGTTGGCGCATGGCTTGCACTTGCTGGAACGGCGTTCGCGCCATTCGCACACGGATGTATGGATGCCGTCGATCAGCGCCCTGGCGGCGATCACCGTCCAGGGCATCATGGCCAACAACATCACTACCAGGTAGTACCAAAAGGGCTGCACATGCTGGTAGCGATCGGTGGCAAAGCGCTCCAGGTTGTGTTCGAGAAAGAACTCGCGGAAAAAGGTGGGATTCTGATGCTGCACGGCGATGAACCAGGGCAGCACCATGGCAAAGTAAAGTAGTATCCCCGGCCACCAGAAGGAGCGAAACAGGATCGACCAATCCCGCCGCAGAAAGGCAAAGGCAGCAACAATCACGATAGCCAGAAATGGCGCCACCGGTCCCTTGGCCAGCGTAGCCAGGCCGGTGAAAAAGTAAATGTCGTACAACCAGAATTTGGAGTCGGTCTCGTACCAAGCATACCAGCCGAGCAGACCGATGGCCAGCGGCGCCGCCATCTGCATATCCGTCGAGGCGCTCCGAGAAAAGCCGATGACGGCGGCACAAGCCAAAGTGATGATCGCAGCGTCCAGATGCCCGCCGGGGCGGAAGCGACGCATATGCAGGTAGATGAGCGCCACCATAATGAAGGCGAAGGTAGTCGAGGGCAGCCGCGCGCACCAGTCGTGAACGCCGAAATCCTTAAATAAAAACATCGCCCGCCAGTAGTAAAGCGCCGGCTTCTCAAGCCAGGGATGGCCGTATAGATAGGGAGTTACGCAGGCGCTCAGCCTGTCTCTCACGGCATGCGCGGAGTCGAAGCGGTCAAGCATCTCATGGGCTATCTGCGCATAGCGGGGCTCATCGGCGCCTACCAGCCCCAATCCGTCGCCGCCCAGGATCGGAGTCAGCCCATAGGTAAGAAAGAAGACCGTGAAAGCAAGAAAGAGAATCGCTTCGCAGATGCCGGCCCAGGGGGGGATTCGCCAGCGCAGGGTCTCGGGAGAACCCGGATCGGGCGGCTCCAAAAAGGGATCCAGGTAGCCGATGGCCCACTTGGGCAGCTTGTGAGGCCGCTTGCCCTGGTTATCAGGTGAATCCGGGGCGGAGGGTTCCTGAGTAGTATCCACTTCCAGCGTCTCTCCAACAGGCGGGGCATCGCATGTTCCGCGCAGTACAACGGGTTCGGCCCCGGACAGGGTAATGGGGGAATACTGACCCGGTCCGCTACACTCCGCGCCTGCAAGAAGCGCGAAGACTTGGCTGCAATTCGACTGGGACAAGGCTAACAGATTCGCGCGAAATCTCAAGCGTTCTCAAGTCGAGTCCTTGGTGAAAGAGGCCACGCCGGGTCGCAATTCGGCCAGATGGCAGAGTGGATGCTGGATCCTGAGAAGTGGGTTCCATGCGCAGCTACTCGGATGGAGCCTCTTGTTCCAGTGGAAGTATAGGCTCCACAGACGTCTTTTGCCGCTTACGCGACCGGTCCATCAACTCTGCGATCCGGGCCTGAAAACGGCCCGAACGGTCGGCCAGAAAGGTCAGCTCCGGCACATGGCGTACGCCCATCCGCTCCTTCAACGTAAAGCGAATGTACCCCTTGGCAGCTTCGAGGCCGGCCACGGTCTCCTCTTCGGCCTTGGCAATGTCCTGGACCGCGCTGTCCAGCGCCACGTAGACCCGCGCAGACTTGCCCCCAGGGTTCAGAGCCACCTCGCTTACGTAACAAAAGTGGATGCGAGGATCAACGAGTTCGCCTTCGATCAGGACGCCGATCTCAAGCCGCAACGTCTCCGCCACTCGGTCCTGATGGTGTTTTCGTCCTCTATGCTCCGGCATAATCCCTCGCAATGTACACGGCTAGACCAATCAGCATAGCAGAGGCGTTTGGCTGGAAGACCGAGCGATGGAACGGAATCGGAGTCCGAGTCAGGCAATCGTCACGAGGGCGCCTCAGCTTTCGATGTACTCCCAGAAGGAGTCAGCCAACTCGGCGCCGAGTTCGTTGGCCATGCGCCTGATGGAGCGCTCCACCTCCTCGATAAGGCCGTGCAGGTAGTCGCGGGAGCGGGAAATGGCTACCACGCCGATGGTGGCCGACTGCCACGTGACCGCCTCGTCCATCTCTGCCACGGAGACGTTGAAGCTCTGCTTCAACTGGTCCTTGATCGAGCGGACAACCTGCCGCCGGTCCTTGAGTGACTGGGCATGCTCAATGCGGAGTTCGAGGGTAAGCTGGGCGACGGGCATAGTGTCACGGCGTTTGCACCGCCAGTGTACGGCTGACCGCGCCGGACGGTTGAACTTTTTTCATGAGAAAACCCGTTCACCCTTCCTTGTGCGCTGCGGGGGCGTCGGAAATGCCCTAATCCGCAAACTGCGCCAGTTGCTCCGGCGCGGGTTTGGGAGTAAACAGGCTGACCACCACCATGGCCGCCACAGCCGCAATCAGCGCAGGGAAGATGGCGTCGCGTGCGGCCAGAATGGGCGGGAAGAACGCCTTTACCGCGGGCACATCCCATGCCAGGGTAACCACGGTGCCGCTGGCGATGGCGGCCACTGCCCCCCAGGCCGTGACGCGCTTGGAGTAGAAAGCCGCCAGCACCACCGGGGTAAGCGCGGCGGAGTAGACGGTGTAGGCATAGAGCATCTTCTGCAGGATGCTCTCGGCGTAAACCGCCTGGTAGAGCGCCCAGCAACCCAGCAACACTACGGCAAGCCGGGAGACGATGAGCACTCGCTTATTCGATGCCCTGGGAGCGATGTAGCGCACAAAAACGTCGTTGACCAGGTTGGTGGCAGGAGAGAACAGATAATTCGAGGCGGTGGAGATGACCTTGGCGAAGACCGCGCCCAGCAGCAGCGCCCCCATCAGGGCAGGCAGTCCGTGGCGGGCCGTATACGGAATAATCTCGCGCGGATGCAGGGCTACTTCTCCGGTGGGATAAAGCGCCCGGCCAAAGACGGCGATAGCCACGATCAACGTTTCCAGCAGCACGGTGCCCAGAATCCAGCCGACGACCGAAATACGCGCGTCCTTCTCCGATCTGGCGGAGAAAAACTTCTGATACATCACCTGGTTGCCCAGCATGAGCAGCATCACCGGCACCAGAAACTCCATTCCGCGGATCACACCCATGCCCACGGATTGCCGCACGTGATCGGGGCTCAACCGGTAGTTGCCTAGGACATGAAAGTACTCAGGCGGAAGCAATGCGTGAAGACCATGCCACCCGCCGGCCTGAAAGAAGAGCATTGGCGCGGCAATGACGCAGATGACGGTGACCAGGGAACCGATGGCCACATCCATATAGGCTACCGACGACATGCCGGCCATGGCCGTGGTAAGGATGACGAAGGCGGCAATGATGTAGGTGCCCAGCTCCGGCGTGACGGTCTCGGGAAAGATCAGATGCAGCACGTCTCCGCCGCCGCGAAACTGGTAGCTGGTGATGGCGATATAGGCAATCAGTATGGCGATGGTGCCAAGCACCCGCGCTGTCTGGTTGTAACGGACCTCGAGCAAATCAGGCAGGGTGAATTGGGCGAATCTGCGCGCCCTGGGGGCAATAAAGTAGATGAGCAGTAGCCCCAGCCATCCGCCAGCCGGCTGCCAAAGTGCGGCAAAGCCGTTCTTGTAAGCGTTCTCCGCACCGGCAAAAAGCGATCCGGCGCCGATCCACGAGGTGAGCAGGGTGAGCACCAGGACCATGGCCGGAAGCGACCGCCCGGCCACCAGGTAGTCGGCCTTGGTCTTCACCTGGGAGGTCCGATACAAGACAACAGCCAGCAGCGCTACAACTATGATGGCCAGAACAGCAACGTAGAGTTGAGACATCTGCGGGGTTCCTCGCTGGCGCTACCTGCGTTCCCGTCAGTGTACCGGATGGTGGAGGAGGTCTGCGCGGCCCAAATATCCCGTGGGCTATCATCGGCTTATGCAGTCTCATTACAAACTGGGCGACATTCTTGCCAATGCCATTACGCACGGCATTGGAGCCGCCTTCGCTGTGGCTGGAGCCGTGTATCTAATCGTTGCCTCAACACGAGGAACGGCCTGGCACATCGTCAGTTGCTCCATCTTCGCCGGCACCCTGGTGCTCGTCTATCTCTGCTCCACCCTCTATCACTCGCTTGTGCGGACGCGGGCGCGTCATGTCTTCCAGATACTTGACCACTCCTCCATCTACCTGCTGATCGCGGGCACCTACACGCCCTTTACGCTGATCTCGCTGCATGGGCCTTTGGGCTGGTCCATCTTCGGCGTTGAATGGACGCTGGCCATCGCCGGAGTCATCTTCAAGAGCTTCGCCGTGGACCGGTTCGAGGTTGCGTCGGCACTGGTTTATCTCTTCCAGGGCTGGTTTGTGGTCATCGCGATCCGCCCGTTATTCCACGCCATCGGTTGGCACGGGATCGCGTGGATGGGCGCGGGCGGATTGGCGTATACCCTAGGCATCGTCTTCTTCGCCCTGGACCGGCTGCGTTATTTCCATGCTGCGTGGCATCTCTTCGTGCTGGCCGGCAGCGTCGCTCACTACTTCGCTATTCTTTTCTACGTCGTTCCGGCGCGCCCGTGAACTCCAACCCTACTTACAGATTCTGGCGGTTGGGCAGGCTACTCTTAGTCAGAGTGCCGCGAATGCGATAGATAGCAATAATCCACGGAACCAGAACGGAAAACAGGAAGCGGGCCAGAATAGCGCGCAGCCCGTATCGCCACAGCAAGCGCCAGTCGGGGTGGTAGGCATACCAGATCTGGAGCGCGAGGATGGCCAGGAACGGAAGAACCGTCCAGGGCAGAATGAGCAGGGCCAGTAGTTGCACGATGCAACGCGCGGCGTTGCGGTACAACCGCGCGGGACGAACGCCGAGGATGCCGTCGCTGATGGCATAGCTGCCGAGCTGGCGGCAGGCCGACCGGAAGGTCAGTTGAGAACGATAGAGTGCCTTGGCATGCTCGACGAAGGCGGGCGGAGCCAGCCGCCGCGCCTCCAGGTCGAAGAGTGTGTCTTCCCCAAAGAAAACCGACTCCGGGAAGCCGCCGATTCGCTGCCAGAGATCTTTGGTAAATGCCATGGAGCGAGCAGTGCACGACTTGCTGGGCGTGGATTCTGAGAGCTTGACGCCCAGGAAGGGCGCCGAGGCCAGGTCCCAGAGGGTTGGATCGGCGAGGTCCAGGCAGGCGCCTCCCAAGGCATACTCGGCGCTTCCGGCGACGAGTGACGCACTGATGCGGGCCAGCCACTCCGGCGGGTAGGTGCATCCGGCGTCTGTGCAGGCAATAAATGGAGAGCTGGCAGCGGCAATGGCCACATTGCGGCCTCTGGAGATGGGGCCGGGACAGCTCTTCAGGTTGCAGCGCTCGTCGCGGATGGGTAGGAGATTGGAATGCCTGGTCCGGGCCTCAATCAGCCACTCCCAGGTGCCGTCCGTCGAGCCGCCGTCCACGATGATGACCTCGGCCGGGGGAGGAATCTGCGCCAGAAGGCTGGGAACCAGCCTGCCGATCTCCTCAGCCTCATTCAGGACGGTGGCAACGACGCTGACAGGTTGCATGTGCGCAGTATAGCGGCGCAGACGCTCCCGGTAACGTTGAGACCACCGTAAATTGACCGGATTCGCCGTTTAACGATAGAATTATAGAGTTTGGCGATGCACTCCGTTGAGGATGTGCAGGGCTATGCTGGGTTCACCGCCCTAAACCGTGGCGTGTGTGCGGCCCGCTCCCGATGCAGTCACTCTCTGTATGCGCCCCAATGCAGTTGACGGTATCCGATTTTGAATGCGCCTCGTTTTGTTGCCGGAGCGCTGGAGGGTTTGTTATGTACGCAGTGATTCGAACCGGCGGTAAGCAGTACCGGGTCGCTCCGGGCGACGTGTTGAAGATTGAAAGCGTGGTCTCCGGTGACAATACCGTCGAGTTCAGCGACATTCTGGCCGTCAGCGGCGAACCCGGAACCGTGGCCAGGCCGGCCACGGCCAAGGTAACCGCCGAGGTGCTGGGCGAGGGCCGGGGCGACAAGATCCTGGTCTTCCACCTGAAGCGGAAGAAGCAGTACAAAAAACTACAGGGCCACCGCCAAAACTTTACCGAGGTGCGCATCAAGGCAATCGAGGCCGATGGCGTGACCTACACCGCCGCCAAGTAGGCAGCGCGAGAAAAATCAGAAGGGGATTCGGCAATGGCACATAAAAAAGGTGGAGGCAGCTCCACAAACGGACGCGACTCAAATGCACAGCGGCTGGGCGTGAAGGCCTTTGCCGGAGAGCTGGTTACCGGTGGTTCCATCATCATGCGCCAGCGCGGCACCCGCATCAAGGCCGGCGTTAACGTAGGCAGAGGCTCCGACGACACGCTCTTCGCCAAGGTCACCGGTCGGGTGAAGTTCGTTGACCGCGGCAACCGCGGACGCTTTGCCTCCATCGAGCCGGTAGCAGCCGAGTAAGAAAGATCGACGCAATGGAAAAGGCCACGGCAATCCCGTGGCCTTTTCTCTATTCTCGATTCCCTGTACTTACCCTTCCGATTCCCTCTTCTTCAAGTTCCGGGTCAACACCTTATCCACCACGCTCTCTACGTCGGTCAGGAAGAAAGCGTTGGCCGGCTGTTGCACGGCAACCTGGGTTCCGGTGTGGCCCAAGGCGGAGGCGATCTCGTTCCAACGATAAATCGTCGAGTTGACCGGCATCACCACCGGCTGGCGAGCCGGCTCCGGCAGGGCGACGTAGGCTACCCAGATGCCCAGCGCAGCCAGAATCACAGACTCGTAGACAAATTGCAGTGGAGCGGTCAGCGAAGTCTTGTAAGACCAGAATAAAGAGACGATAAAGTCGCTGGAGGACATCAGACCAAGCCCTAACGCGATCCCGAATGCCATGTCGCGAACTGAGAGACGCAGCGCATTCATGCTCAGGCAGAGGAAGGCCAGCAGGCAAAGCTCAAGGATGCTCACCGAACGCATCAGTGAGAAGGCGATGTCGGGAATAATCAAAAAGCCGCGATGCGAGAAAGAGAGCGTCGACAGGCTAACGAGCGCCGAGACCAGAACCGCCCAGCGGAAGATCACAATACCTAACTTCATCAACCCTGGAAACGCCGACAGAGCGGAGCGGAAGACCTCAACGCAGATGAAGAACAACAGCACGGCGCTGGCGATGTAGACCGTCCAGTAGACATAAAAGTAAATGGGGAAGCAAAGGTCGTTGAACCAATGCCTCGCCTGGCCCTGGAAAAGAAGGAGCAACACAGGCATGGTTGCCATGCGCAAAACCAAATAGCTGCCCATGGCCGGGAAGCGACGCTGCAACTTCTTGGACCAGAACAGGAAGCATAATATGGCCCAAAGCCCGAATTCTGCCACGCTCATTAGGGACATCGCAAACTGTAAAGACATAAACCCCTTGCCATCCTAAGAATACTTAGAATAGCGCCGAATACCCCTAAGCTCAACAGAAAATCGGATTTGGCTCTGGCACTTTCGTGCCATTACCTCCGCTTCTAATTGCCAGACGGATTCGTAGGGCAGCCCATATAGGGTCCGCATCCTGGAGCCGGCATGCTCGCGGTTGCCGACTGGTGGCTCGCGACCACATGCTTCGTTGAGGGTGTGATGGAAGCGGCAGCGACGCCGACGAAAACTATGGCCAGTGCGAAGATACGGATGGTAAGTTTCATTGTTGGTAACCCCTTGTGATTTGAATTGGCTGGAAAAACACCTTCCAGCACATTGAAATAGTAGCGTATAAATACTAACAAGTCTAGATTATTCATATACATAAACAAGTAGTAACTAGTAATATTACCAATGTAATATTTTCTCGACTAATATTCACTCGATGAGAACCACTTTACCCTGACAGTCTCACCTCCTTTTCATCCTCCCCGCATGATAAAATAAGCCTAGGCAAATGCGCTTGAAAGCCCTAGTTTTTCAAGCGGTTAATCCCCGTATTCCAACCCGGAATCGCGATCGATTACCGCGCCCATTTTGAGAGAACAGCGAAAGCCTTGCGAACGGAATCCTATGGCAACTCAAGTACCTGACGGCATCCCCCTTCCCGACGAGAACGGCAGCTATACCGGCGAAAACATTAAGGTACTGGAGGGTCTGGAGGCGGTGCGCCTCCGTCCGGCCATGTATATCGGTTCAACCGGAGAGATGGGCCTGCACCACCTGGTGTACGAGGTGGTTGATAACTCCGTAGACGAAGCCCTGGCCGGCTATTGCAAAAAGATCGACGTCGTCATTCACGTGGACAACTCGGTCACCGTGACCGACGACGGCCGCGGCATTCCGGTGGACATGATGCCGCTCTCCAACGGACAGATGATGCCGGCCGTGCAAGTGGTGCTTACCAAGCTCCACGCCGGCGGCAAATTCGACGCCTCCACTTATAAAGTCTCCGGCGGCCTGCACGGCGTCGGCGTCAGTTGCGTGAACGCCCTCTCGCAGGAGTTCAACGTCGAAATATGGCGCGACAATCACACCTGGGAGATGGACTTCAGTTGCGGCGATCCCGTCGGCGAACTGCGCCAGGCGGGCACCAGCAAAAGGCGCGGAACTAAAGTTCATTTTTTGCCGGACAAGAGCATATTTACCGTTACCGAGTTCAACTTTGACACCCTCGCCCAACGCTTGCGCGAGATGGCCTTCCTGAACAAGGGCCTGGAGATTACGCTCACCGACGAGCGCACCGCAGACCCCAAGACCGGTAACGCCCGGCGCACAGAGTTCCGCTATGCCGGCGGCATCGCCGAGTTCGTAAAGCATCTGAATCGCGGCAAGACCGTACTGCACGACAAGCCGATCATGATGGAAGCGACGCGTGACAAAGTCGAGATCGAGATCGCGCTGCAGTACAACGACAGCTACTCCGAGACCGTCTTCAGCTTTGCTAACAACATCAACACCGTGGACGGTGGATCGCATCTCTCCGGCTTTCGCACCTCGCTCACCCGCACTATCAACGCCATCGGCCAGCAGTTGGGTCTCTTCAAAGATATGAAGGAGAACCTCAGCGGCGACGACGTGCGTGAGGGGCTGGTGGCAGTGGTCAGCGTCAAGCTCTCGCAGCCGCAGTTCGAGGGCCAGACCAAGGGCAAGCTCAACTCTGACATCGCGGGAACTGTGCAAGCCTTCGTCAACGAGCGGCTGGGCGCGTTCCTTGAGCAGAATCCGCCCATCGCCAGGCGCATCATCAACAAGGCCATCGAGGCAGCGCGCGCTCGCGAGGCCGCCCGCAAGGCGCGCGACCTGACCCGCCGCAAGGGCGCCCTGGACGGCGGTGGGCTGCCCGGCAAGTTGGCCGACTGCTCAGAGCGCAACCCGGATCGCTGCGAGCTTTATCTGGTCGAGGGCGAGAGCGCCGGCGGCACCGCCAAGCAGGGCCGTGACCGCAAGTTCCAGGCCATTCTGCCCCTCAAGGGCAAAATCCTCAACGTCGAAAAGGCCCGCTACGACAAGATGCTGGGCCATGAGGAGATCCGCGCCATGATTACGGCGCTGGGCTGCGGCATCGGCAAAGACGACTTCGACGCCACCAAGATCCGCTACGGCAAGATCATCCTGATGACCGACGCCGACGTAGACGGCTCGCACATTCGCACTCTGCTGCTTACCTTCTTCTTCCGCCACATGACGGAGTTGATCAAGCGCGACAATATCTACATCGCTCAGCCGCCGCTTTTCAAGATCAAGAAGGGCCGTTTCGAGCAGTACATCAAGGACGAGCGCGAGTTTGTGAAGGTCATGGTCAACCGCGCGTCAGAAGGCATGATCGTCCGCCACGGCGAGGCCGCCAGCCGCATCGAAGGCGCGAATCTCACCCGCTTCATGAGCATCCTGGACGAGTATCTGGGTTACGTTGAAAGAGTCGATAAACGCATCCGCAATGAGAAGCTCACCGAGATGCTGGCCCGTGCCGAACTCATCCACCGAGCTGATTTTGCCTCTCAGGCTGAAAGTGACGTTCCGCCCAAGCTGGCCCTGCTGCACGCTCAACTGACCGAACTGGCCGACGAGTTTCAATTCAAGGTGCATGATCCTGTCGAGGACGAGGAGCATCACACTTGGTCCATCTGCTTTACTGACGCGCAGGGCGCCACGCGCTGCATCGACTGGACCTTGGCCTCCAGCCCTGAGTTCCGCCAGATGATGTCCAAGTACACCCTCATTAAGGAGTTTCTGGAGCCGCCCTTTCTCATCGAATACGCCGCCAAGGCCGCCGCTGCTAGCTCAGCCGAAGCCGATGAAGCCGAAGAGGCAGAAGGCGCCGAGGCGCAGGCAGAAGCCAAACAATCCCGCCGCACCTCACGCATCCCGCGCGAACCAGTCGAGAAGCAGACCGCCCGCGAACTCTTTGCCTATATCGTCGAACAGGGTAAGAAGGACTACCAGGTTCAGCGCTACAAGGGCCTGGGCGAGATGACCAGCACGCAGCTCTGGGAGACCACCATGGACCCCGATCGCCGCACCCTGCTCCAGGTCAAGCTCGAAGACATCGCCGAGACCGAAGCCATCTTCACCACCCTCATGGGCGAAGACGTTGAGGCGCGCCGCAAGTTCATCGAGGACAATGCGCTGGACGTGAAGAACCTGGACATTTAGACCGACCGTTTACCCTCCTATCCCACAAAAGCCGTGCCACCGCAGCGGCCCGTGTACCATTTGGGCATGGCGCTGGTAGAGGTCAACTCGGTATCGAAGAGCTATCCCCGGTGGGCGGGACTGCGGACAGAACAAATCGCCGTCGTCGAGGATGTCTCCTTCACCATCGAGGCAGGAGAGACGCTGGGATTGGTTGGCGAGTCCGGTTCGGGCAAGACCACGCTGGCGCGGATGATTCTTGGGCTGGTCGCGCCCAGCCGGGGTAGCGTGCGCGTGAACGGAATCGACATAGCCCGCGCCTCACGGGCCGAGCTGCACCACTTGCGCCGCCAGATGCAGCCCGTCTTTCAGGACCCCTACGCCGCCCTGAATCCACGTATGAATGTGCTGGAGATTGTGACCGAGCCGCTGGTAATCCATCGCCGCGAGACCGGCTTCAAGACCGGACGCGCCGCACTGCGCGCCAAGGCGATTGAACTGCTTCGCGAGGTGGGCCTGGACGAGTTGACGCTCAAGCGTCACCCGCACGAATTCAGCGGCGGACAACGGCAGCGCATCAACATCGCCCGCGCGCTGGCGCTACGGCCCAAACTGCTGATTCTGGATGAGCCGGTTTCGGCCCTGGATGTGAGTGTGGGAGCGCAGATTGTGAACCTGCTGCGCCGGTTGCAGCGCGAGCATGGCCTGACTTACCTGTTCATCTCCCATTCCATGCCGCTGGTGCGCTACCTGAGCACGCGCATCGCGGTGATGGAGCATGGGCGGTTGGTGGAGAGCGGCGAAGCAGTGGCGCTCTGCGCAAATCCTAGGCAAGCGTATACCCGGCAACTGATTGCGGCCACGCCGGAGTTGCCTGCCGGCGTAGCTTGAGAATCTGTTAAAGCCCGGTGCGAACCTCCCAGGTATCACTTTGAAGCCGAACCACGGCATCGGACTTTGTCTGCGAGCCTTCGAGCAGTTGCACCACGGTTCCAGCGCGAGGAACGACAGCATCCGGCGCAATCTCGTTGAGAGGAATCAGAACGAAAGCGCGCTCGGCCAGGCGCGGATGCGGAATCTCCAGCCCCGGCTCGCCGATTACAAGGTCGCCGAAGAGCAGAATGTCGAGGTCCAGCGTTCTGGGGCCGTTGCGGATGCTCAGCGCGCGGTCCCGGCCAAACTCCATTTCGATGGCCAGCAGGCCGCGCAGCAGCTCTTTCGGTTCCAGTTCGGTCTCAAGACCTACGACAGCATTTACAAAACGCGGCTGCGCGGCATACCCCACCGGCACGGTTGAGTAGAGCGATGAGCGGCAGACCACGCGGCCCAGAGATTCTAGGCGCAAGGCCGCGGCGGCCAGCGTCGCTGCCGGTTCCCCGGCCCAACTAGCCATGTTGCCGCCCATTCCGATGTAGGCCGTGCGCATGAGTTCAAGAGTATCGCGGCGGGCGCAGGCCCCCGCACCGGAACGAGTGGAATATGAGCGTCAGACCCTTAATCTGCTAGCATCCTCTTTGGAGATTCTCAGAATGGACACCCTCACCAGCGCGAGCCTCGGCGCACGGCGCAATGAAGATATCGCACTCGATCTGCTCAAGTTTGTATCCGTTACGGCCGGCGTGGGCCGCCCCGCCGCGCCCTCGACAGGCTTCAGCGGCGCTGCCGTGCCCAAGCCCGAGGAGCATGTGACCCAACTGCTTGAGCTCTACAGCCGCTGCCTGAAAGCCGTTGAAGGAAAAGAGGCAGCGCAATAGTTGGCGAGCCCATCGTGCGTGTTGCCGTAGCCGGGGCTGGTGCCTTCGGCAAAAACCACCTCCGCGTCTGTCACGAGCTGGAGAAGGCTGGGCAAGGCGTCGCACTGGTTGCCGCCGTCGAGCCGGACGCGGCTCGCGCCGCCGAAGCCGCGGCCAAGTACTTGATTCCCGTTTTTTCAACAGTGGACGAACTGCTGGCCGCCGATCTGAAACTCAACGCAGCCACGGTTGCCGTTCCCACGGTGCATCATCATGCGGTCGCTTCGGCACTGCTGGAAGCGGGTCTCGACCTGCTGGTCGAGAAGCCCTTGGCCGCGAGCCTTGTCGAGGCCGACGATCTGATCGAGAGAGCGGAAAAAAGCAAGCGCATCCTGCAGCCGGGTCATTTGGAGCGCTTCAATCCCGCGGTGCTGGCCATCGAGCCGCAACTGCATCGGCCCATGTTCTTCGAGTCTCACCGGCTCTCTATCTTCACGCCGCGCGCGCTGGATGTGGACGTGGTGCTGGACCTGATGATTCACGACCTGGACATTGTCCTCACCTTTGCCGCCTCGCCGGTGCGCGAGGTACGTGCCGTGGGCCTGCCGATTCTCTCGCCCAAGGTGGACATCGCCAACGTGCGCGTGGAGTTCGAGTCCGGCTGCGTGGCCAACTTCACCGCCTCGCGCGTCTCTACGGAGCGCGTCCGCAAGCTGCGCTACTTTGAGCCGCGCCAGTACGTCTCTATCGACTATGCACGGCAGGACCTGCTGGTGATTCGCGTCGATGGAGGAGCAGCCGCTAATGTGGCCGCCGAGATTGCTGCAGGCAGAGTGGATCCGGCGTCGCTGGCCCAACTAGCTGCCGGTGGCCATCTCAGCCCCGGATTGTCCTTTGCCAAACCGGCGGTAACGCCAGGCGAACCGCTGCGGCTGGAGGTCGAATCGTTTTTGGATTCCGTGCGCACGCGGCAGCAGCCGCGGGTCACAGCACGCCAGGGGCGCAATGCGCTGGAGCTCGCCCTGGATATTCAGGCTTCGATGGCTGCCCATGCCCATCGCGCCGGGCTGGAAGACTTCTTCGCGCCCGGCGCGTAAGACTGGTTTTTCTTAGGCGTTATCGCCAGTCGAGATTTCAGATTTGCTGTGAGCAACACCCGGCTCGGATCTGTGGTCTTCCACCCTCTGCAGAAAGACTTGCGGGCCATGTCATAGGTGCAGGACTTTCCCAAATTTGAACAGCGCAGGGATGGACGCCACAAGGACCCCAGACACACCTATACAAAATGCCACGGCCTTCCAGCCGGAGACGTATCCCTCCCTCAGGGCCAATACCATCAGCAGAGATAAGACCGGCAGATTCAGGAGCACGGCCGTTGCAACACCTGGCATATAGCTGCGCAGCGCCACGGTTAACGCAATGTGCGGAATCAGGACGTTGGCCAACACAGCGGCCATATATCCAAAAATCAAGTAGGTCCAGACTGTCTGTTTGCCCGAACTGGCGCTCATACCGGTGACGGCGAAGGCCAGGACTGTCAAGACCGCCACGGAAAACGAAAGGAACCCGGCGTAACGGGGCTATGCCAGAGAACTGCCCGTTTAGACCAGCCCGGAAGTCAAATGGCTTCTTCCGTATTGTGAAGTGTGATGACAATCGGGAAAAGCCACATCAGACTCAGAAAATTCATTCCCTCCTCCTTGCACAATGGCGTGGGCTGCACCCTGCGAACCACGCCATCCCAGTCAGGCGATTCCCAGCACCCGGTTCAAAAAGCCCACAATGTACTTCCAGACCAGGTAGTAGCCGACGAGCGCGGCCAGAAAGCACGGCGCAATCAACGCATACGGCACATAGACACCCTGGAACCATGTAACGCCATGCGAGCCGAGCGCGAGAATGCCCAGGCAACTGGCAGTCAGCGTGCCCGCCGGCATCAGCAGGAGGGGCAACACTGCCCCGTGCACTCCGATGGACAGATGAGTGCGCACATGCGAACCGAGCCAGAGCATATTCCACAGGCCGAAGAGTGATGGCACCACGGCCATGGGAAAGATCATGGCTTGTTCGATCGGGATCGGTGCCCGGAGCACGATGCGTACCACGATGAAGATGACCAGAAGAAGCGGCAGGACAAGCGTGGGTACAAAAACTCCTGCCAGGTAAGCGCGCAGATACGGATGGGAGTTCATAGAAATCTTACTTTCTGCGGGTAGGCACTCCGCGGTTTACAGGTAGTAGAGAAATACGGGAATCGATGCCGGAAAAAAGGCAGCGAAGGCTATGAGGCCGGCCACAAGCGCCCAATCGAACCAGGGCAGTGCGGAGGTCTTGGCGTCCAGGCGGCGCAGCACGGAGGGCCACAGATCGCGACCGGGCTCCAGGTTGCCTTCAACCGGCGGCAGCGCCTGTTGTAACAGTTTCTTCATGTGGAGTTCATCGTTTGTACTCATGGCGTGATTCCTTGTTTTTCAAGATCTTTTCTGAGTAAGCGAAGGGCGCGAAAGACGCGCAGTTTGACCGCCGAGACTGAAACACCAAGCGCTGCGGCTACATCTTTGTGCGGCTGATCCTCGATGATGGCCAAAACGGCCGCAACGCGCAACCTGGGAGGCAGCCGCTGAAACGCCTGCGCTGTCTTCCGCCGAATCTCGTCCGTAATGGCTGGATCGGTAGTTGCCGGAGCCGGTAAATCGGCAGGCAACTCGGTTTCGGGGCGCTGGGTTCGCAACCAGTCGAGCGATGCACGGGAGGCGATGCGGCGCGCCCAGGCTTCAAATCCACGCGAGGGCTGGAAGCGCGCGTGGGCACGATAAATGCGCCAAAAGGTCTCCACGGTCAGCTCCTCGGCGGCGGACGGGTCGCGGACAATGCGCAGAATCCAGCCGTAGACGGCGCGCTGATGGAGGCGGAAGAGCGTTTCGAAGGCCGCTAAATCGCCTAGCCGAAACTCGTTCAGGATGTCGCTCGGTTCGTTCCGCATCCCGTCTTTCCTCTCTAATCAGTCTTACGAACTGGTGATGGGAAAGGTTACATCCGATTGGCCGAGCAGGCGCAGAGGAGATCGATGCAGGTCTCTACGAACCGCTCCATTGCAGTTGTTCGCGGGTCAGCTCGTTCCATGTGACGATAGCCTCCGGGATGGGCGGGCTGACCTTGCCGGGCGCTACGCCCTCAATCACCTTCTGCGGGGCCACGCTGCCTTTGGCATCGCGCAGGATTCCCTTCACCCAGCCCACTGCGGCTAGTCCCTCTCTCCCGGTGAAGGTCTGCTCAATGTAGAACCACCGGTCGTCCCAGCAGACCATCCGGGAGGTAAGTGAGAAGGCCGAAAACAACGGCAGGGAGCGGCGATAGGTAAGCCAGGCAGCTCCCAGCAGCGGCCTCCACCGCGAGTGGATGATGTGTTCAAGCAGCCCGGTACGGGCCAGCAGATGGGTGCGCCCATAGTCCATGATGTTGAGATAGCGGGCGTTGTTCATGTGCAGGTTGATGTCGATATCGTTGGGCAAAACGCGCAGGCGCAGCCGGTCCTCGTCCAGAATCCCCAGAGGTGAAAGCGGCCGCGCATACTGGCGTAGAGCCAGCGCCGGAATACGGACAAAGCTGATGAAATGTGACAAGCCAGCTTCCTCTACCGTGAAACTCCAGTGTAGAAGATCGTCTCCGAGCCGATGCTACGACCGAGGCTCAGCCCTTCTTGAAATTCCCGAAGATGGCAAAGATAAACCCCAATGCGGCGCCCACCAGCGGGCCGACGAGTAGAAATCCGGTTGCCCAGTTCAGCGAAACGAATAGCGCCTGAGTCGTCTCAGGGCCGATGAATTGGGCCTCGTACTGCATCCAGCTATCTTGCGTCATCGGCGGGGGGATGGTGAGGGACATCTCTATCAATACGGCCGCCGCAGCCATCAGGCAACTCACCATCGCGCTCCAGACTCCGGAAAGCGTGCCGATGCCGAAACTCCCGGTTGCCCGCAAACCGCGCAAGCCGGCGATGCCCCAAAGGATTCCAGTACCTGTCAGCAGACCCACCTGCACCAGCTTAGGCAGGATGGTGTTCGCATATGCTGGCCGAGCAGCAAACATGGTGGGGAGCAGGATATGTACGACAAGAAGAAATCCCCCTAGCAATCCGAGCATCGCGCCTGTTGACAGCGACCTCTTGACAGGTTCACTGGGTTTGTTGGTGATCCAGAAAACTAGTCCGATATAGCCCAATAAGGTGACAGCCGGGTCGATGCCCGGGGTACCATTGCCGGGCAGACTAAGAACTTGCTCCCATGGCCACAGGCGCACGCCCAGAATCACCAGGTTGACCACAGCAAGCAGAATCATGAAAATGCGCAGGGTTGGCAGCAGACGGGGGCCCATCAAGTCTATCCTCGCGGTTTTAATTTTCGAGAGTGCAATCCGGAAAAACTGAATCCAGCCCTAAGTCTAAATCTACCGGCTCTGCCGCGTAGCGCGAAAAAATAATTGCGCGAACCAAAGCCTACACACTCATCAACGCCGCATTGCGATCCGCCTCGTCGGGCAGGGTTACCGGGAGAGTTTCTTCGGCCGGAGCCACGGCTACCGGCACATGGGCCAGTTCCCAGGCCGAGCGGTCTTTGAGCAAACGGGAAACCAATGCGGTGTGCATGGCGTGTCCGGCGCGTTCGGCCACCACGCGGCCCTCGATACGCCGCCCGGCCAGGGCCAGGTCGCCGATCAAATCCAGCACCTTGTGGCGCACATACTCGTCGACGAAGCGCAGCGGGCCGTTCTCCGGCCCTGTTGGTCCCAGAATGATGGCGCACTCAGGAGCGGCGCCGCGGATGAGGCCCATATCGCGCAGCCGCTTTTCGTCGGCCTTGTAGCCGAAGGTGCGGGCCGGGGCGATAGCGGTGCCGTAAGTCTCGGCGGCCAAGTCCACGCTGGCGCGCTGGCAGCCGATGGGCGCGGGAAAGTCGATCGTGTAGTGAATGCTGTAACCGGATCCGGGATAGACGCCGATAAATTTATCGCCCTCGCGCACTTCAATCGGGCTCAACACGCGAATGGTCTCGCGGCGGCGGCGCTGGGTGCGGATGCCGGCGCTGAGAACGGCCTCGACGTAGGGCAGTGCGCTGCCGTCCAGGATGGGCAACTCCAGGTTGTCCAGCTCGACGATTACGTTGTCCACGCCCATACCGATGAACGCCGAGAGCAAGTGTTCGGTGGTCGAGATCAATACGCCTTGACGCATCAGGCTGGTGGCGTAGCTGACTTTGGCCACGTTACGCCCAATGGCGGGAATCTCAAAATTATCCAGGTCGGTGCGGCGGAAAACGATGCCCGATCCGCCTGGAGCGGGCAGCAGGCGCATATTCACCGGCGCTCCGGAGTGGAGCCCCACGCCCGCAAATTGGATGGGCGCGGCAATGGTTTGTTCCAGATGCGCAAGACTAGCCAAGGATTTGCTCTCCACCTGTAAAAACCCAGGTGCAACCGTTAGCTTAGCCGCGAACGCTATCTTCGTCATGTGGCATTTCTGCCACACTATGCGCCTGCCGGGCCACCTCTCTGGATAAGAATCGGTCGCTGTGATGTGCCCTAACCGTCGTAGAATCAACGAGCGACTAGCCTGAGCGGTTCCAGGAAAACGCCACACAATATCCCACGCAACCAGCTCTTATCTGCCCATGGCTCCGCCTAGCAGTTGCTTCAAGGCCTGTACGTACTCGGTCAGCGCTATGCGTCCGGCATCGGTCATGCGGTAGATGGTCTGCGGCTTGCGCTGGACAAACTGTTTATCGACCGCGACGTAGCCGGCTTCTTCCAGCTTCAACAACTGCGCGCCAAGGTTGCCGTCCGTCGAGCCGGTCTTCGAGCGCAGCCAGGTAAACTCCGCCTCGTCCACGCCAACAAGCAGCGAGAGCAGGGCCAGGCGCAGCTTCCCGTGGATCACAGGATTCAGCTCCGGCAGCTCAGGCATGATTGGCCGCCATCCGGCACCGGCGGGCTTCCAATATCATTCCGTAGATGCCGAAGAGTATCTGGCAGAAGAACAAAGCAGCCAAAAATGCAATCGTAAGAGGATTGTCAATCGTAAGCTGATTGCTCTTGCCAAAGCAGGCATAGACACACAATGCCCACCAGACCAGCGCGCAGGTAAATTGCAGCTTCCACCTCAAAATCATGCTGGAGGCCGCGTTGGCCGTGGCCAGCATCGCCGCCATGATGGCAATGAAGGTATGCGGTTCAGCCCTCTCGCTGAAGCCAAGTGAAAACAGCAAGACAAACATCGAAATTCCCATCGCATACCAGATGGATCCGATGGCGCGGCTCGTCCTGGTCGCCGGATTCTTGCTGCGCTTCCGGGCAATGATGACTGCCGTCAGCACGCCGGCGACTGTCATGGTGATGGGCCAGGCCAGATAGTCGTGGCCTAGGGCTGCCCAGAAGATGGCGACGTAGTAGGCCACGCCCCAGAGAACAAAGGTCCAGCCATAGCTTTCGGTGGTGCGCCGGCCCTCGGCGATCATGGTCTCGATCAGGCTGAGCCTGTCTTTCAGTTCTAACTCTTCATTGCCTGCTGTCATGGTGATTCTCCTTTGTGGTGCTGAGCTTTTCAGCGAGGATGCATCTTGGTTGTGAAGGCGAGGCTCATGCGAACTCCCAGCGCCGCGCAACTCTCCGGGCGACGGCAAAGAGCACGATCCCGACGGCCAGAAGAACGCTGACTTGCGGCCAAAGCTCCCGGACCGGGAGATCGCGCCAAAAGACCTTCGTAAAGCCGTCGATGGCCCAGGCGTTGATGGTGAACAGACCTGCCTTCTGCATTGCGGCAGGCATCAAGAAGCGGGGAAACATACTGCCGCCGACCGATGACATGATCAGAATCAGCAGCGTGGAGACCGCGCCCAACTGCGCCCGCGTGCGGCAGATGCTGGCCAGCAACATGCCAAAGGCGGCCACGGCGAAGGCAGTGCACAAGCCCATCACTACAAAGCCGGGAATATGCGTGAAGAGATCGAGCTTGAAGACCGCAGTGGCCCAGAGAAACATAACAACCAGTTGCGTAAACGCCAGCAGCGTGTTGAAGGTAAGTTTGCCCGCCAAGAGCGTGGTCATGGTGACACGCGAACTGAGTACGCGGTCTAGGGTTCCGCTATCGGCTTCATCCAGCAATACCCCGGCTGAGCCGCTGGCAGTGAAGAGCAGGAACATGACTCCAACGGCGGCGGCATAGAAAGAGATCATGGGATTGCGCTTGTTTTCACCTACAACAGCGCGTGTGTGGACGGCGATGGGACCTCCGCCGGAGCCAGCCTGAGCGGGGCTGGTTCCGGCGGCGGCTTGCTGGTTCTCAGGTTGCCGCAACTGTTCTAGATAGCCGTTCATCCGCTTGCGTTGCTCAGGCGTGAATCCG
>Ga0265342_10001132_pt1 | contig 25514 bp, 21 predicted proteins | sample 4CB327metaG_FD_203125 | JGI IMG/M metagenome (GOLD analysis project Ga0265342, IMG submission 203125) | Rhizosphere microbial communities from Carex aquatilis grown in University of Washington, Seatle, WA, United States - 4-CB3-27 metaG | ecosystem: Host-associated > Plants > Roots >... | reverse complement strand
CTCAGCCAGGCTCTGTTCTTCGAACGCAACGCGCGCCGCCGCGAGCGCCGCGCCAGCTGACGCGAAAGCAGCTGCGGCGGCTCGCCCGCCGCAAAGCTGCTCCGGCCATCGCAATTGGTCGGTGCAACGAAATCGGCACCGGCGGCGTTAAGCCATTCGCGGGCAACGGAAAATGAGTACGCCGCCGATCGCCGGTCAATCATCGGATGTTGCATTCCGCCGATACATATCGGATCCGGCCGGTGAGCGTTTTGATTCAGGATTCCAATTATCAACGCGATGACAGAACGGAGCTCGAGCGGCTGCGCCGCGAGAACGTGCGCCTGCGTGTCGACAATGAGCGGCTACGTCGCTACGAGGCGGCGTTGCGCGGCTCGAAGGTTACCGTCTACACGCAGGATCGAGAGCTGCGTTACACTTCGCTGAGCAACGCCTTTCTCGGCAGCGCCATCGACGACATCATCGGTTGCACCGACGAGCAGGTCTTTTCCGGCGGCGCCGGCGCGGCCTTGACCGCGCTCAAGCGCGAGGTGATCGACAGCGGCCAGTCGAAGCGGGGCGAGATCGCCATCGACGACGTCGTCGGCACGCGCTGGCACGACCTGCACGTGGAGCCGCTGCGCAACGAAGCCGGCGAGATCGTCGGCTTGAGTGGAGCCGCCGTTGATGTCACCGAGCGCAAGGAGGGCGAGGCGCATCTGCGCCTCCTCCTGCGCGAGCTGACGCACCGGTCCAAGAACCTGCTGGCGGTGATCCAGGCGATGGCGCGGCAGACGGCCCGCCATGCCGGCTCGACCGACGCCTTCCTGACGCAGTTTAACGCAAGGCTTCAGGCGCTTGCCGCCTCGCACGATCTCCTGGTGCGGGAGAGCTGGCACGGCGCGGCGCTGCAGGAGCTCGTGCACTCGCAGCTCGCCGTCTATATCGATCGCGACCGCAACCAGATCACCATCGACGGCCCGGCCGTGGCGCTCAAGCCGGAGGCAGCGCAGAATCTCGGTCTCGCCTTGCACGAACTCGCGGCCAATGCGGCGCGGTTCGGCGCCCTCTCGGTGCCCGAGGGTAAAGTGTCGGTCTTCTGGCAGCGCGCGCAGTCCGACCACGGCGACGCCGTGGCGCTCGACTGGCGCGAGGAACTCGGGCCGAAGGTGCGGATTCGCCGGAAAAAGGGTTTCGGCAGCATGGTGATCGAGCGAAACCTCGCCCTGGCGCTCGAAGCCAAGGTCGACCTCGATTTCGACCCCGAAGGCCTCCACTGCCGGATCGTCATTCCCTCCAGCCAGCTCGCATCGCAGCTTTGACCCGTTTCACCGTTTCGCGAGCGGCGGAACGGAGTGGGGGCCGGGACCGTTGCAGTGCTGCGCTCGCCACGTGCGGCGAGCGGTCGGAGCGAAGATGCGCGGGTGGGTCCTCACATTGTCCGGTCTGATCGTCGGCCTCGCCATTGGCGCGGTCGCGTCCGATCTCGACTGGGGCTTCTCGGTTCGTGCGCGGCCGGCCGTGCCGGCGGGCGTTACGACCCAATGGGTCGACCGCACGCACAAGGGCACACGGCTCGACCAGAGCGCCACGCGCGTCGGCAAGGAGCCGGTGCGGCCGCAGACGATCATGGAAGGCTGCGAAGCGGCGGCGAGCCCGCTGTCCGCTTCCGCGCAGATCCCGGCGCGCTGCGCGGCTTGATTTTTGATCCAGATTAATCCGGCCGTTCGGCTTCTTTGTTAGGATGTTGCGTTTTCATCCGACGGAGATTCCGATGCGCCGGGCTTTCAGCCTGCTTGCCGCCGCCATGCTTGCCGCAGCCGCCACGCCGAATTCAGCGCTGGCGCAGAATGTGCGTCTTGGCGCGCTCTCCTGCGACGTGTCCGGAGGCATCGGCCTCGTCATCACCTCGAAAAAGGCGCTGCGCTGCATCTATACGCCCGAGGGCGGCGGCACGATGGAGCCCTACAACGGCTCGATCGAGAAGTTCGGCCTCGATATCGGCACCACCACGCGCGGCCAGATGATCTGGATCGTCTACGCGCCGACGCGCGGTAGCGCGCCCTTCGCGCTCGCCGGTCGATACGCCGGCGCAACGGCCGAAGCCAGCGTCGGCGCGGGCGGCGGCGCTAACGCGCTGGTCGGCGGCTCGAACCGCGCCATCACGCTGCAGCCGGTATCGATCCAGGCGCAGGAGGGGCTCAATCTCGCGGTTGGCGTCGCGGCGCTGACACTGCGGCCCGAATAGACACTTTCGCGCGAGAGCCTCTCGGAAGAGCAAAGGCCGCCCATGGGCGGCCTTTTTCGTTTCCGAGTGTCGACGCGTCAGTCGAAGGTGAAGGCGTCGTGATAGGCGCCCTGCACCTGGCCGCCGGGAACGGGGCCGCCGCCGGGCACGTGCACCATGTTGCCGATGACGGCGACGGTTGCGCCATGCAGCCCGTGCCGCGGGATCGCCATCGGCGTGCCGGCCTCCCAGACGTCGGTCTTCGGGTCGTAAATCTCGTTGGTGCCGAACACCCTGCCGGTCGCCTCGCCGCCAAACACGACGATCTTGCCGCCGATATAGACGCAGGACGGGCCGGATCGCGGCGTCGGCAATGGCGCGCGGAACGACCAGGAGTCGCTCTGCGGGTCGTAGACCGCGTTGAGACCGGTGTTGAAGTCGTAGGAGTCCATGCGGCCGGCAATGGCGTGAATTTTTCCGTCCACCACGGCGACACCCATATGGTCGCGCTGGCCGACGAAAGGCTGCGTGCCGGTCGAGCCGCGCATGGCGGCGCGGTCCGAATATTTGTTGCTGACCGGATCGTAGACCTCGTGCCACTCGACCGAGCGCACGTCGCGGCCGCCGAGCAGATGGATCTTGCCGTCGAGGACGATCGCCGAGATCGCGCCGCGCGGCCGCGAGATCGGCGCGATCGCCGCCCATTCGTCGGTCGCCGTGTCGTAGACGAAGCACTTGGAGTGCGGGCAGCGGTTCTGTTCGACGAAGCCGCCGAACGTATAGATCTTCGATCCGATCGAGACGCCGGCAACGTGGTTGCACGGATGCGGGAAGGGCGCCTTCAGCGACCACTGCCTGGTCTTGGAGTCGTAGACCTGATGGAAGGGCTGATCGACGCGATGCTTGGCATAGCCGGCGATGACGTGGATCTTGCCCTGGCATTCGATCACGGCGTGCTCGCCGGTCGGGATCGGCAGCCGCGGCATCTCCACCCAGCGGCCGGGGTTGGCCGCCTTCGGCGCGACGCTTCCCATGTAGCGCTGCTTTTCGACGGTCTTCGGGATGTCGGTGACGGTCTTGTCGTTGAGACCGAGAAAGAGCGGAAGCTCTTCAGCCATGGTCCTATGGTCCTTCAGCCTTGGTAATTCGGAACGGCGTCCCGCAGGAGCTTCTTGGTGAGTTCGACGCCTTCGCGCGCGACGTCGTAGGGCGAGCGCTCCCACTGCTCGGGATTAGGGGCCTCGTAGCTCAGGTAGCCCGTGTAGCCCTTCTCATAAAGCAGGCCCAGCATCTCCTTCCACTTCACCACGCCCTTGCCCGGCGGCAGCCGATCGGTCGGGCGGCGCACGCCGGTGACCGGGTTGGGCGAGAGGTCGCTGTACTGGAAGCAGAAGATCATATCGGCGGGCACGTTGGTAAAGCCGCGGCCGCCCGCACCCGAGCGGGTGAAGTGGTAGGCGTCGATCAGGAAGCCGCAGTTCGGCCTGTTGGCGCCCTCGATGAGCGTCGTGAGGACCGCGAGCGAGTTGAGCACGTCGTGTTGCGAGTTGAACTCGATGCCGAGCTTGAGGCCGTATTCCCCGGCAATGTCGCCGGCGCGCTTCAAATACTCGATCGCCTGCGGAATCGTGCCGTTCACCTGACCGGGCGCGCTCATCAGCGTGTCGCAGCCGAGCGCGACCGCGTTCTCGCAGGACTCACGGAACACCTTGAACAGCCGCTCGCTCTCCTCGCCGGTCGCGAACAGCCAGCCATATTCGACGCCGAGCACGCCGCACTGGATGCCGCTCCTCTTGATGAGATCGAGCACCTGCGCATTGTTCATGCCGGCGTCGAAGCAGCGCTTGAAATCGGTGCGGCGCAATTCGACGGCGTCGTAGCCCGCCTGTTTCGCCGCGTCGAGGGCGGTGGCGAGCGGCGTCGTATCGATCGTCCACATGTGCAGGGCGAGGCGCCCGAACTTCTCCGTCACGTCATTCCACTCCTTAGAGGCCTTCATATTGCAGGATATAGAGTCCGGCATTGGTGTCGGTCAGATACATCACGCCGTTCTTGTCGACAAAGACGTCGCACGACTGGATGACCGTGGCCGGGTTCGGCCGCTGGTCGACGATGCGCTCGGGCGGCGGCGGCACGAAATAAGCGAGCTCCTTCGGCTCGAAGGCGTTGCGCACGTCGTACACGCGCAGGCCCGCATTGTGATAGGTCGCGAAGACGATATCCTCGCTCTGGAACGAGCCGGGCCGGTTCTCGTGCAGATTATGCGGGCCGAACTTGGCCCCCTTGGCGCAGAAGTTTTCCTCCGCCGGGGTCGGCAGCGTCGCAATCGACACCGGGTTAGACGGCTCGCGCACGTCGATGACCCAGCTATAGGCGAGCCCGTTGGCGCAGGAGTTCGTGGTCGCCTCGTCGGCGAGCACCAGAAGCTTGCGGCCGGGCAGGGGAAGCGGCGTGTGCGCGCCGCCGCCGAAGGGCGGCGAATAGTTGCGATGCGCGAGCAGTTTAGGATTCGCGGGGTCGGAGAGGTCGTGGATCGTGTAGCCGCCGTCGCGCCACGCCGCGTACCCGATATTGCCGGCGCTGATGAGGTGATGCAGGGCCGTGCGCTTGCCGAAGGAGGCGGGCTTCTCCTCGCCGGCGGCGCGGTTCATGCCCGGCAGCCACCAGCGGCCGGCGAGCTGCGGCTTCGCCGGATCGCTCATGTCGACGATGGCCAGCGCGTGGTCGATGAAGCCTTCGAAATGCACCGAGACATACGCATAGCGCCCGCCGACCCACCAGATGCGATGGGCACCGAAGCCGGGCATGTGCAGGTAACCGATCTCGCGCGGGGCGGCCGGGTTCGAGATGTCGAAGGTGCGCACGCCGGCGCCGAACGGCTGCTCGGTGGTCACCGAATCGGCGAGCGACTTGGCGTAATAGTCCGCCTGTGAGGCGTATTGCTGCATCGCCCAAATGTTCGGGCCGTTGACCACCATGAGCACGTCGCCGGCGATCTGCAGGTGGTGCGAGCGTGTGTTCTTCGGCGCCGCGACGAAGGCGACGGTCTTCGGCTTTGTCGGATCGCGGACATCGACGACCGAAAAGCCGTCGGCGAACATATGGCCGATGAAGGCATGGCCCTTGTGCACGATGACCTGCACGCCGTCGGGCCGGCCGCCCTGGTCGTCGCGGGAGAGGAGGCGGATGCCCTTGGCGGTGGCTGGCGGCTGGCTCACGGCGAGTCTCTCTTTGAAAATCGTTCTTGGGTTGGAACGTACGAAGCCCGGCGCGTTGGGCGCGCCGGGCCTGTTTGTTGGGAGCGATGCGCGCTTAGCCGGTCGGCGGCGCGACTTCGTCGAGGCCCTTCTGCCGGGCCTCCGGCCCCATTTGCGTCACGCCGATCGCGGCGATGATGAGCAGCGCGGCGATGCAGGCGAACACGGCGGTGAGGCCCCAGCCCTTCTGGATCCACGGAATGGCGATGAAGATGCCCGCGGTGGAGAGGCGTCCGACACCGGCCGCCCAGCCGAAGCCGGATGCGCGCGCGTTGGTCGGGAACACCTCCGAGGCGAAGATCTGCATCGAGTTGCCGGACACCTGGATGAAGAACACCATGATGAAGCCGGCGATCAGCAGCTCCGTGTCGTTGCCGACATTGGCGAACACGATCGCCATGATGCCGGCGCCGATGAACGACAAGACCGCGGTGATCTTGCGGCCGTATTTATCGAGCGCGTACATCATGAAGAGGCTGGCGCACGGCACGGCGAGGTTCATGCCGAGCGTGAAGGTCAGCGATTTGGTGATGGTGAAGCCCTTGTCGTGCATGATGTTCGGCAGCCACCCGCCGAGGCCGATGGCGACGCCGAAGAACGCCGAGAAGCAGATCATGCCGGCAATGACGCGCGTCGGGAACTGGCTGAACACCAGCCGGAACGGATCGCTCTTGGTGTCGCTCGCAGCGTCCGTCGCCAGCGGCTCGGTCGGCCGCTTCAGGCCGAGCCGCTCGAGCACGTCGAGCGCCTCGTTGCCGCGGCCGTGCGTGGCGAGGAAGCGCGGCGATTCCGGCAGCGCGAAGCGGAAGATCCACACCAGCAGGGCGCCGATGCCGATCACGACCCAGACGCCGCGCCAGCCGATGATGTCGCGGAAGGCGAGCGTGAACAGCGTCGAGATCGGCCACACGCAGGCGCCGCCGACGAAGTGCACGAAGGCGAGGATGCGGCCGCGGATGCGTTTGGGCGAGTATTCGCCGGCGTAGGCGAAGGCCAGCGGCTGCTCGCCGCCGAGGCCGAGACCGGCGATGAAGCGGCAGGCGACCAGCATCCACACGGTCGACGACAGCGCGCCGAGGATGGTGAAGATGCCGAACAGCAGCAAGTTGAATTGATAGACCGTCTTGCGGCCCCAGCGATCGCTGAACTCGCCTTGCGCGACACCGCCGATGAACATGCCGAATACGGTGGCGCTGCCGATCCATGCGGCTTCGGCCGGCGTGGCGAACTTGCTGCCGATCATGTCTGGAATGAGCGCCCCGAGCACGATCAGGTCGATGACGTCGAAGAAGTAGCCGGCGGCGATGAGCGCGATCACCTTGTAATGAAGATTTGACAGCTTCGCCTCATCCAAGGCGTTGCCGACATAGGCTTCGATTGTTTGAGCCACGGCGTTTCCCTATCCCCGTTTGTGGTTTGTCATTAGGGGAATGACCCCACGGCAAGGATGATCCACATTCTTGCGCTTGGCCAGCGCTTTGCACGCGGGCTGCACCGTTCCGTGTTGATGGGGCGCACCGTCTTTCGATTCATGAAATAAGAACAGTGCCCATGTCTTATTGTTTGCATGCGAGTGATCGCAAATTGTGCAGACGGGCTTATGCGATGTTGCATTGCGTCAAAGTCGATAGACGCGGCACGCGTTGTCATGAAACAATTGCAACTGTTCCGCGTAAGGCCGATCTGCAACCGCTGCGAAAAAGCCGCGATAGATGGTCTCGAACGAACCGGCGAGCCGGTCGACCGGATAATTGCTTGCGAACATGCAGCGCCGGACGCCGAAGATCGCGATCGTATCGCGGATCACAGGCGCGTTCGCATCCACCGTCCAGGGCTGCCCGCGCCGGCCCAGACCGGAGATCTTGATGCAGACATTGGGCTGGCGCGCGGCCGTTTCGAGCGCGCGGCGCCAGAGGGCGAGGCCGTCGGCGCTGCGATCGGCGGGAAGTCCGGTGTGATTGATGACGATGGTCGTGCGGGGGAAATCGCGAGCAAGATCGGCCGCGGCGTCGAGATGCCACCAGGGGGTCTGCAAATCGTAAGAGAGGCCGTAACGTTCCATGAGCGCGTAGCCGGCGCGCCAGGCGGGATCGTCCATCGAACCGGGCTCCCCGCGTTTGGTATCGCGCGGATTGCCTGCCGCTTTCGGCTTATGACGGATGCCGCGCATGAGCGGACTTTGCGTGTGCCCGGCGAGCACCTCGGCAATGTCGGGGCGGTCGAATTCGGCGTGTCCGATGCAGGCGCTCGGCAGCCCGTATTCACGATGAACTGTCTCGATCCAGTGCGTCTCGGCGACCGGATCGGCGCGGTCCCACTCGGCTTCCATGTGGACCGTTTTCACGCCCCGAAAGCCGGCCGCGTCCCGCCGATAGTCCGGCGGAAGATAGTTCTGCCGCAGCGCCGCATAGTCGCCGTAGCGGAACGGGATCGGCTCGGGATCGCAGAGCCAGGGATAATAATTGCGGTCGAGGTTCCAGAAGTGCTGATGCGCGTCGACGATCGGGATGTCGGGCGTCTCGGTCGTCATCGGGCGCGTCCATCGGCTAGTCTCGGCGCACAAGCCTAGCAGCGGCACGGCAGGACAAGGAACAGGGAGATCACGCGGGTGAGCACGGTCGGATTTGTCGGTCTCGGCCTGATGGGCGAGGGCTTTACGCGTCGGCTTGTCGAGAAGGGGCATCGCGTCGTCGGCTTCGACATTGACGCGGCCAAGGTGAAGGCTGCGTCCGCGTGGGGCGTGACGCCGGCGGCGAGCGCGGCCGAGGTCGCGGAAGCCGCCGGCATCGTCATCGTCTGCGTCATCAACACCGCGGCGGTCGAGGACGCGACGACGGGGCCACGCGGCTTTACCGCGGCGGGTCACCTCAACGGCAAGACCTGCATCGACGTCTCGACCACGGAGCTCGAAGCGACGCAGCGCGTCGCCGCGGCGCTTGCCGCGCGCGGCATGGACTTCATCGACGCGCCGGTATCGGGCGGGCCGGGCGCGGCGAAGGCCGGGACGCTGGCCATCATGGCCGGCGGTTCCGACGCCGCAATTGCAAAAGTGACGCCGCTGATGCGTGAGCTCGGCTCATTCACCCATATGGGCGGCGTCGGCACCGGCCAGGCGACCAAACTCGTCAACCAGACCATCGTGCTGACGAACTATTGCGTGCTGGCCGAAGCGCTGCGCCTTGCGCAGGCCTACGGCGTCGATGCGACCAAGATTCCCGAGGCGCTGAAGTCGGGCTTCGCCGGTTCCAACATGCTCGGGCCGATCTTCCCGCAGATGCTGGCCGAAGACTTCAAGCCTCGCGGCTTCGCGCGCCAAGTGCTCAAGGATTTGGAAATGTTGCAGGGCGCGGCGCGCGACAAGCACGTCGCCATGCCGATGGCCTCGCAGGCGCTGACGCTCTACCGGCTGCTCAATGCGTCAGGCCGCGCCGAGTGGGACGCGGCCTCGGTGGTGAGTTTGTATCCGCGGGAGGAGGGGCATTGAGGCGTAACGTGTCTCAACTCGGCGCGCGCTCGACCGCGTGACGCAGCCACACCATGCCGCCTTCCAGAGTTTCGCAATGCGTCAGGCGGAGCGATTGCCCGGCGCCGGGCTTGTCGCCCTCGGGGCCGTGATAGTCGACGATGCTCTGCGTGCCGGCGACGCCGTCGACGGCCGGGTGGATCAGCGTGCTGAATTCGTCGATCAGCCGCGCTTTAAGGAACGCACCGTTGATGCCGCCGCCGCCTTCGAGCAACAGCGTCTTTACGCCGAAGAGGGCGCCGATGCGCTCCATCGCCAGCGCCAGGTCGTGGCCGTCTCGTCCGGCGAAGACATAGGACGCGCCGTCTTCGCGCAGTTCGGCGAGATGCGCGTCGGAGACCTGCTCGCCGAGGACGGCGACGGCGTGATCGCCGCCGAGATTATCCTTGCCGAAGTGGACGCGGCCGGACGGGTCGATGCCGATGGCGAGCTTGCGGCCGTCGCGGTTGCCCATATGCGCCTCGCGCGGCAGCGCCGGCGCATCGGCCTTCGGCCGCGCGGCGCCTTTGGCCATCTCGTTCATGGTCACGCGGCCGATGATCCAGCCGTCGGCGCCGAAGCTGTCGTGGATGCGTTCGTAGTGTGAGCGCAGCACGTCACGCGAGATGCCGGCCGCAGGCGCCGTGAAGCGGCTCGGATGCAGACGGCCGTCGATCGACGTGCCCATGTGGCAGATGATGTGCGGCCGCGCGCGGTCAGGCATGGAAACGTCTCCCTGATACTCGTCACCCGGGTCTAAACGTCTCGGATTTCAGGAAGATGCAAGCTGCGATTGGCTGGGGAACTAGGATTCGAACCTAGACAAACAGAGTCAGAGTCTGTTGTGCTACCGTTACACCATTCCCCAAGGCGCTCGGCCTGAACGGCTCGCGGTGGCCCTCACATGGGCCAAAACGGCCGATTTGGCAAGCCCTTGGACGGCCCAAATCGGCCTTACTCGGCGGCCGGACGGCCGGGCCGGGTGGCGACCGTGACGACCGCCGCCACGAGCAACCCCGCCACCGTGAGGAACACCAGCCGCGGGCTGCCGTGGTCCATGATCGCCCCGAATAGGAGCGGGGCGACGATGCCGCCGATATTGAAGCCGCTGGTGACGAAGCCGAACACCTTGCCGAACGAGCCGGCGGGCGTGACCGCGCGCACGATCATATCGCGCGAGGGCATGACCGCGCCGGAGGCAAAGCCGGCGGCCGACATGGCCGCGATCAGCGCGACGTTGCCGAGGTCGACCTCGGCAAACAGGATGGTGAAGGCGGCGGCGACGGCCAGCCCGATGCTGGCGACGAGTCCGTGCCGGCGCGTTCGGCCGACGAGGAGGCCGCCGGCGAGCACGCCGATCGCCGTCAGCAGCAGGTTGCCGGTCAGCGCCGCGTTTGCGGTCTCGACCGGGGTGCCGTAGAGCGCGCCGAAGGCGACGACCGAATAGTTGTAGAGGCCGCTGCTGATCATCGCGAGCAGCACGAAGAAGACGAGGTTGAGCAGGATCGGCGCCGACAGGAGCACCTGCCAGTAGGTGCGTGTTTCGGCGTCGCTCTTGTGCGGCACCGGCCGCGCCGTCTCAACTTCGGTCATGAGCATCAGGATGACAGCGGCGGCGAGCCCGAGCACGGCCGAGCCGAGCATGGCGCCGCGCCATCCCCACACCGACTGCATCAGCAGCGTGGCCGCTGGCGTCACCGCCGAGCCGAGCATGCCGGCGAAGGTGTGCACCGAAAAAGCCTGGCCGATGCGTTCGGACGGCACGTGCTGCGACAGCAGCGTGTAGTCGGCCGGGTGGTAGACGGTGTTGCCGATGCCGGCCAGGCCGAACATCACGACCAACAGCCAGAACGAATGAACGAGGCCAACGACCGCGAAGGCCGCCGCACCGATCAGCAGGCCCGCAATCAGCAGCGTGCGCGCGCCGAGCCAGTCGACGAGGAACCCGGCCGGCGTCTGCAGCAGCGCCGTGATGACGTTGAAGGCGGCGAAGGCGAGGGCGATCTGCGTATAGCTGACGCCGTATTCCTCACGCACGAACGGCATCAGCGGCGCCAGCAGAAGGATGTAATAATGAGACACGAAATGCGCCGTGCTCACCGCGCCGACGATGCGCAGGTGCGATCGGCGGGCGGGAGCAATGGCGTCAATCGCCTGTGTCATATGTCTCGAATCCCGGGCGGCGGCGGACTATGGCCCGCTTGTCCCGCCCGTGCCAGTAGCGCTGCTGCCCGCGCGCCATGCGGCCGGCGCAGGTGACCTCTCGGGAACCTCCGCGTGAACGCGCTGCTTACGCGCTCTTCTTCTGTTTCGCCCGGTCGATTGCCTCCCACACGCGCGCGGGCGTCATCGGCATCGGCAGGTCGCGAATGCCGAGATCGGCGAGCGCATCGATCACCGCATTCGCCACCGTGGGCAGGCCGCCGGAGCAGCCGGCCTCGCCGCAGCCCTTGGCGCCGACCGGATTGGTCTTGGTCGGTATGCCGCGGTTGAGCACGGTGATGTTCGGCGCGTTGTGCGCGCGCGGCATCGCATAGTCCATGAACGAGCCGGTCAAGAGCTGGCCCTCGCCGTCGTAGACCGCGCCTTCGAGCAGAGCCTGACCCAGCCCCTGCACGACGCCGCCCTGGATTTGCCCTTCCACCAGCATCGGATTGACCACGGTGCCGAAATCGTTGACCGCCGTGTACTTCACCACGTCGGCATTGCCCGTTTCCGGATCGATCTCGACCTCGGCGACGTGCACGCCATTCGGATAAGTGCCCGGCACGGCCTCGGTGACATGCGAGACGTCGAGCGATGCGCCCTGCGGCACGCCCGAGCCGCTGCGCACGCGTTCGGCGAGCTCCATGACGCCGATGGCGCGGTCGGTGCCGGCGATGACGAAACGGCCGTCGCGGAACTCGATGTCGCCGGCCGAGGCCTCGAGCACGTGCGCGGCGAGGTCCTTGCCCTTGTCGATCACCTTGTCGGCTGCCTGCATGATGGCGGTGCCCGACAGCATGGCCGAGCGCGAGCCGCCGGTGCCGCCGCCGGTGACGAGCTGATCGCTGTCGCCTTGCAGGAGGCGGATGCGGTCGAATGGAATGCCAAGCTTGTCGGTCAGGATCTGCGCGAAGGGCGCGGCGTGGCCCTGGCCGTAATCGAGCGTTCCGGTGATGATGGTGACGGTGCCGTCATCCTCGAAGCGCAGCCCGCCCATTTCGGTGGTGCCGGCGGCGGTAGTCTCGACATAGCAGCCGACGCCGAGCCCGCGCAGCTTGCCGGCTTTCTTGCTCTCGCGCTTGCGCTGCTTGAAGCCGTCGACGTCCGCCTGCTCCATGGCGAAGTCGAACAGGCCCGGGAAGTCGCCGGAGTCGTAGACCGTGCCGGCGGCGGTGGTGAAGGGCATGTCCTTGGCGCGGACGAAGTTGCGCCGGCGGATCTCGAGGCGATCGATGCCGAGCTCGGCCGCCGCATAGTCCATCATCCGCTCCATGTGATAGGCGCCCTCGGGGCGCCCGGCGCCGCGATAGGCCGACACGAGGGTCGTGTTGGTCAGCACGCACTTGGTCGATGTCTCCATCAACGGCGTGCGGTACATGCCGACATTGTTCTTGGTGACGTTAACGGTCGGCAAAAGCGGGCCGAAGGCGCCGACATAGCCGCCGATATTGCCGTAGCCGGTCAGCCGCAGCGCCTGGATGATGCCGCGTTTGTCGAAGGCGGCCTCCAGCGTCATGTCGAAGTCGCGGCCATGATGGTCGGAGACGAAGCTGCCCGAGCGCTCGTCGGTCCACTTCACCGGCCGGCCGAGCGTCTTCGCCGCGTGCAGGATGCAGACATATTCCGGATAGGGCATCGCTTTCATGCCGAAGGAGCCGCCGACATTGCCGGTGAGGATGCGCACTTGCTCGGGCTTGGCTCCGAGAATATCGCGGATCGCGTTCTTCAGGCCGAACACGCCCTGGCTGCACGAATGCAGAGTCCACTTCTCGCCGTTCTTGTCGAACTCGCCGATCGCCGAGCGCGGCTCGATCGCATTGACGACGAGACGCTGATTGACCATCGGCAGTTTCAGGACGTGCGCGGCCGAGGCGAAGGCGGCCGCGACCTTGTCGGCATCGCCGAATTGATAGTCGAGGCAGACATTGTTCGGGACGTCGTCCCAGATCTGCGGCGCGCCGGGCTGAACCGCCTCGCGGGCGCTCATCACCGCGGGCAGCGGTTCGATGTCGATGACAACGGCTTCGGCCGCGTCCTTGGCTTGCGCGAGCGTACCGGCGACGACGCAGGCGACCGGATCGCCGACGAAGCGCACCTTGTCGCTGGCGAGTGCGGGCCTCGGCGTGTAGCGGATCGGCGAGCCGTCGCGGCTCTTGAGCGGCAGGTTGCACTTGAGGCCGCCATAGCCGGCGAGGTCCTGGCCGGTGATGACGGCGAGCACGCCCTTCATCTTTTTCGCGGCCGAGGTGTCGATGCCGCGGATGATACCGTGCGCGTTGCTGCTGCGCACCATCACCGCATAGGCCTGACCGGCGAGGTTGATGTCGTCGGTATAGCGGCCTTCGCCGCGCACGAGCTTGGGGTCTTCGGTGCGCTTGACCGGCTGACCGACGCCGAATTTCGTCGTGGCCAGAGCGGCTTCGATGGTCCTGTCGTCCATGCGGGGATGCTTTCGGATTGCGTCGCGGGGCAGGGCCCCTGAGATAGAGCACGCCGCCCGCTTGCACAAGAATACGTGCCGAGGCCGAGGGTTGCGTCACGGGCAGGCGCTGTTAGACTTTTCGACGATCAGGAACAATGCCGCGCCCGTCGATCGGCGAACGGCGCACCGGGGGCGGCAGGAAGGTTTTGGTACGATGAGCGGCGAGGCCGGAGATATTCCAGGCCTCGACCCCGCTCTCGATCGGGTGCATCCGCGCGCCCGTTGGGGTCGGCGGTCGTCTGAACGGCCCGAGCCCGGCGCGTCCGGCGATCGGGGCGGGCCGACCTATGCCGCGCTCGATCTCGGCACAAACAATTGCCGCCTGCTCATCGCGCGTCCGGCCGGCGACGGATTCCGCGTGGTCGACGCGTTTTCACGCATTGTGCGGCTCGGCGAAGGCGTTTCGCTGTCCCGACGGCTGAGCGACGCGGCCATGGACCGCGCCGTCGGCGCGCTCGCCGTCTGCCGCGCCAAGATGAAGAACCGCGGCGTCACCCGCGCGCGTCTCATCGCCACAGAAGCGTGCCGCGCTGCCGAGAACGGCGCCGATTTCCGCGCTCGCGTCGCCACCGAGCTTGGGCTCGTGCTCGAGGTCATCGATCGCGAGACCGAAGCCTGCCTCGCCGCGACCGGCTGCACGCCCTTGATCGATCCGCAGGCCGACGGCGCCGTCCTGTTCGACATCGGCGGCGGCTCTTCGGAAGTCGTGCGGCTCAATCGCTCGCAGCGCATGCGCCGCGGCCCGCCGCTGCCGCGTATCCGCGGCTGGATTTCGCTGCCGACCGGCGTCGTCACGCTCGCCGAGCGTCACGGCGGCATCAACGTCACGCAAGAATCCTACGAAGCGATGGTTCAGGAGGTGAGCGCGCAGCTTGCGCCCTTCGTGCGCGAGCATGGCGGCGAGGGGATCAGCGGCATTCACATGCTCGGCACGTCCGGCACGGTGACGACGATTGCCGGCGTGCATCTCAATCTCAGACGCTATGACCGCAGCCGCGTCGACGGCTGCTGGATGAGCGAAGGTGAGATCAGCGCCGTGGTCGATCGCCTGCTCGCCATGAGCTATGACGAGCGCGTGGCAAGCCCTTGCATCGGCGCCGAGCGTGCCGATCTCGTCCTGGCCGGCTGCGCAATCCTCGAGGCGATCCGCCGCGCCTTCCCGTCGCCGCGCCTGCGCGTCGCCGACCGGGGCCTGCGCGAGGGGATGCTCGTTCAGATGATGCGCGATGACGGCGCCTGGGGCGGCGGCGAGCAGGCCACGGTGTGACTCCCCAAGCGGCCGGCGACGGTGTAGCAACGCGCCATGGCCAAACCGGGCAAGACGACCAGCAAGACGACCAGCAAGACGACCGGCAAGAGCGGCGGCGGCGTGCGCGCGCTCAAGGTCCGCGTGAAGACGGCCGGCAAGCGTTCGCTGTCCTCGAAGCTGTGGCTCGAGCGGCAGCTCAACGATCCTTACGTCGCGCGCGCCAAGCGCGAAGGCTATCGCTCGCGCGCCGCCTTCAAGCTCACCGAGATCGATGACAAGGCGCATGTCCTGAAGAAGGGCGCGCGCGTGGTCGACCTCGGCGCAGCGCCCGGCGGCTGGAGCCAGGTCGCGGCCAAGCGCGTCGGCGCGCCGGAGCGAGGGAAGGTCATCGGAATCGACATCCTGCCCATGGAGCCCGTGCCCGGCGTCGAATTCGCGGTGATGGACTTCCTCGACGAGACCGCGCCCGCTCGTCTCAAGGCCATGCTCGGCGGCGAGGCGGATGTCGTGCTCTCCGACATGGCGGCGAACGCCACCGGTCACGCCCGCACCGATCACCTCAAGATCATGGCGCTGGTCGAACTCGCCGCCGATTTCGCCCGCGAGGTGCTGGCGCCGGGCGGAGCTTTCCTGTCCAAGGTCCTGCAAGGCGGCACCGAGGCCTCGCTGCTCGCGGGTCTCAAGCGCGACTTCGCCTCGGTGAAGCACATCAAGCCGCCGGCGAGCCGCGCCGACTCGGCCGAGCTCTATCTGCTCGCAACCGGTTTCCGCGGTGGCGCGAAAGGGATCTAGCGGAAGACTTCCCTGAAGCTCGGCTCCCGCGAGCCGGCCCGATAATAGCGGACCGTCTGGTGCGACGGCGGCGCGCGGCGTTGCGCAAGCCGCCGCTGCTCGGCGACGCGTTGCGCCCGCTCGAACTCGGCGCGCAGCCGCTTTTGGTCGCGCTCGCGCACGGCGAGGCGCTCTTGCCGCTGCGTCTTCGCATTGTGCGGCGGCAGGTGAGGCTCGGGCCGCGCATGCACGGCGGCCTCGCGCGCGGCCGGCGCATTGTGATGGATGCTGCCGGTTGCCGGCGGCTCGACCTTCTTGCTGTCGACAACGGGAGCGGGCTTCGGCTCCGGCAGCGGGTCGGCCTTCGGCGCGACCTTCGGATCGAGCTTGGCCTCGACCTTGGCCTCGACCTTGGTCTCGATTTTGGCCTTCTGCTCGACCTTCGCTTCAACTTTGGCGGCGACCTTCGGCTCGGGCTTCGTCTCCTGGCGCGCCTGCTTGGCTTGCTCCTTGGCCTGTTCCTTAGCCTGCTCCTTGGCCTGCTTCTCGCGCTGCTTGACGTCGTACTTGTCCTGCCGCTCGGCGGCGGCGAGGCGGTCGAGCGCCTTTTTGGCGTCGAGAGCGCGATGGTCCCGTGACAGCGCCAGCCGATAATCGCTCATCGCCTTGTCGCGCTGGCCGGCCTGCTCGTAAGCGAGGCCGCGCTGATAGATCACGCGCGCGTTCTTCGGCTCGAGCGCGGCCAGCCGGTCGAAATTCTCGGCGGCTAACGCGTAGCTCTTCGCCTGCATCAGCGCCGCGGCGCGCGCCTGCAGCACGTTCATGTTCTTCGGCTGCTTGGCCAGCACGGCGTCGTAGTCGGCGACGGCGCCGCCGGCATCGCCCTTGCTCTTGTAGATCTCGGCCCGCGCCAGCCGCCAGTCGACATTGTCCGGCGCGCGCGTCAGCGCCGCTTCCAGATCGATCAGCGCATCATCCGTCTTGCCGGAGGTTTTCTCCAGCATGGCGCGGTCAAAATAGGGGGAGGCCGGCCGCGGATCGCGCTTGATCGCTTCGTCGAGGTCGGCGATCGCCTTCGCGGCGTCGCCCTTGGCCCTGTAGATCGAGGCGCGCGCGAGGAAGGGCGCCGGCGAGATGTCGGACAGCGCGATCGCCTTGTTGAAGTCGGCGAGCGCCTTGTCGTTCTCCTTGCGCGAAAGATGGATTTGCCCGCGCGCGTCATAGGCGACCGCGCTCTTGTCGTCGGCGTCGATCGCCTTGTCGAGATCGGGCAGCGCGCGGGCATAGTCCTTCTTGCGCGCGAAGGCCGCGCCGCGTAGCGCGAAGGCATCGGCGCTCTGCGGATTGAGCTTGAGGATGGCGTCGGCGTCATGCGTCGCGCCGGCGAGGTCGCCGTCGTCGAGCCGCAGCGCGCCGCGCGTCTTCAACAGATCGGCGTTCCAGGAAAATTTCAGCGCGCGGGTGATGTCGTCCATCGCCTTCTTGCGCTCGCCCTTGGCGGCGTAGGCCTCGGCGCGCAGCTTGTAGGTCGACGGCCGGTTCTGCTCCAGGCCGATGGCGCGGTCGTAAGTGGCGATGGCCTTGTCGACATCGCCGCGTTTGCGCCAGATGCCGGCGATCGCGGTGAGCGCCGTCACGTTCTTGGCGTCGCGACGCGCCGCCTCCTGGTAGTCGCTGAGCGCGCCGTTGAGATCGTTCGACGCCTCGCGCGCCTGCGCGCGCAGCATGAAGGTCGCGGCGTCCGGATCGAGCTTGAGGGCGCGGTCGAAGTCGGCCAGCGCCTTGGCCTTGTCGCCCGAGCGCAGATAGAGCTCGCCGCGGCCGCGATAGGCGCTGGCGCGGTCGGAGCCGAGGCTGATCGCCTTGCCGTAGTCCTCCAGCGCGCCCTCTGCGTAACCGAGATCGCGCCGCACCGTGGCGCGGTTGATGTACGGCGAGGGCGAGCCAGGATCGAGCTTGATCGTAGCGTCGTAATCGGCGAGCGCCTGGCCGAAATTGCCGCGCGCGTACCAGGCGTTGCCGCGATTCTGGTAGGCAGGCGCGAAATCAGGCGCGAGCTGGATGGCGTTGTTGAGGTCGCCGATCGCGTGCGGAACGTCGCCGCGGTCGAGATAGGCGAGGCCGCGCAGGCCGTAGGTGACGCCGAGCGGCTTGCCCTTGAGGCGGCCGGATTGCAGAAGCCTGGTGCAGGCGGCGATGCGCTGGTCGGCTTGGGCTTGCGTCTGCGTCGCGCAGTCCTGCAGGTCGCGCGTGTGTGCGGGCGCAGCGAGCGCGGGCTGCGCGCACGCAACGAGGATCGCCGCAAATCCTGCGGCGCCCAGCAGCCACGCTGTTGTAAACTGACGCATTGATCGCAAAACCCGAACGTTGCGACGTGACGAACGTCGCGCCATCAACAATACGAGTTAACCATACTAGGGTCCATCACATCAGTCGTTACAATGACATTCTGCGCTGCTTCGTCGCAAGATAGTTAATATGTAAAGTTTTATTCAAATTCGCAGCGCGTGCGCTCACGCCGCATTCTTTTTGTCGGCCGCGTCGCGCAAATGCGTGCGGTTGGACATTTCGGCGCCCGCATGCGGCGATAATCGCACGAAGAACAGGACCGACAGTCCCGACACGATCGCCACGGCAAGGAAGGCGGGCGGGAAGTCGTGCGCGCTGAGCACGCCTTCGCCGCGGAAGCGCACGGTGAGTTCGACCGCGAGCGCGCCGAAGGCGACGCCGGCCGAGATGGCGAGTTGCTGGGCGACGCTGACCAGAGAGGTCGCGCGCGACACGCGCGCCGGCTCGATGTCCGCATAAGCGAGCGTGTTGATCGAGGTGAACTGCAGCGAGCGGAAGAACCCGCCGATCAGCAGAAGGGCGAACATCACCGCAGCCGGCGTCGCGTCGGTGAAAAAAGCGCAGACGGCGAGGAAGGCGGCGCTGATCAGCGTGTTGCTCAGCATGATGGTGCGGAAGCCGAAGCGACGCAGGAGCCGCGCCGCGACCATCTTCATGAACATGGCGCCGACGGCGGAGGCGAAGGTGATGAGGCCGGACTGGAACGGCGACATGCCGAAGCCGATCTGCAGCATCAGCGGCAGCAGGAACGGCAGCGCGCCGATGCCCATGCGGAACATGAAGCCGCCGACGACGCTGGTGAAGAAGGTCGGGATGCGGAACAGCGTCAGGTCGAGCGCCGGATGGGGCGTTCGCCGCGCATGCACGAGATAGGCGATGATGAAGACGGCGCCGCCGCCGACCAGCGCCGCGACGATCCACGTCGGCAGGAAATTCAGCCCGAGCACCGACAGGCCGAAGGCGACGCCGGCAATGCCGAGTCCGGAGAAGGTCATGCCGACGAGGTCGAACGGGTCGTGCTTCTCGGCGCGCACGTCCTCGATGTAGCGGGACGCCAGGATGATGCCGAGGATGCCCATCGGCACGTTGATGAGGAAGATCCAGTGCCAACTGGCATAGGTGGTGATGAAGCCGCCGATCGGCGGCCCGAGCACCGGGCCGATCAGCGCCGGTGTCGTCACCCAGGTCATGGCGTTGACGAGGTCGCGTTTCGGGATCGTGCGAATGAGCACGAGGCGGCCGACGGGGGTCATCATCGCGCCGCCCATGCCCTGCACGATGCGGGCGATGACGAAGTCGGTGAGCGAGCCGGACAGGGCGCAGCCGATCGAGCCGATGACGAACACGCCGATGGCCGCGCGGAACACCGCGCGCGCGCCGAAGCGGTCGGCGGTCCAGCCGCTCGCCGGGATGAACACGGCGAGCGACAAGAGATACGAGGTGACGGCGAGCTTGAGCGCCAGCGGATTCGTCCCGATGTCGGTCGCGATCGCCGGCAGCGAGGTGGCGATCACGGTCGAGTCGAGGTTCTCCATGAACAGAGCGACCGCGACGATCAGCGGGACGATGCGGTCGGGCCGCATCAGCGCACACTCCGGACGCGGACGAGCGGCGAGGGCAAATGCGAAGCGTGCGTCGAGGTCATGGAATTCAAGGAACGGATCGGCGGGCGAAATCCGGCGGCTTCGAAGCGCGTTGCGATGGCGGAAGCAGGGCTGTTTTCCGCCTGTGGCTTCATAACAGCCATCTTTCGAATTCCCTAGGAATCAGCGGTCCTCCATGATATCGACCCACGCCAACCCAAAAGCGGGCCTGACCGGCGCGGGGACATCCCCCGCGTCAGGCTTATTTTCAGCCTGATCGGCCGGTGTCACGCATCCCGCGGGTGTGATGGAGTTGGCAGATGGCGGACAATCGCAACGCAAGCCCGCGTGAGGCGCTCACCTTCGACGACGTGCTGATCAGGCCCGGCCTGTCGGAGGTTCTGCCGAGCGACGTCGACGTCCGCTCCCGCATCACCCGTTCGATCCCGCTCAACCTGCCGATCGTCGCCTCGGCGATGGATACCGTGACCGAGAGCCAGATGGCCATCGCGATGGCGCAGGCCGGCGGCCTCGGCGTCATCCACCGCAACATGGAACCGCACGAGCAGGCGGCTCAGGTCCGCCAGGTCAAGAAATTCGAGAGCGGCATGGTGGTGAACCCGCTCACCATCGGCCCGCAGGCGAGCCTCCAGGAAGCGCTCGACCTGATGAAGGAGAACCACATCTCCGGCATCCCGGTGGTCGAGGGCGCCAATGGCGGTCCGGGCAAGCTGGTCGGCATCCTGACCAACCGCGACGTGCGCTTTGCGCACGATCCGCGCCAGCGCGTCGCCGAGCTGATGACCAAGGACAAGCTGATCACCGTGCGCGAGGGGGTGAGCCAGAACGAGGCCAAGCGCCTCCTGCACCAGCACCGCATCGAGAAGCTGCTCGTCGTCGACGACCAGTATCGCTGCGTCGGCCTCATCACCGTGAAGGACATCGAGAAGGCGGTCGCCAATCCGAACGCCTGCAAGGACGACCAGGGCCGCCTGCGCGTCGCCGCTGCTACGACTGTTGGCGACAAGGGCTTCTCGCGCACCGAGGCGCTGATCGCTGCCGGCGTCGACCTCGTCGTGGTCGATACTGCGCACGGCCATTCGCGGCTGGTGCTCGACGCGGTCCTGCGCATCAAGAAGCTCTCCAACCTTGTACAAGTCGTCGCCGGCAACGTCGCCACGTCCGAAGGCGCCAAGGCGCTCATCGACAGCGGCGCCGACGCGATCAAGGTCGGCATCGGTCCCGGCTCGATCTGCACGACGCGCATCGTCGCCGGCGTCGGCGTGCCGCAACTGACCGCGATCATGGACTGCGTCGATGCCGCGCGCGCGACCGGCACGCCGGTGATCGCCGATGGCGGCATCAAATATTCCGGCGATCTCGCCAAGGCGATCTCGGCCGGCGCCGACTGCGCCATGGTCGGCTCGCTGCTGGCCGGCACCGACGAGACGCCGGGCGAGGTGTTCCTCTATCAGGGCCGCTCGTACAAGACGTATCGCGGCATGGGCTCGGTCGGCGCGATGTCGCGCGGCTCGGCCGACCGCTACTTCCAGCAGGACATCAAGGACTCGCTCAAGCTCGTGCCGGAAGGCGTCGAGGGGCAAGTCGCCTACAAGGGCTCGGCCTCGACCGTGCTGCACCAGCTCGCCGGCGGCTTGCGCGCCGCGATGGGCTATGTCGGCGCCAAGGACATTCCGTCGCTGCACCAGAAAGCGGAGTTCGTGCGCATCACCGGCGCTGGGCTTCGTGAAAGCCACGTTCACGACGTCACCATCACGCGCGAGAGCCCGAACTATCCGAGCCGGGTGTAACGCGCATGTGTCTGGCGTGTCGGCCGCCGAACATGTGAATCGCGGAGGACGGTCGGCGCGTTGACGGGCGCCCCGGTGAAGGATGGCGCATGGCCGACAAACCGCCGCAGCCCTTCGAAGGCACCGAGATGCCGACCGCCGGCTGGTGGGAGGCGCTGTGGCCCGATCCGGCTGGCGTCCTCAACGCGGTCGGCCTGCGTGCCGGCATGGATGTCATCGACCTGTGTTCGGGTGATGGCTGGTTCACGCTGCATATCGCGAAGGCAGCGCGACGCGTCACGTCGATCGATATCGATCCGGAGCTGCTGAAGGTCGCGCGCCATCGTCTCGCCGAGGGCGGCGTGCGGAACTGCGAATTCGTATGTGGCGACGCCTACCGGATTGCCGAACTGGCGCAGCCGGCCGATTTCGTATTCATGGCCAATGCGTTTCACGGTGTGCCCGATCGCGCGCGACTGGTGACCGCAGTCGAAAACGTTCTGAAGCCAGGGGGACACTTCGCCATCGTCAACTGGCACGCGCGGCCGCGCGAGGAGACGACCATCCTCGGCGAGCCGCGCGGGCCGAAGACCGAATTGCGCATGTCGCCCCAACAAACGATCACCGCGGTGGAAAGCGTCGGCCTGAGACATACCGTAACGGTCGAAGTGCCGCCGTATCATTACGCCGCCGTCTTTCAGAAGCTCGCTGGCTGAGGCCCGTCAATGCCGCCGTTACTCGACAACAAGGATCCGTCCGCCGCGTCGGTCTTCGTCGCGCCGGCGCTGCTGCGCGAGGCGCGGCGGCAGAAGGGTATCGCGGGCAAGGACGTGCCGTCCGTCTGCATTCTCGATCCGGATGGCGATATGGTCCGCCGCCTGAGAGCGTCCGGCCAGGCGAAGCTCGCGCCGGAATGGCCCTGCTATCACACCGAGCTTTATCGCTTCACACTCGCCGGAACGTCCATCGGCATTATCGGCTGCGCCGTCGGCGCGCCGTTCGCGGTGCTCGTCGCGGAGGAATTGTTCGCCTGCGGCTGTCAGCTCCTGATCAGCGTGACGTCGGCAGGCCAAATCACGCCGGCCGGCAAGCCGCCCTATTTCGTCGTCATCGACCGCGCCTTGCGCGACGAGGGGACGAGCTATCACTACGCCGCGCCATCCGACTACAGCGAAGCCGATCCGCACCTGGTCGCCCGGGCTGCCGAGGCCCTGAAGCCGGCGGGCGTGACGGTACTCACCGGCGCAAGCTGGACCACCGACGCGCCGTTCCGCGAAACCCAAGCGGCGATCGCGGCTGCGCGCACGAAAGGCATTTTGGCCGTCGAGATGGAGGCGGCGGCGCTTTACGCCTTCGCCCGCGCGGCGGGCCGGAAAGTCCTGTGCCTCGCCCACGTCACCAACACGATGGCCGTCGCTGAGCAGGATTTCGAAAAAGGCGAGGCCGACGGAACCATCGATGCGTTGCGGGTTCTCGAACTGCTGGTGCCGCTGGAAAGCGGCCGCGCGCCGTAGAGTGTTCCGGAACGTCGTTTCGGTTCAGACCGGACTGTCCGTGTGGGCCCGCTGTGTTAGCCTGCGCAGCCAAACCGGGAGCCAGAACCATGTCGCTGCCAGTCGTGCTGCTGCCGCTGTTCGTCCAGGTGCTGCTCACCTTCGGGCTCTGGTTCTGGATGGCCTGGCACCGCACGAGGGCGATCCGCAGCCGCACGGTGCACATGCGCGACATCGCGCTGCGCGAGCCGAACTGGCCGTCGCAGGTGCTCCAGGTCGGCAACGCCGCGCACAACCAGCTCGAACTGCCGATGCTGTTCTACGTGCTGACGATCCTGTCGATCATCACGCGCCATGCCGACCTCATTTTCGTGGTGCTCGCCTGGGTCTTCGTGCTGTCGCGGCTCGCTCATGCCTACGTGCACACGACGAGCAACGACATCAGGCAGCGCGGGCCGCTGTTCGGCATCGGCCTCCTCGTGCTGCTGATCATGTGGGTGATCTTCATCGTGCGCATCCTGAGCGGATTGCCATGAACCGCGGTTCCGCGATTTTCATTGTAATGAGCGTCGCCAGGGGCTAGGTCGCGCGGCATGACACCCGCCGCCCGCCTGTCCGCCGCCATCGAGGTGATCGCCGCGATCGATGCCGAGCGCCGGCCCGCCGCCGACGCGCTCAAGGCCTGGGGTCTTGCGCACCGCTTCGCCGGATCGGGCGACCGCGCCGCCATCGCCGGCCTCGTCTATGACGCGCTGCGGCGGAGGGCTTCCAGCGCCTTCCTGATGGGCGCCGAGACGCCGCGCGCCATCCTGCTCGGCATGCTCAGACGCGAGCGCGGCCTCGACGCCGAGACGATCGCCCGGCTCGCCGACGGTTCACGCTTCGCACCGGAACCCTTGAGCGACGACGAGCGCAAGCGGCTCGACAGCGGCGACCTCGTCGGGGCGCCGCCGCATGTCGCCGGCGACTATCCGGAATGGCTCGACGCCGCCTTCGCCGCCTCGTTCGGCGACGAGCGGGCGGAGGAGGGCGCCGCGCTCGCCTCGCGCGCGCCGCTCGATCTGCGCGTCAACACGCTCAAGGCCGAGCGCGACAAGGCGGCGGCGCAGCTCGCCGACCTCAAGCCCGAGCCGACGCGCTGGTCGCCCTGGGGCCTGCGCATCCGCCTCGCGGCCGAGGCGAAGAGCCCGGCGGTCCACGCCGAGCCGGCCTACCTGAAAGGCCTCGTTGAGGTGCAGGACGAGGGCTCGCAGCTTGCGGCGCTGTTTGCCGGCGCGAAGCCCGGCGAGCAGGTGCTCGATCTGTGCGCCGGCGCCGGCGGCAAGACATTGGCGCTCGCGGCGATGATGGAGAACAAGGGCCAGGTCTTCGCCACCGACGACGACAAAAGGCGCCTCGCACCGATTCATGACCGGCTGTCACGTTCCGGGGCGCGCAACGTTCAGGTCCGCACCCCGAAGTCGGTGGGCGGCGAGATCGACGATTTGAAGGGCCGCATGGACCTGGTCGTCATCGACGCACCGTGCACGGGCACGGGCGCGTGGCGCCGCAATCCGGACGCCAAGTGGCGCATGCGCCCCGGCGCGCTGGAACAGCGGATGAAGGACCAGGCCGAGGTGCTCGACCGCGCCGTGCCGATGCTGAAGGCCGGCGGCCGCATCGCTTACATCACCTGCTCGGTGCTTGCCGACGAGAACGGCGGCCAGGTGCGCGCCTTCCTCGCGCGCCATCCGGCCTTCACGGTCGCAAATGTCGCCGATATCACCGCTGGCCTCGGCGAACGCGCCTTCCTCTTCGCCAAAGCGGTGCGCGCCTCGGCCGAGGGGATCCTGATGACGCCGCGGGCGACCGACACGGACGGGTTTTTCGTGAGCATCCTGCGCGGCGGCGCGGCGTCTTAACCAAATCGATATGGGGACGGGGCACTTTCCCCGATTGTGCCGCAATCCCGGCTCAAATAACCCCCGAAGTTCCCTGATGTCTCCGACGCGCGACATTTACAGCCGAGGCTTCCCTCCCATGTTGGTGGCGACCCGCGATCCCATGCACTCTCCGGGGACGCATGACGGCGCGCCGCGCCCGCGGCCGACCGCCTCGCATGCGACGCGGTTCGTTGCGGCCATGCAGATTGCCGGCTCGGTGATGGCGATCCCGGTCGGACTCGGCACGGCTTATTCGCTCTACCGGACCAATTTCTCGGTCGACACGACCTGCCAGGCGCTGCGCGCCAACATCATCTCGATGATCGACAAGAAGATCGACGCCACTGCGCGGCGCATGCTGGTGCGGCACGACGTCGAGACTTTCGAGAAGACCTGCGGAGGCGTCGATCCCGACGCCGAGGCGGCGTTCAAGACTCTGCTCGCGGCCCAGCCGCCGGCGCGCCCGGTCGCGGCGCCGGTGAAGGCCGAAGCCGCCAAGCGCGCCGTCGAGGCGCCGAAGGCGGACCCCAAGGCTGAAGCCAAGGAGGCGTACAAGCCCGACCTGCGCGCGGCCGTCCCCGCCGAGCCAGTCAAGGAGCGCAAGGAGGTCGTGCGCGAGCCGGCCAAGGAGTCGCCGAAGGAGATCGCCAGGGAGCCGGTGAAGGAACCGGTGAAGGAAATCGCCAAGGCAACCGAGGTGCCGGC
>Ga0265342_10001131_pt1 | contig 25523 bp, 19 predicted proteins | sample 4CB327metaG_FD_203125 | JGI IMG/M metagenome (GOLD analysis project Ga0265342, IMG submission 203125) | Rhizosphere microbial communities from Carex aquatilis grown in University of Washington, Seatle, WA, United States - 4-CB3-27 metaG | ecosystem: Host-associated > Plants > Roots >... | reverse complement strand
CAACGAGGGGTGGCGTGGTCGTAAACGTCACCGTGGCCGTGGCCGGACATTTCGGACGCTGGGGCCAGGGAAATGGGCCCGCGGTCCGAGCCCCACGGCTGCTCAGCCGCGAAAAGAAGATCTCCTAACCGGTGATCCCTTGTTGGCGCAGATAGTCCACGTAGTACTCGGACGGCTGACGCTCGCTGAGTTCGCCTCGCTCGATGGCGTCTTCACACACCTTGCGCAGTTCACCCACCCGGCGGGACGGAGGAAGCTTGAAGGCCTCCATGATGGCATTACCCACGCCAGGCGGCAGTGGCGGCATGTGCGCGTCGAGCTCGCGTACAGCCACGATCCTCTGCATGAGGGCGTCGATGTTGCGTGCTGCCTCTTGCCTGCGCCCCGGACGCGCTGAAGTAACGTCCGCACAGGAAAGGCCCACAAGGTCTTCCAGTAAATCGCCCATCTCGTGGTCGAACCTGCGCACGGCGGCGTCGGTCCACTCGGCTTCGTAGGCGTTGGCACGCAGGTGGTGGAGGATGAGCGCTTGGATCCTCTGCCGATCGCCGCGCTCGAAGCCAAGACGGCGCGCGATGGGTCCAAACATTCGCGCGCCGAGCTCAGCGTGACGGTGGAAGGTCACACGACCGTCGGCCAAGAATTCGCGCGTTGAAACCTTGCCGATGTCATGGAGCAGCGCCGCCCAGCGCACGTGCGGTCGCGCCGGCGCTTGCATGACGACCTGCTTGGTGTGCTCCCAGACGTCCTTGTGTTTGCGCCCAGCCTCCTGGGAGAAGTCGACAGTCGCCGCAAGTTCGGGCAGCAGCACCGCCAGCACCCCGGCATCGGAGAGCCATTGCAGAGCCTGCGGCGCGAACGGACCGAGGATAATGAGCTCGATGGCCTGGCGTTGGCGGGCAGGAGTCAGAGTCGCGAGGTCTTGAGCGACAAGCCGCGCGGCCTGAGTGACCTCTGGCGCCACGGCGAAACCTGTACTGGCCGTTTGGACCGCCACGTCCAGAATTGCCTCCGGCCCCGTGCCGAAGGGCACTGCGTCCTCACGCATGCATCGAAACCTGCTCTCGCAAAACCTGCGCCCGAAAAAGCCTACGCTCGCTTGTATCTAGACCTATCGCCTAAACCGACTATTGGGTGATCTTCTTTTTGTCTTGGTCCCACTTCTTCTGCAAGTGGTCCACGATAGCTTGGGCCTGCTTGAGGCGGCCCGCCAGGCTCTTTTCCGAAATGGGGTAGTTGGTTCCGAATTTGAGGCCTTCGTCGTAGAGAAACGTGCCGACCTCTTGGTCATCGACGAACTGCGAGATCCTCTTGCGCGCATAAGCTGCCTTGCGCAGCGAGGTCCACCGGCCGTCGAACCATGCCACCAGCGCCGGGCCGTAGGCGCGCTCGAAGACCTTCAGCTCGTCCGAGAAACGACCGAACTCCTCCGAAAAACGCTCGCGAAAGAGGGGCGCACTTTCGCCGCCATTCTCGACCACGCGTTTGGCGGCTAGGCGAAGCACGACGGCGTCCTCGCCGTAACGCAGGTAGGGTTCGATATTCCCTTCGCGGGGCGTGATGATGTACACCACGGCTGCCGCGGCGATCTCGCGAACGTCATGCTCGAGGTCCGGATCCGACACCGCCTCAAGAAGAACCTTGAGATCGAAGGGCAGCGAGACCAGGGCCCGCGCAAGTGTCTCCAGGAAACTGCGCTCTTGGTCCTTGTCCATGGGTCGTGCTGGGGCGAGAGGGATGGGATGATGGTTGGCGAATGGCAGGCGACTTTGTGCCGCCGGCAGATGGCGCTCATACTACTCAATTCCTAAAGGAAAGACACTGCCTAGCAGACGTCGAACCCTCATTCTCGCGAGGCACACTGCGCCGCAAGGTCCAAGGTTCATAGAGGGGGCTTTGGAAGCGATTGATTCGCCAGCCAACAATCCTTAAACTCACGCATCCGGTGGCAAGCGGCTCACGCCACCCCAGAGGTAAACTAGGTGTCAGACAACTTTCGTCGAACAGATCCCCGTTACGCACGCCGATTGAACGTCGAAGTCATCGCGGGCGATCAGAAGTGTACTGCCACCACGGTGAACATTTCCTTGGGTGGCCTCTTCGTGGAAACCAGCGAGGCCTTTCCGCTACAGACTCGGCTGCAAGTCCGTTTCCAAATCCCGACCCAGCCCGAGCCCATCGAGGTGAGCGGCGAGGTCCGTTGGGTCGAACCGGGCGGCGCTGGCCAACCCAGCGGAATGGGCATTCGTTTTCAGGGTCTACGCGCGCGCGAAGTCTGGGCTCTGAACCGCTTTTTCCAGGGCTAGCAGGGCTAGGATTCACGGACTGCACCAGGTCGATCGCTGTGCGGGCTAGCCAAACGCGTGCGGAGCCTGGCGGCTTCGCCGCCAGCGTAGCGTCGCGCGAGGCCGAGCGCAGCGAGCGGGGAGGCGGGTGGCGGGGAGGGGTCGAAGGGTTTGGCGAGGCCGAGCGCAGCGAGGGGGTGGAAGGGCGGGTGGCAGGTGCCGAGTGCAGAGCTAACCCTTCCAGGGTTTCCATCACAACGTTTGGTCATTGCTGCAGCGTTGCGGGTAAGAGCGGTGACGGCGACCCCGTGTACGTAATCCACAACTGGTGTGCCGCGCGGGTCATGGCCACATGAAGGAGACGACGTGCGTGGTCGCTGTTCGGATACGACTCCTGGTTGGCTTCCAGCAGAATCACGATGTCGAATTCCAGTCCCTTGGTCTGCTTGACGTCGGTAACGTCTACACCGGGCTGAAAAGAGAAATCCTGATCCGCAACCAGGCGTAATCCTGGCACCTCGGCAGCCGAAAGCGCCTCGAAGTAGAGGCGCGCTTGCTCGGTATGGCGCGCAATCAAGGCCACCGATGACAAAGGTTCGCGGTGCATGAGATCGCGTAGAATCCGTACCAGGAATTCGCACGCCTCGCCCGACGAGCCGAAGCGAAAACCCTCGACCTCGGCGCCCAGGCGCGGCACATGGGGTCGCTCGTCGCCCATGAGCGGGCCAAGCACGTGGAGCGCACAATCCACGATTTGGCGGGTCGATCGGTAGCTGATACGCAGGGGCTCGACACAGGCGTGGGGAAGTCCCAGGCGTTCGAGCATCTCGGTCCAGCTCACGAAACCGTGTTCGGGCGCGATGCCCTGGTTGGTGTCGCCGGCCAGGGTGATCGAGCGGCGCGGCGTCGTGCAGTCGAGCAGCACCGCCAGTTCCACTGGGGCAAAATCCTGCACTTCGTCGATCATCAAGTGATGGTAGTCGAGGGGTCCTTTCGCGCCTTGCAGACGTCCGCGCTGAAGCTGGTGAATGCGCAGCAGCAAAGCCTCGTCCTCGGCATCGAGAGCGTACCGCTCACCGTCGTCTTCAGCGTTCGCCGATCCGGTTCGCAAGCGATCGCGCTCCACGCACCAGCGATGAATACTTTCTATTTGCCCATCGGAAAATAGCCCTGGGGCATGCATGGCGAATCCGCGGGCGAGGGCCTGGCGATCGGTGAGCAGCGAGGCCCACTCACCGACCACGTCACGCGTGCGCTGACGGAGATGCGTACCGCAGGTCTCGATGCGTATCCGAACGAGGGCTGGAATGGCGGCCTGCTTCACCCAACGTGCCAGTGCAGTCACCCGCGCGTCCACTGGCCCGGTGGTTTCTTCCCAGGCAGCGAGCAGGGCCTCGACTTCGGGCCCGGGGACGAGCTCCGATTCCAAGAGTTGCCGGCACCAGCGCACCATCTCGGCCTGCCGATCGGCCAGGATCTCCAGCATCGCCCCGTGCGACTTCGCGCGCATGACGAGTGGCGGTGTGCTGTCGGTAGTGTCGCAGGACAGGCCAGCCAGCGTAGCCTTGCGCACTTCCTCGGCCCAACTCCCGAAAGTTCTTACGTTCACACCCGGCACTTGCAACTCCGGCAAGACCCGGGACACGTAAGCCGCGAGCGCGCGCTGATAGACGATGACCAGCACGTCTTGCGGGCGAAAGTATCCGGGTTCCGCGAAATTCAAGTAAGCGATCCGGTGCAACCCGATGGTGGTCTTGCCACTGCCCGCCGACCCCTGCACCACGATGACGCCCGAGCTGGGCCGGGAAATCAATTCGAACTGCCGCGGGTCGATGAGCGCAGCGATTGCCGGTAGGAACCGATCCGCCCTACGTTGCCCGTGACTTTCGAAACCAAGGCGCAGCCCCGGTTCGGGAGATGCGGACGGCGGCAAGGCCGGTGCTTGCGAATCGGCCCACGAGGCGACCCCCAGCCGAACCTTATCGAGATTGAGGCTCCGCCAGAGGTGATCCGGGGATTCGCGGGAGAAGATCCCTTGGGCTGAGGCCACGCGCCGAAGTTCGGCTTCCACGATGGTCACCGTCCGGCGGGCCAACACCTCGCCTGCCACTTCGCGCTCACCCAACCGCTCCTCGAAGCTGTCCCCCTCCTCGTAGCGGTAAAAGAGGCGCGAAACCGGGGCGTTGCGCCAGTCGACGATCTGTACACCGCCGCCAGGCTCGACGTATCCGCGCTGGCCGATGAGCACATCGCGCCGGCGCCCATCCTGGAGTAGCCGGAGATGCCCGAAATAGGGCGACCGGCGGTCCACGGGAACGCTCTCGCCACGACCGCGCTGGCGCGAGATTGCTTCAATACGATGCATCTGCTCAAGCAGGGGACCCTGGTCTTCGGGTTTCGCCTCGGCCAAGGCATCGCGCAACTCGATGAGCGTGGCGGTGTCGTCGACCAGAGTGCGCGCGCGCAACGGTGGGGTATCGAGCTTGGCGAGCACGACACGAAGGAGGGCCTCCTCCTCGACAACAATCGGCGCAAGGCTGGCATTGGCCATTTCGACCGGTTGTGCGACGCCTTGCTCGTGGACTTCGTTCTTCACGACAAAGTCGTTTAGTGTAATGAGAGTTCACCGGCTTGCCAACCCGGATCCAGATTCTCACCACAGAGAACACAGAGAACATGGAGGCCGGAAAGGAAGGGGTTTTCCGGATTTAGGATCCGAGACCCTTCTTCTTCCCCTCTCCGTGTCCTCTGCGCTCTCTGTGGTTAACTTCTTCACGCCGCGGGCAGGCGAATGGTGAAAGTCGTGCCTTTGCCGGGCTGGCTGAGCACGTCGATGGTTCCCTTGTGGTCCTCGACGATTCGCGCGGTCGTGGCCAGGCCGAGACCAGTGCCGCTGGTCTTCCGGGAGAAGAATGGTTCGAAGATGTGCTCGAGGTCTTCTCTGGGAATGCCGATGCCGGTGTCGCGCACCATCAGAATGGCTTCGGGCGTTGTCGCATTCCTATGCGCGGTGGAGAGGTAGATCGTGCCCCCCTCGGACATGGCCTCCACGGCATTGCGCAGGAGATTCCACAGCACCTGCTGCATCTGACCGGAGGCGGCCTCGACCCACACGCCGGTCTGAGCGCGGAGCTGCAAACGAACTTCCTTGGTACGCCTTTCCTGTTCGAAGATCTTCGCAATCTCAGCGACCATTTCTCCAAGATCGAGGCGCTGCCTGTCCTCCGTGCGCGGGCGGGCGTAGTCGAGCAAATTGCTGATCAGGGCGTTGACTCGGTCGACTTCCCGCACGGCGATGTCGACCAAATTGCAGGTTTCGGCGTCTGCCCCGGGTAGTCGCTTGAGCACCTCGACCGACCCGGAAATGCTTGCCAGCGGATTGCGGATCTCATGCGCTATGTTGGCCGCCAAACGACCAATGCCAGCCAGGCGCTCCGCACGCGCGACCGCCTGCTCCATGTGGCGCAGATCCGTCAAGTCCTGGAAGTGAATGACTCGCCCAGTGACATTGCCCGTGTGATCGGATAGCGGGGTTGCCGAGAGCCCCAGGTGTCGCTCCACTCCATCCGCTCGGACCGCATCCACCTCATCCCGCAGCACGCGCCCGAGCGCTCCAACCTTGGCCAGCACCACTTCCAAGGAGGGGATATGGCTGGCCAATTTCTGTCCGATGGGCGGAGCATCGGTGAGACCCAGAATTTCACACGCTGCGTCGTTCATCGTAGTGATGGTTCCGTCGAGGGTGGTGGTGACCAGGCCGGACGAAAGACAGCGAATCGTGTCCTGGTGTAGTGACGCAAGATCGCCCACCAATTGCTGGTGTTCGGCAAGCCTCTCGCCTGCCTTGCGTCGCTGTCGGGCCAAACTGACACCGAGCGACCCTACCGAAAGCAATCCAGCCAGGAAGATGACCATGCGAAAGACCAGTTCTTCACGCGTGAGATCCCAAGGAAAGACCGTCTGGCCCGTGATGGGAGGAAGGATCTTCAAGTAGCCAAGCAGCGAAATGCTGACAAAGAGTAAAGCGCTGGCCACGGAGACACTGGCCGCGCCCAACCCCTTGGACAGCGCGGACACAGCGACGACGTCGATAAGGTAGAGAAACGTGTACCCGCTTTGGGCCCCGCCAGTTGCGTGGACCAGTAGGGTCACCAGAACCAGATCGACCCCGATCTGGATATCGGCGAAATGGACAGGATCGTGGATGCGTTTGAGACTGATGGCGTAGGCGAGGCTGGCAAGATAGGTCGTGGCCAGCAGCCCGAAGACGAAGCGGCCGAAAGGACTCGACAGGGTCTCGGGCGATCCCAGCGTCCAGGCCAAGACCACCACCGAGAGCATGAGCACCGTGGCCAGCGCGGTACGCACGAGCATGAGATAGGTGACGATTCTCAGGACCTCGGCACTCGGCTTGTCGAGTGGGAGCGCCCCTGGATTCGCACCCAGAAAGACGAGGGGGGTGATCTGAGCCGGGGAAAGGCCATCCCGATCCGCGGGGGGCGGCGAGGCTCCATCGGCGGAGGCTTGGGTTACGTCTTCCATCCCGTCGGACTGTCCCTGGGCGGTCTCGAGAGCGGGCTAGCTCTTGATGTTTCCGGCCATCTCGAAGATCGGGAGATACATCGCGATGACCAAGCCGCCCACCACCGTGCCCAAGAACACCATCATCAAGGGTTCGATCATGCTGGTCATGGACGCCACCGCGACGTCGACCTCCTCTTCGTAGAAATCGGCAATCTTGCTTAGCATGGCGTCAAGTGCGCCGGTCTGCTCGCCGACGCTGATCATCTGGACCACCATGGGCGGCATCAATCCGGTTTCCATGAGCGGCGTCGACATGTCTTTGCCTTCCGAGATGCGCGCGCGGACGAACATGATCCCGTCCTGGACCACGACGTTTCCTGCCGTCTTGCCCACGATTTCCATGGCGTCCAGAATGGGAACGCCGGACGAAAGCAACGTGCCCATGGTGCGCGAAAAACGCGCCACCACGGTCTTGCGCAAAACATTCCCCAAGATGGGGAGCTTCAGGAGCATCCCATCCCACGCTAGCCTGCCTTTGCGCGTTCTCAGGATCGCCTTCCAGGCCGAGAAGAGCAGGATCATCCCGGTCACGATATAGGGCAGGTAGTTCCGCATCGCGTACGAAAGATCGATGACCACCTGGGTCGGTTTGGGCAACTTGCCGCCGCCGAAATCCTTGAACATCTTTTCGAACACCGGGATGACCTTGGTGAGCAGGACGACCACCACGATGCCGGCGATGAACAGAACGATGAGCGGATAGCTCATCGCACCCTTCACGCGGCGGCGCAGTTTTTGCGCTTTCTCCATGTACTGGGAAAGGCGCTGCAGAATCGTGTCCAGGATGCCGCCTGCTTCGCCGGCAGCGACCAGGTTGACAAAGAGGTTGTCGAAGACCTTCGGGAAGCGGCGCATGGCATCCGACAACGTCAGGCCTCCTTCCACGCTGCTGCGGATCTGGCCCAGGATCTTGCCAAAGCGCTTATTTTCGGCCTGCGTTGACAGGATCTCCAGACACTGGACGATGGGCAAGCCCGCGTCAATCATGGTGGCGAAGAGGCGGGTGAAGATCACGATATCTTTGGTCGTGACGCCCGTGCCGATGGTGGGCAGGGTGATCTGCCTCGGCTGCTTCTTCACCGTGACCGGCGAGAGCTGCTGCATCTTGAGCTTGTTGTGGACGGCCTCTTCGGTTTCGGCCTCCATGACGCCCTTCTTGACGTCCCCCGTGCGCGTGCGCGCTTCCCAGATGAAGGCTTTCATTTGCGCTGCCATGGCTCTTACCCTCTCATCCTCTTCCCATGGGCGGCCGGCCGCCTGGCCTGCCAGACGATGCCCCGCCGCCGGTCGAAATGATCTGCTCCAGCTCCTCTGGCTCCGAGCTGTGGCCCATTGCTTCTTCGAGCGAGATGAGTCGGCGCAGGTAGAGACTGGCCAGGCTCTGGTTCATGGTCTGCATGCCGGACTTTCCCTGTCCGATTTGCATGATGGAATAGATTTGGTGGATCTTGTCCTCACGGATGAGGTTGCGAATGGCAGCGTTGGGGATCATGACCTCGAGCGCTGGGATGCGCCCTTGACCCGAGGCGCGCGGCAGCAGCGCCTGGCTGATGATCCCTTCCAGCACGAAGGAGAGCTGGGCGCGAATTTGCGACTGTTGGGTAGGAGGGAAGACGTCGATGATGCGATTGATGGTCTGCACCGCCGAATTGGTGTGCAGGGTCGCGAAACACAGGTGACCGGTTTCCGCCGTGACCAACGCCGCCTCGATGGTTTCGAGGTCGCGCATTTCGCCGATGAGTACCACGTCGGGATCCTGGCGCAAGATGTACTTGAGCGCCTTTTTGAAGGTGTCGGTGTCAGCGCCAATCTCGCGCTGATTGATCAGGCACTTCTTGTGCGCGTGCAGATATTCGATGGGGTCTTCGATGGTGATGATGTGCTCGTGGCGTTCAGAATTGATCTTGTCGATCATCGCTGCCAGCGAGGTGGTCTTGCCCGAACCTGTGGGACCCGTCACCAGAACCATACCGCGCGGCTTGTTGCACAGATCTTCGATGACGGGTGGCAAGCCCAGATCGGCAAAGTTTTTCACCTGAAACGGCACGGTACGAAAGGCGCCACCCACCGCACCTCGTTGCATGAAGAGGTTGGCACGAAAACGTGCCACGCCGCGCACGCCGAACGAAAAATCGAGCTCCTTGTCCTCCTCGAAGCGTAGCTTCTGCGTGTCGGTCAAGACCGAGTAGCACAGTTGCTTCGTGTCGACCTGAGATAGCTGGTTGACCCGCAAGGGCACCAAGATGCCGTCGATGCGCAACTGGGGAGGCGATCCGGTCGTGATGTGGAGGTCGGATGCCCCCTGCTCGACCATGGCTTTCAAGAGCTGCTGTAGATTGACGTTGAGCCCACTCGTAGGTGTCGGCGTCGTGTCCAAACTGCCTCCTTAGTCGGCGGCCGTGATGCGCGCCACCTCTTCGATAGAGGTGACCCCCTGACAGATTTTGCGAATGCCCGACATTCGCAGCGACCGCATCCCGCGCCGAACGGCCTCGGCCTTGATTTCCACGGCGGCCGCTCCCTGCAACACCAATTCCTTGAGCGGGTCGGTAAACGGCATGACTTCATACATAGCCACGCGGCCTTTGTAGCCCTTCATGCCGCAGGTCTGACAGCCAGTGCCGTGGAAACAGGTGGCTGTATCGACTTCGGCGTCGGTGGCGCCCAGGGACTTGAGCTCGTCCTTGGGCGTCGGAATGGGTTGTTTGCAGTTCACGCAGATCTTGCGCACCAGGCGTTGCGCCTGGACGAGCTGCACAGCGGCCGTGACCAAGAAGGGTTCCACGCCCATGTTGAGCAAGCGCGTGATGGTCGAGGGAGCGTCGTTGGTGTGCAGGGTTGAAAGCACGAGGTGGCCGGTGAGTGCGGCCTTGATGCCGATCTCGGCGGTTTCGAAATCGCGGATTTCGCCGATCATGATGATGTCGGGGTCCTGGCGCAAGAACGAGCGAAGCGCCGCTGCGAAGTTGAGCCCGATGTCCTCGTGCATCTGCACTTGATTGATGCCGGCGAGGTTGAACTCGACGGGATCCTCGGCAGTGCAGATATTGTCAGAGATCTTGTTGAGCTCGGAGAGCGCCGAGTAGAGCGTCGTGGTCTTGCCCGAACCGGTGGGTCCGGTGACCAGGACCATGCCGAAGGGCGACTCGATGGCTTTCTTGAAATCGTCGAGCTGGTCGACCTCAAAACCCAGCTTGGTCATGTCGAGCTGCAGGTTTCCCTTGTCGAGAAGGCGGAGAACGATCTTCTCGCCGAACAGGGTGGGCAGAACCGAGACGCGGAAATCCATCTCCTTGTTCGCCCCGACCTTGAGCTTGATACGTCCGTCCTGCGGCAGCCGGCGCTCGGCGATGTCGAGGTGGGACATGATCTTGAGGCGGCTGGAAAGTGCGGCCTTCAACTTCACCGGCGGCGACATTTCTTCGTGGAGCACACCGTCGACCCGGTAGCGTACGCGGTAGCTCTTCTCGTAGGGCTCGACGTGGATATCGGAGGCGCCCTTTTGGATCGCGGAGAGCAGAATGTGGTTGCACAGCTTGACCACCGGCGCGTCGTCTGCGGCCCGCTCCAGATCCAGGGCGTTGACGTCCTCCTCGGCGGAGGCGCCAACCTCGACCTGCTCCTGGATCTCGTTCATCACCTGGTTGATGTCGAGCTCGTTCTGGCGTTGGTAGTACTTCTCGATGGCCTCGGTGATGCTGACCTCGGAGGCGACCACCACTTCGATGTTGTAACCCGTGACGAACTTGAGATCGTCGATGGCGAGGATGTTGGAGGGATCGGCGATGGCGATGATCAGCGAGGAGCCGGCACGGTTGACCGGGATGACCCGGTGACGCTCGACGACCTCCCTGGGCAACAGCGTGATGACCTCGCGATCGATCTCGAATTCAGACAGGTTGATGGCGGGAACGCCATACTGCTTGGACAGGAACTGGGTGAGATCATCCTCTTGGATGGCCCCCACTTTGATGAGGGTATTCCCCAGGCGTTCGCCTGACTTCTTGCTCTCTTCCTGAGCACGCTGAAGCTGCTCGGGCGAGATGATTTGGTCCCGAAGCAGTAGCTCCCCGAGTCGACTCATGTTTCCCCTGAGAGCCGTCGGCAGATAAGAACGGCTCCTTGAGTCCACGATCGTAACAGTGGGTCAGCGTGGAGGCAAGAGCCACCCTCGCAGATCGGAGCCTTGGTCCACGAACCGCGTCACACCGAGCCCAAGCGCGCACCGTGAGCGTTAGCGGTTGCATCCTGCGAAAAGCGGGTTGGCGCGACTCACGTGAGCGGTTCGCCGGCCGCTCGTTGGTGAGCTTTTCGCCTCCCTTTTACCACCTCCCCGCCCACGCTCGCCGTAATCCCGCGACAAGAGCAGAGCGCCCGGCTGCAGGCCGTGTTCCAAAGCTTCGCACCTGGCCGGGCGACGAAGGGTTGTCGTGGCCGTAGACGTCATCGTGGCCGTGGCCGGACATTTTGTACGCTCCGAACACGGCAAATTACCTGCCGGCACGCCCGGCCGACAAACATGTCGGCGCGTTCCTTCGGGCGGCCGGCAATTTCCCGGTAGACCCTAGTTATCGAATGGATCTGCGTAGCCGCTAGTCTTCGGCTTTTTACCCGAAGATGCTTTGGGGGCTTTGGCCGCTGGAGCCACGGTAGGTGCGGCGGCGGCTTTCGGCGCCTTCGGGGCCGGCGCAGGATTCGCAACTGGCGCAGGCTTCGGAGCCGCGACATGGGCGACCTTGTGCGTGGTCGTCCTGTGCGCTTTGAGTTGCGTCTTGTCGATCGCTGGCGCCAAACCTTCTCCCGCTGCGGGAGTGGTAGCCTCAGGAGAAGGAGCCGGCACAGGTGCTGCCGTCGGTGCTGCGGCGGCCGGTGGAGCGCTGGGCGGCAGGGGCTCGACGTGTGCCGGCGGCGCAGGCGACGGAGGCGGCGGCGTAGGCGTGATGACCATAGCGGGCGGTGGCGCGGGTGTGGGCATGAGTAACTTGAGCACCAGCACCGCCAAGATCATCCCGCCCAGAACCAACAATCCGCCCAGCATCAAGTAAAGCAGCCTGGACTTGGCGCCGCCGTTCGCGGGCACCATTGGCTCAGTGACGGCTGGGTGCATGTCCTGTTGGATCACGAGCGGCGCCTGCTCGCGTGCGGCGGAGCGGCCCTCTCTGAAGGCAGCTTCCTGTTCTTCGGCAACGAGAGGATTGACCGTGACCAACGTACGGTCGTCGGCAAGTGGTGCAACCTGGAAGTTGGCTGAAGACGGGCGATTGAACGGCATCGCTGCGGGTGTAGGTGTGGCGGAATCCGCAAGGAATTCGGGTAGGGGTAGCGGCGCCGCCAAGGCCGGCATGGCTGGTTCGGGTTCAGGAGCCTTGGCCGGAAGAACCAACTTGGCGAGCAAGTCCTCGTAAGCGAGGTTGGTCGCTTCACCAGGTTCTTCGGCACTTTCGCTATCCTCTGGATCCTCCGCCGATTCATCCGCGACGTCAGCCGCGACCGGCGATGGCGGTGGCGGCATGAACGTGCTGACCAGCGCGGGCCCCGGCGTTTCGAGCATCACGTCGAGTCCGTCGTCGAGAGCCTGGTCACCCTCGGTGTGACCTTGATGGGATTCGTCTTCAACCAGAAGATCAGCGATGTCATCGACGGACGCCTCAGTGGATCCATCGGCCTTTCGTGTCGGCCCAGGGCCAGTCGACATTGGGGAATTCCTTTCTGCAGCCTCGCCGCGATTGCGTTGAGGCAAGGTGGGAGAAGCGAAGTTTCTTGTCGACGGGCCACAAAGTCAATCCCTGACATACAGGTCACCACGTTTGACAGTTGGCGGCCCCGTACTAAGGTTGCTTCCCTTTCGCTCCAGGTTGACACTCCATGCCCAATCAAGAACACCGTCCCACGCGCCGCGCTGCGCACTCAAGCCGCCAAAGTCACGAGACTTCTCAAGTTGATTCGCGTCATTCGGGGGGCATGACCATGCGCCAGGGGGTCTACCGCCTGCCCGATGACGTAGCTCGTCGCGTCCATTTGGGGCACCCTTGGGTCTTTCGCGAGGCCTTTGGTTCGCGCAAAGTGAGCGATCCGACCGGAACGCTGGTGGACTTGGTGGCGAACAACAGGGGTTTCCTCGCCCGCGGCTACGTCGACAGTGAACATGCCATAGCCGTTCGCATCATAACCTTAGACCCCGATGAACGCGTCCATCCCGGGTCGGGCGCCATCGCGGCACGATTCCAGCGCGCGGTGAAGCGACGTTGGCAAGTCCTGGGCACCGAGCGGCCGGCCGCCCTACGTCTCTTCTCGGGCGAAAACGAGGGACTCCCCGGGGTCACCGTCGACCGATATGGCGACTTCGTGGTCGTACAGTGGCTCTCGGCAGGCGCTCTGCCTTGGCGAGACGAGCTCTACGAGGCCATCACGGCGTCCGTCGCCCCACGTGGAATCTACGACCAGAAGCGCGTGCGCTCCCTGGCTGGGCAGGCGGCGCCGGAACCCGCGGTCAAGGTGGCGGGAGACGAGGCGCCCCTCGAAATCGTCGTCGAGGAAGGGGGCTGTCGCTTCGCCGTCGACGTGACCGCTCCGCTCGGGGTCGGCTTCTTCCCGGATATGCGCCTCGGCCGCGAAGCGGTTGCCCGCAAGGCAGCCGACCGCCGGGTGCTCAACTTATTTTCCTATACCGGTGCCTTTTCGGTTCGCGCGGCCAAGGCCGGCGCAACCGAGGTCGTGGCCGTCGATACCTCTGCCAAAGCCCATGCGCGCGCCCGCCGCAACTACGAGCTGTCCGGACTCGATGGCGGCCATGTGGAGATGATCACCGCCGATGCCATGAAGACCCTCGAACGCTTCGCGGATCGGAAGCGACTCTTCGACCTCGTCGTTTGCGATCCGCCGACTTTTTCGCACGGCCAGGGGCGGCCCTTCTCCGCAACCTCGGATCTGGGTCAGCTCGCGGGCGCTGCCGCCTCAGTGCTCGCACCCGGTGGATTTCTCGCCTTTGCCACCAACGCATCGAAACTGTCAACAGGCGATGTGGACCGCGCCATCGCCGAGGGTGCCGCTGCCTTCGGCCATGGCCTCCACATCATCGAGCGCCACGGACTGCCCCCGGATTTTCCCGTCAACCCAGGTTTCCCCGAGGGGAACTACCTCAAGTTCGTGCTCGCGGTGAAGGACTAACCCGCGCTCTGGCGGAGCCGCGCCGGGGCGCGGCTGAAAGCCCCGAGGGGTAGGGCGGGTTGGGCGTGGTCCCTAGCGCCAACGAAGTCGGCGGGCTAAGCCCGTCTCCGCCTACGCGGCGGCGAAGGCCCGAGCAATTCGCCGGCCAGCAAGGGTTCGGTCCGAGGCACCATCGACGGCGGCAATGACCGCAGCGGCGCTTGCGCCGGCTCGCGCCACGGCCGCCACGTTGTCGAGCGTGATGCCACCGATCGCCACCACAGGGAGGGGGAACGCAGCCGCGACCTCCTGCAATGCGGCCAGTCCAACCGCGGGATCCGCATCGCTTTTGGTCTGGGTCGGGAACACGGGACCGAAGCCGATGTAGTCTGCTCCCCCGGCTGCCGCGGACTTGGCCTGGTCGACGTCGTGGGTTGATACGCCGATGACCAGAGATTCGGCACGCGCATGACTTCGAACCCGCAAAGCTTGAGCCAAAGGCAAGTCGGTCTGTCCAAGGTGAATCATGTCGGCGGCAACAGCCAAGGCCACGTCCAGGCGATCATTCACACACAGCGGAACACCGCGCTGGGTACACATCGAACGCAAGGCGTGCCCGAGTTCGCAGAGCGCGGCGAGATTGAGCTGTTTGGCCCTAAGTTGCAAACAGCACGGCTCGGCGGCAAGAAGTCCGCTTGCGTGGCGGCACGCAGCCGCTAGATCCAGAGAAGATCCCCTCACATCGAGAATTGCGTAGTAGCCTTGAATCCGCAGCACCATGGGGATGCTAGGTTTTGGCATACCCGCTGCCAAACGTCGATCCCTTGATACCCTGATGCCAACATGCCGACCCCTTTCAAATTGGTCACGGATCTGAAGCCTGCCGGCGACCAGCCGCACGCCATCGACGAGCTTGTCGACGGCGTCAAGCGCGGCGATCCAGCACAAGTCCTGCTTGGGATCACCGGTAGCGGCAAGACCTTCACCATGGCCCAGGTCATCGAAAAGGTGCAACGTCCGACGCTGGTCGTGGCGCACAACAAGACGCTGGCGCACCAGCTGTTCGGCGAGTTCAAGAGCCTGTTCCCCGACAACGCGGTCCACTTCTTCGTCAGCTATTATGACTACTACCAGCCCGAGGCCTACGTGCCGTCGACGGACACCTTCATCGAGAAGGATTCGCTGATCAACGAGGAGATCGATCGCATGCGGCATGCGGCGACCTACGCACTCCTCACCCGGCGGGACGCCATCATCGTGGCCTCGGTATCGTGCATTTACGGCATCGGTGCTCCCGAAGCGTACCTGGGCATGAAGATCGAGCTCGCCTGCGGGGTCGAGGTTCGGCGCGACGCGGTTCTGCGCCGTTTGATCGAAATTCAGTACGAGCGCAACGACGTGGATTTTTCCCGCGGCACCTTCCGTGTGCGCGGCGATGTGGTGGAGATCTTCCCGGCCTACGAGCGCGAGAAAGCCATTCGCGTCGAATGGTGGGGGGACGAGATCGAGACCATCTCAGAGGTCGATCCCCTGCGCGGCAAGGTGCTGCGCAAGCTCGACGAGGTGTCGATCTTTCCAGGCTCGCACTACGTGACCCCGGCCGACGAGCTGGTGCGCGCCATGACTGGCATCAAGGAAGAGCTGCGCGAGCGCCTGGTGGAGCTTCACGACGCCAATCGCTTGGTGGAAGAGCAGCGCCTGTCGCAGCGGACGCTCTACGATCTGGAAATGCTTGAACAGATGGGACGGTGCAAGGGCATCGAGAACTATTCGCGCCATCTTTCGGGGCGCAAGGCCGGCGAGCCGCCGCCCACACTCATCGACTATTTCCCGAGCGATTTTCTGGTCGTGGTCGACGAATCCCACCAAACGATCCCGCAGATCTCGGCCATGCACAAGGGCGACAGGTCGCGCAAGGAAACCCTGGTGGACTACGGCTTTCGCCTGCCTTCGGCCCTGGACAACCGGCCCCTGCGCTTCGAGGAGTGGGAAGGCCGGGCCAAGCAAGTCGTGTTCGTCTCAGCAACACCTGGGGACTACGAGGTCGAGCGCGGAAAGGGTGTTCTGGTCGAACAGATCATCCGGCCCACCGGACTTCTCGATCCCGAGATTGAAGTGCGTCCGGTGGGCACCCAAGTCGACGATCTTCTGGCCGAAATTCGCGAACGCGTGAAGGCCGGCGAGCGCGTGCTGGTCACCACGCTGACCAAGCGGCTGGCCGAGGATCTGACCGAGTACTACGGCGAGCTCGGTGTCCGGGTTCGCTACCTGCACTCGGACATCGATACGCTCGAACGCATCGAGATCCTGCGCGACCTGCGCCTGGGTGAATTCGACGTGCTGGTCGGCATCAACTTGTTGCGCGAGGGTTTGGATCTACCCGAGGTCTCGCTCGTGGCCATTCTCGACGCCGACAAGGAAGGGTTCCTGCGCGCCGAGCGTTCACTGATTCAAACCATCGGCCGCGCCGCTCGCAACGTACGCGGCAAAGTCATCATGTATGCAGATCGGGAGACTGCGTCGATGAAGAAGGCCATCGACGTCACACGTCGCCGGCGTATAGTTCAAGAGGAATACAACCGCCAGCACGGCATCACGCCCAAGACCATCGAGAAGGCCATCGCCGAGCTATCGGGCACCGCACAAGATGACCGATGGGATCCCACCAAGGCCAAGTTGCCCAAGAAGGGCAAACGCACGGTTGCCCCAGATGAGCTCCCGGGACTCATTGCCTCACTCAAAAAGGAGATGTTCGACTGGGCCGAGAAGCTCGAGTTCGAAAAGGCCGCCTCCATTCGCGATCGCATTGCCCAGCTCGAAGAGGTGCAGTTCGATCTCGGTTAAGGAAGAAACTGAACCGGATCCGGATCTTCACCACAGAGAGCACAGAGGTCGGAAGGGAAGGGGTTTTCGGATCTGAGATCCGAACCCTTTCTTCCGTTCAGCTCTCTGTGCTCTCTGCGCTCTCTGTGGTGAAGATCATCATTCCCATTTCAATCGGTAGGCTAGGCGCCAGATGCGGATGCCCTCGCGTTCGCAAAGGCGCTCGCGAAAAGAACGCGCGGCAAAGCGGCTCTTGGGCAGAAAGCTCCAGGGTTCGTGAGAGTTGACGAAGCGCCGTGGAGTCTCCCTTTCGAGCATCGCCATGACGTCGAGCGCGATATCGAAGATATCCGTGGCCACATGGATTTCTCCGTCGGGCTCAAGCAGTTCTGCCAGCTGGTCCACCACATCGTCGTCGACAGCGCGCCGCTTGCGCTGGCGATGCTTGAAGAACGGATCGGGGAAATTGATGAAGAAACGGCTGACGCTGGCGGGTTGAAAGAGCCTAGGTAGGTCCACCGAGATGTTGGCAAAGACGCTGCGGACCTGGCCAAGGCAGCGATCTCGGCACATCCCGTTCGACTGGCTCACGAGGTCGCGACGAATCTCCACCCCAACGTAGCTGCGCCCGGGCTCTTCCGCTGCCCGCTCCATCAAGAAGAACGCCTCCGCCGAACCCAGCTCGACCTCGATCGGTCGATCCGGCGGCAAGTTGAGGGGCTCCAGCGGGATTTGCAGATAGTCCGAACGAAGCGGATTGACGTGCTGGCGAATGCGCACTGTCAGGTCTTGACCGCAAGCGCTGGCGTACGTCCCGGGCGGAACTTCCGATTGACGTAGAGCTGTTGCAGGATGCCGATGAGGTAGCTCGTCAGCGTGTAGATGGACAGACCAGCGGGCAGGAAGAGCGAGAAGCCGGTGAACATCACCGGCATCATCACCGACATCATCTTCTGTTGCTGAGGATCGGTCCCCGCCGGTGACATGCGCATCTGCAGGAACATCACCGAGCCCATGAGCAGGGGAGCCAGGTAGAAGGGATCCTTGGCCGACAGGTCGGTGATGTACCAGAAGAAGGACGAATGGTAGAGCTCGACGGAGTAGTTGAGGGTGGAGAACAGCGCGATCCAGATCGGCATCTGGATGAGGCTGGGTAGGCAACCGCCGAAGGGCGACACGCCATGGGCCTTGTAGAGGTTCATGGTCTCGACACCAAGCTTCTGCTTGTCGTTCTCGTGTTTCTTGCGCAAGTCCGCGATCTTGCCGGACAGCCCCTGCATCTTCTTGGCCGACACCAGCGTTCGGTGCGTTGGGTAGAAGGTGACGAGACGGACGAAGATCGTGAGTAGAATGATAGCCACGCCCCAATTGCCGGAAAGGCGATAGAACTGCTTGAGCAACGCGAGCATGGGCCGAGAAAGCGGAGCGAAGGTCACATCGACGGCGTCGGCGAGCCGTGCATCCTCGCCGCCTGGCCGAACCACATCGAGATCGTGCGTGTGCTTGGGACCGGCAAAGACGATGAAAGGGTACTCGGTCTTCTCGCCCGGCGCGAGCGTGCGGGTCGAAAAGGACAGCGCGACCTCGGCCGTCGCCGCGTCAATCGATTGCTCCTTGCAGCCGCGGTCGCGCGGTGGGTTTTCCGGAAACGGAACCGCCGCAACCATGAAGTACTTGTCGCCGGCGGCCGCCCAGCGCACTCCACCAATGTAATTCTGCGGCTCCTTGGTGAGCGCTTCCACGGTGGCGCGTTTTGCCTTCTCGCCCACGTAGCAAACCATTTCGGCGAGATTGGCCGAGGCATAACTGAACATGCCACTGCCTTTCTTCTCCGGATCTTGGGCGGCGAAGATTCGGACCGCGAGTCCATGATCCAAGGGTTTGCTGCTCTTGTTCTGCACGCTCACCGACAGCTGCAATCGGTAGCGTAGCGTTTCCAGCGTGAAGCGTTTCTCGACCACAACCTCATCGGTCTCGGCATGAAAGACCACGGTGCCCGCCGCCGGGCGGGTGACCGACCAGGCGATGTTGTCGTTCCAGGCAAAATCCGCCTTGGTAAAGGTCGTGCGCAAGGGCGCGGTGTCTTCCTTGGACGTGGAGACGATCTGCATGCCCGAGTCTGGCTGAGCTCGGTTGAGCAGGAACTGGCGATCCTTGAGTTTGATCTTTCTGAGCGAGGCGCCCCACGAAGAGAACACGTAGCTCGCCTCTGGCGACTCGAGGGCGACCAAAGCTTCAGCCGGCCGCTGAGCCGGTTGGGCGATCGCCTTGGCCGCCGAATCCGATTGCGAAAGAGCAGGGGCAGGGGCGCCGGAATCCTGGGTTGGCGAAGACGAGGTGACAACCGGGGCTCGCGCCTGCATGGGCTGCGGGGTGGGTGGAAAGATCCTCCACCACAGGAAGAGAATCGCCATCGAGATAACCACCGCGAGCAGCAACCGTTTATCCATGTTCTCTCCTAGGTCGAATTCGCGCGAACGGTGGTTGGCGCGGGGATGGGCACGGGATCGAGCCCACCCGGCGCAAAGGGATGACAGCGCAGAATCCTGCGCAAGCCCAGAATGCTACCTTTGAGGGCGCCGAACCGCTCGATAGCCTCCTGAGCGTAGACCGAACAGGTGGGCTCGAACCGGCAGGCCGGCCCGAGCGCTGGCGAAATCGCGCATCGATACACGCGCAACAAGGCGACCAGCGAAGCCTTGCCGAGGGTATCCATGGTAGTCAGCGGTGAGCGCATGACCCCGCTATGCTGAGAAGGAGCCTGCGCAACTCATCCGCGGTGGAACGGTAGCCGGTGCCGGCAGCACTGGGTTTGGCGATCACAACCAAGTCAGAACCCTTTGGGAGTGGCTCTTCCATCTTGCGATAGCTCTCACGCACCCAGCGCTTGACCCGATTGCGTACGACCGCATTGCCAACCTTCTTGCTCACAGTAATACCGAGGCGCGCGGCGCCCACGGTCTTCCCGTCGCTCGGCAACATGGCGTAGAGAACCAAGTTTCGGCCGGCGACCCGCTGCCCTCGCTGCTGCACTGCAAGGAAGCCCGAACGCTTTCGGAGTCGCTTGCTGCGGCCAAGCCCTTGGTGAAGGCCTCGGTCGATCACCTAAACCTATTTCTTGGGAACGGTGACGGTGAGCTTCTTGCGCCCTTTGCGGCGACGGCGTCGGAGCACCTCGCGGCCTGCTGGGGTGCTCATACGCTTCCGGAAACCGTGCGTGCGTTTCCGGCTTCTTCGGTGCGGCTGATACGTCCTCTTCACTTGGATCCTCCGGTGTTTCCCCGGTGTGGGCAGGGAGAACTAACACTCCAGACCCGTGCTGTCAACGACCGGTCCGCTTTTTGAATCCCATTTTTCAACCCAAGCTCCGGTACCAGTTCACAGAGAATAGACCCGTTGACTACCTCTCCCGCATCTCCCTCCGTCGACATGTCAGACTCACACGATCGTTTTCTCGTCGGAGAGGGCAATGTCGGGACGGGGCGATTGCGTCTTGCTCGACGGCAGAGCGGAGACTCCGATCACACAAGCGCAAGGCTTCCGACGGAAAGTTGACACATTCTTGTCACCAAGATGCTGCAAAGCCCATGACATGGCCGTTAGCGCTCTCCGCAACAGGGCTTGTCGGTGGAATTCAGGGCCGGCAGGAATGGGTCTCGAAGGGCATGTTCTTTTGCCAAGGATCACGGTTAGTTGGAGCGATGCCAAGGACCCGCCCGAGGTTTTGCAAACGCTCACGATGAGAGCCTTGGCTGGCTATGTCCGCAGATCCCCGGCACCTCGGGAAAGAAAAGATTTTGGTCTTGCCGGTCTTCGGACTCGTTGGTAGTAAAGGCAACCCGCTGACAGCGCCTTCCGGTTTGGACCATGCGTGGATGACCGGACAGCGCTTAGGACCAGCTGTTGGCAAATTGGGGATTGCTGTGTGTAAACGTCTGTTTTCATTGAGCATTTGTCAACTCATCGGCTGTGAATAAGATATGCTAGAACTCTGGGGCGAAGCCGTACGATTGGTCGAAGAGCGGGTCAAGCCAGCGCAGCGTGACCAGTGGCTGCGGCCCATTACCTTTGTCGGGTATGAGGGCAGCTGCATTCACCTGCGGGCCCCCAATCGCTACCAGAAGGAATGGTTCGAAGACCACTACCTTCAGGCAATCCTTTCGGATCTGCAACGGCGCACGAAGACATCCTTTTCCGTGGACTTCGAAGTCGTGGAAGAGAAGTCAGAGCTGGAAGGGTCACCGGAGCTGCAGGAGATGCCGAATGCCCCACAAGTGGAGCAACTCGGAGTGCCCGTACCTTCACCGAAGGGGCTGGACAGCAAGTACACCTTCGACAAGTTCGTGGTCGGGCAGACCAACCAGTTCGCTCACGCAGCGGCACGTATGGTAGCGGACTCGCCCGCCTCCAAATACAATCCATTGTTCATCTACGGCGGGGTTGGTCTCGGCAAGACACACTTGCTTCATGCCGTGGGTCACGAGATCCACCGCCAGCATCCCGACTGGAACATCACGGTGGTGACTTGCGAGCAGTTCGTGTCGAGCTTCATCGGTTCGATGCTGAACCAACGCCGCCAGTCTGGGAACGGACGAGGCAGTGGCTTCAATCTCATGGAGGAGTTCCGGCAGCGCTACCGTGAGGCGCCCGATGTCCTTCTGGTCGACGATATTCAATTTCTCTCAGGCAAGGACAGCTCCCAGGACGAGTTCTTCCACACCTTCAATGCTCTTCACCATGCCCACAAGCAGATCGTGCTGACTTGCGACAAGCTACCAGCGGAGTTGCCTGGCGTGGAGGAGCGTCTGCGCAGCCGTTTCACCTGGGGCCTGATTACCGAGATTGGTCATCCCGACCTCGAGACCCGGGTAGCCATTTTGAAACGTAAGGCCGAGATCGACCACATCGACCTGCCCGATGACGTGGCGCTGACGGTTGCGAGCTATGTCCGCTCGAATGTCCGAGAGCTTGAAGGTGCCTTGCTTCAGCTTTCCGCGCGCGCATCCATCACGGGATGCAGCATCACGAAAGAAGTGGCCGAGGAGATCCTGAAGACCATTGCCTCGTCCGGGCCCACCGGCCTCAGCGTCGAGTCCATCCAGCGCGAGGTGTCGTCATACTTTGAGGTCAAACTACACGACTTGAAGGGACCCAAGCGGCATCGTGCGGTAGCCCATCCTCGCATGATAGCCATGTACCTTTCACGCCACCTCACCTCGATGAGCTATCCTGAGATCGGTAGTCGCTTCGGCGGAAAAGATCACTCGACCATCATCAGCGCAGTCAAGAAGATCGAAAAGAAGATGGCCGACGATCCCAGCTTGCGAAGTGTGGTTTCCACACTGACGACCAGGCTGCGCCAGCGCTAGGCCGATCGAGAAGGCCGCAGAGCCTCTCGCGGGAGGCAGCCAGGAGAGCACAGAGGCTTCTCGGGAGGGCCGGCCAGGGCCTGGCAGACGTCCGCAGAGGAAGACGGGTAGGGCTTTAGGACGGCTCTCGAGGTGAAGTCTTCGGTCGGCGGGTCGATTCTCGTCCTCCTCACCCTGTTGATGACTTGCCCGGAGAGTTGTGGGCAAACCCTTGAAAACTCCGTATTCTGACTTATCCCAAATTCATCCCCTTAGCCCAGCGTTTTTGTCCCCATGCTTTTGCCTCGGCTCTCCGTCGACCAGCCAAAGTTATCCACAAATTCACAGGCCCTAATACTTCTCCCAAAGTAGATCAAAAACCTATAGATTCTAAGAACGTGTTGATGGATGAGAACTCGAGCTAGAGGGTAACGGATGGATTTTCGGATTGGAAAGAACGAACTTTTGCGTGGGCTCTATCTGACCCATGGCATCGCGGACCGGAAGAATACGATTCCGATCCTCGCCAATGTGCTGGTACGTACCAACGGGAAGGACAAAGTGGTCTTTGCGGCCACCGACCTGAAGGTGGCGATGCTTGTACATGCATCAGCCAAGATCTCGGAGGAGGGCGGAATCACGGTTGGCGCACGACAGCTCTACGAAATCGTCAAGGGGCTTGGGGGAGAGGAGGTTCGGTTGCAGCGAACGGAGCAGAACTGGCTGCATATCGAGAGCGGGCGGACCGAGTTCAAAGTCGTGGGCATGAGTGACAGGGATTTCCCAAAGCTGCCAAGTGTGGACGAGATCTCATGCAGCAAAGTGGACGCACCGGCGCTAGCGGAAATGATTGGTAAGACCATCCTCTCCGTATCCCAGGACGAAACCCGACCTCACTTGGCGAGCGTGCTCTTCGAAAGCGACGGCGAGATTGCGACCATGGTGTCGACCGATGGGCACCGGCTATCCAAGATGTCTCGTGCGATGCCAGGCGGGCCCAAGCTTGCGTCTGGCGGGCTCTTGCCGAGAAAGGGACTATCGGAGATCCGGCGGGCGCTCGAAGGCAAGGAAGGACCCTGCGAGATCGGCGTGGATCAAGGGTACTTTGTCCTCAAGGCCGACGACATGGTGCTTTCAGTAAAGCTTGGTGAAGGCCAGTTTCCGCCCTATGACCAGGTGATTCCCAAGGACAACGACAAGAAGGTGGTGGTGGAGCGCGAGGCGTTTCTGGAGGCACTTCGGCGAGTGTCGATCATTGCCTCCGATAAGACCTGGGGTATTCGTTTTTCGCTCGAAAAGGGAAAGCTGTCCATCGAAGCGGACAACCCAGATCTCGGGAATGCCAAAGAAGTGGTGGATGTAGACTACAAGGGCGGCGCTTTGCAGATAGGCTTCAACGCTCGCTATTTCATCGACCTGCTGGGCGAGATGACCGGGAAGGAAGTCAGCATCGAGCTAGGTGGGGACTTGGATCCAGCCCTGGTCAAACCCTGCGACGGTACGGACTATCTGGGCGTTATCATGCCTATGAGGCTCTAGGACCGCGGCCAGGGACATTGCTCCTAAGAGACATACGCGTCAGGGGCTGGCGGAACCTTGTCGAAGAGAGTCTTGCGCTCAGCAAGCGAGTTACCGTGCTTTTCGGGCGGAACGGCCAAGGGAAGAGCAACCTTCTGGAAGCAGCGTACTACGCCATCACTTTTCGCTCGTTCCGAACGAGCAGCACCGGCGATCTTGTTGGCTGGGGGAGGGAGAAGGCGGAGGTCGAAGCGGGGATCACCCTGCGCGGCCTGGACAGGACTCTTCGAGTGGAAATTGGAGTCGGCAAAAAGCGCGTCACCTTGGACGGCAAGACCGTTCGGCGCGATTCGGAGTCTTTGCAAGGAGCGGGGGTCGTGATTTTCGGACCCGATGACTTGCGTTTGCCCAAGGCAGCAGCGGCGGAGCGGCGACGGGCAATGGATAGAGCGGTGTTCGCCGTTCAACGGACCTATTTTCGGGAGGCGATTGACTTCGACCGCGCCTTGAAAGCCAGGAACGGATTGCTTCGACGGGGCGAGTTTTCGCGAGAGTTGCTCGAAAGCTACGACGAAACCCTTGCTCGAACGGGTGCGCGGATGGTGGTGCGTCGACGAGAGCTGGTTCGAGAGCTCGCTCAAGCGGTGACGGTCGTGTTTGCTGAAATCCATGGGGACTTGCCAGCTAGGATTCACTATCGAAGTCACGCCTGGGTCGAGGCGGCTGAGGGCGAGCGGGAGATTGAGGATGCACTGCGTGCAGGTCTCGAGGCGGAGCGTGGAAACGACCAGCGTAGGGGCTTCACTGGTTTCGGTCCTCAGACAGACGACCTGGAAATGTTCCTGGGAGACCGTCCTGCGCGAGAGCATGGGTCCCAGGGACAGATACGATCCCTCGTGCTGGCGCTCAAGATCTGCGAGCTGCGGCATGCAGAAGCGAGGAACGGAGAGACGCCAGTGCTTCTGCTAGACGATGTGGCGAGTGAACTTGACCAGGAACGCCGCACACGTCTTTTTGAGACCATCTCGGCTATGGCATGTCAGACTCTGATCACGGTGACGGAGCGAGAGCATTTGCCGGACTTGCCGGAGCGGCAAGACTGGCAGGTTTCAGGCGGGCACATTGAGCCCACCTAGGTGCGTGTGGAGCTCGTACCCAGGGCCTATCCTCGACCTTTCCAGCCCCTTGGGCTGCGTCGGGCAGTTTTGCTTTACTCCCCCAGATAATGGTGCTATGTCACTGAAAGTCCTAGGTTTTTTACATGTCGACGGACGTAGATAACGCACCAGGCTCAGAGCCACTCAAAGCTCCCAGCGAATACAACGAAGAGAGCATTCAGGTTCTCAAGGGACTTGAGGCTGTTCGCATGCGGCCGGGCATGTACATCGGCGATACCGATGACGGCAGCGGGCTGCATCACATGGTCTACGAGGTCGTCGACAATTCGGTTGACGAAGCCCTGGCAGGTTACTGCAATCAGATCAACGTCCAGGTGCATTTCGACAACTCGGTTTCCGTCGAGGACAATGGACGTGGGATTCCGGTGGGGGAGCACCCGACCGAGAAGAGGCCGACCGCGGAGATCGTGATGACGGTTCTTCACGCAGGCGGAAAATTCAACCATTCGAACTACAAGGTTTCGGGCGGTCTGCACGGCGTGGGCGTCTCGGTCGTGAACGCACTTTCCGAATGGCTGAAGCTCGAGATCAAGCGTGATGGCAAGGTCTATCACCAGGAGTACAGGCGCGGTGACCCGGCCACGGTGCTGGAGGAGATTGGCGTTTCGGAGAAGAGCGGAACGAAAATCACCTTCAAGCCG
>Ga0265342_10001129_pt1 | contig 25534 bp, 22 predicted proteins | sample 4CB327metaG_FD_203125 | JGI IMG/M metagenome (GOLD analysis project Ga0265342, IMG submission 203125) | Rhizosphere microbial communities from Carex aquatilis grown in University of Washington, Seatle, WA, United States - 4-CB3-27 metaG | ecosystem: Host-associated > Plants > Roots >... | reverse complement strand
GCTCAGGCGAAGAGTCATCAGAGGACGCAAACGCATGGAAGGTCTCCGGTCGGCGGGTGAGGGAGAGGGGGCCACGATGGGCACGGGAACGCATCCGGCGAGCGTCGCAACCGCGGCGACTTTGAGAACATCTCTTCGTCCTGGTCCTGTGTACATGAGGGCCTCATAGGATCTCGTCGATCGTGTAGATGGGACCGGCGGCTCGCCGGTCGCCGCTCGACACGGCGACGAGTCGATTCAGAAACGCGTACTTCGGGTGGCTGGTCTCGAAGCGGGGAGTGGTCCGGAAGTAGTACGTCGAGGGATCCACGCTCTCTCCGCGCGCGAGCGCCGCGATCACTTCAGGTGGCCCGTGACGAAGGCCGAACGATGTCATGTGGATGAGGGCGCCGTCGTCGGTCTCGAGGGTGATGCGCAAGTCGAGCTCGAGGACGCCGTCCCCTCGGAGGAGCGTCCAATCGCCGCCGCCGGGCAGCACCTTTCCACGCAGCCGCGGGCCCTCGAAATGGCCGCTCGTGATCGGCGCCGTGACGCGCGTACCGTGAGGCACGGCGCCGACCTTCTGCGGGCCGACTACTACAACCTGCATCGTCATCAACAAACGTGAGTCCATTCGTCACCTCTTTCGGTTGCTGGTCGTCGTCAAGCGAGCCGTGCTGCCAGGGAGATGGCCGCGCCCACCAGCTCCTCGGGGTTGGTTACTCCCTTGTTGGCTTCGCCGCTTTGGAAGCGCGCCTTGAACGAATACGGCTGCGCTCGGAGAGCTCCGCTCTCGGTGGTGAGAGAGCCGCTGCCGCTCGGGCCAGCACCCTGCCACTCTGTCATCCTCTTGCGAATCATCGCATCCTCCCGATCGGTGAACTCATGTCAAACCTGCGACTCGGTCATGCCCTTGCGACTTTCCGATCAAGCCACCCCGGCTGCTGCGCCGCCGTCGACGTGGAGAATCTCACCGGTGACGAAGGAGGCGGATTCGAGATAGAGCACGGCGTCGACGATGTCCTGCACTTCGCCCATGCGCCCCACGGGATGGATCTTGGCGAGAAAGTCGTGCGTCGCCGGTGCGTGCATCGGCGTCTTGGTGGCGCCCGGAGCGACGGCGTTGACCCGCACCCCCCTCTTCGCGACCTCGATCGCGAGCGACTTCGTGAGCGCGTTCAGACCGCCCTTGGTGACCGCGGCGAGGCCCGCGGGAACTGAAGCTAGAGGTTGATCCACGAGCGCCGCGGTGATGTTGACGATGTGCCCGCTCTTCTGTGAGAGCAGCTCCGCAAGAACGACCTGCGTGATGTGAAAGAGTCCGGTGACGTTGGTCCCGGTCACCACGTCGAAGTCCTCTTGCGTGTACTCGGTGAACGGCTTGGCGATGAAAATGCCAGCGTTGTTGACCAGCGTGTCGACGCGCCCGAAGCGCTCTTTCGCTGCCGCGACGACCTTCTGCGCCGTTGCGCGATCCCGGATGTCGCCGGCGATCGCCAGCACCTGCTCGTCCTCCGAAGGCGCAATCGATCGCGACGTGGCAACGACGCCAAAGCCGAGCCCGCGGTAGCCGGCGACCAAACCCGCTCCGATGCCGTGCGAAGCGCCTGTGACGACAACCACTCGGTGCGGATTGCTCATGTGGTACTGATACGCCCATGCCCGTGCGCCCGGAAGGCACGGAAGTGGCCAGACTCTCTCCCACAATCCGGAAGAATCCGCCCGGCTTCAGGGCGGTTCACCGACTTCGCCTGCAGCTGCGCCAGGAGTTCGAGGATGCGCGTCGAGGTGACGGCAGTGAGCGGGCAAGTGCCTGCACCCTACCGCCTCTAGATTGAATTGTTTCCAATCGCACCTGAACGGAGACTGAGACAGCGATCGCCAGCGGAGCACAAAGCTCGCCGACAACCGCTGGTCAGCGGCTGCCAGCGAGTAAAATCGAAATGCGATCGCGTTGCGGGTGTTCGCCAGACCATCCCATGGGGGTTTGCTGAATGGGCCGCCGTACAGTACCCCCAGCCTGTCCCAGGTCTTCGAGTCGAAGTCCGCAGGCATACAGGCACGGTTCAGGATTGGCTGCGTCCTCGGAATCGGAGTTCGGTGACGATCCCCCCATCGTCGGCTCAAACAAGACGATCGTGGGGTGCTCGGGCACCAACGCTTCATTGAATGGCCACGTCGGTATGTCGGGCTCGGCGAATGTCATCATTCGCAACCTCGCGATCGTGGGCTACAACTGTGCGCTCCCCGACGTCGACGTCGCGAATGGTGGCCAGTGCCAGAACGGCTCGGACGCCGTCACCGTCGAGAAGGCGGCGCACAACCTTTGGTTCGATCACGACGCGATCTCGGACGGCTCCGACGGCAACCTCGACATCACGCACGCGTCGGACTTCATCACCGTGTCGTACACGACCTTCTCGTATTCGACGAAGCGCGCCGATCCGAATGACACGGGCGCCATGGGCCACCGCGTGTCGAACCTCGTGGGCCACAGCGACAGCAACGCGGCCGAGGACACCGGCCACCTGAACGTAACCTCGCATCACGATTGGTGGGGCCAGAACGTCATGGAGCGGCAGCCGCGGGTTCGGTTCGGCAAGACCACATCTTCAACAGTCTCTACACGGCGTCCGGCAACAACTACTGCATCGGCGTGGGAGCGAGCGCGAACATTCTCGACCACGACAATGTCTTCGTGGGTGTCCAGAATCCGATCCAGAGCGCCAGTTACTCGAACTCCGCCAGCATCGTGTCGTCGCGCAACAACGTCTACTCCGGTACGTCGGGTCTGGTGGCGGACAAGGGCTCGGGCGTGTTCTCCCCGCCGTACGCATACAGCGCCGAGGCGGCCAGCCTCGTCGAGAGTGACGTGCGGGCGAACGCGGGCCCGAAGTAGAGTCCTTACGATCGCCCCGCTTACGCTTTCACGATGTCGGCGGCCGCGTGATCACCTGTTCGGCCCTGCTCACCTCTTCGAGGCGACCGCGGTTGTAGCGCTGTAACATCACTGGGTACACGTTGATGACGACGCTGAAGAGCAGCGTCCACGCGGCCGCATCCCACCACCCGCGGACGAGCGCGTGCGCAATCGCAAGCAAGACGATCAGGAACATCACCACGTGGTTGGTTTCGGCGATGCGCATGGCGGCGTCCAGCTTCGCCAGGCTTTGCGCGTCGCGAACCCTCGGCATGTGGAGCTTGGGGTTGAAGATGTTCAGCGGCCACCGGCGCAGAACGCGCTTGGCCACGAGAACGCCGAGGATTTCGTAGCGTCGCCCGTCGCGCTCGCCCGGCCTCAGCTGGTAGTAGATGCTCGGGAACCGCAGCGGGAACGCCAACAAGACCAGCGTCACCCAGCACATCGTCAGCCAAACCAGCAGAAATGCGAAGCCGGCGCTCCGCGCCCCGCAGGCGTGAGCCAGCCAGAGGAGCAAAGCACCAAAGCCAAGCGACAGCGCTGCAACCACCAGGATCTTCAGCGCGCATCTCACCATGATGACCGCAAGCTCCGCGCCCGATGGAAGGACGATGGCACGACCACGTGCATAGCGCGTTGATCATGTTCGACCACGGGCAACCGAGGGCCCGCCAGCCGCGGTCAGTGTCCGGGCCCTATTTCTTCTTCGCGGGCACCTGCTTGGCGACCACGGCGGCCTGCCTCTTCCGGTTGTCCTCGCTGGTCTTGGCCTGTTTCTGATCGGCTTGCTTGCGCATCGACTTCGGAGATTTGTCGCCCATGGTCGCCTGAACATGGACCTGGATGGGCGGTAAAGCAATCCCCGCGGCGACGATGTGCGGGGTTGGCGTCACGCAGAGACTACGAGCTGCTCGGTTGCGGCCCACAGCCGCTCGGCGAGCTCGGCGTCCCGTCCTTCGAGCGAGGATGTCGCGACCGCGCAGTTGGCCAAGTAGGCGCCCGACTGGCCGGCGAGCTCGGGGGCAGTCGCGGCGAAGATGCTGGTCGCCGCGCCCTGGGCCGGGGTCTTCGCGAACAGTCTGAGGAAAAACACGATCACCTTGCCCATTGCACCCATGCTGCGCGCCAGGTTGGTGCCGACGACCCCGGGATGAATCGCGTGAGCCAGCTGCCCGGGCTCGAGGCGCCTGGCCAGGCCGCGGGTGAAGAGCACGTTGGCTAGCTTGGAATCGTCGTACGCGCCGTAGGGCGAGTAGCGACGGGCGGTGAAAGCGCGATCCGTGGTCAGCGTCTCCAGGACATGCTCGGCCTCGGCGCGGGCGTGCATCGCGCTGGCGACGTTGATCACACGGCCTTTCGGACCCAGCGCCGGCAGGAGCCCGACGGTGAGCGCGAAGTGGCCGACGTGGTTGATGCCGATCTGCGATTCGATGCCCTGCGCGGTGAGGGTCAGCGGGCGCGCCATCACGCCGGCGTTGTTGATCAGCACGTCGAGCGTTCGCCCCGAAGCCAGGAAGGCAGCGCAGAACGCGCTCACCGACTCGAGGTCGGCGAGATCGAGCGCCGCCACCTCGAGCTGGCCGGCGTCCGCAGGCAACTCGACGCGGAGTCTCGCCGCCACCTTTGCCCCATCGGCTACCGAGCGGCAAGCCAGCACAACGTCGGCGCCGGCGAACGCCAGCGCTCGGGCGGTCTCGACGCCCAACCCCGAGCTCGCCCCGGTCACGATCGTGGTCAACCCATCGAGCCGCATCCCTCGGAGAGCCTCGACCGCGGTGGAGTGTTTTCCGAGGGTGGTGGTCAGACGTTGTTCGACGGCGGGCATTTGGGTTCTCTCTTTTCGCGGGAGTTGTGTGTGCTCCTTCTACTACTACAACTCGATCGCGCGGCCCGTTCTCGTTCCGGTGCACAGCAGTGCGCGATTCTTGCCGGCGCGATCCACGCCGGCGCAGGATCTGCGCCCTTACACGGTGGTCGACAGGCGCACCCGCGCCGGCGACTCGGCGCGCGTGCGACGACGAGCGTCAAAGACGCTGGCGACGTTGCGCACGAAGATCCGTCCCGCGGGCAGCAAGGTCAGGCATCCGCCCTGTCGCTCCACCAGCCCCTGCGCAGCCAGCTCTTCGAGCTCGCGGAGCTCGCGCGCGAACACGGCGGCGAAATCGATCCCGAACAGCGCCGACACCGCTCGCTCGTCGAGCGCGAAGTCGCACATGATCCTCCGGATCACGTGTGCGCGCAGCTCGTCCTCGGCGCTTCGGCGGACGCCGCGTTCGGTGGCCAGCTGGCCAGCCGCGATGGCGTCGAAGTAGCCGCCCAGCGTGCGGTGGTTCTGGACGAAGGCGCCCGCGACGTCTCCGATCGCCGACATGCCGATGCCGACCAGGTCGGTGCTGTGGGTGTCGGTGTAGCCCTGGAAGTTGCGGTGCAGGCGCCGCTCGTCGAGCGCGCGGGTCAGCGAGTCGCCGGGGCGCGCGAAGTGATCCATGCCGATGCTGCGATACCCGGCGGCGAGCAGGCGCTCGCGGCACAGCGACAGCAGCCGTACCCGCAGATCGCTGGCGGGCAGTGTCTCCTGGTTGATACGCCGCTGCAGGGGCTTGAGCCAGGGGACGTGGGCGTAGCCGAAGACGGCGACCCGATCGGGCGCCAGCGCGATGACCTGTGCCACGGTGTCCTCGAAGGTCGCCTCCGTCTGACGGGGCAGGCCGTAGCAGAGATCGACATTGATGGTCTCGAAGCCCGCCCGGCGCGCCTCGATGTAGGCATCGATCGACGCGTCGATCGACTGGTGCCGTCCGATCGCTTCTTGCACACCTGGGTCGAGATCCTGAAAGCCCATGCTGAGGCGGCGGACGCCACAGCGGCGGTAGGTCTCGAGCTTGGCGGCGTCGATGGTGCGGGGATCGACCTCGACCGAGATCGCCGCCTCTTGGGGGATCTCGAAGGAGCGCCGAAGGGCGGCGAACAACTGCGAGGTGTCTTCGGGGGTCAGCACCGAGGGGCTGCCGCCGCCGAGGTGCAGCTCCCCGATGATTCGCCGATGTGGAAGCTGGCGCGCCACGAGCTCGATCTCTCGCTCAACGGCGCTGAGGTAGCGCTCGATCCGCAGGTGGGTGCGGGCCACCAGCGCATTGCATCCGCAGAAATTGCACAGCGAGCGGCAGAAGGGCAGGTGGACGTACAGGGCCAGGGGCTGCCCAGGCCGCGTCGTGTCGGCGTCCGCCAGGCGCTCCGTGTAAGCCACCGTGTCGAAGTCAGTGGAGAAGTCGACGGCCGTGGGATAGCTGGTGTAGCGGGGTGCCTCCACTACGAAGCGAGACAGCAAATCAGAACTGGTCGAGGGGGTGCTCATGGCCGCCTTGCTGAGCAAACGGCGCGCCGAAGACATCCGCTGGTCATCGAAGCAGCGCGCGGAATTTCTGCCCCGGCTCGAGCGGCACCCCGCAAAAGTTGCGTCGCGCCGGCAGTGTGATCGACCGGACAGGATCGTGGCGCGACCTCGAAGATCAACCTAGGGGGGCTTCCGACCGGAGCTTTCACTCCTAAATTCCAGCCGAAAGCGAAGAAGCTCTCATGAATGCCGGTCATCGCGTGAAAGTTCTGGCCAAGCGCTTGCTCGCACGCAGCGGTTACCAGCTCCATCACGTGCCCGGCGCGGAATCCCTGGAAGATCACCTGATGCGCGTGTTCTCCAGGCTGCAGATCAACTGTGTCCTCGACGTCGGCGCGTACCGGGGCGACTACGCCCTGGCGCTGCGGGATGCCGGATATGCCGGTCAGATCCTCTCCTTCGAACCGGTCGCGCAGAACTTCGCCGCGCTGGTCAGGGCCGCCGGCGGCGACGCGAGCTGGCGCACCTTTCCTTTTGCGCTCGGCGATCGGGGCGGCGAGGCCACCATCAACCTTTACGAGGGCCGGACGTTCCACTCGATGCTGGTGCCCAGCGACTATGGGCGAGACGCCTTCCCCGAGAAGCTCGCCGTGACCGGCACGGAGACCATCGCGATCCGACGTTTGGCGGACGTCCTGGATGACTGCCTGAAGGGGATCTCGGAACCGCGGATCTTCCTCAAGATGGACACTCAAGGTTACGATCTCGCCGTCGTCGAGGGAGCCGACGCGATCCTCCATCGCGTGCTAGGGCTGCAGTCCGAGATGGCGGTCACGCCCATCTACCACGACATGCGCACGACCATGGCCAACGCGGTTCCCGAGCTGCAGAAGCGCGGCTTCGGATTGACCGGCCTTTTCCCGGTGACCTACGACCGAAGAGACCAGTTGAGCATCATCGAGCTCGACTGCGTGATGATTCGACCGCCGGCGACGGAATCGAGCGCTTCGGTACACTGAGCCGCCCGCTCTGGAGTTGGCGCGGCCGCCGGGTAGCTGGCTTTTCCGGGGGGAGTCTGTAGAACGGGTCGATGAGTGTCGGCGGCTATCAGTTCGGTCCCGAGGATTTTGAGCGGATCACGCGTCGTCTGGGGGAGCGACTGCGGAGCTCTCGACGGCTCCTGCTGTGGATAGGGGCGGTGGTCCTGGCTCTGGTGGTGATCGCCGGGTCGTACTACCAGGTCGAGCCCGACGAGGTCGGCCTGGTGACCCGATTCGGGCGCTACGTGCGCACCACCGGGCCGGGGCCGCACAGCAAGATCCCCTTCGGGGTCGAGCAGGTGATGAAGGTCCCCGTCCAGCGTCAGCTGAAGCAGGAGTTCGGCTTTCGCACCGAGCGTGCCGACATCCAGAGCACGTTCCACAAGGACGAAAAGACCATCGCCGAATCGCTGATGCTGACCGGCGATCTCAACGTCGCGACGGTCGAGTGGATCGTGCAGTACAAGATCGCCGACCCGTACAAGTATCTGTTCAAGCTGCGCGACGTCGAACCGACGTTCCGTCTGATGGCGGAGGCGTCGATGCGCACCGTCGTGGGCGACCATAGCGTGACCGAGCTGCTGACGGTGGGACGCGAGTCGATCGCGCTCAAGGCCAAGGAGCTGCTGTCGAACCTGTGCAAGCTCTACGACAACGGCATCGCCGTTCAGCAACTGGTGTTGCAAGACGTGGATCCGCCCGAGCCGGTCAAGCCGTCGTTCAACGCGGTCAACCAGGCGATCCAGGAGCGCGAGCGCGCCATCAACGAAGCGTGGGCCGAGTACAATCAGGAGATCCCGCGCGCGCGTGGCCTTGCCGAGCAGAAGATCCAGGGCGCGGAGGGGTATGCCGTCGATCGTGTCAACCGGGCCAAGGGCGACGCGCAGCGCTTCATCGCGCTCGAGCAGGAGTACCGCAAGGCGCCCGAAGTGACCCGAACCCGGATCTACCTCGAGACGCTCACGGCGGTGCTGCCCGCCGCCGGCAAGAAGCTGATCTTCGACGACAAGGCCAAAGGGATCTTGCCCCTGTTCCCCCTCGGCGGCGGCAGTCCGGACGTCAAGGCGGAGGTCAAGCCATGACGCGGTCGCGGTGGATCGGCGCGGGCGTGCTGGTGCTGGGGCTGATCACGCTCTGGTCGGCGTTTTACACCGTGCAGGAGACCGAGCAGGTGGTGATCACCCAGTTCGGCCAGCCGATCGGACGTTCGGTGACCCAGCCGGGGTTGCACATCAAGATACCGTTCGCCCAGGAGGTGAACGTCTTCGACAAGCGCTGGCTCGAGTGGGACGGCAACGCCAATCAGGTACCGACGCGAGACAAGAAGTACATCTGGGTCGACACCTACGCGCGCTGGCGCATCGCCGATCCGTTGCTGTTCTTCCAGCGATTGCGCGACGAGCGCGGCGCGCAATCGCGTCTCGACGACATCATCGACGGCGAGACCCGCAACGTCATCGCCAGCCACAACCTGATCGAAGTCGTGCGCAGCAGCAACCGTTCCTTCGAGAGGGCCGAAGAGGTCGAGGACGTCATGGAGACGGAGGCGATGCGCGCGGTCGAGTTCGGGCGCGACAAGATCACGCGGCTGATCCTCGAGCGCGCGTCGCTGGTCATGCCCGACTACGGGATCGAGCTGGTCGACTTGCAGGTCCAGCGCGTGAACTACGTCGAGAGCGTGCAGACCAAGGTGTTCGATCGCATGATCTCCGAGCGCAAGCGGATCGCCGACCGTCACCGCTCGGAGGGCCAGGGCAAGAGCGCCGAGATCCGCGGCAAGAAAGAGCGCGAGCTGAAGGTGATCGAGTCGGAGGCTTACCGCAAGACCCAGGAGATCATGGGTCGCGGAGACGCCGAGGCGGTGGCGATCTACGCCGACGCCAACAACCGCGACCGCGAGCTCTACCGATTCCTGCGCACCATGGAGACCTACCGGGCCACCATCGACAAGGACAGCTGGTTGATCCTGTCGACCGACGCCGACGTCTTTCGCTATCTGCAATCGTCCAAGGCGGTGACCGCACCCGGGCCGCAGAAAGCCTCCGCGCGCTGATGGCGCCGGCCGGCGCCAGGCCCGATCCGTACGCGGTGCTGGGGATCGAGCGCTCGGCCAGCGCGGCCCAGATCCGCACCGCCTATCGCACGCTGGTCGCCCGCTATCACCCCGATCGGCATCAGGGCAATCCCCTCGAGGACCTCGCGAGTGAGCGGATGGCGGAGATCAATCAGGCCTACGAGCTGCTGTCGGATCCCTCCCGGCGAGCGGCCTTCGACCGAAACCGGCCCGACCCGGGCGCGCCCACCGCCAGCGCGACTGCGGAAGATCACACGCAGCATCACGCGGGCCAGCACGGCGATGGGCCCACCCCGTCCGGACCGCCACGGCGTCCGGGGATGAACCCGATGCTGAAGTGGGGTCCGTTGCTGCTGATCCTGGGGTTGCCCCTGCTGGTGCGGAGCGGAGCGGGACTGGTGCGTGCGCTCGCTGGCCTGGGCGCCGATCTGTTCGGCGCGCTCGGCGAGCTGCGCGGAACGCCGGTGGGACTGGTCGCGGTGCTGCTGGGCGTGGCCCTGCTGGTGTGGGCGCTGTGGCGGCGGAGGCGACGCAAGTAGTTGAAGATAGAGCTCGGGATGTTTTGACCGGCGCTTGAACCACCCGAACATCGCGCCGCCGCTCAGACCGTCGCTACGGGGTGGTGCCGCGACGGCTGCCGGACATACGCCCTAGGGACACCTCGCCAGCTCGTCCGGGCCGACTTAGACTTGGCCCGTGGCAACGACCCATGGAAGATGGAAAACGTACCTGCTGGTGGTGTCCGGCTTGCTGGTCGTCGTCGGGCTGCTGGCGGGGATCAAGGGCGCTCAGATCGGCAAGCTGATAGGGATGGGCAAGCAGTTTCAGGCGTCGGGCCCGCCGCCTGAGACGGTCAGTACCTCCGTCGCGCAGGCCGAAACCTGGGAGACGACTGTCTCGGCCGTGGGCAGTATCTCCGGCCTGCGCAGCGTCAACGTCAGCAACGAAGTCCCGGGGACCATCAGCAAGATCCGCTTCGAATCGGGGCAGATCGTGCGGGAGGGTCAGGTGCTCGTCGAGCTGGACTCCGGGGTCGAGCGCGCGCAGATGGCGTCCGCGGACGCGCGCCGCGATCTGGCGGAACGGACCCTCAAGCGCTCCAAAGTCCTGGCGGGCGGAAACGCCATCAGCCCGTCGCAACTCGATGAGGTGGACGCCCAGCTCAAGTCGGCCACGACCGACGCGGGGGCGCTGCGCGCGCAGGTCGAACGCAAGGTGATCCGCGCGCCGTTTCGCGGTCGGCTCGGCATCCGCGCGGTCAACGTTGGCCAGTACCTGACCCCGGGAACGATGGTGACCACACTGGATTCGATGGGCGGCACGTTCGTGGACTTCTCGCTCCCGCAGGATGGTTTGGCGACGATAAAAGTGGGGCTGCCCGTGCGCGTGACGATCGAGGGAACCACGGCGCAGCTGACGGGGACGATCAGCGCGATCGAGCCGACCATCGATCCCACGACGCGCAACGTGAAGATCCGCGCGGCGATTCCCGAGCCGGCCAACAAACCGCGCCCGGGCATGTTCGTGAACGTGCAGGTGGTCCAGCCAACGCAGCAGGCGGTGGTGGCCATCCCGGTGACGGCGCTCCTGCACGCGTCGTACGGCGATTCGGTCTTCGTCGTTGAAGATAAGCCGCCGGGAACGCCGGGGATGGCGCAGACGCCCGACGGCAAACCGGTGAAGATCGCGCGCCAGCAGTTCGTGCGCACCGGGGCGGCGCGCGGCGATTTCATCGCTATCACCAAGGGGGTCACCGCTGGCCAGCAGGTGGTCAGCGCCGGCGCCTTCAAGTTGCGCAATAAATCTCCGGTGGTCGTTGACAACAGCGTGCAGGCGAAAGCCCAGCTGGCGCTGGAACCCCAGAACCGTTGACATGAAGTTCACCGACATCTTCTTGCGGCGACCGGTGCTGGCGATCGTCGTCAGCGTTTTGATCATAGTCGCGGGGCTGCAGGCGATCCGCACATTGAACGTGCGCCAGTACCCGAAACTGGAGAGCGCCACAGTGAGCGTGAGGACCGTTTACGTCGGCGCCAGCGCCGACCTGGTGCGCGGCTTCATCACCACGCCGCTGGAGCGCGCGATCGCCGCCGCCGATGGCATCGACTACATCGAGTCGCAGAGCGTCCTCGGCCTGTCGACGATCAGCGTCAGGCTGAAGCTGAACTTCAACGCCGCCGAGGCGCTGGCTGACGTCAGCTCGCGCGTGAACCAGGTCCGCGCCGATCTACCGCCGGAGGCGCAGGTGCCCGCGATCCAGGTCGAGCCCTCGGACGCGCAGGTCGCCGGGATGTACCTCAGCTTCACCTCCGACGTGCTGGAGGGCAACCAGGTCACCGACTACCTGATCCGGGTGGTGCAACCGCGGTTGTCGGCGATCGCCGGCGTGCAGCGGGCCGAGATTCTGGGCGCGCGCACGTTCGCGCTGCGCGCCTGGCTGAAGCCGGATCGCATGGCGGCGCTCAACGTCTCGCCGTCGCAGCTGCGGCGGGCGCTGGCCGCCAACAACTACCTGACCGCCGCGGGCACGACCAAGGGCGGGCTGGTGCAGATGAACATCGCGGCGTCGACCGACGTCCGGTCGCTCGACGATTTCAAGCGGCTGGTGATCCGCGAGCAGAACGGCGCGCTGGTCCGGCTGCAAGACGTCGCCGACGTCGAGCTCGGCGCCGATGACTACGACCAAGACGTGCGCTTCTCCGGCCAAAGGGCGGTGTTCATGGGCGTATGGGTGCTGCCCAGCGCCAGCGCGCTCGACGTCATCGGCGATGTCAATAAAGAGATCGAGCACCTTCGCGCGGAGCTGCCGACGGGCATGCAGGTCATGGTCGCCTACGATTCCACCGCCTACATCCGCGACGCCATGCGCGAGGTCGTCCACACGCTCGGCGAAACCGTCCTGATCGTCATGCTGGTGATCTTCCTGTTCCTGGGCTCGTTCCGTTCGGCGCTGGTGCCGGTGGTTGCCATCCCGGTGTCGTTGATCGGCGGCGTGTTCTTGATGCAGGCCTTCGGCTTCACGCTGAATCTGCTCACGTTGCTGGCCATCGTCCTGTCGGTCGGTCTGGTGGTCGACGACGCGATCGTCGTGGTCGAGAACGTCGAGCGCCACATCCGCGAGGGACGGACGCCGTACCACGCGGCGCTCATCGGCGCGCGCGAGCTGGTCGGACCGGTGGTGGCGATGACCATCACTCTGGCAGCCGTCTATGTCCCGATCGGCATCCAGGGTGGGCTGACGGGCGCGCTGTTCCGCGAGTTCGCCTTCACGCTCGCGGGCGCGGTGTTCATCTCCGGGGTGGTGGCGCTGACGCTGTCGCCGGTGATGTCGTCGCGGATGCTCCGATCCGAGCACCAGCATCGCTGGTTCGCGCGAAAGGTCGAGAGCGCGTTCGATCGCCTGCGCATGCGGTACGCGAAGATGCTGGCGGCGACCCTGCGCTTTCGCCCGGCGGTATACGCGGTCTGGATCCTGCTGGCGATCCTGCTCGTGCCGCTTTACATGTTTTCGCCGGGGGAGCTGGCGCCGCACGAGGACCAGAGCTTCTTGTTCGGCGCGATCGACGTCCCCGCCAACGCGTCCCTCGAGCAGGTGATGACGTACTCGTCGCTGGTCGGCAAGGCGTTCCAGAGTACGCCCGAGTTCGAGAGCTACTTCCAGATCAGCTTCCCCACCGGCGGCTTCGGCGGGATGGCACTGAAACCGTGGACCGAGCGCAAGCGCACCGTGTTTCAGATCGAGCCTGAGCTGAACAGGAAGCTGTCGGGCATCACCGGTATCCGCGCGCCGGTGTTCCTGCCTCCGGCGCTGCCCAACCCGGGGCTATTCCCCGTCGAGGTAGTGCTGTCATCGACGGCGGAGCACGCGCAGTTGGTGCGCTACGCGAACCAGTTGGTGACGGCGGCGATGGCGAGCCACCAATTCGCGTTCCCGCCCATCGTCGACGTGCGCATCGACCAGGCCGACGCCCAGATCGTCATCGATCGCAACAAGGCCGCGTCGATGGGCGTGACCATGGAGCAGCTCGGCTCGGACCTGTCGTCGATGCTGAGCGGCAACTTCGTTAACCGCTTCGACATGGACGGGCGCAGCTACAAGGTGATCCCACAGATCGCGCGCTCGGGGCGTTTGACCGCGGCACAGCTCGGCGACATCCACGTGTCGGGGCCGATGGGCCAGCTCATCCCGCTGTCGGCGATCGCGGACATCCACGAGGGGCTCGAGCCGCGATCGCTGAATCGATTTCAGCAGCTGAATGCGATCAAGATCTCCGGTCTGCCGACGCGATCGCTGGAGGGCGCGCTGCAGGTGCTCGAGACCACCGCCGACAAGATCCTGCCGCCCGGGTCGCGCCTCGATTACACCGGTGAATCGCGCCAGCTCCGCCAGGAATCCGGGCGGTTCCTGCCGGCGCTTGGCCTGGCGTTGCTGGTGATCTTTCTCGTGCTGGCCGCCCAGTTCAACTCGTTCCGCGATCCCTTCGTGATCCTCGCGGGCTCCGTGCCGCTGGCGATGTTCGGCGCGCTGATCTTCACCTTCCTGAAGTTCGAGGGTCCGCCCGGACTGAGGTTCGGCCTGACCGAGGGGTGGACCACCACCCTCAATATCTATTCGCAGGTCGGTCTGGTGACACTGGCCGGCCTGATCGCGAAGAACGGCATCCTGATCGTCCAGTTCGCCAACGAAAAGCAGCTCGAGGGCATGGAAAAGGTCGACGCAGTCCGCGAAGCGGCGAGCATCCGCCTGCGCCCAATCTTGATGACCACTGTCGCCACCGTCGCCGGCCACTTTCCGCTCACGCTTGTCTCCGGGCCGGGTGCGGTCGCCCGTAACTCGATCGGCATCGTGCTGGTCGGCGGCATGACCATCGGCACGCTGTTCACCCTCTTCGTGGTCCCATCGGTGTACGTGCTGATCGCCAAAGACCACCGCAAGGAAAAGGCGAAGCGCGAGGCGCTGGAGAACGCCCCAGACGAGCTGATTCCGGCGGCCGCCGTGCCGGCGTTCCCCGCGAAGTAAGTATCATCGTTCGCTTTCGTCCCTGAGGCCCCCTAAAACGTCCCCGCAACCACTCCCGGCCCCAGCACCAGCCGGCGCGGTCGCGCGCGCACCAGCATCATGCCGCCGTCCTCGGGCATCACGTCGGCGCGCGGCTGCGCGTCCAGGATCATCCAGATGCTGCCAGCCAGCGCCAGACCGCCGACGCCCAGCGAAATCAGGCCGCCGGTGCACATGGCGTCGGACTTGCCGGCCAGGCAGCCCAGCGAGCTCAGCGTGACGCCCGTGAGCACGGCCATGCTCGAGAATGCCGTGAAGGTGATGCCCGCCGCCAGCTCGCCTTGCGACGTGGGCTGCGCACGCAATTGAAGATGTGCACCGGCGCCCGCGTCCAGCAGGTTGGCAACGTGGACCTTGTCCGGGACCCTCATCCAGGCGTCATCGCGCGCGCGCAGCATGAGCGGGTGCGCGGGGTGGACGAAGCGCGCGCACGGGGTGGTGCAGATAACCTGGTCGTCCGCGTAGACATCCCAGCGCGCGGCTGGATTGCCCGAGACGAAGTCGACTTTGACCGTCCCCGGAGGGCCCTCGTCGGCGGCACGGCCAGGCAGCGGCGCCAGGAACACTTGCACGGGCGAGGCACAGTTGCCGTTGGGAGTCTCGGCGGTGCTGCTATTGCAACTATCGAAGTCGCCGGCCGAGCGCAGCAGCGACGCTCCGCGATCGCTCTCTATCTTGGCCTCGCCCAGCGAGACGCTCGCGCCCAGCTCGCGGGTCCGCCCGCCGGCGGCGGTCAGCGCGAACGCGCCGATCGAGAGCGCGGTCATGATGTGCGTGGCCTGCGCGCACGCGCCGTCGCCGGGGACGTCGTTGACCCCGGCGCCGTCGAGCTGCAGCTGGCCCGCGACCACGGTCTTGACGGTGAGCTTGCCGGTTCGCTTGAGCTCTCCCTCGAGCGACGCGGCGCCGAGCGGCAACTTGGCGTACAGCTCATCGGTGTCGTTGATCTCCAGCGAATCGGTGGCGGGCGTCGTGCGCATCCACCGGTAGCCGCCGCGGACGTGGCAATCAGGCAGGAGGCGCATGCTGCAGCCGGAGTACGCCACCGCGACCGCGCCCGCATGCGACAGGTTCTCCAGGTTCGCCTTCTCCGAGGCGGGCCATTCGGTCACGAGCGGACTCTGCTGGCTGGCGGCCACGCGGCAGCGGCCGAGCTCCACCGGGGCGCGCGGCAACATGTCTCGCGCGCCCGCAAACCCGCTCGCGCCGCCGAACCCGGTCTGGCATCCCGGCGGCGCCGCCACCAGCGCGGCCAGTACCGCAAGCCACCGCGCGCATCTGGTCATCGTTCGTCTCCTTCGCTCACGGCTTCGCTCATAGCTTTGCCGCCACCGCGGCAACGGCCCGGTCCAGCGCCCTCTCCGATTGCCCCGGGCCCGAGACCCAGGCGATGCGCCCCGCAGAGTCGATCACGAAGGTCGCCGGCAGATCGGTCACTCGAAATCGCCCCGCGAGCACATTGCCAGCGTCGTGCACCACCGGGAAAGTGAGCCGGTGGCGCGCGACCTGCCGCATCGCCAGACCGGCGTCGTCATCCAGCGATACGCCGACGAACACAACGTCGCGCCGCTCGTGGGCCAGCTGCTCGACCGCCGGCAGCTCCCGCTGGCAGGGGACGCAGTAGCCAGCGAAGAAATCGACCACCAGCACCCGGCCCCTGGCAGTCGCGGTGTCGAAGATCGGTCCCTGAACGCTCGGCCGCTTGAAAGCCGGCACGACTGCGCCCAGCACCGCACTGGCTGCCGACGGCGGGGCCGGCCCCGCGTCGACGTCCGCATGCGCGCACGCCACCGGGATCAATAGCCCTAGCAACAAGCGCGAACGCGGACTCAGGAGCGGCATGGTCGGCACGCGTGTAGGTCAGGCGAGGGGCCTGTCGCTCACATATCGGCGGAATGAGTCTTTTCCCTGAGCGCCGTCGTGTCGCACCTTCAGCTTGCGCGTCGTCGCTGAACGCGAGAGGGTCTGGGCAGGCGGGGATAGTTCGCAGGAGGTTGAGTGTGCTCAAAGGCGGGTCGAGACTCGTTGCGATCTGGGTCTGCGCGGCATCTCTTTTCACCGGCTGCGGTACACAAACGAGCAGCGTGACGGACTGCCCCTCCTACGTGGCTGTCCCCGACGCCGGTATTAGCGGGTTCTCGTCGGTCGGGGAATGGCGAACGGACGCGGTCTGCGCGCAGTATTGCGACAGCCAACACCCCGTGTGTCAGCTCGTTTCTCCGACGTCGGTCAAATGCCAGGCCGGTTGCGGCTGAGCCGGCTGCTCGTGCCGGCGATCTCCCGTCTTCCGGGAGCCCCGGAGCAGTACTTCGCTTCTCCGACGGGGCGCTCGATCATCGCGCAAATGACATAACAAAATGCTGGCACGCCGCCAAGCAATGGTGATATGCCACGCAACCATAGGGCCCATTTGTAGTTAAACCGCTTCTTCGAGCCGGGAGTGACGCCCATTCGATCGTTACCCCGATCCACCAACCTGCTCCAGAAGGACGCCGACGTAGCCCGACCGGACGGGCCGGTGATGGACGGAGCCCTCGATACTGTCGGGATCACTGTCAGCGTCTGCAGGAGCGGAGCATGACGGCACGCTCGCTGCCGATTGGGCTCGCGCTGGCCCTCGCGTTCACAGGCTTCACCGGTTGCCAAACAATGCTATTCCTGCCGGTGCAAAACGCAAAGGGAACCGCCCAGGTCTTTTGCGGGCTCGACGCGTCGGGCGAGTCGTCCGTCGTTGTGGCGTTATACGTGAACCGCGCGGTGCACGACGGCCGCTTGGTCGTCACCCCCGTTGCGCCGCCCGGCGAGGACACATCGAAGCTTCGCGCGTCGCAACGGACGTCGCTCTACGTCCCGGCCCGCACAGCGCTCTGTGTTCGTGTGCCGCTCCCGCCGACGACCTTCGCGGTCAAAAGCTTCACCGTGTCTTTCACAGGAAAGTCAGGACCGGAGGACGTCAATGGCGGCCTGCTCGAATGCGAGCCGCAGCCAGTGACCGCCTGGAGCTGCGCATGGCAGTGACACGAATGTTCACCCGTCGTCGGATCGTCGCCGGCCTGGTCTTCCTCCTGATGACGTTCGCCGTCACGGTGCTCAAGCAGGCGGGCCGCTCGACGCGGGGCAGGGTGCCGATCTCGCTCCGGGACGTCCGCCTGACCTGGGGCGACAACACCCCGGTGGTCGATGGCGATGTCTTGTCCGCGGTCCACACAGTAGATGTCTCGGAGGCCTCGGGCCTTGCGGCCACCTGCGGAAACTTTGCCTGTCCACCGTTCAAGGACTTCTCGGTGAGCCCCGCGCCCGATGCACGACTGCTGGCGCCGCAGGGCCTGCTCTTGAAAAGACCGTCCGCGATCGAGGTGACCACCTCGGCGGTGATCGCGGAGGGAGGGGATGCACGCTCTGTCGGAGGCTCGTTGTCGATTTCCAGCGCCACGATGAGTGGGGCGCAGACTCGAGCCGCGCAGTTCGAACCTGCGGTGCATAACAACGTGGCGTGGGCGAGCGCGCGCGACGTTACTTTGCAGCTTCAGTCTTCAGCCGTTGCGGGCAAGACGATCTTCGAGGACGCGACGCAGGTGAGGTCGATTGAAGGTGAGGTTGGCGCCGATTTCTCGTTCCGTCCGAACTGGTACACGCGGTGCGAAGCCGCGGCCGGCGAACGGATCCAGGCGTCGGGATCCTCTCCGTCCACCGGGCCGCTCGTCGGCACCGTGCGCTTCTCGACCGACATCGATGGTGTGTCGTTGTCGCTCGCGCCGACGGTCAAACCGGCCATCTGCAATGACAACGATTGCAAAGAAGCGAAGAGCGAATCGGCCTGTCAGCAGATCTGGTTCAAAGGGGATGTCCTTTTCGACTGGACCACCTTGGTGCTGGCCGCCCTCGGCGTGGCGGCCGCGCTGCTCGCGTTGCGGGGCAACGGTGTGGCGGCCGCGCTCCTGCTGGCGCTGCTTTCGGCGTCGTGCGCTGCCCCAACGGGCTCGGCCGATCGCGCACCCGCCTCTCTCGGCGGCGACAACGCGGCGATGTCGGGGCCGCGGGCCTTCCAGAACCCGCTCCTCGTCCTGGTGGCAGGCGGGGAGCGTTGCGAGAAGGGCACTCACAATGCCCGGAGCGACATCACCGACGTCACGGCCGCGGAGGTCAAACACTTCCAAGACGCGCACATCGAGTTCACGCGTGTCCTGGCGAGGGCGACCGAGCTCGAGAGTGCCCTCCACCAGCTCGCGTCCGCCGGGAAGTTGCGAAACGGGCTGGTGCTCTACTACACCGGGCACGCGCAGCTCCGGCAGGTCTTCTCCAATCCGGTGAAGGCGTCGCCGGCCGGGAGCGCCGAGCCTCAAACTCACCTCTGTCTCGACGATTGGTTGCCGGTCAGCAACCTGATCGGGTGGCTCGGGCGCGAGCAGGCCGCCCTGCCATGGGCCGTCTTGATCCTGGATGCATGCGAATCGGCGTTCGTGGACCTCAGCACCGTGTCTTTCCCAATCTCTGTCCTGGCCGCCTCGCCGGAGCCGGTCGCCGTTTACAACGCGACATCGGGTTCCCGTGTCGGCTTTTTCGCCCGCACCGTCGCCGCCGTCCTCTCCAACCCCGCGGCGCACGATCCGAACGGTGACGGGGTGGTCACCGATCGCGAGCTGCTTGCGGCGCTGCTCGCGGCGTCGAGCGCCCGCGCGTTTGAAGATCCTTTGCGCGCCCGCCCTCGACTGCAGCGTCAAGCGCCGAGCAGCCTGCCGATCCGTTTTTACGCCGAGACCTCCGGAGCGCGAAAGCAGCTCGCCCGCCTGCGCGAGCAAGTCGGGTCGTCCCACGATTCCACGCGGGTTGCTCTCGCCGGACTGCTCGAGGATCAGCTGCGGCTGGGAGCCAGCGGCCGGTTGCCGAAGCTGCGCTGGGATCTCGTGGTCACGACCGAACCGATGGCGACCATGCGTTGCCCCGGTGAGGCCCCCCAGGAACCGCCATGGTCGTGCGTCCCGGGTCGTCCCGACCTGCGGCGGCTAGCCCCGGCATTCGCGGGTTGGGCATCGGAAATCGCCCGCCTCTCGACCGCGATTGACGTCTACGAGATCCGCGCCGTACAGGGCCAGCTTCGCTGGTACGACATTGTTCGCCTTCGCGACGGCCGCATCATGGCCACGACGACGCACTCGCCGATCGCGGTTGTGCCCGCCCGGAAGTCGGTTGTGGAGCGCACGCTGGACGGTAACGAGTGGCTCGTCAGATCCACCGACACCATCGAGCCGAGCGCCATCGATTGCCGCGGTCGTACCCCCGATCAATGCGAGGCTCTGTCGCGTAAACGTCGCTTCATGGTCTGCGAAGAGGAGGAAGGCCAGTGCTTCACCGCCTCGAGATGAACCGCGCGCGCGTGGAGGTGTCGGCGATCGCGGTCGCTGTTCTTTGTTGGCTCACCAGCGCTCGCGCTGCGGAGGATCCTTGCTCGTTGAAGGAGAACACCGAATCCTGCCGCAAGCTGGACGAGAACCTGAAGCAGCTCAAGCCTCCCGGGAGCACGGCTGCCGAAGGGCATCAGGCGAAGGATCTCACACCCAAAAAGGGCCAGAAAAGGACGAGCGCCGACCTGAAAGAGGGGACTCAACTCAAAAGCGGTGAAGTGGGAAAGAGGAGCGAGCCGGTCAAGAAGGATTGCAAGCCTTCGAAGCGTGAAGTCTCCTCGGAACCGACGGGCGTCACGGAGCACGACCTCGAACGCTTGAAAACCGCGGCGACCGAGGCGTCGCGGCTCTACAGCCGCATCGCCAAAGCCTGCGAGCCAAAGCGATGCGATCCGATGCCGAAGCGCAAGGCGTTACTCGAGGCACTGGTCTGGTATGCGCGCGGACTCGCCGCCGGGCACGCGCTGGCAGACGCCACGCTGCAACAGAAGCTGGAGGCTGAGCAGCTGAGGCTCTTTAGCGGGTCCGCGATCTCGGGCACTGCGCTCGCCGAGGCCGTGCAGAACTGTGTCGCATCGGGGGGCTGCTCGATCGCGGAGCTCGGGGAGGCGATCAAATCCGCCGCCGAGGCGGCTGCCAAGCACAAGGTCGCTCCGACGGAGCTCGAGGACGGAATGGCTGCCTACTTGGACGGGGGCGGCGATCCGAAGCAGTTCGGCGCGACCCTGAGCCGTCTCGCCGAGGCGCTCGGTACGAACCAGGGCGCGGCCGGCGGTCTCGGCGAGGTGATGAGCCTGTACCAGTCCTTGCACCAGCCGGGTGCGCGCCATGCGTTCGCGGAGCAGCTGCGGGCGCTTCGCGCCTCGCTGACCCCTCGCGAATCGGCACTGGCCGACAAGCTCGAGGCGAACCCCAACGACATCGAGCTGATGAACCTCCTCCTCGAGGCGCAGAAGGCGCTCATCACGCTGGGGCTAGGGGTCACAAAACACTTCGGCTATCAACCCGGACAGGGTGAAGCCGGCGCCAAATGGCTGGAGCTTGTCTTCGTTTACCCGAAGGACCACAGCATTTCCCAGGCAAAGGACTTCGAAGAGGCACTCGAGGCGCTGCTCGAGGCCATGACGACGGACGGTATTCCGCAGCCCAGCACCGCTGATCTCTGCGCCCAGAAGGCGAACCCTCAGGCGCGGGGCTTCCTGGTTATTCGGTTCGCCGCGGCCGGCGAGCGGCTTGCCGTCAGCGGAGAGTTCTATCTTAAGAATCAGGCATTTCTCGACGCCTGCGACGCCAAGGGCCCTCCCCGCCCGGCGGAGCAGTTCGGCACCGAAATGGCCTCTGGATGCCCCGGCGCGGCCGATCCAACGGGCTCCGCCCCTGATTGCGCGAGGGATCAGGTCGCCGCGGCGAACCGGTTGATGAAAGGCTTCGCCGAAAAGCATCCGATCTTCCGTCGCCTCAAATATTTGCAGGCTGGCCAATCGATCGAGCAGATAGGACCCATTCTGCCCTCGGGCGTGACGTTCTCGGATGTGCACGAGAAGGCCGCCCTCACCGCACCGGGGGTCCTGGCGACCGCTCCCGGGTTGTACCTCGACGGGCACTGCACGCCCTCGTTCGAGTCCGGGTTGCGCTCTCGCCTCAGGAGCTCCTACACGGGAGACATCGGGCCGCTGGTCGAAGCAGGCGCGCCCGGTGGGCCGGTCCCGAAGCTGCGACTCAAGAGCGAGGGGACGAGCTGCCGGGCAGCCCTCGTCGTGGAGGATCAGGATGTCTACGGGATCAGGGCCTCGTCATCCGCCGAGAAGATGCAGGACGCAGGCGATGGCGTGGCCCGCGTAGTCGGGCAGTACTACCGGGACGTCCGCAGCTCGCAGGTCCAGGCGGTCAGCCGATGGACGGCTCTCGCCTTCTCCGGGCTGCCCTATCTGCTGGACGCAAACGGGACCAACGATCGCACGGGCTGGTTCCTGGCGGCGTTGGACATCTCGTTGCTTGCCTGCGGGGTGGGCACGGGCGCCGCTACGATTGCTGCGCGTAACGACTACGCCGCACGGCCCATTGGCGATCTCGGAACGGCGAACGGCTTCTTGATCGCCAGCATGGCGTGCTTCGGAACCTGGGCGGCGCAACGGTTTCTGGCGGCGGCGCTCTACCAATGACGCTCCAGTCGATCGCCCGTCTGCTCGTTTGCGCTTCGCTTGCGGGCTGCGCGCTCAATCCCGACAATGTCCCGTCGCAACTTGGGGCGCCTTGCGCGGTCGGGATCGGAGCCTGCCGGGCGGAAGGGGTACTCGTGGCCAACCCGTCCGGGCAGGGCGTCACCTGCAGCGCAACGCCGGGTCAGCCCGGGCCCGGGGAGATCTGTGACCTTGGCTCTGAGGACGAGAACTGCAACGGCCTGATCAACGAGGGATGCAACTGCATCCCCGGCCTTTCGCCGGACCGGCCCTGCGGGTCAAATCAGGGCCAATGCCGCTCGGGCTGGCAACGGTGCGTGGACGGCTCCTATGCTGGCGAATGTGTCGGGGCGGTTGCCCCGAGCACGGAGACCTGCGACGGCGTCGACAACGATTGCAATGGGATCGTCGACGACGTTACCGGCGGATGCCCGGGAATGGGATGTCAAATCTCGACCATCGCTACCAGCGGCGACGCGGCGCTCGAGGTCTCGACGGACGTAGCACCCTGCGGGCCGGGAAGCTGTTTCGTCGACGGGACGGCCGCCGTTATGAGCTTCTGTTGCCAGCCTGGCAGCTGGACACAGTGCAGGTTCGAAGAGCCGGTCGACCTCGACCGATTCGACGCAGACCACGAGGGGCACGGAGTTCTCGAGCTGGAGTTTTGCCTGAGCGAACGGATGTCCGGCGCCGCTCTCAGCTTTTACTATGGCACCTACCCGTACCGGAAAGGGCTGTCCCTGCTCTCCGATGCTGAGCGCAGCACGGGGCTCGGACCCGGCTGCTACGTCCGGTACTTCTCTCCGCAAGATGCACAGTGCGCGGCGTACGATCCCAACCAACTCCCGTCGCCCGATTTCCCGGTTGCATGCGCGCACGCAGGGGCCGGCCCGCTGTGGCCTTGCCCCGGGGGAAGGTGGAGCGCGCTCGACGAACGATGCGGAGCCGCCCCGTTCGATTACAAGGCCGTGCCGTTCTGGGTGACCGCGGAGTTCTGTGACGGACCGGCGAGCGCCGCCGTGTCGATCCGATCGATCCGCCTGCTCGACGACGCATGCAAGTGTGCAGTGGGGGCCGATTGTGCCCGGTACGCGGCGGGCTCGTGCGTCGCGGCGAACGTGACTGCCAGCTTTTGCCCGGCCACCCAGCCACGATGCGCGGGCGTCTGCAGCGATCTCGACGTTCCTCCCGCGCCCTGAGAGACGCTGTCTCGGCCGGGCTCGAACTGACTCCTCCAACGCGAGGCTTCACGTACAGGCGACGCCGCCGGCGTGATCACGGCGGCCGCTTCCGGGAATTCAATGTCGTACGCGGGCGGCATGCGCCGGCACGATGGGCTCTCGCGCACCGGCGAATCTCGCCCCCAAAGGAGATCGTATGTCTGCGAAGAAGCGTCTCGTGCGCCTGGCCATTGCCCTGTCGATTGCGTCCGCTTGCGCCAACGCGGGCGGGCAGCACCCGGGAGGAGACGGCGCCGGCGGCAGCAGCGCAAGTACGGGCGGTAACAGCGGCGCCGCCGGATCCGGATCAGGAGGGACGCTCGCGGGGACGGGTGGTCTCGGCGCGGCCGGCTCGACGGGCGCAGCCGGCGCGTCAGGAAGCGGAGGTAGCGGCACCGCCGGCGCGACCGGCACCGCGGGCAGCACCGGCACTGCGGGCAGCACGGGCACTGCCGGCAGCACCGGCACCGCGGGCAGCACGGGAACCGCCGGCAGCACCGGCACCAGCGGCGGCGAGTTCACCGGCGGCGCGTGCACGATCCCTGCGATGCCGGCGTACGCGGCGCTGCCGACCAACATGCGCTTACCCGATCCGTTCCTGTCGATGAGCGGATCGCGCATCACGACCATGGCTCAGTGGACGTGCCGCCGCGCCGAGATCAAGGCGCAGCTCGAAACCTGGGAGCTCGGCGCGAAACCGCCCAAGCCGGCGATGGTGAGCGGCACCGTGAGCAACACCAGCATCACCGTCAACGCCGGCGACGGGACGAAGTCGATCTCGTTCACCGCGTCGGTGTCGTTGCCGGCGACCGGCACCGCGCCCTTCCCCGCGATCATCGGGTACATCGGCGGCTCGTTGAACGCGACCGCAGTCAAGAACCTGGGCGTCGCGATCATCAACTACACGAACGACGATCTCGGGGTTCAGACCAACGCCAGCTCGCGCGGTCAGGGAAAGTTCTACGACCTCTACGGCGCCAGCAACAAGGCGGGCTCGATGATCGCCTGGGCCTGGGGGGTGAGCCGCATCATGGACGTGCTCGAGCAGAGCGGCAGCAAGGTCATCGACGTCAAGCACGTGGGCGTGACCGGTTGCTCGCGCGACGGCAAAGGTGCGCTGGTGGCGGGTGCATTCGACGAGCGTATCGCGCTCACCATCCCGCAGGAGTCGGGCTCGGGCGGTACCGCGACCTGGCGCATCTCCGATTTCCAGAAGTCGCAAGGCATGAACGTGCAAACGCTGAGCGAGATCACCGGCGAGAACGACTGGTTCACCGGGGCGTTCAGCATGTTCAACAACACAGCGACCAAGCTGCCCTTCGACCACCACATGCTGATGGGAATGGTGGCGCCGCGCGGATTGCTTGCCATCGACAACACCGGGATCGACTGGCTCACCGCGCCGAGCTCGTGGGGCGGCGAGCAGGCGGCACGCATGATCTTCCAGGCGCTCGGCGTGCCCAACAACCTGGGCGCGTCGCAGGTCAGCCACGGCGATCACTGCACGTTTCAGGCGTCGCAAGAGCCCGAGGTCGACGCGTTCATCAAGAAGTTCCTGCTCGGACAGAACGTGGCGACCACCGTCAACAAGACCGACGGCGCCGCGTTCGATCAGGCGCGCTGGGTCGACTGGACGGCGCCCACCCTCAACTGAGATCGATCACGGCACGGGCGGGGTGGCGCCGGAGACCTGGGCGCGCATGACGACGCTGCGGATGACACCGCACGCGGGATCGACGAGGACGCCCGGCTGGAAGGTGCTCACCAGGAAGGTGGCTTCGTAGTTGCCGGGCACCTGCGCGTTGATGGACGCCTCCAGCATTTCAACCGATCCACCCGGCTGCAGCGACTGCCCTACGGGGAGATTGAGCAGCAGAAACGGTCCCTGCTGCTGTGGGGATGGGTACAAAATATCGAATGGTGCGCTGGTCGCAGCGTTGGCGACTGTCAACGCTTGCCGCCGGTATTCCCCGATGGTGACGTTGCCGAAGTCGAGGACCTCGGGGTCGATGCTGAAGTCGATCGGGACGACGTTGATACTCAGCCCGAAGACCGCGCTCTTCTGCGGCGGTGGTCCAGAAGGGGTGATTGACAGGCTGGTGGTGTAGGAGGCTCCCGGATGGAAGGCGGACTGTCTGACCACCAGATAGATCGGGTCGTTGAAGTTGCTGCCGCAGAGAATGCTCCGCGCGCTGAGCGCCAATCCGTCAATGGGTGGGTTCAGCAAGGCGCCGTAGACCATTCCCTGCCCGGCGGAGTCGAAGATGGTTCCGAGCACGCTGGTGCTGGACGAGCAGCCGACCGCGATTGGCGGGATGGGGTTGGG
>Ga0265342_10001128_pt1 | contig 25551 bp, 24 predicted proteins | sample 4CB327metaG_FD_203125 | JGI IMG/M metagenome (GOLD analysis project Ga0265342, IMG submission 203125) | Rhizosphere microbial communities from Carex aquatilis grown in University of Washington, Seatle, WA, United States - 4-CB3-27 metaG | ecosystem: Host-associated > Plants > Roots >... | reverse complement strand
TCAGCCAGACCATCTCCTCCGCAGATACAAAGGTAGGCCAGGAGATCCCCTTCGAAGTTGTCGAGGACATCAGCGTAGATCAAGTGGTTGTACTTCCTAAGGGAGCAACCGCGATTGCTACCGTAACCGCCACCGAACATAAGAAAAGCATGGGACGCGCCGGTAAGCTCGACATCGCCATTAGTTATGCTCGGCTCAAAGATCAGGAGAAAGTTGCATTAAGAGCGACACAGGAAAACAAGGGTGGAGGGCACGTCGGCGCAATGACGGGAGCCATAGTGGCTACTTCCATCATCTTCTTCCCTGCAGCGCCACTATTTCTCTTCATACATGGCAAAGACATAACCATTCCACAAGGCACCGAAATCACAGCCTTTGTCGAGGGCGACATGCACCTGAACATGGCCAACTTCGGAGTTACTCCACCAGAACTCGTGACATCGAGTGCCTCAGCCGCTACCGTGCAGGCTTCACTGGTCATCGACTCCGCCCCACCCGGCGCAGATATTGAAATTGATGGAGCATTTGTCGGCAATACACCATCCACGGTCGCAGTCGTTACTGGCAGTCATCAAATCGCCATCAAGAAGAAGGGCTTCACTGACTGGACAAAGGCCCTCAACGTCACTGGAGGAACGGTTCACCTCAATGCCGAATTGGAGCAAGGAAAAGCGCCGGAACCAACTCTCGCGCCAATTCCACCGCCTCCTCCGCCACCTCCGTCAGCGCCGCTATAAACCAGCCATCGGAAACAACACCTGAGCCCTTCCGGGCTCAGGTGTTACCTTGTTTCTTGACGGCCCCATGAACCGACGCACTCGCAGAACGCTCTGGATAGTGGCCGCGGTCCTGATCTTTCTGGCCGCGATCATCTTCCTGCGTTCCAAGGCCCCGCCCGAGGCCGCTCGCCTGCTGCCCGAGTCCGACGGCATCGTGTACCTCGACTTCAAGCCCTTCCACTCCTTCCTCCACAAGGACATGAAGCCGCCTCAACGCGTCCCTGAGTTCCAGCAGTTTGTGGATGTCACCGGATTTGATTGGGAGCGGGATCTCGACCAGGCGGCCATCGCCCTGCACCGTATGCCCGACCCCAACGGCCCCAACGGCCCCGTTGCCTACTCTATGGTCCTGGTGGGCAAGCTGACCGGCAAGAGCCTGAATGCCTGGCTCGACGCCCACGCCGCCTCCCGCGAGTCCTACGCCGGCCACACCGTCTACAGCATTCCGTCAGAAGGCCGGACCGTCCGCGTAGCCCAGATCGGCTATGACATGGTGGCCGTCTCCAATACCCCCACCCCCGAGCAGATTCACTCCATGCTCGACCGCCATGCCACCGCCGCATGGCCCTTCGCCGGTTCCACGCTGCTCAACCAGCACTATCATGAGGTGCCGCTGCTCTCGCTGGTTTGGGGCGTGGGTGAGATCGGTTTGCCATTCTCCGAGAGCGGTGCCATTCACATATTCGGCTTCGATTTGCATCTACCCTCCGACTCCATCATCGTCGCCAGCCTTACCCCAGCCCTTTCGCTCAAAGGCGCGCTCAATCTCAAGGTCGAAGAGATCACTCCCACCGACGACGTTGCCGCCGGCCAGCAGGCCGCGCTCCTCACCCTGGTTGTATTGGCCCGCGACTTCACAGTTCCTCTGCCCGAGAACTCTGCCGGCAACGGCCTTGCCAATCAAGGCCTCAAGCAACTCCTTAAAACCGCTGAGGTCACCAGGGAGCGAAACCGGGTCGTGATCAAGGCTTCTCTCTCGCCCGCTCTCTTCAGCAGCCTGGCCGCGCAGGAAAATACTTCGCCGCCCGCGCAACCCTGACCCGCTCTGCCTCATCTCATAATCACGATCGCTCTTCCCCGCGGAGGTTCCATGTCCCCTTTGGCCCCATTGCCCCGTTTACTGCGGATCCCTGCCCTCTTTTGCACCCTCGGCCTTTTACCTTGCTCGGCCGCGCACGCCCAATCCCCAGCGAAGGCCGCTCCCTCTCACGCCGTTCTTACCGGCCACGCCGCCTTCACCGACGCGGCCCATGAGTCCCCCGGCATCCGTCGCCACCTGACCGTCGCCGATCTGCCCGCACCGGCCCCGCAGGAGTCCGTTGACAACGGCCCCACCATCGTTCCACGGCCTCAGAGCGTATTGCCCATCGCCCCTAAGGGTTTCAAAGTCGAACTCTATGCCACCGGCCTCGATAATCCCCGCCTCATTCGCACCGCCCCCAACGGCGATCTCTTCCTGGCCGAGAGCGAGACCGGAAAAATCAAGGTCTTCCGCGGTGTGGGCCCCGACGGCAAGACCAAACAACTCTCGGTCTTCGCATCCGATCTCCACCAGCCCTTCGGCATCGCCTTCTATCCCGCAGGCCCCAATCCTGCCTGGGTTTACATCGGCAACACCGACGGCATCCTCCGCTTCCCCTACAAGAACGGCGATCTCGCCGCTCGCGGCCCCTCGGAACATCTGGCTGACCTGCCCGGCGGCGGCCGTCTGCGCGGCGGCGGCCACTGGACCCGCGATCTGGTCTTCTCGCAAGACGGCGCCAAGCTCTTCGCCTCGGTCGGCTCCCACTCCAACGTCGATGACGCCGACACCCATCCCGAGGAGTTCCACCGCGCCGATGTGCTTGTGTTCACGCCGGAGGGCAAATTCGTTAAGGTCTACGCCAGCGGTCTTAGAAATTGTGTCGGCGAGGCCATCAACCCTATCACCGGCGAGCTTTGGTGCTCCACCAATGAGCGCGATGGCCTGGGCAACAACCTCGTCCCCGACTACATCACACACGTCCAGGAGGACGGCTTCTACGGCTGGCCCTGGTTCTACTACAACGGCCCCACCGGCGGCCTCCAGGACCCCCGCCATCCCGGCAAGCACCCTGAGTTGCAAAGCAAGGTCATCACGCCGGACATCCTCGTGAATCCCCACTTCGCTTCCCTGGAGATGTTGTTTTACGAGGGCTTACAGTTCCCCTCTGAATTCAAGGGCGACGGATTCGCTGCCGAGCACGGCTCATGGAATCGCGCCCAGCGAGGAGGCTATGAAGTAATTCGCCTTCCGATGCACAACGGCCATTCAAATGGTGAATACGAAGACTTTCTCACTGGCTTCGTCCTCCCCAACGGCACGGTCTGGGGCCGCCCCGTAGGCGTCGCCGTTGCCAAAGACGGCTCCCTCTTCGTCTCTGACGACGGCTCCAAATCCATCTGGCACGTGAGTTATGTTGGATCGAAGTGAAGCGGTGTTAGCGGAGATTGTGGAGTTTGCACACCTTTTCAAGGTCTTACACCAGTTTCCCGCTCTCTCTGTGTCACATCCGCAGAATCACGGTTCAATTCTCTACAACCATTCCTTCAGATTAGGCAAATTGTTAGCGGCCTACTCGCCAATTTCGGCACCTTGTTCGGTTAACCCCTCAAAAAAGTGCAACCTTGTAAGCGAACATCTGGCCCTTGCAACGCACCACTTAAGCGAACATTTGACGCTCCTGGCTAACCATCCGTACGTACATTTCAACCCATGCAGCCGCTCTTCGTGCACTTATCCCTTAGTCCTTGGTCCCTGTCGGGGTTCCCAGCGATTCGGGGTCCCCAACGAGCGATTTTTTCTCGTTGGGGTGAAGCGATAGGTCTTCGTCGCTGGGGTGGCTAGTCTCTGCTCTTCAGCCCCAGCGCCGTTACCACCGCCCCATCCACCCGCGCCGGCTGCCCGTCTTGCTTGTACACCACCCCAAACCCGCCGCGATAATCCCACATTGCCCAGCCGATTCCGTCCGCCTCCAGCGCCGTCCTCACATCGTGAATCCAGGCCATCCGCGAGACAACGTCGGAGAAGTCTCGATACACCCCGAACTCGTTGCAGATCAGCGGCACTCCATTCTCACGGCCCCACGCCGCCGCCTCGTCGATCAGTAACCGTATCCGGTGCGCGTCCCATCGATCCAGCCAATAGCCCTCCAGCTTGAACCGGCTCGTCGCATCCGGAACCTGCTTCAATAACTCCTGCATCGTGTCTTCTGTCGCCGGATAGGGGATGTTATGCGTATAGCTCCACCACGCCTCGCCCCATCCCGCCCCCTGGTGTGTAAACTCATGCGGATCGTAGAAGTGGAAGGTATAAATCACGTTCCCATCGCTGAGTGGATGAACGGTGAGCAGATCCACGATGTCGGAGTAATTGGGCCCTGTGGCGATAATCGTCTGCTGCGGCGCGGCCTCGCGAATCGCCGCCGCAAGCCGTGCCTGGATGCCGGCCCACCGGTAGGCGTCATGTACCTCCGGCTCGTTCAGAATCTCGAAGAAGACCCGTTCCGGGTCGCGCCCGGCATAATGCGCGGCCAGCCGCCGCCACAGCATGGTCAGCCGATCCACCGCATCGTCGCTCGCGCCCAGCCGCTGCTTGTAACCGCCCTCGGGGTGCAGGTCGATCTGAACCGCCAACCCCTGGGCCAGCATCGCATCCACAGCGTGATCCAGCCGCGTCACGAACTCGGCGTTCAGTCCGTCCTTGCCGCGCGGGTACCGCTCCAGCGGCGCCGCATCGATGCTCAGCCTCACATGATCGAAGCCCAGTTGCGCCATTAGCGCAATGTCACCGTCGCTTATATATCGTTCTGTCCGAGCGGCGGAGTAGTCGTTGGCCGACTGGGCAAACCACTCCGATGCGTTGACGCCCCGTTTCAGGTGCTGGGCGCGAGAGAAGGCTGTCCGTTGCGCGGCGGCATGATCTTCGGCGGCCGCGGGCAGGGTAAGAGCAAGCAAAACAGTTAAACAAATGAGACGAAAATGCACGGCAACTCCTCCTGCGAATGAAAACTGAAACCGAAGCTACAATACCATGGAGAACCTGCGCAATAGTCCTTGCCGGATGAGGCGCGAAAAGGGCACAATACACGAGTTCTCCTGAAAGCAGGCCGGATTCATGCGCAAAATCGCCTTTACATCATCGGCGCGGCTCTCTGCTGCCCTCCTGACTCTCTGCCTCATCTTCTCCGCTCATGCCCAGAACCAGCCCGCGCCAAAGCCCAACCCCAACGACGAGATATTGGCCAGGGCCGGCAATCTCTACTACTCGACCGAGAAAACCGGCCTGGATAGCTTCGTATGCGCGATCCATCCGGATTGGAACGCTCTCTTCCTCAGCGCTGACAAGAGCGTCACAGCAAGCGACCCGCGCATTGTATTGCTCAACTCGGTCAAAATCACGCTGCACGGCCGCCTGAAGAGCACCCCCAGCCTCGACTGGAATCCGCCGGCTGTTCAGGACAAGAACTCAATTAAGCTTCTGGACGACATGCACCAGGCTACGGAACAGACACTCATGGGATTCGTGCAATTCTGGACGCCCTTTGTGGACGGCTCCGCCGTGCCGGCCTCATCCGAGGGCCTGGAGATGACCAGGACGGAGCAGGGATTCAAGCTGCATGCTATAACGGGCGACACCGATGTGACCGAAGAGCTCGACAACCGGCTCTTGCTTAAGCATTTCAACGTAGTGATGAGCATGGCGACGGTCAATTTTGTCCCGGCTTATAAATCCACGGATAAAGGCTTGCTGGTGAACAGCTTTGTGGCCAATATTCAGCCGGCGGGATCTCCGCCCGAGAAGGCGCAGGAGATGCATGTAGCCATCGATTACCAGACCGTCGATGGCTTTCCGCTTCCGGCCCGGCTCAACATGAACGTGATCAATAGCGGAGAGTTCGACTTCAGCTTCGACGGCTGCACGGTAACCCGGCAGGCAAAGTGACCGCCCCATGACAGATGCGGCTCCCATTCCTGGGAGCCGCATCCGAATCACATAAACAAATCTTCAATCCCTTAGTAGTAGCGCGTGAGCAGGTCAGTTGCCCGATATCTGCTCGTACGTGCTGCGCAGATACTTGTGCGGATTCACCGGTACCTTGTGGACGCGAACTTCATAATGCAGGTGCGGGCCGGTCGCGCGGCCTGACTGGCCCACGTAGCCGATAACCTGGCCGCGGATCACATGCTGGCCGGGCACAACCGCAGTCGCTGAGAGGTGACCGTAGACGGTAAGCACATCGTGGCCGTGGTCCAGCTCCACCTCGCGGCCGTATCCGGTGCCCATCGGCGCTCCAGTCACATCGCCTTCGGCTGTGGCGCGCACCGGCGTCCCGTAAGGCGCGTCGATGTCAATGCCAGAGTGGAAAGCGCCCTCTCCGTTGAACGGATCCATTCGCTCGCCGAAACTCGATCCCACGCGGCCTTCAATTGGCCAGATCGAAGGCGCATCCGCCAACTCCGTCCAGTCACCTGTAAAGCTGGGTGTTAGGCCACCCTCCAGCGCGCGCGATACCCGGCCAGAAAGCGCCTGAGTGCGCAGTGTATAAAACTCATCGATGGAGAGCATGACCTGCTGCTGATTCACGTCGTTCGTAAGAGCCAGGGTCGTGGGCGTAGGCGCAGCGGCGGCGCTGGCGGCAGCCGCGGGTACGGCCAGTTTGTTCGGTCTCAGGCCATAGAGCGCGGTCACTTCGCTCGCCAGAGCGCCCAGCGAGGCAACCTGCACATCGCGGTCATGCGCGATCTGCTCCATCTGCTTGTAGTTCTTGCGCAGGTTCTCCCGATCTTGGCGAATCTGATTGAAACTCTCTGTTTTCAATAACATCCTGGTATACGAACCGGCCAATCCAACGATGGTAAACGCTCCTACCAACGCTGCAACGACAAAGCCGTATGCAAAGCGCAGAGGCAACGGAATCCTGCGTATCCGCCCATCCTCATCTCTGGCTACAAACAGAATGTAGTAGCGTTTGCGCAGCATCGTTGCCTTTCATCCTGCGACCGAGAAGCCGCTATGTGCCGATTGCTTTAAAGAGGCGCATGGTCAGAGGCTTTCCAGCCTGCGCGAAAAAACATGCGCCCTCACGGGCGCACCCTCCGAACACTTGTAAAAGCCTAACAAATTACCTCTTGGCAGGTCAACGAAATCCGTACCGGAAAGTTGAATCGAAATGCGAAACGTTGTGGATATTCATGGCCAATTAGCCTACTCGGTGTACATTCCTGTCGTTTTCCCCTTTATTGGCCTGTTTTGCCCTATTCTCTAGATATGCAAGCGAATCGGGCCGATTCTAAAAGCGCCGGCAAACAGGGCGAACTGGCCCTGCTCGCCCAGATCCGCCGCTGGGCGGGGCATTGCTCAGGCAGCGATCTGCGGCTGGGTATCGGCGACGACTGCGCCCTGCTCCGGCTTCGGCCTGGCGAGGAAATGGCCGTTACAACCGACCTCTCCATCGCTGGCCGCCACTTCCGCCTTGACTGGCATCCGCCTGAATCCGTCGGCCATCGGGCTCTGGCTCGCGGTTTAAGCGACCTGGCCGCCATGGGCGCCCGCCCCGTAGCTGCTTTTCTTTCCTTGGGTTTACCGCGCGAATTCACTGGAACTTCCGGCCGCCGATCTGCCTGGCTCCAGCGCTTCCTTGACGGCCTGCTCGCCCTGGCCGCTGCCCATAAGACCCCCTTGGCCGGCGGCGACCTCTCCGAGTCGCCCATCGCCCTGGCCGACATCGTCCTTGTCGGAGCAGTTCCACGTGGAAAAGCCCTGCTCCGCTCCGGTGCCCGCCCCGGCCATCTGCTCTACGTAACCGGCGAACTCGGCGGAGCCGCTGCCAGTCTTGCCCTTCTGGCCGAACTCACCCGGCCATCAGGGCCTCTTAAAACCCGGCCCCAGCCTCCTAACTTCTCCAAAAAGCTGGAAGCGCCGCTTGCCGCGCACCTCTACCCGCAGCCCCGCATTGCCCAGGGTCTCTGGCTCCAGCGCCACCGCCTTGCCTCAGCCGCTATCGACCTTAGCGACGGCCTCTCCACCGACCTCGCTCACCTCTGCGCCGAGTCCGGCGTAGCCGCCGAGGTAACCGTTGCCGCCCTGCCCATCCACCCCGCCGCAACCCTGCCCCAGGCCCTCAACGGCGGCGAAGACTACGAACTCCTCTTCACCGCCCCGCCCACAGCCCGCCTTCCCCGCAAAATCACCGGCGTCCAAATCACCCCCATCGGCCGCATCACGAAACTCCGCCCCGGCCAGCCTGCCGTTACGCTGCTCACCCAGCATGGCCCTCAAACGCTCCAACCACATGGCTGGGAACACTTCTCCTGATTGCTGTTTGGTGTTAGCCCATACTCCATTCTTTCGCCGGCTTCTTGGCGAAAGGGCGAGGAACCACAAACCTGGACCCTGTCCCCCTATCGGTGAGGCCTTCCCGCCGGTCTTCATCCCGCCGCATCTCCCCGCATCAGCAAATCGTCTCGTACGCCTTGTAAACTCCTTCAAAGACCGCGTCCCAACTCATCGTCAGCGCATAAGCCCGCGCTGCCTGCCGCATCTCAGCATGATTGACAGGGTCTCCCAGCACCCCGGCCACCGCTGCGGCAAACTCCTCGTCCTGCACAATCCGCCCCGTCTCGCCGTCGCGAATAATCGTGCATGGGCCGCCATCGGGAGTCACAATCGCCGGAACTCCGCTGGCCAGCGCCTCCAGCACCACGTTTCCGAATGTATCCGTATGCGATGGGAAGACGAAGAGGTCCATGCTCGCATAAGCCTCTGCCAACTCCTCACCGCGTAATACTCCTGCGAACTCTGCCCGCGGCAATCGCTCGCCCAGCCAGCCTTCCTCTGCCCCATGGCCTACGATCAGGAATCGAAAGTTTTTGTGCCCTTGTTGCTCCAGCTCTTCCTGCACCCTGGCCAGAAGGGCGACGTTTTTCTCTATCGACAGCCGCCCCACGAAGCCAAGCACTTGATCGCGGTCCTCGGGATTGCGCTTGTGCTTCTTCGGATGGAATAGCTCCGCGTCCACGCCCCGCTGCATCAGAAAACAAGGCCGCCCCGTCATTCGCTCCAGCCGCCGGCACAACTCCGGATTGGGCGCAAACAGCACCTTGGCCACCGAATAAAATTTGGCCGCTGCAGCCATGGTCAGCTCCTCGATCTGTTCTCCCGTCACCTTCGATTGGCGCTTCGGCAGCAGGCGCAGAAACCACTTCGACCGCCGCGCCAGGTACTCATGCACGTTGGTATGCCAGCTGGCGGCAAGCGGCAGCTTCAGGTAGTGAGCCAGCCCCGCCCCTAGCATTCCGATCTCGCTGGGGCCCGTAATGTGGATCAGGTCGGGCTTGAAGCGCTCCAGAACCTCGCCGATCAGCGGAATATAGCGGATATACACCGGATCGAAGCGCAGGTCTTTTTCGAGGGCAAACGACAGAAAACCTCGTGGCAGCTCCAGCGTCCACACGCTGCCGTCTTCCGTAGCGGCCTGGGCGCGGTCGCCTGCGCGGACGCACAGGAATGGCAAATTGCGCCGCCGCGCAAAGGCTTCAAAGTGGCGGCTGGTGTGGGCAACCCCGTTCACCTCGTGAAACGAGTCGGGGAAGTACGCCACGCGCGGCATTCGTGCTGTCATCGGTTTGGCCGGGATCCCGACAGGCCGGGCTTTCAGATCCCCGCCCGCATTACCTATTAGACGTCATTCTCGCCCAGCGCCAGGCGCAACTGGTGCGATTCATTCCACGCAATCCGCAGCCCGCCTGAGACCAGGCCCCTGCCCATCAGTTGGACCGCCGCTATGCACCCCCGCATCATCAAAGGCGCCCTCCCACCGAGCCACAACTCGCTCAGCGGCCGCGCCACACCGTTCTCGTCCGGATGAAAGACGCGCTCGTCCCACGTGCGCGAGCCCTGCGGAAACTCAGGATAAGCTCGCACCGCGTCGATCGTCGACTGCAGGATGCGATGCTTCCACGGCTCGGCGTACTGGGGCATGAAAAGAATATCGCTCTTCTTTTCCCGCCGGATCTCATGCACAAACTCTGTGAAGCTGGCGGCATTCGTCAGGTTGATATTCGCATTCGGCTCCACGCCGTGCCGGTCGCCGCCGCTGACCAGCAGCATGTTCCACCTCTCGGCCAGCCGCCGCACGGCGCGGTTCTCATCCCAGTTGCGCAGTCCGTTCAGTTCCATTGCGTGCAAGTAGGCACCGTACTTTTGCAGGAACTCGCCAACCATGAACTCGTGCTTCTCCCTGCCGATCAGGTACAGATCCCACAGCGGATGGTTAAATACCACCAGCACATTGGGGTCCTCGTTCAGCGCGATCAGAATCCCGGTGAGCCGAGTATCGCTTGGGTGGACGGTGAACTCCGCCAGCGTCCGCATCCATTCCGCAGCCCGAGCGCTGGGCAGGTTGTGAATGCCCAGGTGGAAGGACTGCTCGCCGTAAGGAACGGTCCACTCTACCGAAACCGGAATCCGGCGCGCGCTGGGCAAGGTGCGCAATAGCATCGGCGCCTTGATATTGTCGTGGTCGGTGATGGAAACCATCGCCGTCAACTCCAGCTTCTCGATCTGCCGGCTCTCCAGGTCGAAGGCCAGCTTGGGAGTCATCGGCGGCGTCCAGTAGCTCTCCGCGTAATTCACCCGCAGCCCGTACATTTGTTCTGACCTGCGCTCCAGCCGTGTGAGCAGGGGCCGTATCACCGGATATTGGTTGCCGAACTTCGCCAGAAAGTCCAGCGTCTCCCTGGAGTGGTTGGTGTGACTGTGCAAAGAGACGCCCGTCCGGAAGCCTCGCGACGCGTTTTTCTCGCGCCACGTGTACGAGATGGTCGAACTGGCCATTCCTGCTCCTTCTCCGCGAGCGTGCCGGCTTTCTGCTTTCAGTCTCTGCCGCCGTTCATGAATGGAGGGTTAACAGGAGGCGAATGCCGCTTCAATTGACAAAGGAATCAATAAGATCAATAGTGTCCTGTCTCCAAATTTCATCGTAGATAAATCTGTCATCCTGAGCGGAGTTTTGAGAGTTTTTTGCGACAAACGCAGTCGAAGGGCCTGCATTTCCTTCGCCGAATTATGCGAAGAACTTCTGAGACACCACAATAGATAGTCTTCAATAAACGGGAATAAACGCGACAATGACCGAAAAAAGGCCTCTGGGGCATATGTACCCAGTGGCTTTCATTCGACAGACAGCTTCAACCCTCAGCCGTCGCGCTCGCCCAGCGCCAGGCGCAACTCGTGCGACTCGCTCCACACCATGCGCAGGCTGCCGGAGACCAGCCTTCTGCCCATCAGTTGAACCAATCGAATCCCCCAGGTCAGCTCCCACGGCGCCGTTCCATCGGGCCATAATTCACTCAGCGGCCGAGCCACCCCGTTCGCGTCCGGATGATAGATCCGCTCCTCCCAGGTGCGCGAGCCCGAAGGGAACTCCGGATAGTAGCCTACTGCGTCTATGGTCGACTGAAGCATGCGCAGCTTCCAGGGCTCGGCATATTGCGGCATGAAAAGCACGGCGCTCTTCTTCTCCCGGCGAATCTCATGTACAAATTCGGTAAAGCTAGCGGCGTTGGTCAGGTTGATGTTGGCGTTCGGCTCCACGCCGTGCCGGTCGCCGCCTGAGATCATTACCATCTTCCATTTTTCGGCCAGCCGCCGCGTCGCGCGGTTCTCACCCCAGTTGCGCAATCCGTTCAACTCCAGAGCGTGCAGATAGGCGCCATTCATTTGCAGGAACTGGTTCACCTGGAACTCGTGTCTCTCTCTCCCGATCGTATACAGGTCCCAAGCCGGATGATTAAAAACCACCAGCACGTCGGGTTCGTCGTTCAACGCAATCAGAATCTCAGTCAGCCAGGCATCGCTGGGATGAGCCGTGAACTCTGCCAGCGTCGCCATCCACTCCTTCGCTCGGGCGCTGGGCAGGTTATGCACGCCCAGATGGAAGGATTGCACGCCGCATGGCACGGTCCACTCCACTGAAACCGGAATATGCCGTGCGCTCGCGATCGTGCGCAACAGCATCGGCGCCTTGATGTTGTCGTGGTCGGTAAGCGATACCATCGGCGCCACATCCAACTTCTCAATCTGTTGGCGTTCCAGGTCGAAGGCCAGCTTGGGGGTCATTGGCGGCGTCCAGTAGCTGGCCGCATAGTTCACGCGCAACCCGTGATTGGCCTCTGACTTCCGCTCCATCCGAGCCATCAGCGGCCGTATCGCCGGAAACTGGGTGCCGAACTTCGCCAGAAAGGCCAGCGTCTCACTGGACTGGTTGGTGTGACTATGCAGTGAGACGCCCGACCTGTAGCCTTGCAACGCGTTCAGGTCGCGCCACAGGTACGAGATGGTCGAACTGCCCATTTCTGCTCCTTGGAGTTACCCGAAAGCCGGTAACAGAATAGGGGGGTCTGTTACATTCCTGACAATCTCAATAGCGGTGCGTTGCGCCACCCTATTTGCTGGTCTTGGCCAGCTCCGGACCCAGAAAATCCTCAACTGTCCAGCCTTCCATCAGTTTCTCGCTCGCTACGGTGGCTGGAGGCATCTCCTGGCTCTCGACAAGCTTCCCTGCGGCCGCCTCCGGCTCCAGGTGATTCTCGGTCAGGCCCCGCCGCAGAATCTCAAAGGCCTGCTCCGGCGTATCGGCAAACTGGAACAGTTCGATGTCCTTCGGCGAGATGGCCCCTGTATCCACCAGCGCGTCCAGGTTCAGGACTCTCTTCCAGTAGTCTAATCCGTAGACGACCACCGTAATCTTCTTGGCCAGTTTATGGGTTTGGGCCAGCGTCAGAATCTCGAACATCTCATCCAATGTTCCGAATCCGCCCGGAAAGACCACCAGCGCCTTCGCCAGGTAGGCAAACCACAGCTTGCGCATGAAGAAGTAGTGGAATTCAAAGTTGAGCGCTGGAGTGATATAGGGATTCGGAAGCTGCTCGAAGGGCAGCCGAATATTCATCCCGATGGTCTTGCCTCCGGCCTCATATGCGCCGCGATTGGCCGCTTCCATAATACCCGGACCGCCACCAGAGGTGACCACAAAGCGGTGCCGCCGCGAGGGAATCCCTTTGGCCCACTGGGTCAACAACCCGGAAAGCCGCCGCGCGTCCTCGTAGTAGCGCGCCATCTCCACTGCGGCCACGGCGCGCTTGCGCTGCAACTCCGTGGCCTTGCCCGCGGCAATCTCCGGGCCGCTGGCCGGTTGCTCCTCACTGGGAGCCAAACGGCTGGATCCGGTGTTGTCCAGCAACTCCAGGGCATGATCGGCCTCCTCCCGCCCGCGAAAACGCGCCGAGCCGAAAAAAACCACCGTGTCCTGAATCTGTTCCCGGCGAAAGCGCGCCAGGGGCTCCATGTACTCGGAGACAATCCGGATCAGCCGCCCATCCGCGCTGTTCAGAAATCCTGAGTTCTCATACGCCAATTCAGCCCGCTCCAGCGGTGTCGGCGCAACGTTGCCGGAGACTAAATCCTGGCTCACTCCAGATAAGGCTGCTGCTTGTTCCCTGCCGGGGTCCCCGGCAAGCGGTCTTTGCTTGCTGGGGTGGTTAGTCCCTAGTCTCTGGTCCCTGTTCCCCTGTTTTTCGTCACTCATATCTATCCGTCCCGGTGGCGGATGGCGTCCTGGAACGCAATCCATAGATTCAAAAGGCCAAGCCCCGAGATGATGCCCCGCACCGCGCCGTTGGCGGCATAGATCGAGAGCGTGGGAAACTGCTGGAAGAGCGGGTTCTGGTCCCAGAAGATACGCGACCACGGCGCGTAGCAGATGGCCAAGCCGATGTACATCCGCAGCAGTACGCGCAGGAACAATTCAGCGCGCTCCAGCCAGCGCGGAATCCGTTGGTGGGCGGGCCGGGCGGTCTGAGCCGCGGACGCGCTCTCGGACCCTGGCGCGGGAGCCGGGCTCGCGGGAATTGATGGCGATCTCGATTCCGACTGCTGGGACATACTTTGATTGCGCGCTCCGCCCCCGAAAACGCTCATTCCGGCTCAGGGACGCCGTATTCAAACGGTACCACAGCGATGGCCGGAGTACCGGAACGAAGACCTGAACCGAAGATTCGGTCTGCCTCTGCTATCTTCCCTTTTCAACCACCGCCGGCGCGGCGGTAAGATGGCAAACGGCGCAATCGCTTGCCCGGCGCATGAACCGTACCATCATCCCATGCGTAACTGCTGCGGGATTGATACACCGCAGCGGGAAACGGGCTGCGTTTTTCTCAAATCAACGCAACACCATCGGCGCGGACCGGAATTGCTCGCTCTCCGCGCGAAAGGAGATGGATGATCAGGCAGATTGCAAGCAGACTCATGCTGATCGCTTTGGCTCTGGCGGCTCTCGCGCCGCTCGGCCGGGCACAGGTGCAAATCGCTGGGGACTGGCAGGGAACGCTGAACGCCGGAGGCGCACAGCTTCGCCTTGTACTCCACATTACCGCCGGCAAAGATGGTGCATTCGCCGCTACCCTTGACAGCGTGGATCAGGGCGCGATGGCGATCCCCGTAACATCCGTGAAGTTGAAGGGCTCCAAACTGAGCCTGACGGTCGACGCCGTGCACGGTACCTATGAAGGCACGGTTAACAAGGACGGCTCGGAGATCGACGGAACCTGGTCGCAGGGCCAGTCCCTGGAACTGAACTTCAAGCGCGCGGCCCCGCAGGCCGAGGCTAAGCCTGCAGCGCCCTCTGACATTGATGGAAGCTGGCTGGGCGCGCTTGATTTAGGCGCGATGAAGCTGCGTATCGTATTCAAGATCGTCAACACCGCGGCCGGCCTTACCGCTTCCATGCAAAGTCCTGACCAGAGCCCCGCCTGGATACCCGTCACCTCCGTCACGCGCAGCGGCGATGCGATCACCATTGCCATGAACCCGCTTGGCGCCACGTTTGAAGGCAAGATCGCGGCCGATCTCAGCTCGATCAAAGGCACGTTCACGCAGCATGGTAATGCCCTGCCGCTGACGATCAAGCGGGTGAAGGACCTGTCGTCGCTGGAACTGCGTCGCCCCCAGAATCCCGTCAAGCCCTACCCGTATCGCGAAGAGGAAGTGACCTACACCAACAAGGCGGCCGGTAACACGCTGGCCGCCACCCTCACCGTACCGCCGGGCAACGGGCCGTTTCCCGCCGTGTTGCTGATTACCGGCTCAGGACCGCACGACCGCGACGAGAGCCTGATGGGTCACAAGCCGTTTCTGGTGCTCGCCGACTATCTCACCCGGAAGGGAATCGTCGTGTTGCGGGCAGACAAGCGAGGTATCGGCAAATCCACCGGAGACCTCGCCAAAGCCACCTCCGCCGACTTTGCCACCGACGCCGAAGCCGGCGTCGCCTATCTCAAGACGCGCGCCGAAGTCGATCCGCACAAGATCGGCCTCATCGGCCACAGCGAAGGCGGAATCATCGCGCCTATAGTGGCCGCACGCAACAAAGACGTGGCCTTCATTGTAATGATGGCCGGCTCCGGCGTGCCCGGTGACCAGATTATTGTCGAGCAAGTGCGCCTCATTGCCGAAGTGAGCGGCGCGAGCAAGGAGAAGGCCGCCGAAAACGCAGCCAAGGAGCGGGATCTGCTTACTTTGATCGAGAAGGAAAAGGATGACGCGGTCCTTGAAAAGGAACTGCGAGCGAAGCTGACGGGACAGGTACCCGATGCTCAGATCGGCGCGGCGATCCAGCAACTCACATCGCCTTGGATGCGCTACTTCCTCACGTACGATCCGGCGACGGCCCTCGGCAAGCTCGCCTGCCCGGTTCTGGCCATCAACGGCTCGCTCGACCTGCAGGTGCCGCCCGCGCTCAACCTGCCCGCCATTCGCAAGGCACTGGAAGCAGGCGGGAACAAACACGACGAAGTGGACGAGTTGCCTGGCCTGAACCACCTCTTCCAGACCGCCAAGACCGGTTCCCCCGCTGAATACGGCGAGATCGAAGAGACCATCTCCCCGGTGGCTCTCGATAAGATGGCAAGCTGGATTCTGAAGCAGTAAGGGGTTCCGGCAATTCCAGGAAATCTAGAAAGGTCCCGCTCCAGGAGCATGGCCTTCACGTTAACAGCATTCGATAAAAATCCCTCAGCGCTTCTCAGCTGCCGTGGCCAGCTTGGCTTCGGCTTCGGCGATAACGCGCAGAGCCTGGGCGTAGGCCTCTTCGCTCGTGCCGGCTTCGCTCCACTGCTTGTGACCGCGCTCCAGTTGCTGCTGCGCGCGCGGTACGTCGATCTCCTCGGGCTTCAGCGCGTCACTGGCCAGAATCGTGACCCGGTCGGGCAGCACCTCGGCAAAGCCCCAGCTGACGTTGTAATGCTGGTCGCCGTCGGGACCGCCATGCACGATCACGTCGCCTGCGCCCAACTCGGCCACCAGCGGCGCGGCGCCGTAGAGCACCTCCATATAGCCGCACTTCGCGGGCAGCTCTACCGCCGAGGCCGCATGTTCAAAGAGCGTGCGCTCGGGAGTCACCAGCCGTACCCGTAGTTGATTGGTTTCCTCTGCCATAGATTTCTAGTCCTTGGTCCCTACACGCTCGCCTTCAGCTTCTCCGCCGTCTCCAGCACTTCCTCGATGGCGCCCTTCATGTAGAAAGCCTGCTCGGGAATATCGTCGTACTTGCCGGCGATGATCTCCTTGAAGCTCCGCACCGTATCGGCCACCTTCACATACGCTCCAGGGATGCCGGTGAACTGCTCGGCAACATGGAACGGTTGTGAAAGGAACTTCTGCACCTTGCGGGCGCGGGCCACGGTCAGCTTGTCCTCATCGGAGAGCTCATCGATGCCCAAAATGTTGATGATGTCCTGCAGATCCTTGTACCGCTGCAAAATCTTCTTCACGCCCTGGGCCGTGTCGTAGTGCTCCTGGCCCACGATGCGGGCCGTTAGAATGCGTGAGGTCGAGGCCAGCGGATCGACAGCCGGATAGATGCCCAACTCCGACAGCGGACGGCTCAACACTGTGGTCGCGTCCAGGTGAGCGAAGGTTGTCGCCGGGGCCGGATCGGTTAAATCGTCCGCCGGCACATAAACAGCCTGCACGCTGGTCACCGATCCCTTCGCGGTCGAGGTGATCCGCTCCTGCAGCTCGCCCATCTCGGTGGCCAGGTTGGGCTGGTAGCCCACGGCCGAAGGCATGCGCCCCAACAAAGTCGAAACTTCAGACCCGGCCTGTGTAAAGCGGAAGATGTTGTCAATGAAGAGCAGAGTATCCGATCCCTCGACGTCCCGGAAGTACTCGGCCACGGTCAACGCGCTCAACGCCACGCGCAACCGCGCTCCGGGCGGCTCGGTCATCTGCCCGTAGACCAGCGCGCACTTCGAGTTGGCCCAGTCGCCCGGCTTGATCACGCCCGACTCGGTCATCTCGGTCCACAGGTCGTTACCCTCGCGGGTGCGTTCGCCCACGCCGCCAAAGACCGAGTAGCCACCGTGGTTCTTGGCCACGTTGTTGATGAGTTCCATGATGACAACGGTCTTGCCCACGCCCGCGCCGCCGAAGAGGCCGATCTTGCCGCCCTTCAAAAACGGCTGGATCAGGTCGATGACCTTGATGCCGGTCTCGAACATCTCCTCGTGGGTAACCTGCTCGTCGAAGAGCGGAGCGGGCCGGTGAATCGGCATGCGCAGCTTCTCGCCGATGGGGCCAAGGTTGTCGACCGGCTCGCCGATGACGTTTAGCACGCGGCCCAGCGTCTCCTTGCCCACAGGCATACTGATGGGACCGCCCAGGTCGATTGCCTTCATGCCACGGACCATGCCGTCGGTGGCTTCCATGGCCACGGTTCTGACGCGGCCCTCGCCCAGGTGCTGCTGTACTTCGAGAATCACGCTGATGGGCGTGGGCACCTTGAAGCCTTCGCTGGTCACGCGCAGCGCCTGGTAGATGGGCGGCATCGTCGCTTCTTCAAACTGCACGTCGACTGCCGGACCAGAAACTTGAATTACCTTGCCGATGTTCTCTGCCATGTGTCTGCCTTTTTAAAATCTGAACTTTTGCTAATCCAACTGCTGGTGCAAGAGCTGTCGGTAGAACCGCACCTGTTCTTTTCTTGTCGCAATTGCCTTCTGATTCAGCTCGCGATCTGACCTCGTGATGGAAGGATCTCCTGGTTGCATCTGGTTTTGCTTCCAAACCTCAGCTCGTTCTCGCTCGGTTACTAGGAGATAAACGAACAGCTCTGAATAGACGCCATCGTCCCGTAATGTCCAAGCTGCTTCACGGGCTGTTTTGAGTTTTTCTGGCAGCCCGATCTCTCTTGCCTCAAAATCATTGCGACTGATCAACTCAAGATTTTGCAACGAGTCAATCTGCGCCAAAACTGCCTTGCCTGCTTTTCTCTCTCCGGGCGCAAGCCAATGCCACTCGACGTAGTACAAAACGCCAAAACCTACGACGAGCAAACAAACAACAATTCCAAATCCGACCAAAATTCTCCGCAAGGTTCTCTTGCTCCAAAACATACGCTGCAAAAGCTCACGGATCTTCATCTCAAACCCTTACAAAGCCGCCGCTCCACTCACAATCTCGATAATCTCCTTGGTAATGGCCGCCTGGCGCACGCGATTCATATGCAGCGTGAGCGCGTCGATCATATCCGAGGCGTTGTTGGTTGCCGAATCCATAGCCGTCATGCGGGCCGCGTGTTCCGCGGCCACCGATTCCGTCATGGCGTGATACAACATTGAGCTAACATATTGCGGGAGCAGCCCGTTGAACAGCTCTTCGGCCGGTTCCTCGTAGATGTAATCCACCTGCGAGGTGCCAAACTTGCGTGCTTCCTCGTCGGCGGCGGTGGTATCAACCGGCTCGATCGAGATGCCCGCGCTCTCTGCAGCCGCTCCGGCCCGTTCGCGCTCTTCTTCCGTCGGCTCGATGGCTCCGGTGATCTGCGGAATGCCGATATTCATGATCGGTAGCAGCCGCTCGACTACAAGGCGTTGCGCGATCACCGATTTGAACTCGTTGTAGACGATGTACGCGGCGTCGATCTCCTCATGCACATAGCGATTGATGATGTTCTCGGCTAGCGCGAATACGCGGCTGGTTTCGAGTTTTCCTAGCAAGCCGGGATGGTCGCCCGTGACCTCGACCTTCGCCCTGCGCTCGCGTACCTTGAGCTTGCTGCCCTGATCGTCGGTCTGCTCCGAGTAAACCGCAACCGGATAATGCCGCCGCATCTGATCCCTGCTCTTGCGCCCCACGGCCTCGATGTCGATCTCCTTCTCCGGGTTGCCCGTAATGAACTGGAAGGCCGTCTTCAGGATGTTTGCGTTGAAAGCGCCGGCAAATCCCTTGTCGCCGCTCACCACGATCAGCAGCACCCGCTTTTCAGGCCGAGTTGCAAAGAGCGGATGGCGCAGGTTGCCCGTCGCCTCGTCAAATATATCCACGCGGCGGGTCAGCGATTCCAGCACACTGGTGATCATCCGGGCATAAGGCCGCGCCGCCAGCGCCCGCTCCTGCGCGCGCCGCAGCTTTGCCGCCGAAACCATCTTCATGGCCTTGGTGATCTGCCGCGTGTTCTTCACGCTGCGAATGCGCCGCCGTAGATCGAGGACGTTTGCCATTCTCTTCCTAAGTCCCTTGTCCCTTAGTCCTTAGTCCCTGTCTTTACGCCGTTGCCGCTGCCAGCTCCGCCTTGAAGTTGGCAGCGTACTCCTTCAGCGCCGCGTGCAGTTTGCCGCGTAGGTCGTCGTCCAGCGCTTTTTTCTTCGTCAGATCCTCAATCAGCGCCGTCTGCGCGTTTTCAAAATACTTGTACAGCCCATTCTCGAAGGCGCGAATGTCGCTGACTTGGAATTCGTCCAGATAGCCCTGCGTTCCGGCGAAAAGAATGACCACCTGTTGCTGCCAGGTCAGCGGCTGGAACTGCGGCTGTTTCAGTAGTTCAGTCAAGCGGGCGCCGCGGTTGAGCTGCTTCTGCGTCAGCGGGTCGAGGTCCGATCCGAATTGCGCAAAGGCAGCGAGTTCACGGTACTGCGCCAGATCGAGCTTCAGCGTCGCGCCCACCTGCTTGACCGCCTTGATGGCCGCAGAGAACCCCACGCGCGAAACCGAAAGGCCTACGTTCACTGCCGGGCGTACGCCGGAGTTGAATAAATCCGTCTCCAAAAAGATCTGCCCGTCTGTAATCGAAATAACGTTGGTCGGTATGTAGGCCGAGACGTCGCCGGCCTGGGTCTCGATCACCGGCAGCGCGGTCAGCGATCCGCCGCCTTTCTCTTTGCTCATCTTCGACGAGCGCTCCAGCAGCCGCGAGTGCAGATAGAAGACGTCGCCCGGATAGGCTTCACGGCCCGGCGGGCGGCGCAGCAGCAGTGAAATCTCGCGGTAGGCCATGGCGTGCTTTGACAAATCGTCGTACATCACCAGCGCGTGCCGTCCGTTATCGCGGAAGTACTCGCCGATGGCACAGGCCGCGTAAGGCGCGATGTAGAGCATCGGGGCCGGCTCACTGGCCGATGCGGCCACAATCACCGTGTGCCCCATCGCTCCCGCTTCGGTCAGCGTCTGGACAACTTGTGCTATAGACGACCGCTTCTGCCCGATGGCGCAGTAGATGCAGATCAGGTCGTTCTTGGCGTTGTTGATGATCGTGTCCAGCAACACCGCGGTCTTGCCCGTCTGCCGGTCGCCGATAATCAGCTCGCGTTGGCCACGCCCGATGGGAATCATGGAGTCGATGGCCTTCAGGCCCGTGGCCATCGGCTCGCGTACACCCTGCCGGTCGATGATGCCGGGAGCCAAGCGCTCAATCGGCAGCGACTGCGTAGACGCGATCGGTCCCTTGTCGTCGATGGGCTGCCCCAGCGCGTTCACCACGCGGCCGATCATGCCCTCGCCCACCGGCACGCTCAAAATCGTGCCTGTGCGCTTCACCTCGTCGCCTTCGCTCAGCTCGGTGTACTCGCCCAGCACCACGGCGCCTACCGAGTCTTCTTCCAGGCTCAGGGCCAGTCCCGCAATGCCGTGCGGGAAGCTGAGCAGTTCGCCGGCCATCACTTTGTCCAGACCGTGCAGTCGGGCAATGCCGTCGCCGAGTGAAGTGATGGTCCCGACTTCGTCCACCTGGACCTTCGAGTCGTAGTTCGCGATCTGCTCGCGAAGAAGTTGTGTAATCTCGTCTGCCTTGATCTGAGCCATCTTCGTCCTTTTGAAGGACTAGTCCCTAGTCCCTTAGTCCCTGCCGACTTTAGCCGGCCGTCAATGCTTCTTTCAGCCGGTCCAGCCGGCCGCGTACCGATCCGTCGTATACCGAGGAGCCGATGCGCACCACCGTGCCGCCCAGAATCGACGCGTCGAGCGTAAAGCTGGCCGCAATGAGCGATCCGGCCAGTTTGGCGATCTCTGCCACCAGCGCCTCACGCTCTGCTTTGCCCAACTCACGCGCCGTCACAATCTCCGCCCGGCGAATGCCCTTCCGCTCCTGTAACAGCCTGCGGTAAGCATCGGCCACCTCATGCACCGCGCCGATGCGATTGTGGTCAATCAGCACGGCCAGCAGGTTGCGCAGCTCCTTTTGCAGCCCCAGCTTCGCATTCAACTTGTCCAGAATCCCCACCTTCTGGATTGCGGGAATCGCCGGGTTGGAGAAGAACGTGCGCAGTTCGGCGCTTGTGTCCCAGGTGGCCAGAAAGTCGGTCAGTTGCGCTTCGATCGCGGCAGTATCCAGTTTGGCGGCGGTCGCCACATCGAGAAAGGCGCTGGCGTAGCGGACGGCAAAGGCGGCCATCTAGTTCTGCCCCCCCTTGCTTACGTCTCCCACAAACTCGGCAATCAGAGCCCGGTCGGTCTCCGGTGTCAAAACCAGTTGTTTGGCGGCCTGTTCGACGGCCAATTCAGCGGCAAAGTTGCGCAGCCCACGACGCGCCTGGGCGGCTGCCGAGCCAATCTCTTGCTCCGCAGCGGCCACAATCCGTGTGCTTTCTTCTCCCAAAGCGGCCTTGATCCGCGCCTCATCCTGGCGGCTCTCCGTCTCCACCTCGGCGCGAAACTTCTCTATCTCCACGTCCAGATGCGCGAGTCGTGCCTCTACCGCGCTCAGTCGCGTGTTCGCGTCCTCGGTCGCCTTGCGGGCCGTCTCAATATCGGTGCGCACCTTCTCCGCGCGCTTGCGCAGGAACTTGGGCAGGAAGCGGAAGAGCGGTATGCCGATGGCCATCACAATGATGCCGAAGTTGATGAACTCAAACGTCCGCGCCGTAGCTTCCACCGATAGGTGAAGCGCCTTGGCCGCCGCCTGCACGATTGCGGTGTGCCGGAACTGGTTGGATTCCTCTTGTTCGGTCTTCGCGGCCTCGGGATTGGCCTCACCATTCGCCTGCGCCTGCTGAGCGGGAGCAGGCGTGGACTTAACCGGTGCAGCCTTTTCTTGTGCAGCCATACAGAAGGGCGCAATCGCCACTCCGGCAGCCAGCACCGTTAAAAACAAAATCGATAAAACCCCGTGCCCCATCCTTTTCGCGTTCTTAACGAAAAGGGTCGGAAACCACAGAATTCGGGTCGTCTTTGCAAAGAACTTCAAATGAAGCAGAGAATTTCTCAACGGGAACCCCCGGCGGCCTGCGGCAGCACCGCGCTGGCTACCTGACGAGCCAAATCCCCGGCGGAGGCCTGAATCGTCTGCCGGGCTTGCTCCGCCTCAGCTTCCAACTCGGCCCTGGCTTGGCTCACCTTTGCCCCGGCCACCTTGCGGGCGGCATCCAGGGCGGCGTCGCGGTCGGCGTTCCACTGCTTCACCCTCTGCTCGCGAACCTTGTAGACCTCGGTGCGCGCCTGGCGCAACTTTGCCGCATACTCTGCCGCCCTGGCCTCGGCCTCGGTGATAGCCTTGTGCGCATCTTCGATGGCCCCTTCGGTGCGGGCGCGGCGTTCGCTCAGCGTCCTGGTCAACGGTCCCTGCACCAGGAACTGGTAGGCCAGAACCAGCACGATAAACAGCACTATCGTCGGCACGGCGCTGAGCAGAAGGGAGCCGATTTGTCCAATGATTTCTTGCATGGTGGTACCGGTTCGCTCCGGCGCTTAGGTGCGTCTTTTCTAGGGTAGAACTCTATTTTGTATCAGGGGAGAACCCCTAAGTCAACGCGTAGGGGACCATTCAGGCAGGGTCCTGTGACTCCGGTCACGAATCGGAAATATTATTCCAAAAAATAACTTGCATTCAACCTAAACAGGCCTACACTAAGCAGTACCACCTAGACCCGGTCCAGGGTCCAGCGGGCAACCGGCCTCGGGAAGTCCTTCCACTCCCGGAGCCGGCGGCCCGCTTCTTCATTTATCAGAGATAGATTCCGTATCCGTATAGGAAGCCTTCCCCGGCTCTCACACTGCAAAAACCTCATTCCAGGCCGATAATCAACGGCTCCCTGCCTGCTGCCTTCGCCTGGCTGCGTCCCTCTTCCCACAGCTTCTTGGCCTTCTCCACGCCATCCAACACGCGGAAGACGCCCTCGGCCAGAGCCTGCAACTCATCCTCGCCGGGGTATACCTTTACGGGCGCAATCCATTCCACGTACCCGCTCAGCAGCTTCACCACCCTTTCCGAATAGGCCATCCCGCCCGTCAGCAGCACCGCGTCGACACGTCCTTGAAGAACCGCCGCCATCGCTCCGGCTTCCTTCCCGATCTGGTAGATCATCGCCTCGAAGACGCGCGCTGCCTCCGCGTCCCCCGCGTCCACCCGGCGCTCCACCTCCTTCATCTCTCGCGTGCCCAGGTATGCCAGCACTCCGCCGGCGCCAAAGACCTGGCGTTCGAGCTGGCTCTGCGAGTATTCCCCGCTAAAGCAAACCTTTACCAGCTCCCGAGACGGCAGTCCTCCCGAGCGGTCGGGGCCGAAGGGGCCTTCCCCGATGGTGTTGTTGTCGATCATACGGCCGTCCCTATGCGCCGAAACGGTAATCCCGCTGCCCATGTGCACCACAATCAGCCGCAGCGTCTCATACGCGCGCCCCTGTTCCCGCGCAAAGCGCCGGGCCACGGCCTTGGTGTTCAGCGCATGGCCGAGCGCCGTGCGTACGATCAGCGGCGTGCCGGAAAGACGGGCGCACTCCTGCCACTCGTCCACGCTCACCGGGTCGACAATGTACGCATTCACGCCCGACGCCCTGGCGAAGCGCAGCGCCAGCAAGGCTCCCAGGTTCGAAGCATGTTCTCCGCGGCGGGCCAGCCGCAACTCTTCCACCATGGCCTCGTCCACCAGGTAGGTTCCGCCGGCCATCGGCGGCAGCATCCCGCCCCGCCCGGCCACGGCGGCAAACCGGGCCCCTTTGTACCCGGCCTCTTCCAGCGCGCTCTCCATCAGCCCCGCCCGATACTCCAGCCGCGCTACCATCGGGCGCCCGCTGAAACGCGCCAGCTCTTCATCCCCGTGACGAATCGTCCGCTCCAGCTCGGCGCCCTCTCGGGTGAAGATGCCGAACTTCGTGGAGGTCGATCCGGGGTTGATGGCCAGCACGCGGTTGCTCTCGTCGGTCAAGCTACACCTCTCCTCCAGCGTCATCGAGTTTACCCTGCCGCCCACGCCCTTGGGTTGGGGCCAGCGCCACCCGGAAGTGCACTTTGCTGTTTTTATGAGTCCACCCGGCCCAAACATTCACAAAAATAGACGTTTACGCCTGCCGCCGCTTGCCAATCCGTGCTATACTCTGTGTAATCGTAGAATTCGATCTGAAGTTCTTGCCTGTTCCGGTTACCGCCTACTCGCAAACTTCCACATTGCGTTCGCGGTAAATCAGTAATTGAAGGAGCAACACACCATGGAACAAGGCACAGTCAAGTGGTTTAACGACGCCAAGGGTTTTGGATTTTTGAGCCGCGAAAACGGCGAGGACGTCTTCGTCCATCACACCGCCATCCAGTCGAACGGATTCCGTTCGCTGCAAGAAGGCCAGAAGGTCCAGTTCAACGTGACCAAGGGCCCCAAGGGCTGGCAGGCTGAGAACGTTCAGGTCGTCTAAGGGTTACCCCCTGACAACCGGTTCAGAATCAATAGGAAAGGGACGGCAAACTGCCGTCCCTTTCTTGCGTTATTCCTTATTCCCTGTCTACTTACGCCGCCGGCTTCAGGCTTTTGACGCTGACCTGCGGAATGGCCGGGTGAAGATTTTCTATGAGCGTGACGTGGGTGCCTAAGTATTGCAGCACATCGTTAATTGAATCTTCAAAGCGCCCGCCGGTCTTATGGGTGGCTTTTACGCCTTTAGATACAAGTAGGCAAACCTCAAAACGGTTCATTCCCTGCGCCAGAGCGCGGTGGATTTGGTTGGAACGCATGACGAACTCCGGTCAACTGGTGATTTTGCGTGCGTTGCAAAGCTCGTCAGACGCGATTAGGAGGGCCGGAGCCGAGCAGGCTGATCAATCTCTTGTCTCTGCTTTCATTGTACGCCGGAAACGGATGCGGTGCCGGTTATGGCCGCGAATCGAGACTGCGGCTTCGGCCCGCGCCTTCCGCTTTCGCCCCGGCGAAATCCCTGCTAACATAGACCTCACACCTACCCGTTCTACGGGAAACCCTGAAGAGATTGCAGCGAAAGAGGTTATACGTGGCAGACACCACCAAGATTGAAGACAGACTGGAACGCAAGAAGCTGAAAAGGGCCGCTCGCAAGAAGGCCGCCCCCAAGGCCAAGCGCACCGAGCCGCGCGGATCGAAGAAGAAGAAAGTCAAGAAGATGGCGCGCGGAGTATCGAAGCGGTAAGCAGCCGCTCACACGACTGATTTGGGTTCCGGGCCTTGCCCGGAACCCGCAGTGC
>Ga0265342_10001125_pt1 | contig 25574 bp, 33 predicted proteins | sample 4CB327metaG_FD_203125 | JGI IMG/M metagenome (GOLD analysis project Ga0265342, IMG submission 203125) | Rhizosphere microbial communities from Carex aquatilis grown in University of Washington, Seatle, WA, United States - 4-CB3-27 metaG | ecosystem: Host-associated > Plants > Roots >... | reverse complement strand
CGCCACGGAGGCGCCGGCCCCCGTGACGTTGAGGGTCGCGTGGGGGTTGTTCGCGATGGGCGTACCTCCCTCACTGACCGCGATGCCGCCGGGGACGTTGAGCGTCGCGACCCCTCCGCCGGAGTCCACCACGGAGGCGCCGGCCCCCGTGACGTTGAGGGTCGCGTGGGGGTTGTTCTCGATGGGCGTGCCACCCTCCTCGACCGTGATGCCGCCGGGGACGTTGAGCGTCGCGACCCCTCCGCCGGAGTCCACCACGGTGGCACCGGCGCCCGTGACGTTGAGGGTCGCGTGGGGGTTGTTCGCGAGAGGCGTACCGTCGCTCTCGACATCCACCCCGGCGCTTCCACCGGACAGGGTATGCAGCGGCCTCTCCACGGAGCCGTCTCCGCCGATCGTCACCTGATCCGTGTTGACCAGGAGCAAGCTGTCGTTGGGTGGTCCACCGGCGACGATCTTCACGTCAGGCATGTAGGGCGAGCGTAGAGCACGCGCGCACACCAAGGCAAGCCCAGACGCGCGAGCCGGCCGGACCGGACCGAAGAACAATGGGGCAACCCGCGGCGGACCGTGCTACAGGAACCACCGGCATGCAGAAGATGACAAGCCTGGAATACGTGCGCCGACTACTGGCGCGCCTGGCAGAAGTCGCCGACGGTCGCGAGCTTGAGGCGCTCGCGCGGGGGAAGCCGGTGCCCGAGATCGTCCGGGAGATCCGCGCGCTGATCGCCGAGGGGAGCGACGAAGTCGCGGGTCCGACAGACGCGCGCGCCGCACGGAGCCAGGTCGCGCTCTCCACGGGAGAGCGCCAGTTCATGGACGGCGACCGGCCCGAGTGGTGCGACGCGTGCAAGCGGCACATCGGCCACCACTACGGCGGCATCGAGTACAGGTGCGATCCGCGCAGCGCGGAGGCAACTCACCCGCATGCGGCCGAACGCTTTACGCCGCCGAGCTATCCCAGGACAGCCGGCTAGCGCCGGTCGATTCCGACGTCCCCGGTGCTTCCGGGACGGCCCCGGGAGTACCCCGAAAGACAGGACGAGGAGGGGTCTGAGGTGGTACGATCCGGGGGAACCCATGGCGAGACCCAGCCGCATCCAGATCCAGATCCACGACGGATTTCGAGATGATCTGCTGCCGTACCTAAGAGAGATCATCCTCAACGCGTCCACCGCGGCGCCCAGCGCGCCCACCCTCAACCGGGGCGGGTGGAAGTCCGACGAGCGGTTCCTCGCCCGCCCGGACCCGGCGATCCGGGCGCTGCGAGACGACCTGCGGGAGCGATTCCTGATCGGCCACCTGACCGGGAGGAACCCGATCGGCTGGGCGATGATCAACCGGTTGGGCAGCCACCACAAGCGGCACCAGCACAGCGGCTCGCTCCTCTCCGGGGTCTACTTCGTGGACGGAGGCGAGACCCCTGTCGCTCCCCTGGTCGTCGAGGCGAACGGTGAAGAATTCGCCGTCGACCCGACGCCCGGCCGGCTGGTCATGTTCCCCGGGCCGACCTGGCACCGCGTCCCGCCGTACCAGGGTCAGGCGCCCAGGATCAGCATCGCGTTCGACGTCAGGTAGAGGAGCAGGGTACCCTCAATGCCGATCGTCATCTCCCCAGGTGAGTGCGTCGTATGCCACGGCCACGACGAGAAGCTGGCGCTCGAGTTCCTGATGGGGAACTACGCCGTCCTCTGCTGCAGCGATCACGCGGGCACCGTGCGAGATGCTGCCGTCCTCCTGGTACGCGAGGCGGAGCCAGACCCCGAGCGACCGCTGCACATGATCGAGGGGGTATTTCGAGGGGACGGTGGAGAACTACACCGAAAGCGCATCGAAGAGGTCCTGGCGAGCCACCCGATCTCGCGCGAGCAAGCGGTCGAGTGCCTGGCCAGGCAGCCCGACGGGCTGAGGGCGAGCGGCAAGAGATGGTGTCGCCTCGCAGAGTTGATCGAGGTGCTGCTCGCCGGCGGCCCAGCACTCGACCTCCCCGGCGTCCGCGAAGAGATCGAGCGCGCCGCGACGGGCGAGTGCTGGTCCGACGTGGCGGTCGGCAGGGCCATGCGGGTGATGCTCCGCTGTACTGCGCCATCACTACCGAATGAGTGACGATCGCGGAGCTGCGCCCCGACCACGGTCAGGGGCTGGCGTCCAGGACCTCAACGTAAGGATCTAAAATGACCATGCTCGACGAGATCCCCAACGGATCATCATCAACACCAACACCATCCAACCTGGTCATCGCGCTAGCGGCACGCGCGACGGGGGCGCAACTGCGGATCTCGGCCTCGCCCGCGCGCAGCGTGCGTCCGACCGCGATCTTCGTCAAGGAAGGAGGCGGAGCGCCGTGGCGCGTGATCACGGTAGCCGTCGACGGTGATGCGCGCCGGTGTGGCGATCCGCCGTATCCAGCGTGCCCGGGTAATCGATGGATCGACATCGAGGTCGAGTGCCCGCACGATCGTCCGCCGACCGAAGCCGCACCCATCGAGTTGCGCGGCGCAGTCATGTGCGAAGCGAGCGACTTGCCCGTGTGCAGCGCCGATGCCGAGCGGGATCGGCAGTGGGAGGCCGATTTCCGTAGACCACGAGGCGAACGAAAGACGCCGAACGAACGAGGAGCGATGACCGAGTCAGGTGATCGCGATGGCGAGCTGCTGCGCCAACGCGCAGAGGTCTACGCCGAGCAGGCGGAGCGCGAGGCTCGATCGACCGGGCACTCAATGACGCCGGCCCGGGTCAGGTCGCTGATCGAGCGAGCGTTCCGCGACGGAGCCTCGTCGGTGCGAGCGCCGGCCACAGTCGATATGATGCCACGTGTCGCATCCGTGATCGGCCTGCAGTCAACGAGCGCCCGGGTAGCCGAGCGGACGCGAGGACGCCTCGCACTCGTTCGCTGGATCCTCAAACTATTGATGATCCGATGACAGGCTGTCTGGGCAGCCTGTCATCTTCTACATGTGCCGGCGCTGTGCGCTGCCGGCAGGCTCGCCTGATCCGGTGAGCCTCACTTCAGGAGGCAGATCTCCGCGCGAAACCGGGCGAGTCATCGGCCCCCTCCCTGTGCGGTGTCGACCGCCGGCGCGGGCGCGGTGGAGACCCGCAGATCCTGCCTGGGTGAACCGTCCGCGCACTGCGCGAGCCTCGCGTCGATCTCCCTCGCCTCCTCCTCCGAGAGGTCAACGATGTGCTGATGGTCCTCCCTCCACCACGAGGCATGAGGCAAGGGGCGGCGGTCACTGGAGCAGTTGCGCAGGAGGTCAGCCCTCCGCTCCAAGGCGGAGCTGCGGGACAGGATCGCGCCCGCGAAGCGATGCGGGGCATCGCTGACGTTGCGGACGCAAAACGACAGGTCGACGCGAGGCAGGATCGAGCGACAGATCAGCTCGATCAGCTCGTCGACGGACGCATCGGCCGGCGAGCCGTAGCGACGCCGCCAGGGGACTCGCGCGGCCTCGCCCCAGGGGCGCAGGGAGAACTCGTTGACCTCGAAGCACGAGAGGGTCTCCGCACTGAAGACGACCTTCTCGGGGAATTGAGAGCAGTTCGGTCTGACCCCGACGATAGCGACCTCTCCGGGAGAGACGTCGGCGATCGAAATCAACGGAAACAGACAGCTCAGGCGCCTAGGGATCTCGGAGATCATCAGAACACGTGCTCCTCATCGGCCGGGTGGGCGTCGCGGACGCAGCGCTGGTCGCCGAGGACGAACCCAGCGTCCCTCGTGCGTGGACAGCGAGATCGGTAGGGCGCCCACAGGGAGGCCCCCGTCATCGAGTAGTACCGCGCCGCGACGCGGTCCAGCTCCCGTCGCGGCGCCCACGCCATCTCCAGCAGGAGGTCCATCGCGCAGGAATCCAAGCCGCGCGACGCTGCGTCTTCAGCGATCAGGCCGGAGACCCTGCCCGCCCCATCGCGCGTGAGGAGCGCCGCCTCCCTGAACAGGCCAGCGGCGAGGTCGATCGCCGGATCCCGGCCACCATGCTGCGCGACGATGGGCGGCGACAAGGCATCGAACAGGGCGTCGAACGCGTTCACCGCCGCGCCAGCGATCTGGTGGGTCCGGTCAGCACAGAGACCCGTCTCCAGGTGCCTCGCGGCATACCAGGCGGCATGGACCGCGTTCCTGATCGCGCCATCCGCGTTCCTGATCGCGCCGTCCCGGACCCCCTGCTCGAAGTCGAACAATCGCTCGAGGGCGACGCCCGCCGAGTGAGCGTCGACGATCGCCGGGAGGCTCTCCAGGGAGGAGGCGGCGCCTCGAAGATCAACGGAGCGCAGGAGGACGGGCAGGGCGCGACGGATCACCCCGTCGACGAGCGAGAGGGAGCGCAGGCGACACGTCGCCTCGTCGACGAGCGTCCCGGAAGCCGCGGAGTCGAGCTCGAGGCCGGAGACCACGTGAGCGGGCCAGCGGTAGCGAATCAAGTGGAGGACTCGCGCGAGCACCGGATCCACGTCTCCAGTGGAGATACCGAACCAGAATTTCCACGTCATGGCTTCCTCGCTTCGCCGTCGCTCGCTAGGCGAGCGTTGATAGCGTCAAGAATACGCGGCACGACATCTGACCCGCGCTTGCCAGGTCGCAGGTTCAGGGCAACCGAGCACAAGTCAGCGAGATAATTATCTCGCCTTGCAACAGCGTCACCGCGCAGCTCCCTGATCATCTCGTCGGTGAGCGTCTCGAGCGTGACCTGGCTCATGACCCACTCGCATCGCTGAAGCGTGTGGCGAGAGTCCTCTCGAGCACTCGGTAGGCGAGCGCCGGGACCAGTCGGTAGGTGAACCCCGGCCCGTAGAGGCAGTCCGTGGGCGAGTAGCGGTCAGCCGCGCTCGATCGGGCGACCGCTCCTCGCGCCTCGTCGACGAGCCTATCCGCATCGAGGGCAGACACGCGCAGGATCTCAGCGCGGAGCAAGTTGGCCGAATCCAGGAGGCGGGCGGCTCGCTCAGCCGAGAACCACAAGCGATTCGACCGGATCAATGAATTTCCCCGGTACGACGCCAGCCTCGTCGTGATGGCGCGGAGCGAGTCTCGGAGGTCTGGCGCCAGCGCGGCGCCGGATCCGGCCCCACCAGCGAGCCGTATCCTCTCCCAGAGCTCGGGCACGAGGATGATGCGCAAGTCCGCGTCGGCACTCCTGACGACGTCGTCGACGTGGTCCACGTTGCGGAGGCACACCTCCGTGGCGCGCAGTAGGTCGTCGTCCCCCATGCCGGCGTATCGACCGACGTCCCTGTCGAGGGACGCCAGGTCGGCGCGGCGGAGGACCTCCGGCGGGAGGAAGCAGTCCCGGACGTACTCGCAGATCGGGCCCAGCATCGGCTACGACGCCGCCTTCTTGGCAGCCCGCTGGGTGAGGACCGCCCGGCTGCGCCTCGACATCTCGGAGACCACCTCGTCGATGCCGAGCTGGAGGAAGATCTTGACGTCCTCGATCGCCTCCACCGCCCTCCTCGCCCGGAAGTTGTCGAGCAACTGGATCAAGCTATTGAAGTGCAGCTCGGAGACGCCACCACTCAGCCCGTCGACGATCCTCGCCTCGGCTCCGATCTTCTCGTCGTTATCCTTGATCTCGTTCGCCATCTTTCCGCAGACCTCCTCATCCTGGACCAGACGCGTGAGCGTCCTGCATTATTCCTCGCGACGCTTCGGAGATGATCTGGCGGACCGCCCCGACGAGCCCGGCCACCCCAACGAACTGGACGCCCAGGATGCCCTCGAGCTCGCGCTGCGCCGTGCTCGTCAGGACGAGATCGTCCCCGCCCATCGACTCCCACCGCTCTCGGAGCTCCTGCGCGTCCTCCGGGGTCACGCGAAGCCTGGTCACGACCTCGCGCGCGGCGACGCCCTGGTCGAAGAGCTCGAACGCGCGCGCGGCGACCTCTCCAGCGGAGACCTTCCCGTGACTCCGCGACATCACGGCGCGCAGCCTCGAGAGCTCCACCTTGTCGTAGACGACGACCTCGCGGAGTCCGCCGTGGGGAGACGGGCGGACCGCTGTCTGGGGGTTGAGCCGATTCTTCCTCCGCCAGTTCGCGAGCGTCGTCATCGCGCAGCCCGCGTAGTCAAGCGACTGGCTGATGGTCAGCCAGCGCTCCTCGTCGGAGGTGTCGATAATTTTGTTTTTCTTTGCGTTTTTTTGCATCTCCGTCATCCAGGGACAGGTGACGTCGCGATGATGACACACCTCCGTGTCTCATGGGCGCGCAGAATGCGCGTGCTCCGCGAGGAGGAACGGGCATAGAACTAGGTGGAAGGCACCGCCGTGAGCGAACCAGGAATTCTCGCATACATCAAGTTGACCCACTCCCAGGGGAGGTTCCTGCGGGAGACGGCCAACCGGGGTGGGGAGATCGGCTTCGACTGGCAGAACCCAGAGCTGAAGCCGGAGGCGAAGAATATGGTCGAGGACCTCATCGAGAAGAGGCTCCTCGAGAAAGCGGGCAGCGAGGGCAAGAGGCTCAGGCTCACGGATCAGGGCCGGCAGGCGATCAGCCAGATCGACGCCGCCATGAAGAGGCAAGTCACGGCCTGACCGCTGATCGCCCGACTGCCAGCGGACGCCCGGAGTAGCCGGGTCCGGAGCCCCCTACGCGAGGACCGCGAGGGGGCACGGGGCGTCAAAGGCTGAAACGGAGAGAAGGAAAAAGATGCCACCCGTCCTCACGCAAGAACACTTCCGGCACGTCTTCGACAGCCGCGAAAAGCTCGCCAAGCGCTTCACCGACTGGAAGGAGAAGCACAAGATCGAGCAGAAGACCGGCCGCATCATCGGCGCCGCCGAGATGCTCGCAGGCGTCGCCGCCGGCGGCCTCATTCAGGGCAGGTCGGGCCCGGACGGCCTCCACATCGTCGGCATCCCGGCGGAGGCAGCGGCCGGCGGCGTCATCGCCGCGCTGGCCGTCTTCGACGCCATGGGCCAGTACAGCGAGCACGCGCTCAACTTCGGCGTCGGCCTGATGGGCGCGGCACTCGCGAACGTGACCTACAGCATGGGTCGCAAGTGGCACGAGACGGGCCACCTGTTCGGACAGAAGGATCAGGCGAGCCTGCCGGCAGCGCACAGCGCCGGCGCCTTCTCCCCCGACCAGATGTCCGCGCTCCAGCAGATGATCCACCCCGCCGGCTAGGCCGGGGCCCCGGATCGATCCCCCGTAGAATCCCGCGACGACGATCGCCTGGGTTCGAGCATAGCTGCGAGGGCAAAACTCTCGACCGGGTCAGCATCCCGGCAACACCGAAGTCGCGCGAGCGAGCGCGTCTCCGGTGTTGCCCCGATCGATCAGCCAAGAGAGTGAGGGCCGTCGAACTACGCAGAGCCGCGGCATCGGAGTCGCTCTAGAAGACAGAAGCAATCTCCCAACAACATCCTCTCAGAGGAGAGGGTTCGTCACGAGCGCGTGGCGGAGCAGCTCAGAACGAAGGCTACTCCACATGACTCATCCATTGAACCTCATGGGCGCGCAGCGCGCCCACAACCTCATGGGCGCCTGGAACTCGATCGTCGGGTTCCAGAACTCCGGCCAGCCCACCAACCTCCAGCACGGCGTGTACGGCGGCCACCGCGCCCGCGGCTGGCACCCGAACTTCGGCGGCTTCGGTGGCCCCGGCTTCGGTGCGCGCCACGGCGGCCACTGGTCGCACAGCCCCTACGGCGGGTACGGGTACGGCGAAGAGCAGCTCGCTGTCCAGGACTACGGTCCTCCCCCGGGCTACTACGGCGCTCCCTCGGGCTACCCGCAGCACATGCACCCCGCCCACGCCCCCGGTCCCCACGGCTGGGGCGGGTTCTCGCCGTCGACCTGGTCGCCGTACGCGATCCCGCCGCGCAACCAGCTGGTCGAGATGCCGGCGCCCAGCCAGGCGAACCGGATCTTGCTCCCGATGAGCTCGGGCGTGGCGATCCTGCCGAACACGACGGCGCAGGTGACCAGCCGGTCGCAGACCGTCGCGTTCCGGCCGGAGCGCCTGGTGATCGGCGGTACGCCGGGCAACTGGCTGATCGGCGACATCAAGGTCGGCAACCGGAGCCAGTTCGCGCAGGGCGGCGACATCCCCGGCGAGCTGTTCGCCAACACGACCGTCGACTCGTTCGTGACGTTCGAGACGGTGCAGACGGCGATGGACTTCGTCATCGTCGTCACCTTCACCGGCGCCTCGGAGAGCGGCGAGCCGTTCGTGTGCGGCGTCCTCGGGACCGCGGCGATCTGAGCGGGGATCCACCCACTCAACCTCACCACGGGAAGGGAAGGAAAACAGATCATGAGCAGGAACACCTCCTACCTGGGCGCTGCTGAAGCCCAGAATCTGATCGGCCGGTGGCAGACGATCACTGGATCGCCGTTCTACGGCATCGTCGGCCAGCGCTTCGACGCGTATGGCCGGGCGATCCCGACGGCGACGGTCACGCCGACCCACCGGTGGAATCCGGCAGCGGCGGTCTCGCCGACCCACCGGAGGTCGTCGTGGGATCGCGCGCACGTCTACGATCGCGACCGCTGGGCGCGCACGCGCGAGCACCGGTGGCCGTGGATCGGCGCCGACGACCCAGCCGCTGCCGCAGCGGCTGTCGGGCCGATGATGCCGGATCCGGCGACCATGAACGCCCCGTGGCCCACGCCGCCGATCCTCGACCCAGGACCCCCGGCGCCCCCGGACGCTCCGTGGGCGATCCCGCCGGTCCTCGATCCGGCAGCGTGGGGTATCGGCCCGGATGCTGGCGCCGGACCGATGGCTCCACCACCGCCGGCGGAAGCAGCCATTCCGCCGCCCCCGCCACCTCCGCCGCCCGGGGCACCCCCGGAAGTCCACCACCACCACCGCGCGTGGGTCCACCACTTTGGTGAGCAGCAGCGCCGATGGGGCGGGTGGGGTGGCTGGGGCGGGTTCTCGCCGTCGACCTGGTCGCCGTACGCGATCCCGCCGCGCAACCAGCTGGTCGAGATGCCGGCGCCCAGCCAGGCGAACCGGATCTTGCTCCCGATGAGCTCGGGCGTGGCGATCCTGCCGAACACGACGGCGCAGGTGACCAGCCGGTCGCAGACCGTCGCGTTCCGGCCGGAGCGCCTGGTGATCGGCGGTACGCCGGGCAACTGGCTGATCGGCGACATCAAGGTCGGCAACCGGAGCCAGTTCGCGCAGGGCGGCGACATCCCCGGCGAGCTGTTCGCCAACACGACCGTCGACTCGTTCGTGACGTTCGAGACGGTGCAGACGGCGATGGACTTCGTCATCGTCGTCACCTTCACCGGCGCCTCGGAGAGCGGCGAGCCGTTCGTGTGCGGCGTCCTCGGGACCGCGGCGATCTGAGGGCGGGCGACGCCTTCGTTGTTGCTGACCGGCGATTGGCCGTCGGTCGGCAGTTGCAAGGGCGCCGCGAGGGATCTCGGGACACAGGACGAAGAGGACGAATGACCACTCAGAGCTCACTGATCCCGTACCCGCTCCTCTCTGGCCTGGAAACGGCAGTCCGAGATCCGTCCCCGATCCTGCGCGCGTCTGCCGCACTCCGCGGCGGGATCGACCCGCGCCTGGCCGCGTCCAGGTACGGAAAGATCGTGAGCAGGGGTGGCGCGCCGGACGTCGGCGCGACGACGCCGCTGTTTCACTTGAGTCTGCCGGATACCGACGACGACGCGCACTTCGTGCCGCTCCAGATCGCGCTCGAAGGTCTCACGAGGATCAACGAGTGGCAGATCCGGAGGAACCTCCGGCAGGCGATCAAGAAGATGGAGTCCGGGCACCGGGGCCCCATCGAGATCATCCCGCCCCTGTATGCGTCCGGCATCTACTACGCCGAGGAACCTCCCGGACGAGAGGACTGGCTGGATTGCCTCGCCGTCCTCCGTCAAGGATACGCTGACTGCGAGGATCTCGCCGCCTACCGAGCGGCCGAGCTGCGCGTCTGCGGGGTCGCCGCCGAGGCCGTCCTCAAGTGGCAGTGGATCCCACGTGACGTCATGATCGCGCAGGGTTACCCGGCGAACAAGCTGCCGTCGCGCGGCGTCTGGCTGGTCCACTGCCTCGTCCGATTCCCGGACGGGAGCATCGAGGACCCGTCGAAGATCCTCGGCATGGGCGGGGACTACAACCAGAGGCTCTGATGACCGAGATCGAGGTGAAGCCATGCCCCTGATCCTTCCACTGCTCGCACTTGGGCTCGTGGCCGCCGCGGCGATCGGGCGCGGGAGGTCTGGATCTTCGCCGCGCGCCGTGGCTGGCGCGGACGTCCGCCTGATGCGCTCGCCAACGTCGACGCAGCGCACGGCGGCGAAGGCCCCGACACCGCTCGACGTCCTCAGCGCCTACATCTCGGCCGGGAAGACGCCGGATCCCGACCTCCTCCTGTACGCGATCGCCCAGGCGAAGACGCTCGGCAGAGAAGACATCGTCCAGGCCATCGTCCGCACGTTCATCGAGCCACTCGAGCCGACCTTCCAGGGAAGGCGCCCCGAGGCGTCGATCGATCACGGGAGGGGGCACCACCGACGGGAGGGCAGGGGCAGGCGGTGGTACCCCGGGTCCGCGGCACCTGGACAGCCGCGCGTTCAGCCGGCCCAGCCATGGGGCCGCTCATGGCATCCCGGCGCTCCGCCGGAGGATCGCCCGGGGTACCCAGGATATCCTAGGTACCCGGAGCACCCGAGCGACCCAGGGCACCAAGGCCACCAAGAACATCCGGATCAAGCTCACCACCACCCGGATCCGGCCGCGTATCCGGCTCATCCAGCCGCATATCCGACCGCGTATCCGGCCGACCACGCCGACGCCCACGCGCCGGCAGGATTCGCAGATCCGCTAGGTGAGCATGCGCCAGATCCGCGCGGGCACCACGGCCGCGAGCACGACCACGGTTACTACCAAGGATCCGGGGCCGGCGAGCACGCGCACGCCCCACAGGGAGAGACCGGGCAGGCGGGCCCCGGAACGCACCCGATCACTCCCGACGAGCAAGCCCTCCTGGAACAGGCCATGGCGCACATCGATCCGTCCTACCAGAAGACAAAACCACGCAATTCGGCGGACGGACCGAGGCCGGGATCCCCGGGGACCGTCACGGTGTCCGGGAGATCTTCGCCGATCCAGGGCGTCAAGCAGGAGGACTGGGAAGCGTTCGTCGGAGTCGTGTCTCGCGAGCTCCCGTCGTACATGGCGCAGAGGCACGTCGGGAGGTTCCGTCACCGCAAGGATCGACTCATCGAGCTCGGGTTCGATCCGGGCAACCTGGCGAACGACCCAGATGCGCAGCTCTCCGCGCTTCGGGCAGACATGCGCGACGCGCAGCGCAGGGCGCAGGAATCTGGGCTCTTCGCCGACCACGTCGGGTCACACATCCAGGTCCCGGACCGGGGAGCGATGCTGAACGCCCAGATCACCCACTCCGGGATCCTCGGGGTGATCCAGGCGGCAGGGCTCGAGGGGGCGGCGGGGTGGCTCGAGGATCAAGAAGACCGCCAGCGCTTCCCGGGGACGACGCTCGCCTTCCTCCGCACCAACGGGCTATTCTGATGAGCGTCCCCTACGAAGATAAGCTAGATCACTTGCGTCGGCTCATGAGGCTCCACGACGAGTTCTGGCTCGAGCTCGCCTGGCGCTCTCCGTCGGAAGCCTTGCGACTCTTCCTCAACGAGTCATGGGGGCCCGTGATGAACCGCTGGCGAAGACTCGAGGCGTCAGGCCAGATGTGGGATCCACCGAACCCAACGAACATGATCGACCGCGTCGCGAACGAGCTGAGTCTCGCGCGCGCGACAGCCGACGAGAGGGGAATCCCCATCCCCGACCTCGGGACGGCCCAGCGCGGGTGGCGGCCGGGCGCCTTCCCGGGACCCAGATCGCCGCAGGACGGCGTGGAGCTCTACGCACGCGTCGGCGCCGGCGCTGGCGTCTCCTACGCAGAGAGGCTGTCCCACCTCCGGAAGCTCGTCGAAGATCACGACAGGTACTGGAGGCCCACCTCCTGGACGAATCCGACCGAGAGGAAGTTCTTCACGGAGACGTGGTCGCCGTGGCTCTGGACATTCCACCAGATCGACGGGTCAGACTCAGCGTACGACGACGGCGGAGTCATCATCCCGGCCGTCGTCGACAGCCTCGCCAGAGGGCTGTCTATCGTGAGAGAGTTCGCCCAGGGAATGGGGATCCCCCTTCCCGACATCCAGCACCACGAGGTCCCCATGCAGCACGCCATCGGAGGCCGATTCGGCCACCATCGCCGCCACCACCATCACCACCAGAGCCAGCAGCAGCAACAGCAGCAGGAAGACGCCGGGCAGGACGGCGGCGGTGGCGGTGGCGGCGGTGGCGGCGGAGCCTATGGGTACGGCATGCCCGGAGCCCAGGGCTACCCCGGGATGCCGGGCGCGCCCGGCCCGCAGGGACCGCAGGGACCGCAGCCCGTGCCCCCGTCGGACGCCCATCCCGGCGCTCCCGCCGGGCAGGACGGCGTCGTCTCCGGTCGACACGGGGGAGGTTTCCATGGCGGAGGTTTCCACGGCGGAGCTTTCCATGGAGGGGGAGGCCGCGAGCGACGCCAATTCTTCGGGACCGGTGGAGGCGGCTGGGGACCATGGTACGGGTCGCAGTGGCCCTACGACGACGGCGGCGAAGCCTGGAGCGAGGAGGAGTCCTACAGCGAGTCAGTCGGCGTCGATCCGGCGCCGTCGACCCCTACTCCGCCGATCCTGTCTCCGCTCCCACTAGAGCGCGGAGCCAAGCACCGCCGCCGCTCGCACGGGGACGTCGGGCTCGCGGAGGCCACCTCGGCCCTCTCGCCCGGATCAGACGACGTCAGCGTGCACGCGAAGCTGGGGAGTGACCTCGTCCTGCGCATCTCGCTGTGCGTCGACGGTCAGCGCTACGACGGCGCGGCGGACCTCTCCGAGATCATCGCCCAGATCACGGAGCGGGTCGCCTCGTTCCACCAGTCCCTCCACGAGCGAGATCCGGCATCGACGCCACCCCCGGCAGAGTCGCCGCTCGCGATCTCCGAGACCCGGAACGAAGTGAACGAGGCGACGGTGGCGGCCGGCGAGATCCTCGTCGGGTCGCTGCTCGACCGGCACCAGCGCACGGTCTCCGCAGGCTGGTGGCACAGCCTGACCCACGGGATCTCCTCCGCCGTGGACTCCGTCCGGACGACGATCCGGAAGCACAAGGGCGTGATCTCTACCCTGGCGGCTACCGCCGCCGGCGCTGCCGCGACGGTCACGGGTGGCCCCATGGCCGGAGCCGCCGCAGCGAAGCTCGCCGACGCCGCCGTCGAGGCGTCGTCGGGGGACGATCCCAAGAAGAAGGCGGCGGCCCACGCGGTCCTCAAGCAGGCGGCCCAGCAGGCCGCCCAGGATCCAGCCGTCGCGGCGGCGGTCGACCACGCGAGTCGCGCCGTCTCGCAGGCGGCCGGCATCGTGCATATCGCAAGCACGGCGATGGACGCCGCCGGCGGCGATCGGAAGGCGCAGCGGGCCCTGGTCGAGATGGGGAGCGCCGCCCTCGCCGGCGACCCTGCCGCGAAGCAGGGGATGGACGTCGTGAACGCGATCGCCCCCGGGACGTTCCCCGGCGGAGAGGATCCGATCGCCATCACGCAGGGCGTCCCGTGGCTCGCCTTCGGCGCCGCCGGAGCCGGCGTGGCCGGCCTCTGGTGGTGGATGCACCGCAAGAACGAGCAGAGGAAGAGGGCCGCGCAGGAGGCGGTCAGGCGTAGCCTCCCCGCCTCGGACGCACATGCGGCAGTGGCGTCCGGGGCCCAGGCTCGCCCAGCCAGTCGAGAGGATCGCGCCATGCAGGGAGCCCAATCGGCGGCGCTGGACTTCTACCAGGAGAGCGGCGCCCGATTCATCGGGTGCAGCGTGACGGGCGACGGAGGGCAGTCCGTTAGCCCGTCGGGGTCCGTCGTCACGATGGAGGACACCGTCTACGTGGAGCTCTTCTCCTCCATGCCCCAGATGCAGCAGTGGTCAGATCGCCAGGCGCGACGCCCCGGGTGCATCCTGGTCGCCAGCTTCGACACGCAGGCCCCCGCGTGGCCCCAGCCGATCCACGCATACGCGCCAGCGCGCGGCAGGGTGTGGATCAATGACGCCAATGCCGCCAACGGGAACCACCCCGGGCACGCCCACGCATGACGCAGCGCGCGCAGTGGTGGAGTAGCGATCACGGAGTGACCGCGCGACCACCCAAGGAGAAGAAGAGGCGAGGGATCGTCGCCCCCGCGATCGCGATCGTCGGCGGAGCCACGCTCGTCTACTTCCTCGTCAGGGCTCCGCGAGGCGATCGGACCGACGGCGGACCCCGCCGACTCCCCGTGCCCCAGCCGTCCGCGGAGCCCGTCATCCGGATCCTCCCCGAGGACAAGATCGAGGTGGACGGGTCGACCGCGACCCTCGACGCGGCCATGCTGAGGGCGGCAGCGACTGGAGGGGCCAGCGTCCAGGTCACGGCGGACGCCCGCTACGGGTTCGCGCTCGACGTCCTCCGCGCGCTCCACGGGACGCGGGCGACCATCCGCGTGGTAGACTGGGGATCCGAGATGGCGAGCCTGGCGAAGTCGATGGCCGACCGGGACGCCGCGTCCCGCGGAGGAGAGCCGTGAGCTATCGAGCCAGAGATTATGAGAGGAAGTCGGAGATCGCCAGGGAGATCGCCAGGGCACGGAGACACGCGACTGACAGATCTGGGGCGTCCCTCCTGCAGACTCCCGGCAGCGTGAGCGCCGAATTGCATCAGATCAACGTGGACTACGAGTCGTTCGCCAGCGAATTCCAGCAAGCGATGGCAAGTGGATTCAGCGGAGTCAGCGGAGTCAACAAGGAGCAGCTGGAGAAGCTGTTCCGTGATGATTGGACACCCCTGCTCGCGGCATGGCGAGACTTCTTCAGCAAGAACGGCGACGGGAGCTGGTGGTGGAACTACGCGCCAGAGGGGGAGGAATACCTCCGCAAACTCAAGGATGTCAGGTCCTCCGCAGAGTCTGCCGGCCTCCACATCTACACCCCCAAGCCTACTGAAATTCGAGATCAGGGGATCCTTCCGAACCTCGCCAACGCGATGACCGGGACAGGGGATCCAGGAAAGTCGACCAGCGTCACGGGGGCGCTCAAGGCAGCCGCGCTCGCTGCGGTCGCCATCGGCGGGACGTACGCCGTCGTGAAGATCGTCAGTAAGAGCACCAATAAGGCATGAGCGCTCGCGCGGAAGATTGGCTCAGGAGAGCCGCCCGCGCCTACGACGCCGCCACGCGAGCGGAGGAGCTCGCGAAGAGGACGGCGATCAGCGGGAGGAGGATCGCGGGTGGCGCAGAGGTCATCCGCGAGAGGCTCCGTCGGGGGCCGACGAGGACGACGAGCCATCCGCCCGTCATGACCGGACGGGACGTATTCCACGGAGACGACGACAGGATCTCCGCCCTCGTCGCGATGGACCAGGCGCTCACCGCGCTGCGCGATCAGGTGAAGCCCAGCGCGACGATGGCGGACGCCGCGAAGACGCTGTCGTCCTGGTGGGCGGATGAGCTGGAGCCGGCCATCAGCCGGTGGGAGGCATTCAGGGCGAGCCAGGGCGAGTGGATAGCGCGCTTCGCCACCGACTGGTCCACGTATCAGGCGTGGTACGGGAGGATCCTCGCCCTGCGATCTGAGGCGAGGATGGTGGGCGCGCCGATCTCCGGGCCGTCCCCCCAGGAGCTGCCGCAGACCATCTTCGAGCGGGGATCCTCCGGGACCGGAACCCGGGCGGAAGCCCTGTGGACGTCCGGGAGGGTCGTACTATACACTGCGCTGGGGATCGCCGGCATCTGGGGGCTCTACGCGGTCGCGAAAGACGCGAAGAAGATCCTACAGGGTGAGGTCCCCGAAGAGGAGAAGAGAGATTGACCAGCGAGCGCGCGGAAGTCGTTAACCTCACCCTGCGGATGCCCAGGCAGCTGAAGGTGCAGCTCAAAAACGAGAGCCGCCTGACACACCAGAACCTGAGCGAGTACGTCATCGACGCGATCGAGCGCAGGATCGGGGGTAGAGCGAGCGATCACCAGATCGCGGTGAGCCTGTCCGGGCGGGCGATGGAGGCACTCGAGAGGCTCGCGGAGCTCGAGGGAGAGTCGCTCGGCGACTTCGCGAGGGCGATCCTGTCCCGAGAATCGCGCAGGGCAGAGCGGGTGGTCGGCGGCGTGACGATCCCCGCCCCCCTGTCGATCTCGGTGCGCGGGCGGGGGCTCGCCCTCGAGATCGAGTCAGCGCAGGAAGACGACGGAGGCGAGGGCTTCCTCAAGTCGCTCGAGCGCATGGCGAGGGACCTCGTGGCGGGGATCTCCGGCAGCCGGCAGGAGGCCGAGCGGAGCTCGCACGGCGCGCCGAACGGCGGCGATGGTGGCGACGGCGACGGCGGGGATGACGGAGAAGTCACGCTCGAGCAGAAGAAGATCCACTACCGGCGGTTCGTCGCGAACCTCCCCGCCGACGACCTGCAGTGCATCGCCCATGCGGCGCAAGCGGAGTACGTGGCTCAGCTCGACCGCGCGCAGGCCGTGCGCGGCGCTCGCGGAGAGCCGTCGTGAACGACGACGAGGAGCACTCCAGGAGGATCCTGCGCTTCCTGACGGTGGAATTCTCCAAGCAGAAGGAGAGGGCTCCGGTCTCCGTGACGCTCAAGCCGGATCAGGGAGGCGGCGGCGGAGGGGACCAACTCCTGCATAGGGAACGGGAGGAGTGCCCGGAGGTCTTCGACACTTCGGCGAGTACCGGGCCACTCGAGGAGTTCGTGAGCGAGATCCTGCGGGTCGCCCGGACGTACGCCGACTCGTTCGGGCCGGTCCCCGTCCGCTTCGAGCTGCGCGTGCGCCAGTACATGAACGCTTCAGTGAAGTACGCGTTCCGCCTCTTGGGTGAATCCGACGGCTCCGGGGACGGCTCCGAGCCACCGACGGAGAAGGGCTTCGTCGGGCAGGTCATGCGGTACAACGAGGGGCTGATGCGGACGAGCATCGGCATGTTCCATACGACATACGGGACGATGCAGCAGACCATCATCGAGCTCACGACGGAGAGGGCCAAGCTGGCCGGAGAATGCGCATTCCTGCGCCAGAAAGTCCAAGAGCTGGAGAGCAGCGAGTCGGACGTCATGCTCAAGGTCGCGGCCCAGGAGGCCGCCGACCAGCGCAAGAAGCAGGTGCTCGACACCTTCCTGCCGTTCCTGCCAGTCGCCGCGTCGAAGCTCCTCGCGGACGGCGGGATCAACATCCCCAGCGGGGCAGCCGGAGGAGGAGAGCACCCAGCCGTCCTCATCATCCGTGAATTCGGCAAGACGCTGGAGCATGACCCAACGCAGATCGGCAAGCTCATGCCGCTCCTGCGACCCGAACAGCGGATGCTGCTCATGAACATGCTCCAGCTGGCAGAGAAGAAGCCGGAGCAGTCAACGCCCGCCGCGCCTGCTAGCTAGCCGAAAATTCCGAAAAAGACCTCCGTGCCATTCACACGAGCTACCGAGCTAGGCCGCCGCGTCCGCCTGGACGACTGGCGAGGATTCCACCGGGACAGGTTGCTCAAGGTCCTCTACCAGCTGAGAGAGCTTTGCGAAGATGGTGGCGGTCTCACGACGGAGCAGATCTCAGGTGTCACGGGCCTCGACTTGGTCCTCGTCGGCGAGCTGATCGAATCGATGACGTCGCAGCTCCGAGCTGGCTCCGAGCTGATCGAGGTGGAGGCAGCCAGAAACGTCTGGAGGATCGCGCCGCGCGGCGTCCGCTGGGCGGAAGAGAGCCCGAAGTCGCCGGCCGCTGGGCTCCTGCAGGAGGAATGAGCGCAAATTCCATCCCGAGGACGACGACCGAAGGTAGAATGAGCCACCAAAGGAAAGAAGGAAAAGACGATGGCTGACACCTCCCCGATCGCCGGCGGGCGCGCGCCCACCAACGGCAACTCGTACAACCCGATCGTCGGGCCAACTGCCTATCCAGTGGGGACGCCCGTCTGCGAGAACGCGGCCGGGCGGACGATCCCGGCACTCGCCAGCTCGCTCGGAACCGCGACGCCGACCGGCGTCGCGACCGCCCCCGGTGTTCCCGGCCAGCGGTCGATGACCCAATTCGCCGGCCCGATGAGCCTGACCATCGCCGAGTGGGCGGCGATCACCGGGGAAGTCATCGGCCTCACCCCCGGCGCCGTCTACTTCGTCAGCACCGCGACCGCCGGCAGGCTGACCAAGATCCCGCCCACCGGCGACGGCAACCTGTCATCGCAGGTCGGCATCGCCGTGAGCAACACCGACCTCAACGTCCAGCTCAGCGCTTCGCAGCCGGCCGGCTGAACCATGGACGAGCCGATGAACGAAGCGCAAAAACGGGCGCTGCAGGATATCATCTGGCGGACTGAGCTCTGGTGGCACGACATTCCATCAGGGACCAGGGATGTCCTGCTCCGCAATGGCTGGATACAGCAGGTACAGCAGAAGCGGGCAGTCCCGTGCCTGACGCACGGCTTCAAACATCCAGGATACATGGAGATCAGTGAAGCCGGGCTGTCAGCCCTAAAGGCGACAGATCCGCATGGTGAGCTCCGCCTGGGTGGCAACCCGGTGCCTGGGATAGAATATCAACGTCCTGCCCGGACGAAAAAAGTCAAGAACGCAAAACGAAAGAAGATCAAGCGTCGCTGAGTAAATCAGGTGTTCGAGGATCGCAAAATCAGCGAAAGCCATGCGTCGCGACAGGGCGAGCAGATGACACGAAGTGGAACGTCGCACCGCGATCGCTGATCTCTGACTGGGCAACTTCCGCTGGATCCATCGCGCCGACCAGGTCGGCGCGCATCAGCGTGAGCAGGCCGCGGCGGTTGGCATCCAGGAGCGACTTCTTGAAAGCGTCGAGCGTCAGCTCAAAGGCCAACCGCTCATTCCGGAGAGCTCGCCAGATAGCGGAGATGAACACCTTGTCGTAGAAGCGACCGCGGGGGAGCCCACTGGGTCCGCGCTCCTCGTGAACGCGCGGGATCACCTCCCAGACCGCGCGCGCCACGGCCGCGGTGGTGTCCGAGGGCGCGCCGGCGGGTGCCGCGGCGGGGGCTACGGACCGCGCGATGGCCTTGCTCTCCTCCTCCAGGACTCGCTCGTCCACCCGCCGAGTATAAACAGGCGGCGTCACCATGGACGGGCGGATCACCTGGCGCGGCTTCACCGAGTCGACCCCGTGCTTGGCCTGCTGAGCGGGGGGACGACTTCCCCCGATGAGCGCGCGCGGCATGGGCTTGGTCGGGGGGACAGTATCCACGCCGTGCGCCGGCTTGCCGAGCCCAGCAGGGAGAGCGGAGGAGCCGGCCGGATCGAGGACGAAGTGGAAGGTCGCGTTGAGGTGCTGGATCTCCGAGTCGGCCACCTCTCCCGGATCCATCGCCCCGACGAGGTCCGCTCGAGCGAGGGAGAGGAGCCTCCTCCGGTTCGCGTCCACGAGGACGCGCTTGAACGAGTTGAGCGTCAGCGACGGCAGGGACTTATTCAGGACTCGCCAGAGCGCCGAGATGAAGACCTTGTCGCCGACCCTGCCGTAAGCCCTGCCAGCCTCGCCCCCTCGGCGGACCTTTTGGATGACGGCCAGAACTGCCTCCGCGACGGCAGCGGTCGGGTCTTGAGCGGACGCGAGGACCGCCGGCGGCACCTTCTTCGTCGACCGTGCCCCGCCAGGCGACTTGCCGGTCGCCTTCTCCGCCACCTTCGCCTTCTTCGCCACCTTCTTCTTCGAGGAGACCCTGACCTTGACCGGATCGCCGCCGTGCATCTCGTGCTGCTCCACGGTGTGGAAGACCCCGCAGTCCTTGCACTTGGGCGTCGTCCTGACGTGCGGCTTCACGACCGGCGTCCTCCCGCCGCCGCGGGACCTCGCTTCGCCTCCGCCTCCGCTCCCGCCCGGGAAGTACACGCTCACCGATCTCGACGATCCGGCCATCGCGATCGCCCTGCTCTCCGACTCCAACGACGCAGACTTGGACTTGGCCATCTTCGAGCCAAGAAGGTAGCAGAACACGTCAATCGGGTCACAGCAGAATCCCGACGAGATTCCGCTGCGATGTGCTGCACGGCTGAACGGCCGTACGCTGGGAACAAATAATTAGGGCTAACTAACCCGTGGATCCCGGATCTCGAACCCGGTCAGCGGAAGCGAACGCGGCCAGGATCTCGGCGACCTCCTCGATCGTGTAGAGCCGAGGGTAGGTGTCCAAGATGGCGACCCCGCGAGCCGATGACAGCTCTATCCAGCTGTGCTCCACGGGTCCGAGTATCCCGTCCACCACGATCAGATCGACCCCGACCGTCCCCCTCCTCGCGAGGAGGGAGGCGACCGCCCTGGCCAGCTCGTGGCACCTGACTTCGTCGCCCCTCGAACCATGCTTATCCGGTTAACCCCCAAGGAAGCTCAATGACCAATCAGCCAACGACGTGCACAAAGTGCGACTTTGCGAACATGAATATCGTCGGCTGGTTATTCCTAGGTGGACTTCGGCTCTGCCCGAATTGTCGTCGTTCGAGATCAGCGGTAGATTCGCTGATCAGTGCACCTGGAGAGACCCGAAATGAACGAACGTGAACGAAAAACGGCCTACGCATGGGACCATATTCGGCAGGCGGGTTCGACTCTCGCGAAACGCGGATACTCTTTGCTCGCCGGATACCGTGAACTGAAGAAAATGGGCATTGTGACGATCGACGGCTCACTCGTCCAGCTCACCGGAGTCTACCGACGGGCCTTTCTTAGCGGTGAAGATTTGCCGTCTTGGTCCAGTCTGGTTTCTGGGCGCTAACCGGATAAGCATGCCTCGAACCGGATACCCCACCCACGAAGTAGTCCGCCAGCCGGAGGATAGGCAAGAATGCCCGATCGAGCACCTCCCTCTCCGCATAACTCTGAAACGGCGAACGCGCAGAGCGCACAAATCCGGCTCCGCCCTCCATCACGGCAAGATCTCCCAATCTCTTGCCTCGTAGTCCGCACGATGGAGGCCGATCCGCTTGCCGCTGCGCACCTCGCGCCAGCAGGGCATCCCGACCACGTCGTTAGCGCCTTCGTAGCCGAGGGCCAACCATTCAAGCGCCGCCATCGTCGACTTGCGCCGCATCGGGCGACCGCTCCCAAGAGCTTCAAGAAACGTCACGGGTAGTCCTTCCTTTTCCGAAGATTCCAATTTGCCGCCTGGATGACCAGATCAATCCACCTGCGTCATGATGAACGCGCAGATCCGCTCCGCCTCCGACCTCGTCATGGCGACGGGGAGGCCCAGTCGGATGAACCTGCCGCGGCCGATCTTGCACACGTAGTCGACCTGCAGCCTGTCGTCAAGCTCTGCAGATCCGGACTCGCCGGGAGGCCGTCGTCGTTCCTGGGCGAGGTGGCCCAGGAAGAGGGCGTCAGCCAGCGCGGGACGATCATCGGCGAGGGCGGGGCGGATCTTGTCGGGGAGCGCGTCTGCGTCCCCGCCTTCCGGTGAATGGAGACTCGTCGGGATCGGTGCGCCCTGCGCATCCCCAGGCGCATGATCTTGGACATCAACGTCAGCGACCGGATCAGTAACCGAGACGCAGATCGGAGCCGGATCGAGCGCTCCATGACGCGACGACGAGGACTCCAGCCAGGCGTCATACAAGGAGAGGAACCCGCGATCTGCCCTGCACAGGTACTCCCATGCCTCGACAGATGGGACGGACACCCCCGTCTTCCAGGCCGAGATCTCCTCGGCGGTCGTACGACACCTCCTCGCGAGGTACTCGGAGGAGAAGTTCCTGTCGGAGACCATAGCGGAGAACTCGCGAGAGAACCTCGTCGCGAACACCCCAGACGCTATCAGCGCGCGATCGATCGATGACATGAGGGTAGACTCCAGCCAGGCTCAGAGGGTCGGGCGGTTGACCGTGAAGCACGTCTTGTTCTTGCATCCAGGGCACTCGTGCTCGTAGGACCCGTTCTCGTACACCATGTGCATCGGTGGGTTGTGCTCTGGGTGGTTGCACAATTCCACGCGAGGGGTCCAGGGGCTGTCGATCTTTCTGGTCGGCATGTTCCTATTTTCCTTGTTCTCTACGGACAGATCTCCGAGGAGATCTCCGAGGAGATTACAGGGGCTCCCCGAGCATCGGTAAGCAGGCCACAGACTGCGCCGAGAGCGCGCGGAGTGAGCCAGCGACCACGCCGACCAGCTCGTGCACCAGTAGGGCGAGGAGCCCGACGAAGAAGACCGACGCCACGGCGAGGAGCCAGACCAGGGAGCAAAGGATCAGCACCTCACACCGCGACCTTGAAACTGATCACCGGGTGGCTCTCGTAGCCGACGAGGGACACGTCCTCGAACTGCTGCTCGAGGACCGGCTTTCCGGCGAGGACCAGGCGAGGAGGGCGGAGCGGATCCCGCGAGAGCTGCTCGCGCACGCCCTCTTCGTGGTTCGTGTACACGTGGGCGTCGCCGAAGGTGTGGACGAAGTAGCGCGGGTCGAGGCCGCACTCCTTCGCGAACATCTCCGTCAGGAGGGCGTAGCTCGCGATGTTGAACGGGACGCCCAGGGCCATGTCCGCGGAGCGCTGATAGAGCTGGCAGTCCAGGAAGCCATCGTAGGCGTAGAACTGGAAGAGGACGTGGCACGACGGGAGCGACATCTTGGGGACGTCGACCGGGTTCCACGCGCTGACGATGATGCGCCGCGAGGACGGGTTCGCCTTGAGGGCGTGGAGCGCGTCGGCGATCTGGTCGACGCCGGGGGGACCACCGTGCCAGTCCTCCTGCGTGAGCGGGAACGGCTTGGGGTTGCGAGCCGGATCCTGCTCGAACCGGCGATCCAGCTCGTCGCGCTGCTCCCGGCTGAGCTTGTAATACTCGCTCGCCCTCCGGCGGTAGTCCTTCATCTGGGCGTAGTTGGCCCCGAAGCTGCGCCACTGGTGGCCGTAGATCGGCCCCAGGTCCCCGTCCGACGCCGCCCACTCGTCCCAGATCTTGGCGTCCAGGTCACGCGTGTTCGTCGAGCCACGCAGGAACCAGAGGAGCTCCTTGACGATGGGCCGGAAGTTCACCTTCTTGGTCGTGAGCAGGGGGAACCCATCGCGGAGGTCGAAGCGGAGCTGCGCACCAAAGATGGAGCGCGTGCCCACGCCCGTCCGATCGCTCCTCGGCTCTCCGCATTTCAGGATGTCGGAGAGCAGGGAGAGGTAACCAGCTTCCCCGATGGGACGGCCCGGAAAACTTCGGAGGACCGATTCAGATCTGAGGGGGCCGGTGACCGGAAGCGAGGCAGCGTCGATCGGGACGGGAATCCGAAGGACAAGATCCCGTCTGCAGTGCGGGCAGTCCGTCCGATTGCACGGGCGCGCACCCTTGATTGGAGCGCGTCCGTCGATCGGCCACGTGCAGGCGTCCTCGCGAGGATCGACCACGGCTGAGGCGGCAGGAGCGAGGTCGGCGCCATATGATACGAATTCATGGCGAAGAACAGGCTCCAGGTGGAGGACGAGGGGGCGAGTGATGGGATCGAGCTCACTGCTGCAGCAGTGACATCGTCCGTCGCTGCCGGAGCTGAGGACCCCGCGATTGCTCCCGTCGACGATGAGGCTGCAGTTGTGGACCCCACAACGAGTGCAGAGCTCACCGATGAGCTCGAGGTCGGAAGACGGGGTGGCCTCCGACAGGCGAGCGACGAAGTCGTCGGCGAAGTAGTAGTCAGCGCAGATCCCGCCGTCCAGGGTCGGGATGCGGAGCCGGTGAGACGTCAGCGACGTCTCGCAACCGCACCGGTCGCACCGAGAGCCAGGATCCGCAAAGACGTCCGTCCCCACGATCAGGAAGAAATAGCGCCAGCCGCACGGGCAATCTCGAGAAGCAAGCCGAACGCGAGAGTCGCTCGGCCTGGCCGAGGCGATGGCGAGCAAGGCGCTCAGCTTGAAGATCCCGGACTCCCCGATGAGCGTACCGGAGGGATCGGAGCGATGGTCGGCGTGCTGGTTGCTCATTTGTCGGGGCCACGATAGCATGATGGCCGTCTGGAGCGCAACTGGGTACACCCTGGGACTACCCAGGGCAGAACAGGAAACCGCGGGATATTCAGACATGCGAACCGGACGCGATCGGTGGTACGCTCCGAGCCCCATGAAGAAACTCAACAAGCGACTCTCCCTGCGCAAGGACACCGTACGGCTCCTCTCGGGTGCCCTCATGCCGAGGATCAACGGTGGACTCGCGGATACTGCCCAACCCCCGCAGCCGTCGGAGCTCCCAACCTGCCCCGCAACCTGCAACAAGAATACGGACTTCTGCCAGGGCCCGTGAAGCGAGGCGCTTAGAGACGGTAGGGGGGGGCAGGGGGCAGGAGACCGGCCGCGCCTACCGCGCCGGATAAAATCTACTCCTCGTCGTCATCATCGTCGTCGTTGACACCGTCATCATCCTCGCTATTGCCGCCAAGCACCTCGCCCTCGTCGTCGGCCTCAAGGTCGGAATCCTCCGACGCCTCAGATTCCTCCTCGACGCACTCCCCTCGCTCGGCGCGGCCGAGCTCGTCGCGCCGGGCCGCGTGCCAGTCCTCGCAGGTGAGCAGGATCGGCGCCCAGCGCAGGTAGTCCGCGCGCGTCCGCGGGTCGTCGAAGAACAGCCGGTAGTCGCCCGGCGTGTACGCGTCGACGCACGTGAGCGCGTCACCGGGGCAGGTCCACGTGCATGGCACCGACAGATACACCGCCTTCCGGTAGCCGGGATTCTCCGGATCATTGACCCACTCGGGGGTCGACCGCTCTCGGCTCCACCGGAAAACGCAGGATCCGTCTCGTCGGACACGGTCCACCGGGTGGACGGCGCCGGGGCCCTTGTTGCTGTACCCGACGCGGCTGCGCCAGCGGTCGCCGTGCTTCTCCTCCATCGCCGCCCTCCAGGCGTGGCGCTGACCGAAGGCGTGACAGCCGGCGCGCAGGCTCCGGTTGAGCTGGTTCCGGTACGCCTCGAAGTCGGGGGCCTCTCCGGGGGAGATCGCGCGACTGACGTCGTAGATCAGCTCGACGCCGGCGGCGAAGCCGCCCGGAGTCCAGATCCGCCAGGGCGGGTGGGGGTGGAGGCACGTCGAGCGGTCGAGCAGGCCCTGGAGCACGACCGCGACGCGGTTGTGCTTCGCGGTCGCGCGGCGGATCCGGCGCTGCACGTCATCGTGGTAGAGGCTCTCCGGGGTCAGGCGAACGTACTCGCGGTGCGGCCACCCGTCGACGTCGTGGCGCCAGCGGTGGGGGCGCCCGGACTGCGGATGCAGACTGCCCGGCGTCCAGTTGGCGTACTCCTCGTCGTCCCCGGCGACGTACGTCCAGCCCTTCTCCGGCTTGCCGGCCTCGTGCCATTGCCAGAGGAGGCGGGCGAACCGCGAGCGCTTGCGCACCTGCTCGTCGATCATCGCCTGCCGCCGCCGACTCGTGATGACCCCCGGGCCGAAGGAGTCCCAGGAGATCGAGTCCTCGTCCTCCTTGATCCAGAGCTCCTGGTCACCCAGGAGATCGGAGTCCTCCTTGGAGGGGAACAGCTCGGCACCGAAGGCGATCTTCGTCTCAAGCCGCCAGAGCTGGTCCCCGTTG
>Ga0265342_10001120_pt1 | contig 25657 bp, 19 predicted proteins | sample 4CB327metaG_FD_203125 | JGI IMG/M metagenome (GOLD analysis project Ga0265342, IMG submission 203125) | Rhizosphere microbial communities from Carex aquatilis grown in University of Washington, Seatle, WA, United States - 4-CB3-27 metaG | ecosystem: Host-associated > Plants > Roots >... | reverse complement strand
AAATGGTCCCTTGCTTCTGGTCGAACGCGTGTGAATCAGACGCGCCACCACTTCCTTGCCCACGCCGCTTTCGCCGGTGATGAGCACCGACGAATCGAAGGGGGCAATGCGCGTGGCCAGTTCGAGCACGCGCGTGAAGGCGGGACTGCGCACCTCGACCAGGGGCGGACGCTCAAGGGTGGACAGTCGGCGGGTGTTGACCTCGAGCGCGCGCGTGACCTGGCGAAGTTGTTCGGTCAGGCCGCGGATCTTGCCTTTGATGTCGTCGGCGGAAAAGTAGGCCAGCGCTGCGCCGGGATCGCCCTCCCACGCGGCCGCCTCCTTGCCCACGGCGGTGCACACGCGGCCGCCCTGGGCGCGGCAGGCCTGCTCGACGAAGTAGATGTTGCGACCCAGGGCATAGGACATGAAGCCGCTGGCGTAGCCGGCCAACATCCAACACACCGGATGTTCGGACTTGCCCAAATGGGCCACGTGCTCTTCCGCTTCTCCGGATCCGTGCCACGACACCTCCATAAGAAAGTGCCCGTCCTTGCCCCCGCTTTCGTCGAGCACGAGCCGCTTGGTCACCCAGCGGGCCACGCCCTGCATGGCGTGCAGCCGCGGTCCGGCCTTCACGAGCTCTAGCGGATTGCTCCAGGAAAACACCCGGCGCATGGCCGCCGCGTCGGCTTGCCCCCAGAAGTACGAATAGCGCGTGAGGATCCGGCGTGCCTGCCTGGCGCCCACCATCTCGTAGAGATCCTTGCGAAACTGCGCGAACGCGTCGGTACTGTGCAGCACCATACGGCGGCCTTGGAAGTCGATGACGCCGTCGCGGAAGGTGAAGAGTTCGTCGAAACGTAGATCGTCGGCGCGCATGGGCGTTTCATTATGAAACGCTAGATTTCAATCTGCAACGGTTGGAATTCGCCGCAAAGACCGCGTTTCCCGCAACCGCGCGCCATCATTGCGTCTTTCGTTTTCTCGGTATTCCGGCATGGGCCTTGCTGTGTCCTACGCGCAGGCCAGCCAATGCGCGGCCCACATGAAAGGACCCAATGTACGATCTGCTCAGGAACAAGCTCGATGGATTGCAGGGCGAGATGGTCGCATTCGCCCAGGAATTGCTGCGAACTCATAGCCGCAGCGGCGACGAAAGCAAGACCGCCAAAGTGGTCGTCGATCAGATGCACGCCCTCGCCTTCGACGATGTATCCACCGACGAACTCGGCAACGTGGTCGGAGTTCTTCACGGCGTCGAGGAAGGCCCGACCTTGATGCTGGCCAGCCACATGGACACGGTGGGCACCGGCAACCTGTCCACCTGGAGCGAGTCGCCGTGGAGCGGTCGCATCGAAAACGGCCGGTTGCACGGCCTCGGCGCCGCGGACTGCAAGGGCGGCCTGGCCGCGCAGGTCTTCGCCGCCGGACTCATCAAACGCAGTCTTCTGCCCTTGCGTGGAAATCTGGTCGTGGCGGCCACGGTCCTGGAAGAGAACGGCGTTTCCATCGGCATGCGCGGCCTCATCAGCCACACGCTGAAAGACATGGGACTCGTGCCCGACTATGCCGTGCTGGGCGAGCCCACAGATCTGGGCCTTTACTACGGCCACGACGGCCGCGCCGAAATGGAAATCACGGTTCGCGGTATCAATCCCTTCCGCGTGACCGATGCCGCCGAGCTGGTCAGCCGGGCGTTCGACGAATCCGGTCAAGACTCCGCCGTCCAGGAAATCGCGGTGGGCAACACGCGCTACGAAGATGGGCCAGGGTTTCGCCAGGCCGTCATTTCCCTAGAGCGACGCCTGGGATCGAGCGACGACGTGAACCACTTGGTTGCGCGCATGCGCGGCGAGGCCGTTCGTGCCGCCAGCACCGCCGGCGCCGTGGACGTGGAGGTCTGCGTGCGCGAACGCAACGAGGTGCTACCAAGCGGTCTAGTCGTGAGCGCGAAACGCATCATCCAATCCTGGACCACCGACCCCTTCAGTCCCCTGCTCTCGCGCGCTCGCCAGGCGCTGACCGCGGCGGGTTGCGAGGTGCGGCCCGGCCGCTGGAAGCTGGCCCGCCTCGGCATGGGCACCGCCGGCAGCTTGCTCGTCAACGAACACAACATCCCCACCATCGGCTACGGTCCCGGGCACGAAGAGCAGGCCCACCGCGAGGGCGAATCGGTGGCCATCTCCAAGCTGATCACGTGCACCCACGGCACGGCAGCCATCGCTCACAGTCTGGTTGGGATCCCGGTTTTCGGATGGATCCCCGATAGCCTGTAGCCCGCGGAAACACCATGCGCATCATCGTATTCAACTGCGGCAGTTCGTCACTGAAGTATCGCTTGATCGACATGCCCAGCGAGACCGAGTTGGCCGCGGGCGAGGCCGAGCGCGTGGGGCCGAAGACGGCCCTGCCCGGCTGCATTCACCATCATGTCGGGGCCGAGAAAGAAGACCTTGCCCTGGACATGCCCGATCACGGCGCCGCCTTCACCGCGGTGATGAAACTGCTAGAGCGAGATGCGCGTCTGGTGCCCGAGGCCATCGGGCACCGCATGGTTCACGGCGGGGCCGTCTTCAAAGGTCACGTCATCGTCGACGACGTGGCCTTTCGCCACTTGGAAGAAGTTCAAGATCTCGCGCCCATTCACAACCCGCCGGCACTGCGCTTGCTCGCGGCGTGCCGGCAGCTTTATCCCAAGCTGCCCGAGACGGTGGTCTTCGATACCGCCTACCATGCGACGCTGTCACCCGCGGCGCGCACCTACGCCTTACCGGCCGACCTTGCGCACACGGGCGGGTATCGCAAGTACGGCTTCCACGGCACCAGCCACGAGTACGTCGCGCAAGAAGCAGCCAAGTTCCTCGGCATTCCCATGTCCGAGCTGCGCGCGGTGAGCTGTCACCTGGGCAGCGGCGGCGCCAGTTTGTGCGCCATCGTCAACGGAAAATCCGTCGACAACACCATGGGGTACTCGCCTTTGCAAGGACTGGTGATGAGCACGCGCTCGGGCGATCTGGATCCCGCCATCGCCCTGTCCATGGTCGCGCGAGCCCAGGGCGATAGCCGATCGGTCGAAGCCATGCTCAACCGCAAGAGTGGACTACTGGGGCTGACCGGTGTGTCGGCGGACATACGCGACTTGCTGGCCGGCGAAGGAACGACGCAGGGCGAGCCCCAGTCGCGCGCGGCGCAGGTTTATCTATGGCGGATCCGCAAGTACCTCGGCGCCTATCTCTTCGTGACCGAACGCCCCCATTGCATCATCTTCACCGACACCATCGGCGAGAAAATGCCCTATGTGCGCTGGGCGGTGACCGCGGGGCTCGACAAAATGGGCGTGGTTCTGGATCCCGTCAAGAACGCCGAGGCGCCTGCATTGCCGGTGGATCTGGCCGCGGCCCGCAGCCGCGTGCGCATTCTGGCCATCGCCACCAACGAAGAAGTCGCCATCGCCCGCGCCAGCCACGCGCTGCTGGCCAATTGAGAAAGGTTCCATCATGAATTCGCTTGTTCTCATTCCCGGAAAAACCGGTCTGCGCTACTCACGCGTTTGCTTCGACGGCGCCGGACTGTGTGAAGACAACCCCGCCCTTGGCGATGACTTGCGCGGGACCACCGCCTCCGTGGGCAACGTCCGGGCCGTGCTAACCGCCACTGGCGATAATCGCCCCATCGATGTGCTGACCATTCGCGCGGTCTTCGGCGGCCGCGACTTCGCGTCTCCCATCATCGTCGACGGAGCGAACCAGGCGAAGCTCTTGCGTCTGGGAGCGCAGTCCCCCATGTCGGTGTCCAGCACAAGTGCGCTCATCGTCGACGCTCGCACCGCATTCCCAAAGACGCCCATCGCGCTGGCCTTCGAGACATCCTTCTTCGTCGATCTGCCGCATCGGGAAACAACCTATGCACTGCCCGTCGCCACTGGACCAACCATCCGCCGCTGGGGCTATCACGGACTGTTTCACGAAGCGGCCACGGGCCAACTGGCCGAGACCCTGGGTTGCAAAGATCGACCCGCGCGCATGCTGTCCATCTGCCTCGATTCGCGGCCCGAGATGGCCGCCGTCCAGGGCCGTACGCCACTGTCGGTCACCAGCGGCAGCACCCCCATGGAGGGACTGCCGGGTGAGTTCAATTGCGGCGAGATCGACCCATCCATTGTTCTTGCCCTGGCCTGCGATCCGACGCTGGGCCCCGAGCGCACGAACCTATTGCTCACGCGCGAAAGTGGTTTTCTCGGCATGCTGGGCTTTCCGGCCACACTTGGCGAAGTGCTGACGGAAAAGCGCGCGCGCATCGCCCGCGTGCGCGATCACCTGCTGTACCACATGGGCCTCGCCGCCGGCAGCAGCCTAGCCGTGCTGGAGGGACTCGATGGCGTGGTCTTCTCTGGCCGATATGCCGAGCACGGAGACAAGGTGGCCAACTACCTTCTCCCGCGCTTGGAGCGAACCCTGGATTTGCCCTCGGGGTCGCTGCCCTGGCATATCTGCCGCGCGCCCCTCGATGCCATCGTCGCCGAAGCCGGGATCTCGGCGCTGATTGCAAGTGGAGGCGGCTCAACCTAGCCCGCCTGCAGTTTCTAGAAGCTTCTGGCGATGGTCCTACATTGCTCTTTTGGATCCACAACCCGCGCGGAGAAGCCATGAAAGCACGCTGGACGCTCGCCATCATCATCGCCATCTTGGGACTGGTCGTGGGCGCTTGCTCGACGTCCAGCAACGTCAGCGAAGGCACCGGTGGCGCGGTCAACGAAGGCGGCACGTCCGCAGCTACGGGCGGCAGTCCCACCACCGGGGGCAGTCCCCTCACCGGGGGAGCGGCAGGAACGGGCGGCCGGCCGGGAACGGGTGGTGTGAAAAGCACGGGCGGCGCTACGGGAGCTGGCGGTGCGACAAACGTGGACGGCGGCGCCGCACCAGCCGGCGAGATCTTCAGCCAATGCCGATTCCACTTCGGCACGACGCAAGCCAAAGGCGCATTGGTCGCTCAGTTGGACTTCTTCACGCCCGGCTGGATGATGGGAACCTTCAACCAGAAGAGCGTGTGCACCAGCACCAATCCCGGTGGCACGCTCGCTGGGTTGGTCCCGGTGGACGTCACCTACATTTCCGCCAATTATGTAAAGAACAAGTATCAGCTTTGCGACTGCAATGTTGCAGGCTGCGCGGGCGGCAACCTTTGCCAGTATGGTTCGCAGTACATCACGCAGGAGTGGGCAAATATCGTGGATGCCTATACCAGCAACTCGACGGGGTTCGCTGGCTGCCTGGGTGGCCGCCCCATCATCTTTGAGATGGAGCCGGATTGGTATCAATACATCGGCGGTGGGCAAACCCAACCCTGGACCGCGGCCCAGGCAGGCACCAACATGACCGCGATTGTGACTGCCCTCAAGAGCTCACTGCCCAATGCCGTCTTTTCCATGGACATTTCGCCTTGGGTTCCCAACAACGGCGCCAATTGGTACACCAATTTTGACATGACCTTGTTTACCTTCATCAACACCTCGGGTGGCGGCACCGACGCCAACAACGTGAAGATCCGGGCCAACAACAACATGACCTGGGCCGGAGTCAGCAAGGTCACGGGCAAGCCAATCTTGGCCGACACGGGCTATGGCGCTTCCGGATCTGCTTCGCCGGGCGAAGATGCCAATTGGAACGACCCCGTCAACATCAACGCTCGCATCGCCGATGGCGTGATTTCAATCAGCCAGTACAGCCCCAGCGCTACGTGGGGTGACACCATCGCCAGCATCCGCGGCCAGTTGAATACGCCCACGGTCTGTCCTTGATCGCAAGGCGGATATTCAGCGCACCGGCGCCAAGTTTGCCGCCGGTGCGGTCGGCTGCACCGTGCGCACGAGGCTTAACGTTTCGTAGCCTCGGGCCTGCAAGCGCGCAACGATGCCTTGGTAGATCGACTCGAGCATCGCCGGCGTGCGGCTCAGGATCCAAAGGTAGTCGCGGCCGGGATGGCCGACGACAGCGTACGAGTAGTCGTCGGCAAGGTCGATGATCCAATAGGCGCCCCAGAAGGGACGGAAGAAGCTGACTTCGAGTTTCGCGTTGGTGGCGCGGTCGAGCACGCGCGCGCGGCCGAGCGCGGACTTCTCCTCGCCGTCGACCGATCCCTTGCGGCAACGGTTGAGAACGTCGATGTCGCCATCTCGACGAAGGGAATAGTTCGCCGTGGTGGCGGTGCAGCCGCGTTGGAATTTCTGCGGGAAATTGGCAATCTCGTACCAGGTTCCCAAGTAGCGCGGCAAATCGACATGCGCGACCGTTTCGAGTGGAGGCAAATGCAGGCGCTCCGTGGTGCTGGCGGCACATCCGGCAGCGAGGAACCCGCAGAGCAGAGAGACCAAGCCTTTCATGGCCGAAAAGTCTATCACGCGCATCGCAAACTGCTCGTGGGGTCTGGACCAGATCCTCACGGGCTGAGCGTTGCTTGCACGCATGTCGGCCCGCTATCCGCCGCGCCCGGCGCGCTTCGCGCGTAGGTGGCGATCTTGTCGAGCACGGTGGTGGCGACGCCAGCACCATCGGCAATGGTCACGACGTAGTGGTCACCGTCAACAAGCTGACTTTCGTCGGGAATGTCCCACTCGATGTCGAGCGTGATCGAGCTGTCCGAATTGCGCCACAGCGTGCCTGTGATGTCGGCGGTCGACGACATGGCCACCTGGGGCCACCCGCCGCTCCCGGAGGGCAGTGGCGGAAACGCCGAGGTGTAGCACTCGCTGTTGCGACAGACCGAGACCGTAGGTTGGGCCATGGCACCGACGCTCAAATTGAGCGGAATGTGTAGCAATACGCCTGAAGTGCAAGGTGCGGGCGTGCCGCTCTTGACCGCCAACCCTCCGCAAGCACCGGCAAGCACCGGAGCAAACAGGGCGACACAAAAAACTGCGAATCGATCCCTTCCTGGTTGAATCATGCGGGAACCTCTGGAGGGGAAGTATACACGGGAAGTTTCAGGTCCCGGCAGGCACGCAGAAGGTGCTCCGCGGTACCGGTGTCCACGGCACGTCCGCGGTGAAACGCGCGGTAGAAACCGCTGCGAATGCCGCGTGTTTGGCGCTGCTTGAAGAGATAGGTAAAGAGGCGGTTGGGCTCGCGGTCGATGAGCCAGCGGATGTTTCGGCGCACCTCGGGGAATTCTACGGCATAGCTGAACAGGCGTTGCAGGTTGGTCACGCGATCGCGAGCGCGCTTGCTCGGGTAGCGAAACGGCGATTCGTCGAAATAGGAATAGCCGAGGTGGTCGTAGTTGCCGTCGAAGTAGCCCTTGGCCTCGGCCCATTCGGCGATGGCGGTGCCGGGATACGGCTGCAGGATGGTCGCCGCGGCCAGGTCGATGCCGCAGGCCACGTTCAGCGCCACGGTCTTGAGTTCGTCGTCCAGACTTGCCCCAGGGATCCCGAGCATGCTGAAGGCCATGATGCGGATGCCTCTCGACTTGAGTCGGCGGCAGCCAGCCAAGATGTCGGCGTCGCTGGCCGGTCTGCACAGAATCTCCCGGCGGATGCGCTCCGAGCCGGATTCGATACCCACGCCGACCCCGGTGCAGCCCGCGCTGTCGAGCAAGCCGAGCACGCGATCCGTGGCCCGCTCGGGCCGTAGCTTGCAGAACATGGGCAAGCCTACGCGCCGCCGATAAACCGCGACGAACGACTCCAGCCACGGCACATTGGAAATGAAATTGGCGTCGAGAAACCAGACCAGCTTGAGCCCCCAACGCGCGCGCACGGCCAGGATGTCGTCGCACAGGGCTTCGGGATCGCGCGAACGCAGCAGCGGCCCAAAGGCGCGGTAGCGCTCATTGAGCTGGCGGTTGAAACAGTACGAACAGCGAAACGGGCAGCCGCGGGTGGCAAGAAAGGACTTGTTCGGTTCTCTGCGATAGCGGGGATCGGCATCGTAGAAAAGGTCGAACGCAGGCGATGGCAGCGCATTCAAGTCGCGCACCGGCGGCCGCGCGGCTCCGCGCTCGACCGGACCTTGCCCGTGGTCGCGGCGGATCCACCAGCCGTCCGGGATTTGGGCAAAACCCGCCTCGGCCATGCGTAAGAACTCGGGAAAGGATTCCTCGCCTTCGCCGATGCACACACCATCGAGCGGCGCCTGTTCGATGGCGCGTGGATAGAAGGTCGCGTGCGGTCCCCCGAGCACGAGGATCTTGTCAGGGAACCGCGCACGCAGGGCTCGCGCCCAGGCCAGATAGACGCGATGAAGCCCTGTGGTGGCGGAAAGCGCCAGCACATCGGCGTTCGCCGTGGTGGGATCCGCGAGGACGGTTTCGACGTTCCCCGCTTGCACGAGCGCTGGCGTGTGACCGTGCGCGCGCAGCGAGGCGGCCAGCACCATCAGACCGTAGGCCAGGGGCTCGCTTGCCTCAAGAGAGAGAAACGCGATCTTCAAAACCGCCGTCTACTCGCAAATGATGTCCCACAGATCGGTCTGGCCTGCGTCGGCGGGCGAATTGTCCGCATCCACGGCTCCGGCATCGGAGCGAGGAGAATCCGCCTTGGCGTCCGGGAGCTGCAGTTTGGCGAGCGCATCTGCGACCGGCACGTCGGGCGCGGCATCCTGTGCCTTGCCCTTGAGGCCGCTGCTGCACGCATCGGCCAGCATCGCGCCGGCGCTTAGCCCAATCCAGAAGCCCAGCCTGGCAAACCTGCGTAGCGCCGAAAGAACCGCCATGGGGATACCAAGGTATCACGGGTTAGGCGGCACGGACTTGAGCGGTCTGGGATTCCGCGGTTCGATGGTGAGCGGACGCACAAAGATCTACATTCGAGGCTGGAATCGCCCGATACTAGAATGGCGGCGCCTTGGCGCGCCAACCCCCGATTCGATGCGACTCATAAGACGCCGGATGAACGATGGTTGACAGCAAGGAACTGCTCCGCAGATTCAAGGCAGCTGGCTGGCCAGGCCCGGCCCAGGTCCACGCGCTGCTGGCCGAGGTGCCCGCGCTGGCCCGCGACGACATCGAACGGCTTCTTGCCGTCGTGGTCAGCAAGGGGCTGCCCGGCGACTCGCGTGACCAAACCAACCGGCTTTTCATCTTCCGCACCCTGGCCGACAAGGTCATCGACAAGGGCTTGTTCCTTCCCTACGTGCGTGCCTTGCATGCAGGGGATGCGCAGCTTGCCACCGTGCTGGTGCCGCTACTACCAAGGGTCAACAACGTCGAGGGGCACGCCGAGCTGTGCGCGGTGGTGCGGGAAACCGACGCGTCGGTCAGGCGGGCAGCGGTGACCGTCCTAAAGCAGGTGGGCGGCACCACGGTATTTCAAACCCTGTCGCGCTTCTGCGCCGAGCCTGGCTTTCAAGGACGCCTGGAAGCGATGGATGTGGTGGTTTCCATCGGCCGGCACGTGGCCATTCCGGCGCTGGCGTCCGTGCTGGCGGTGGGCAATACCGCGGAAAAACTGCTCGCGCTGCAGTACCTCGGCAACGCCGACCTGATGACCAAGGATGTGCGCGGCGCGACCAAGACCATCGCCGAAGCGCTTGGCGACAGCAGCGAGCGCGTGGCGGTACAGGCCGTAGCGGCTTTTGGCGCGCTTTGCAGCGAAGACGAGTATTTCGAATCGCTTGGCCCGCTGCTCGATTCCAAGAATCTGAATTTGGTCAAAGCGGCCATCGGCGCCGTGGTTCGCTTCACCTCGCCGAGCGCGCTGGATTTGCTCACGCGCAAGCTCCACGCCGGTCCCCACGTGATCCGCATGGCCGTGATGGAGGCCGCCGAGACCATCGCGAACGATCAAGTTTTGCCCCTGGTGGTCGAGGCGCTCAACTTCAAGAAGATCGACATCCGCACCCGCGCCGCCGAGGTGCTGACCAATCTGGCTTTCGCGGGCAAGGTCGATCTGGCGCGCACCATCCTGTGGCTTCTGCGCAGCAAGGACGTGAACGTGCGCCGCATGGCCGTCGACATCTCCAAGAAGGTCGGCGACCCGACAGGCGAGCTGGCGCCGCGCCTGCTACGCCATCTGCGCGACGAGGACTGGTGGGTGCGCGAGCGGGTCATGGACGCGCTGGTCGCCATGGCCGGCCGGCAACTCACGCGCCACCTGGTGAGCTACCTCGACGACTCCTCGGACATTGTCCGCCGCTACGCCACGGACGCCCTTCTGCGCTTGAAGGATCCCGCATCGCTTGGCGCCTTGGTGCGGGCGGCGCAGAAAGACACGGACTGGTGGGTGCGCGAGCGTGCCATCGAAGCCGTGGGCGCGATTGGCATGCGCGAGGCGGTGCCCTACATCCTCGACCTGCTTAGCCGCGAACCCGACCTGCGGCGAGCGTGCATCGAGGCCTTGCAAGCCATGCGCGCGGGCGAGGCCGCGCCCCACGTGGTGGCACTTTTGCCCGAGGCAGACGCGGACATGAAGCTGCTCATCCTCGCATGCCTCTCCGAACTCGACGAGCCTGGCCAAGCCGCGGCGGTCGTGCCTCTCGTGCAAGAGGGCGATCATCGCGTGCGCAATGCCGCGCGCGCCTTGCTCGCGCGCTGGAATTTGGGCGCGGGTCAATCGGCGGTTGCGCACGGCCGTGGCGCGCTGTCGCTGCTTGAGCGATTGCTGGTCGCGCTGGCCGAAGCGGAAGGGGACGATCTGATTCTGGCTTCGGGCATGCGGCCCTACATCAAGAAGATGGGCAAAGTGGTACCGCTCAGCTCGCATGTCTTTTCCGCCGACGAGGTCCGAAGCACGCTCGCGCCCTGCCTCACCGAGCAGCAGCTCGCGGACTTGCAAGCCATGCGCGACGTGGATTTCTCCTTCGACGTGAAATCCGAGTCGCTGCGCTTTCGCGCCAACGTCTTCAACCAATTGCCGGGCATTTCGGCCGTGTTCCGCATCATCAAGGACAAGATCCCTGTGCTCGAAGAGCTGGGCCTGCCCGCCATCGTGCACAGTTTCGCCGAGTTGAAGAACGGCTTGGTGCTGATCGGTGGCCCCACCGGATCGGGAAAATCCACCACCCTGGCTGGCATCATCGATCACATCAACCGCACCTCCGCGCGCCACGTGGTGACCCTGGAAGATCCCATCGAGGTGATCCACCAGCAGAAAAAGTGCCTCATCAACCAGCGCGAGCTTGGCACCCACACCAAGAGTTTCGCCACTGCCCTGCGCGCGACCCTGCGCCAGGATCCCGATGTCATCCTGGTGGGCGAAATGCGCGACCTCGACACCGTCCGCTTTGCCTTGACCGCGTCCGAAACCGGCCACCTGGTGCTGGGCACGGTGCACACCGTCTCGGTGGACACCAGCATCGACCGCATGATCAACGTATTCCCAGGCGGGCAACAACCGCAGGTACGCTCTCTACTCGCCGACACCCTGCGCGCGGTGATGTGCCAGTACCTGCTAAGGCGCAAGGATGACCAGGGCCGCGTGCTGGCGGTCGAGGTCATGGTCAACAACGAAGCCGTCGCCAACTTGATCCGCAAGGGCAAGACCTTTCAGATTCCGTCGGTCATCGCCACGCAACGCGAGGCCGGGATGCAGGCCATGGATTCCGACCTGGAACGTTTGTACAAGGCCGGCCTCATCAGCGCCGAGGAGGCGTACATGAAGGCCGCCAACAAGAAGAACTTCGAACTGGTCATCGCCGGGCCGGATGCGGCGAAGATCTTGGCCGAGGCCAAGGCCGTGCAAGTCGCGGCCAAGCCGGAAGAGAGCGCGCCATGACGGCGGTTAGGGTTACACCATGGCTCGCCTAGATTCCTTTCTGCGCCTGGTGGTCGAACAGCACGCCAGCGATCTGCACTTCCATGCCGGCGTGACCCCGCTCATCCGCCACGACGGAGAACTGGTGCCGCTCAACTTCCGCGCCTTGACCGAGGCCGACACCCGGCGCTTCCTGCTCGAAATCCTGACGCCCGAACAGCGCGAGCGCTTCGAACGCGAGCAAGAGATCGACTTCATCTACGAACTGCCGGACATCGGGCGTTTTCGCGCCAACATGTTCCGGCAGGCGCGCGGTATCGGCTCGGTTTTCCGCATCGTGCCCAACCGCCTGCCCACCATCGAAGAACTCTATCTCCCGCCGGTGGTAAAGAAGCTCACCCTGCTGCAGAACGGCTTGGTGCTCATCACCGGCACCACAGGCTCGGGCAAGACCACCACCATGGCGGCGCTGATCCACGAGATCAACAAGACGAGCAGCCGCCACATCATCACCATCGAGGATCCCATCGAGTACGTGCACACGCCGATCCAGAGCGTGATCACGCAAAGGCAAGTCGGCCGGCACGTCGAGAGTTTCGCCACCGCCTTGCGCTCCAGTCTGCGCGAATCGCCCGATGTGGTGGTGGCGGGCGAGATGCGCGATCTCGAAACCATCCAGGTGGCGTTGCAGGCCGCGGAAACCGGCGTGCTGGTGTTCGGCACCCTGCACACCAATTCCGCCTCCAAGGCCGCTGACCGTATCATCGATGTCTTCTCCGAGGAATCGCGCGATCAGATCCGTGGCGTGGTGTCGGTCATGCTGCGCGGAGTGCTGGCTCAGATGCTGGTCCGGCGAGCGAGCGGCGAGGGTCGCATGGCGGCCCTCGAAGTCATGCTGCAAACCGTGGGCATCTCGAACCTCATCCGCGAGAACAAGTGCTATCAGATCGACGCCTACTTGCAGACCGCCGACCCAGGCAGCGGCATGCAGAGCCTGGATAGTTGCCTCTTCCAGTACGTCCGGGACGGACTTATCACTTTGGACGAGGGCCTGCGCGTGGCCAACTTCCCCGAGGTTCTCAAGCGCATGGCCGCCGAATTGCCTGAAGAACTGTAGGCCAGCGATGGAAGACCCCAAGAAACACCTGCTCGCCGAGGCCCACGCACACGAGAAGCGCAAGGACTGGAAAGCGGCTGGCGATGCCTTTGCCCGGGCCGGGGCGCACGAAGAGGCAGCTCGCGTCTACCTCGCGGGTGGACACTTTGTTCTGGCCGGCCAGATGCTGTTGCGCTTGGTAAGCGCGGACGGCAGACCGCCTGGTGCCAACGACGCCAGCAAGAAGAGCGTGCTACTCAAAGCCGCGATCTGCTTTTCCCGCGCTGGCGATGTCGCCCAGGCCGTGCAGATCTTTCTCGACGTGGGCGAGCGCCGGCGCGCCGTGGAACTGCTTCAATCGATGGGCGACGTGGTCAACGCAGCTCACGTCGAATCGGATCGCACAGGGCGGGTGCAATTGGTGGGCTATGCCGCGCCCAAAGAAGTGCGCACGGACCAGGCTCTGGAAACCGCTCGCCGGCTCGAATCCGCCGGCAAACAAGAAGCGGCAATGGAGACCTACGCCCAGCAGAAGCAATGGGCCGATGCCGCGCGCCTCGCCCGTGCGTTGGGCAAGGCCGAGCGGGCGGCGGGATACTTCGCCGAGGCCGCCATGCCCTTCGAGGCCGCCCTATGCTACTTGCAGTGCCGGAACCGGGATCGCGCACTGGCCAGTCTTTGGCAGGTGACCGCCGTGCATCCGCGCTACCGCGAGGCCTGCCTGGACGCCATTCGCATCTGCGCCGATCGTTCGACGCTGTCGTTCGACCTTGAACACATGGTGACGTCATTCCTGGCCACGGATCCAGCCAGCGACGACGAAGTCGAGGCCTTTTACGCGATGGCCTTGCTCTTCGAATCCAACCAGTCCTACGAAAGCGCGGGCAATTGCTATCGGCGAATTCTCGCCAAGCGGCCACGCTATCGCGATGTCGAAGCTCGTCTGCGTGCCACCGTCGCCGAAGATCGCGGCGCATCGGCCAAGGACTTCGAGCGTATCGTGCAAGAAGAACAGGTTTTCAGGGAAGCGGTCAGGCGCCACGGGACGCCGCTGGCCTCGCCGGCATGGCCGCCCGAGCCCGACATTCCCGACGACTTGCCCGAATTGCCCGAGCTACCCGAGCTACCTTCTCTGCCTCCACTCCGACAACCGCCCAGGGGATCGCAAGCAGCAACGCCAACCCAGCGGGTTGCGATCTCGGCGCTGCCCATGGCCGAAGGCGGGCTTCTGCGCGAAGGCGTGGTCATCAACGATCGCTACCGACTGGGAAAGAAGATCGGCCAGGGCGGCATGGGAGCCGTGTGGAAGGCCCTCGACCTGGATCTCGACGAAACCATCGCCATCAAGTTCCTTGCCACCGGCCTGGTCGACGACGAGGTGCTGGGACGGTTCAAACAAGAGGTATCCCTGTCCCGGCAATTCGTCCATCCCAACATCATCCGCATGTACGACCTAGGCGGCTTCGGTGAGAACAAGTACATCACCATGGAGTTGCTCGACGGCGAGGATCTGGGGGCGGTGCTCAAACGCGGCCCCTTGCCTTTGGGCCAGGCCATCACCCTGCTCATCCAGGCCTCTGGCGCGCTTCAGGTCGTTCACGACCACGGCGTGGTCCACCGCGACGTCAAGCCGGACAACTTCTTCCTTTGCAAGGACGGCGTGCTCAAGGTCATGGATTTCGGCATCGCCAAAAGGCAAAGCGCCAGCAAGGGACTGACCCGCGCGGGAATGATGGCGGGTACGCCGCAATACATCGCGCCCGAACAGGCCAGCGATTTCGGTAGCGTCAGCCACCTGGCCGACATTTATGCTTTGGGATGCATCGCCTACAAAATGCTCACCGGACAGGTTCCTTTCGACGGCGACGAGGTCATGCGGATTTTGCTCGCCCACGTCACGCAACCGCCGGTGCCGCCGCGCAAACTGAATCCGGCCATCCCGGAAGATCTCGAAACCATCGTGCTGCAACTGTTGGCCAAGCAGCCCGAAGATCGCGTGCAAAGCTGCCGCGATCTCGCCGTTCTTCTGTCGCGCCTACTCCCCGCCAAGTAGGCCGCGATGGCCCTTCTTGAAGGGCGGGCACTGTTCGGAAGTGATCCGCAACACTGTGCGATCGCTGCGCGCTTGTAGTTCGATTCGCCCCGAACCTATACTGAGACCGATGACTCGAACGAAGGCTCTTGCGCTCGTGGCACTCGCGGCAGCGGGTTGCGGCGGCGGTCGATCCATCATGCTTGCTCCGCCGGGCGACTCGACCAAGATCGTCACACCGCTGGGGCCGGATGCTTCTGGCGATGTCCTGCCCAATCAGTCGCCGCCCGACACTCGCTCAGCGCCGCCCGATGTTGTCCGAGAGGACACCCGCCTGCCTGACGGGCCGGCCATCCTTCCCGAGGTCGGGCCAGGTCCCGACACCATCGAGGTTCGCCCGCCACGTCCCGACGCTGGGACGGATGTATTGCCGCCACCCTCGGACACCAAGCCAGACTTGCTCCCACCGCCCGGCGACGCCACACCGGACCTGCTGCCGCCTCCCTTCGACCTCAAACCGGACCTACTGCCGCCTCCCTTCGACCTCAAACCGGACTTGCTGCCGCCTCCCTTCGACCTCAAACCGGACTTGCTGCCGCCTCCCTTCGACCTCAAACCGGACTTGCCGCCCGTCACGCCCGATCTTGCTCAACCCGATCTGCGTCCTGACACCCCGGACGGTCTGCTACCGCCGCAGATTTGTGTCAATGGCCAAGCCTGCTCCAACGACTGCACCGCGACCTGTCGGACCATCGGCACCAGCACGTGCACTTGCACGAGCGGCATCTTGGCGTGTGGTGCTTGCCAACCTCTCAGCATCCACGTCACCCTCACCCCCTGCCCCGACAACGCCGCTGGCACCGCCTGCGATTCGAGTGGTCTGGCCTGTCCGGTCTATACGAATGGCAGCATTTCCGGCGTCTGCGCCTGCCTGGACTTGGGCAGCGGCATGCGCTGGACCTGTCTTTAGGGCTATCACGCGACGCTCAAACCGTTCCCTGCTCCAGGGCAGCGTTGCGTTTGCGCTGCGCGCGCTCCATCAACCAGACCACCAAGATGGATAGGTTGTAGAGCGTGAAGATTGGCACTGCCAACAGGGTCTGGGTGAAGGGATCCGTGCTTGGCGTGAGCACGGCGCCCACCACGAAGGCGAGCACGATAGCGTACTTGTTGAACTTGAGCAGACCGCGGCTGCTGACGAGCCCGATCCAGCCCAGGATGGAAAGCACGACCGGCAACTCGAAGGCCAGGCCGCACCCCGCCAGGGTCATCATTTGAAAGTTGGCGACCTCGTCCATCATCAGCATGGTGTCGAGCTTGAAGGGAAGGTCGCCGGCGAAGCTCGTGCATAGCTTGGTCAGGTAGTAGGCCGCCGGTTCGCACATGAAGGCGTAGGAAAAGGCCGCGCCGCCCAGAAAACACACAGCGGTTGCCGTGGAGATCAGCACGCCGATGCGGCGCTCTTTGCGATACAGCCCGGGCGCGACGAAGCGCCACAGCTCCCAGAAAATGAGCGGCGCCGAAATCAGCAGCCCCCCCACGATGGCCAGCTTCATGTAGACCCAGAACGGCTCGGTCAGGCTCCTGGCGTAGAAGTTCATCTCGTGCCCGGCATCGCGTAGGCCGCGGCGAACCGGCCGCGTGAGCCAGTCGAAGTAGTGCTGGACGAAGATGAACGAGGCGATCATCGCGACCAGGAAAAACAGCGCGGCGTTGCGCAAGCGCACGCGCAGCTCGACCAAGTGTTCGAGGAAGGACATGCGCTTCTCGTCGGGCCGGGCGGCTTCGCCGTTGGGCAGCGTCTCGCCGCCGAGCTGGGGCGGACTGGCTGTCCCTGCCAGGTAAGGATCTTTTTCCGCGGGGGTTCCAGTCACGTCAGCTTCTTGCTCTGCCATGACCTAGTCCTTCTTGCCTTCCGGAGGCCGTTTCTGCGGCTGGATCGGTTGCGACCGTTGCGAGACGGAGATGGGGCGAGGCGTGACCGTTGCGCGCGCCGCCGCTGCGGCGTTGAGCTGCGCTTTCACATCGATCACGGTTGCGTCGGCGGGAACGGCCGGTTTTGCGCTGGGCGAGGGAGGGCGAGGGAGCGGCGGAGGTGGTGGCAGCCGAGGCCGCTGCGCGGTCACCACGGGTGGTGGAGAGTGCATTTCCGGCAAAGGGGTCAAGGTGTTGATGTTGTCGGAGGGTGGCGGATTGGCAATCATGGTTCCGCCGGCGCTCACGATATCGGCTGGGTTGGCAGCGGGTTTGGGTAGCGCTGCGGCTGCCTTGGCCAGCTCTTCATTCGCTCGCTGCTGGCGCTCCGCCTCCGCTTCGGCCTCCTGCTGCTTGCGCTTGGCCTCTTGCTTGGCTTCTTCGGCCACCTTGGCCTCTTGCTGTTTGCGCTTGGCCTCTTCCTCGGCGGCCTTGCGCTGCGCTGCCCTGGCTTCATCCCGTCGTTTTAGCTCCTCGGGCGGCAAGGTGGCGGCGTCACGCAGCTCCTGCAGTGGCCTGCGGATCATGTCGTCCAGCTCGATGTCTTGCCGGATGTCCGCGGTGGCCTTGCGGATCTCGCGGATGACCTTGCCTAGACCGGTGGCGATCTCGGGCAGCATCTTGGGCCCGAGGAATACGAGTGCGACGACCAGTATGACGACGATCTCGCTGATTCCCAGATTGAACACGAGGACAGTCTTAGCCCCAAACGCTCCCGAGTTCCACCTTGACACGTAGCCGAGTTTGATGCGGTCGTCCAGGCCATCGGCGACGTGGGCTTGCCCGATGATCGAAAGGTTCGATGGGGTAGACTGCGGCCACCAACATGCATGCGTCGCGGAACCACATATGGCTTCGACTGGATAGTGATGGGCGGGGTGCGGATTCGGCGCCGCTTGTTGCGCTGGCTGGGAGGTTTTTGTCTGCTTGGGCTGGTGCTGGCCGTTGCCCTGGCAATGGCTTCCCCAAGTGTGTTTCCCGCGCGCGTGGCCGTGGGGGATGCCCTGCGGCTGGCTGCGGTCGCGTAGCGTTATACGTCGCGCTGCCAGCAGGCTCGACGGCAGTTTCACTGCAGGAGCAAATGTAATGGTCGGCCCCACCACAACTACAGGACGGCCCGTTCTTCTTGGCCAGATCGGCAGCCGTCACGGATTCCAGCGACTCGCCCGCAGCCGGGTAAGAGCAGCGCACTTTCTCCGTCAAATCCTTGGTTTGATCACGGCACTGGCAACCGCAGCCGACGTATTCGCCGGGACAAAAGCCCCCACCCTTGCCCAGCGTGAGGCGATCCGTACCGCCTGCTGAGTCCGCCATCGCGACCAAGGCGTCCGGCTCGCCGCCCGAGTCCAATATTGAGGTCGGGGCATCGGGAACGCATCGATCAGGGCCGGACCAGACGCTCTGTATTCGTGAGCGACCTTACAATGAGAGTCTGGCCGACAGACGGCGGTCCTCATCAGGGCTCTCAGCATCTGGGCATCTGGCGGGTGCTGGCGGGGAGGCTGCTACTCGTAACCAGTCCACCGACGGGTCTCGATACAGCAGCAGCAGCGCAACCGCGGGGCAGCGATGCCAGGCCGGTAGTACACAGTGGACGCCGCCTTCGCGCCTCAGCTGACCGCGCTCGAGATGCCACGCCTCGATGGCTTTCAACTCATCGCCCGCATCCGCCGTGAAGCTACCCGGCGCGGCCTGCCCATCATCGTGCTCTCCACGCGCACCTCGCAAGGCGCGCGCGATCGCGCCCTCGCCGCCGGCGCCAACGTCTTTCTGCCCAAGAGCGAGGAAAACGACAAGCCTTCACTGCCACTCTCACACTACATTTCTTGGAGTATTCGCTGGGCGGTTTCCAACTGCACACACTTGGGATACGTGGGATTGTCCTTCGCAAAATTGTTAAGACCCGTTGTTCTTCAGCACTTCCTTCAATTCCTCGCAAATGCCCCCAACTGCATCCGCGAGATTTCGCGCGCGCTCTAACTCTCTTCGGATAACTCGATATTGGTTGCGGTTCGGTAGCAGGTGGGATTGGGACAGGATCGCGAAGGTCTCCTCGCCGGTACCGTACCGTCGTATGGTCGCGGCCAACACCATCCCGCGGAAGGAATCCGCAAGATCGAGCGAAAGGGCTTCGCCCTTTCGATACCTGCGCTCGGCTTCTCGTGCAAAGAGATTGGCAGCTCGCCATAGCTCTGCCAAGACCGAAGACTCGCCGGGACCCGACTCCTGGCCCAACGCTTGCGACACATTCTTTTCTTCGATGACGATGTCGCGTGTCCCGCCTCGGTTCGCGATCGCCATCGCGTAGGCCCGCCTGACGACGTTGTCAAGTTGGCGCAAGTTTCCCGGCCAGCCTGTGGATTCAAGGCGATCAAGCGCCGCCGGTTCGAATGTGACCTGCCCTTGTGCGCCCTTGTCCCTATGATGCCGGTTGGCCATATATTGCGCCCACCCAGCAATTTCGTCCTGTCGTTCCGAAAGTGGTGGTATTTGCACCGGCAAGACACTGATTCGATAGTAAAGATCCTCGCGAAAAAGTCCCGCTCGGACGGCAGTCCACAGGTCGGCGTTGGTGCCAATCAAGAAGCGAACGTTGGCGTGACTGGCGTCGGCGTTATCGCCGAGCGGCCGATACTTGCGATCCTCCAGCACGCGAAGCAACCCCGACTGTGCTTTGAGCGAAAGCTTGTCGATCTCGTCGATGAACAGCGTCCCTCCTTCCGCGCGGCCCAAGGCACCGCTAGAATCCTTCACCGCGCCGGTGAATGCCCCGCGCTTCCAGCCAAACAGCTCGGCCATTTGCAGTTCTTCTGGAACAGAAAGAAGATCGATAACCTCGAAGGGCCGATCCCGATGGCTCGACTGAGCGTGACACCAGCGCGCCAATCTCGACTTTCCGACGCCGGTTGGTCCGCTCAAGAGAATCGTCTCTTCCTGTTGCGCAAAGACCCGCAACAACCCAGTCAACCTGGAGGTGGCGCGACCCACGACCGGCAAATATTGATCGGGCTCAATCGTGGGAACGGACCGTGCAGGCAGTGCGATCAAGTAGGGGCTGGCGAGGGCGGCCAACCGCTCCATGTCGCCCATGCATTGTGGCCAGATGAACTCCTGACCAATCGGATTCCTACAGGCGCCTTCAAGCGAAAAGGCGCCGTGGACGCCGCCGCCCGGCGCGCACAAGGGCACGACGTGCACGTGGGTTGCCTCTCGTCGAAGCAGACTGTCACGCGTCTTGTCGCTTGGCGCTTCCTCGGTTCCCTGGGCATCTCGAAGCACGGTGGGGCGACCATCCGACCAGGCGAGAAGCGCGCCCCGATGCACGTCGATGGACACCTGGGTCTGGTGCTCGACCATCCAACGCCAAGCCGTTGCCGAAGTGAGGTACGCCACGGATCCGGTCGGCTTTCCCGACGGGAACTCGATGCCGACCAGTCGCTGGTAGCCGTCGACCGGACGAAGGTACAAGATTCCGCGCAGCAGGCGCGCATCATTCGCATGCACGCTGCTGGCAAGAATCCCTTGCACGATCGCAAGGGCGGTCTTAAGCAGCGCGTCCGCAGCTTCCTCGAAGGAGGCTGCCGCGGAGAGCGACGAGAGCAATTCGAAGAGGGGTGCATCGTCGGACATTTGAGTTCACGAACTAGAAATCGTTCCTACAGACTTGCCAATGGCTCGGCATGACGTTTTGGAATTCTAGCCGAGACACGGTCGGAAGAAGTCTTCTTTGTTGCAGCGCTGTCATCCGATGCGTCACCGCCGAGGAATCTTCATTGACTCAAGCTAAGGACAATGACACTAATCCGAACGCATGGACGCGCTCGGGGCCACGTCTCAATGGACTGCTGCCGCGCGCGCCAAGGAGAGCCAGCGAAGCGACCGACTATTCTCCGACCCCTATGCGTCGGCATTGGCTGGAACCGAAGGTGTTCGCCTGCTGAGCGACCTGGAGCGGGCCGGGAACCATTCAGTCTATCTGGCTATCAGAACCCGGTTCTTCGACGATTTCGCACTGAGCGTCGCGCACTTCCTTCATCAGATCGTGATTCTCGCAGCGGGAATGGACACGCGCGCATTTCGATTGTCATGGCCGCCGGGCACGACGATTTTCGAGCTCGATCGGCGAGAAGTGCTCGCACACAAGGATCGGATTCTTCGTGAAAGGGAAGCGACTCCCAGTTGTGATCGCCGCGTGGTCTTGGCCGATCTCGAAGAGCCTTGGCAAGGGTTTCTTCATGCTGGTGGATTCGATGCTAGCGCGCCCGCGCTTTTTCTCGTCGAAGGACTGACCCCCTATTTGAGTTTAGACCGGGTCATGTCCCTATTTGCACAGATCAGCGACATGGCAAAGGTGGGCTCGCACCTGGGCGTGGACTTCGTGGGGCAATCGTTTCTCGATTCTCCGTCCACGCGGACGTACTTGTCCCGTCTTTCGAGCTACGGCATTCCGTGGCAGTTCGGCACGGACGATCCGGGCCAGTTCCTCGAGAAGTTCGGCTGGCATGCCACCGCGACTCTGCCTGGCGAGCCGGAGGCGAACTGGGGGCGCTTGCCAGCCACGCAGTTGCCACGTGGAAGCGCGACCTCTCCACGAAGCTACTTGGTACGAGCCACGCTCCGCAAGTGACACACTGCCACGACAAGTGCAGCCGGCATTCCGGCGACCCTCCACGGAGTCTAATGCGGTCAGCGTGGGTGTTGCTTGACACTGGCAAAAAAGCAGCGTCTGCTACGCCCTAAGACGATTCCAGTCGGGCGCCGATCATGCACCGCAAGACTCCAGCTTTCGAACCGGGCGCGGTTTTTCAGGGGCGATATGAAGTGCTTTCCAGGATTGGGGAAGGCGGTTTTGGCGTCGTCTACAAGGCACGCCTCCTTTCGACCGGACAGCTTGTCGCACTCAAGACCACGCTGAAGCCAGAACCTGAAGCAGACCCACGGGCGGCAACGCGTGTTGCTCGGTTTCTTCGTGAGTCGCGATTGTGTGCAAAGCTGTACCATCCAAACATCGTTCAGGTGATGGACGCGAACGAGACCGAAGACACTCTGTTCACCGTCTTCGCTTTCGTTCCGGGAGAGAACCTGGCGACGGTGCTCGCGACCGAAGGCGCGCTCGAACCGAGAGAAGCTAGGCATCTCATGACGCAGGTGTTGGACGCTCTGGTCTGTGCTCACTCGCAAGGGGTGGTCCACCGCGACCTCAAACCCAGCAACATCATGGTGACCGCAACCGGGGGACGTCGAAACGCTCTTGTTCTGGACTTCGGCATTGGCGCCTTTTGTGGTCAGCTCGGCGAGGAGCATTCGAAGCGCCTCACCGTCAGCACGGACGTCCTGGGTACCCCTGGCTATGGAGCGCCGGAACAATGGCGCGGTGGCGAGGTTTCTTCTGGCGCTGATCTGTTCGCGTGGGGTCTGGTCTTTCTCGAATGCCTCACCGGTCAGCCTGTCTATGCGGGTTCGGCTCAGGGGGAAATCATCTTCAAGCAACTCGCTCCCGATCCGGTGCCGCTTCCGGCCGCGTTGGTGCACCACCCGCTTGGGACTATCCTCCGGCGCGCAACCGAAAAGGATGTCAGCGCCCGCACCGCCACTGCAAACGAATTGTTCAAGGCCCTCGAAAGTGCCGACTTCGCCGATCTTTCTCGGGATGGAATTCTCGGTGGGAAGCCAGGCGACTCTCTATCCACTCCCAACCCTGGCGTCAACACGCTGATGGGTGAGAGTGGCGAGAATGGCTCGAGTCCTGCGCAGCTCTCGGCTGCCAAAGATCGGCGGCAGGTCACCGCTCTGTGCTGCCGAGTCGATACCCTCACGTCCAAGGCAAAGGGGATCGAGCCTGAGGAACTGGATGAGTTGTTGGGCGAAAGTCTCAAAGCCCTTGTCGGCGTCGCGCTGGCCCACAAGGGCCGAACGGCGGCCATACTCGGCGACGAACTGCTCTTCTACTTCGGGCTTCCGCGCGCTGAGGAGGACGACGCGAAAAGGGCCGGTCGTGCCGCTCTTGCAATCGTGAAGGCCGTTGCGAAAGAAAATGCCCGATTGTCGATTCGCGGTGTGCGGATTGACGTTCACGTGGGCATTCATACCGGGCTGGTTGTCACGCATGATCTATCCAAGACCCAAGGCGGGAGCCCGCTTCTCGGGGGCACGCCGCGGTTAGCTTCTCGATTGGCGTCGTCCGCGCCTGCTGGAGCCATCCTGGTCAGCGCGGAATCGCATCGGGTCTTGCGCGGTGGCTTCGAGCTTGACGAAGCCGAGAGCCGGTCCATCGACGGGATTCCTTGGGAGACACGGTTTTTCCTTCTCAAGCAGGAAAGATCTGCCGAATCGGTCGGCCTGTCCCTCTCTGCCGCCAGGGCCAAGCTCGTCGGGCGTACCCACGAGTTACAGATGTTGCTCGAATGCTGGCACCGAGCCCGAGCGGGCACGGGCAATTGCAGCGTGATCGTCGGCGAGGCCGGAATCGGCAAGTCCAGGCTGGTGAGCGAGTTGCTTGGGGGCATTGCGAACGAAGAACACACCTTGATCGAGGTTCGCTGTTCCCCCGATACGCAGGACTACGCACTCTTCCCAATTGTGGAGCTGGTCGAACAAACCTTCGGGTTCGAACGCAATGGCGATCCAAAGTTGCAAGTTGCACGACTCGAAGCTCTGCTGGCGAGCTGCGGTTTAGACCTGCAAGAGACAATGCCGTTGTTTCTCGACCTGTGCTCGCTGCCGGTAACTTCTCCTTATGCAGCGCCGGACGTCTCCGCGAAGAAGCAGCTCGACTTGACGTTCGATGCCATCTTCGCGCTTCTGTGCGCCATGGCAGAGCAGCGGCCGCTGTTGCTGTTGATTGAGGACTTGCACTGGGCCGACCCAAGCACCATCGAAGTGCTCACCCGCCTGGTTCGAGAAGCCCCTTCTGCACCCATATGCGTCGTGATGACCGCCCGTCCCGAGCTCAGTCTCCCGTTCGCTGCCGTGGGCGTGCTGCAACTGCAGCGCCTAAGCCCGTCCGAGGTGCAAACCATGGTGGCCGATTTAGTCGACCGCGAAGGAATCGCCCAGGCTGCCGTCGGAGAGGTCGTGAAGAGAGCGGACGGAATTCCGCTGTTTGTGGAAGAGCTGACCAGGACCATGATCGAGACTGGCGTTCTGGAGAAGCGCGATGGTCAATATGAGATCGCACTACCTCTCTCGGACGTGGCAATGCCCAGCACGCTGCGTGCGCTACTCTCTGCGCGCTTGGATCGCCTCGGCAGCGCGAAGGAAACGGCACAGATTGCTGCGGCACTGGGCCGGGAATTCAGCATCGACGTTCTTGCCTCCGTCAGCTCGTCCCCGCCCGATGTGGTCGAGCAAGACCTCAAGACACTGGCCGCCGCAGGCCTCTGTGCTCGCGGGCATCGCCTCGCCAATCGACTCGGCACGTTTAGACACGCGCTGGTTCGGGACGCGGCCTACGATTCGCTTGCCCGGCCTGCGAAACAGAACGTACATGCGCGTATCGCTACGGTCCTGGAAGAACGGTTTCCTGACCTCACCCGATCCCGGCCAGATCTGCTGGCGCATCACAACGCGGCGGCCGGAAGAACGGAGCAGGCCGTGCCTTATGCTCAGCAGGCCGCGGGGCAGGCTCTCAAGCGCTGTGCGTATCCTGAAGCGCTGGTCCACAGCACGAAGATCGTGGAATGGGCTCAAACCCTCACCTCTGCCTACGCCACCTCGTCCATCCTGGCAGCCAACAGCGTAAGGGTTCAGGCTCTCATGGCGACCCGCGGGTGGGTGGACCCAGCGATCAAAACCATTGCCGAGGAATCCTTTTCACTTGTCCAGAGATCGGGCCCGTCCGACGCCAACAAGGTTTCTGTGTTGGGGGCCCTATTCCAATACCACTACACGGCATGCCACTACGCCGAGGCTCTAGCGGTTGCAGACGAGCTCGTGGCGACAGCTGCGGGCCTTGGCGATCTAGGACTGCTCGCGTGGGCCGCAACCGCCCGCGGTGCGGCACTCTTTGCCCATGGAGACTCCCGCGAAGCAGCACGTGAGTTGGAAAAAGCCATTTCAGTCTATGAGCGGCAGGCTAAGACTCATGCGCAGGTTGATGCGCGCTTTGGAATGGACTCCTTGGTTCTTTCCAAGGGACTCCTCGCTCACATCTGCTGGTTCGAAGACCAGGATGCGCTGGCGTTCGATCTCGCATCGACTGCCGTCGGATGGGCGCGACAATTCGGACACGTGCCATCTCTGGGGATGGCACTTCTTTATGCGGCGCAGGTTCATCAGCATGCCGGTGATCAAGCAAGAACCGCGGCTCTCACCGGCGAGCTTCTGATGCTGGCGGGCAAGTATGGCCTGCCCGCCTACGAGGGATATGCGGCCTTGCTCCACGCGTGGGCAAACAACAGCGAAGACAACGTCGGCTTCATTTTGGGCATCTTGGAGCGGTTGGGCTGCGTCCTTGGGCTTTCGTACTACGCATCGCTGCTGGCCGACAATCTTGCGGCGCGAGGCGAGTTGGAAGCGGCGATCAGCCGCATTGACAGCTGTCTTGCTCTTTGTGAGAAGAACGACGAGCATTACTACGAACCTTCCTTGCACTGGCGGAAGGCGCGTTACCAGATCCAGCGTGGTGATGCAGGCGAAACTGTCCGCAGCTCGCTGGAGACGGCCATTGCTCTTGCCCGAAAATATGGAACGCCCCGCCTTGAGCGGCTCGCTCGCGCGGAAATTGCAGAACGATTCGGTGAGAAGGAATGTGTGCCAACCGCTCGTACGGTGGAGCTTGGCTAAAACAGGGACAGTGAAAGGAGCGATTCGATGCCCAACGTGAATCCAGAAGATGACCTGATGCGCTTTCGAACCGCATGGCTTCGGGCCATCGCGCTCGCCTGGG
>Ga0265342_10001118_pt1 | contig 25706 bp, 15 predicted proteins | sample 4CB327metaG_FD_203125 | JGI IMG/M metagenome (GOLD analysis project Ga0265342, IMG submission 203125) | Rhizosphere microbial communities from Carex aquatilis grown in University of Washington, Seatle, WA, United States - 4-CB3-27 metaG | ecosystem: Host-associated > Plants > Roots >... | reverse complement strand
TCGGCATCCTCTACGCGCACTACGGCATGCTCAAGGATTCCTGGAAGGAGCTCTCCGGCTCCGCCACTGCCGGTTGCCCGCCGGCTTGGACTAACCTGGGCAACGTGGCCTACCTCCGCAAGAACTATAAGCTTGCGCTCTCGTACTACGAATACGCGTATAAGCTGGACTCCTCCGACGACAACGCCCTCCTGGGCATCGCGCGCTGCCAGTACGAGCTCGAGGACTTCAATTCCTCCGATGCCGCCTACGCGAGCCTCCACGAGCGGAACCCCGAGCTGGCCGGCAAGTTCGGCTACCTCGGATCGGTCTTCGGCGGCGAGGGCAGGGCATGGTCCCTTTCGGAACGCTTTTCCTCGACGAAATGGGAATCTGCCCTGAATTGGAACGCCCTTGCCGCGTCTCAGGCCGGCCTCAAGCCGCCTTTCGTTTCGAGCGAGCTGCCGGGCGACGGCGAGCTGGTCGACGCGAAGGCCGCGGCTCCCGCGACTGCCGTTATCGTTGCCTTGCCCAAGGCCAAGGCGCCTGAGCAGCCGAAGCCGGCCGAACCCGCGCCCGCGGCGAAAACCGAGGTCGCGCTCGTACAGAAAACCGAGTCCTCTCTCGGCGCCTTCGACGGCGCCAGGGTCTTCCTCGGCTCATGGATTATCGAGGGAGACAAAGCGACGCAGACCGATAAGGACTGCTACTTCGCCAAGCTCGCCCTTCCCCTTGTCCAGAGCGTGAACGGCGTCTACAGCTATTCCTTCGTCGCGAAGTCGACGGCGCCCAATCGAGGTTGGGTCGGGGTGGGCGCCCACCTTTTCACGCCCGAATCGCGCACCTTCGTCGGCTACGGCTTGGGCGACTCCCTCGTCGTGTGGCTCACCCGCGACCCCGTGCACTTCCAGAAGGACCAGACGAGGCTCCAGCTCTACCGCTCGGTGGGCAACTCCTGGATGGACCAGATCGGCGAGGTGGTCGTGCCTGAGTCGATCTACGACGCGAACCGCTTCGACGTGAAGATAGATTCCAAGGCGGGCACTATTTCAGTGTCGCTCAACGGGAAAGAAAAGCTCGAGGCTAAGAACCTGCGCAAACTGCACGAGGGCCGCTACGTAGTATTGCGGGCCCTGGATACGGCCGAGTTCTCGGCATTCAAGGCGGAGGCGGGCGAATGAAGCTCGGCCTGTTAATTTCGACTATTTTCCATTCGCTTTCCGGGGGATACCAATGACCAAGACAGGAACCAAGAACCTAGTGTCTCGCGGGGCTCGGGCTGCCATCGTGGGGATTTCTCTCGCGGCACTCTTTATGTCTTGCTCGAACATGCTCTCCGGAAACGACGTCAAGGACAAGGTGGCCACGGACGTGACAGTGGCGACCGCTACCAGTGTGACGGTCTCGATACAGGCGAATACGAGCTCGGGCGGAACGCTCTCCCTGAGTGGCGCGCAGACTGAGAAAGTCGGCGTCGCCTTCAGCCTGACCGCTTCCGCCTTCGATGCCTATGTGTTCAGCAGCTGGTCGGCTACCGGCTCGGGAAAAGTCACCTTTTCCTCCACTGCCGCGGCCACGACGAAAGTCACGATAGGGGCAGCTGCTAGCGACATCGTGATCACCGCCAACTTCACCACGAGGCCGTACATCAAGTCCGTATCGCCCTCGTCGGCCGTGCCCGTCGTGATCAACATGCCGATCATCATCAATTTCAGCAAGGCGATGGACCCTGCCTCCTTCAACGTAGCCGGAAATCTCAAGGTATCCTTTGACGGCATCAACCCGACTATTCCCAACCCCCAAACTATCTACTCCTCCGGAACCGCTTCGGCGTATTTTAACGCGCCGACCTGGAACTCAAGCTATATGCAGCTGACCCTCTATCCGCTAAAAACCTCGCCCGTTACATATTTGCCCCAAAATAGCACGATCACGGTGACGACTTCCTCGGCCGTAACCGACTCTACTGGTATCTCGCTATTGGCCAACAACTATCAAGAATTCTATTATACGACGAGTGACAAATCGGATGAGAGCGCGCCGACGATAAGCTCCGTCGCGGTGATGGTTGACGGCTCGGCTGCTTCTACTATCGGTAGTTACTCCCTGGTCCCGGGCGCGACGAGCGGGAACGTTTCCGTGACCTTGCAGGTCTCTGCTTCTTCCTCGGCCGCTTCCACCGTTCAGTCCTTTATATTCGACGAGACGGGGGATAATTACGGTAGCCGGGAAATCTGGGAAACGACGCCAGGCTATAACTCTAGCTTGGCATACACTTTCCAGACAGCGGACCAAGGCCCCAAGCAGCTGGATATCTATGTAAAGTCGTCGACCGGAAACAAATCGGCTGTCCATACTATCTATCTCTACCTCGATCGGACCGGCCCCTCGATAAGCGGAGCGATGGTCAAAGACCATGTGACGGGAAACACGAGCTTCTGTCTGAACGCGGCTGTGGACATTTATTCGGCGACAGTAAACGCGAACCAAGGAACTTCCATAGATGGCTTATCTACTATATCCGTTGATGTCACGGGCTACGGTATCAGCACGAGCTCCCTTATAGTGCCGAGTACTTGGTCTTCTACTATCCCAGCCGCTACGCTGAGCGGCCTGACCGCGGAAGGCAGCCAGACCCTGTACGTCTGGGCGAAGGACAAGTCGGGCAAGCAGAGCTACGCAGCCGCGAGCCCGATATTGGTGGACGTGAACGGACCGAGCATAAGCTCCGCGGTGGTCGCGGACAACGTCAGCGGCAGCACGGTCTATTGCACGAACGCGGGCGGTAATGTCGTCGGCTCGAGCTCGACGGTAGCGACCGCCGGTGCGAGCGGCGTCGCGATTGCTTCGACCGGGGCATATGCGCTGAGCACCTCGGGCACGACCGCGCCGACGACGTGGTACAACTCGGTGACGTTGGCGACGCTGAGCGGCGTTGCCGAGGGAAATACAGTCTACCTCTGGGTGAAGGACGCCGCGGGCCTCACGAACAAGGCGGCATCGTCGATTAAGACGGACTTGACCGGCCCCACCGTGAGCGCCGCTGTAGTCGCGGACAATGCGAGCGGCAACACGAGCTACTGCACGAATGCGGGCGGGGTCGTAAAGGGCTCCAGTGTGACGGCCACGGCCGGCTCGAGCGGCGTAGCGGTGGCTTCTACGGGAGGCTACGCGCTCAGCACTTCGGGCACGACGGCGCCTACGACCGGTTGGGCTAACTCCATAGCCGCGGCGACGCTGAGCGGCTGCGCCGAGGGGAACACGGTCTATGTGTGGGTCAGGGACCTTGCGGGCTTCGCGAACAAGGCGGCATCGACGATTAAGGTAGACTTGACCGGCCCCTCGGTGAGCGCCGCGGTAGTCGCGGACAACACGAGCGGGAACACAAGCTACTGCACGACCGGGGTCGTGAAAGGTTCCAGCGTTACGGCGACTGCCGGTACGAGCGGCGTAGCGGTAATGGCAACGGGAGGCTACGCGCTCAGCACTTCGGGCACGACCGCGCCGACGGTAGGCTGGGCTAACTCGATAGCCGCCGCGACGCTGAGCGGCTGCGTCGAGGGAAACACGGTCTACGTGTGGGTCAAGGACTTGGCGGGGCTCACGAATAGAGCCGCGTCGGCCATGGTCGTGGATCTGACCGGTCCGACCGCGAGCGCAGCGGTAGTCGCGGACAACACGAGCGGCAGCACGATCTACTGCACGAACACGAGCGGGACGGTAAAGGGCTCCAGCGTTACGGCGGGCGCAGGCACGAGCGGTGTTGCGGTGGCTTCTACCGGAGGCTACGCGCTCAGCACGTCGGGCACGACGGCGCCGACTGTCGGCTGGGCTAACACCATTGCCACGGCGACGCTGAGCGGCTGCGCCGACGGAAGCACAGTCTACGTATGGGTGAAGGATTTGGCGGGGCTCACTGCCAAGGCTGCGTCGGCGATAATAATCGATGCGTCAGGCCCTTCCGTGAGCTTGGCGGTAGTCGCTGACTACACGGGCGGCAGCACGACCTACTGCACGAGCGGGAACGTAATAGGCTATTCCGTGACTTCGGCTGCCGGCGCGAGCGGCGTGCCGGTCATGACGACTAATGGCTTCGCGCTCAGCACTTCGGGCACGACCGCTCCGACAGTCGGCTGGGCTAACTCCGCAAGTTTAGCGACGCTGAGCGGCTGCGCCGAGGGTAGCACGATCTACGTGTGGGTGAAGGATATAGCCGGTGTCGCGAACAAGGCGGCCTCGGCGATAAAGGTGGACTTGACCGGTCCCTCCGTGAACGCAGCGGTAGTCGCCGACCAGACGGGCGGCAGCACGAGCTATTGCACGAGCGGGAACGTCGTGGGCTCGAGTGTGACCGCGCTTGCCGGCACGAGCGGCGTAGCGGTGATGTCGACGGGCGGTTATGCGCTCAGTACTTCTGGGACGGTTGTGCCGACGAGCGGCTGGGCTAACTCCATAACCGCTGCGACGCTGACCGGTTGCGTCGAGGGCAACACGATCTACGTGTGGGTGAAGGACCTCGCGGGACTCACGAACAGGGCCGCTTCGGCGATGATAGTGGACTTGACCGGCCCGACCGCGAGCGCGGCCGTGGTCGCGGACAACACGGGCGGCAGCACTGCCTACTGCACGAGCGGCGTCGTGAAGGGCTCCAGTATTACGGCGGGCGCCGGTACGAGCGGGGTGGGGATTAAGGCGACGGGCGGCTATGCGCTGAGCACTTCGGGCACTACCGCGCCGACTGTCGGCTGGGCTAACACTATCGCCACGGCTACGCTGAGCGGCTGCGTCGAGGGCAATACGATCTGGGTGTGGGTGAAGGACGCGGCGGGGCTCACGAACAAGGCCGTGTCTTCGATACTAGTGGATATCAACGGTCCGACCGTGAGCGCCGCGGTAGTCGCGGATAATACAGGAGGCAGTACGACCTACTGCACGAGCGGTACCGTTAAGGGCTCTAGTGTGACGGCGGCTGCCGGTGGGAGCGGCGTGGCGATACTCGCGACGGGCGGCTACGCCCTGGGCACTTCTGGCACGACCGCCCCGACTGTCGGCTGGGCTAACTCCGTAGGCACGGCGACGCTGAGCGGTTGCGCCGACGGAAACACTGTCTACGTGTGGGTGAAGGATCTCGCGGGCGTAGCGAGCAAGGCCGCCTCGGCGATCATAGTGGATACGACCGGCCCCTCCGTGAGCGCGGCGGTAGTCGCGGACAATACGGGCGGCAGCACGAGCTACTGCACGAGCGGGACGGTAAAGGGCTCGAGCGTGACTGCGGCTGCCGGCGGAAGCGGTGTTGCGGTGGCTTCGACGAACGGCTACGCGCTCAGCACCTCGGGGACGGTCGTGCCGACTGTCGGTTGGGCTAACTCCATAGGTACGGCGACCTTGAGCGGCTGCGCCGAGGGGAATACGATCTACGTATGGGTGAGGGACATAGCGAACGTCGCGAACAAGGCGTCGGCGTCGATAGTGGTGGACTTGACCGGCCCGAACGTGAGCGCGGCAGTGGTCGCCGACCAGACGGGCGGCAGCACTACCTACTGCACGAGCGGGAACGTCAAGGGCTCGAGCGTGACGGCGGGCGCCGGCTCAAGCGGTGTAGCCCTCATGGCTACGGGCGGCTACGCGCTCAGCACTTCGGGCACTACTGCGCCGACAGTCGGCTGGGCTAACACCATAGCCACGGCTACGCTGACTGGCTGCGCCGAGGGGAATACGATCTACGTGTGGGTGAAGGACCTGGCGGGGCTCACGAACAAGGCCGCGTCGTCGATAGCGACAGACTTGACCGGCCCCTCCGTGAGCGCGGCAGTGGTCGCGGACAATACGGGTGGCAGCACCACCTACTGCACAAGCGGGACCGCTAAGGGCTCGAGCGTGACGGCAATTGCCGGTACGAGCACAGTGGCGGTGGCTTCAACGGGAGGCTATGCCCTCAGCACTTCCGGCACGACTGCGCCGACTATCGGCTGGGCTAATTCCATAACCTCGGCAACACTGAGCGGTTGTGCCGACGGGAACACGGTCTACGTGTGGGTAAAGGACTTGGCGGGGCTCACGAATAAGGCTCCGTCTTCGATAGTAATAGACACGGCAGGCCCGAACGTAAGCGCGGCCGTGGTTGCCGACCAGACGGGCGGCAGCACTACCTACTGCACGAGCGGGAACGTCGTGGGCTCGAGCGTGACGTCGGGCGCCGGAGCGAGCGGCGTAGCGGTAGCGGCGACGAACGGCTTCGCGCTCAGCACTTCGGGGGCGAGCGCGCCTGCGACCGGCTGGGCTAATTCGGTAACCGCGGCGACGCTGAGCGGCTGCGCCGAGGGCAACACCGTCTATGTGTGGGTAAAGGACCTCGCGGGCGCTACGAACAAGGCCGCGTCGTCGATTAAGGTGGACTTGACCGGTCCTGCCGTGAGCGCGGCTGTTGTCGCCGACCAGACGGGCGGCAGCACGACCTACTGCACGAGCGGGGACGTCAAGGGCTCGAGCGTGACGGCCGTTGCCGGCACGAGCGGCGTAGCGGTGGCTACGACGGGCGGCTACGCGCTCAGCACTTCGGGCGCAAGCGCGCCTGGTACCGGCTGGGCCGACACCATAGCCACGGCGACGCTGAGCAGCGTCACCGATGGGGACACGATCTACATCTGGGTGAAGGACTTGGCGGGGCTCACTAACAAGGCTGCATCGTCGATAAAGGTGGACCTTGCCGGACCTTCCGTGAGCGCAGCTGTGGTCGCCGACCAGACGGGCGGCAGCACGACCTACTGCACGAGCGGGAACGTAAAGGGTTCGAGCGTGACGGCCACCGCCGGCGCGAGCACGGTGGCGATAAAGTCGACCGGAGGCTACGCGCTCAGTACTTCGGGTACGACAGCGCCCACGGGCGGCTGGGCAAACTCCATTACACTGGCGACGCTGACCAGCTGCGTCGAGGGGGACACGGTCTACATCTGGGTAAAAGACCTTGCGGGGGTCTCGAACAAAGCTGCGTCGGCGATAGTAGTGGACACGACCGGTCCGAACGCGAGCGCCGCGGTGGTCGCCGACCAGACGGGCGGCAGTACGACCTACTGCACGAGCGGCAACGTAGTGGGCTCGAGCGTGACGGCCGGTGCCGGCACGAGCGGCGTGGCAATAAAGGCGACCGGAGGCTACGCGCTCAGTACTTCGGGTACGACCGCGCCGACGATCGGCTGGGCAAACTCCATTACCCTGGCGACGCTGACCGGCTGCTCCGAGGGCGACACGGTCTATGTGTGGGTGAAGGACGCGGCGGGGATTACGAACAAATCCGCGTCGGCGATAGTGGTGGACACGACCGGCCCGAGCGCGAGCGCCGCGGTAGTCGCTGACCAGACGGGCGGCAGCCAGAGCTACATTACTAGCGGGAACGCAGTGGGCTATAGCGTGACGGCTGGCGCCGGTACGAGCGGCGTGGCGTTAATGTCGACGGGCGGCTATGCGCTCAGTACTTCTGGCACGACCGCGCCGACGATCGGTTGGGCCAACTCCATTACAACGGCGACGCTGAGCAGTATCGCCGATGGGAGTAACGTCTACGTGTGGGTGAAAGATTTGGCGGGGCTCACGAACAAGGCTAAGTCCTCGATAGTCGTAGACTCTACCAAACCGGTGATATATGACTCGACCTCCGACGGCACTAAGCAACCGTTGTACACCGGCAACACTCAGCATAAATTAACGATTACGATGAAGGTTGCGGATTTGTCCGGCGCCAGTACAATCTATTACTGGAATGGCGATATTGCTAAGCCTGGTACGGGGATCAATTCCAAGACCTTCACCGCGTTGACGGCCATCGACGCTTTTACCCAAGTGCAGTTGCCAACGGTTCCGACCAGTCCATTCAGTTTCTCTGTAGCGGATGCGGCTGGCAACGAGTCCGCGGAAAGATATGTAATGACCGGTTCCGGTGATTCATGGACCTACACCGCGCCCCACTCTATAAATGCTTCCATCCTTATGCGTGTGCTTTCCAATCTGGGCATCGGTACGAGTAAAAACACCACTGCTTCCTCCTCCTCCTCCCGCGCCGCCTACGCCGAAGCAGTCTACGGCTCTGCAGACCCGGTCCAGAAAGCCAAGGCTAACGAGGCGGTGAGCGAGGCGCTGCGCTCGGACATCGGGCAGAAGCCCATCGAGGTGAGCTACGCCGTTCCCGTCAAAGCCAGGGCGAGCATTATCGACAGCTCGGGTATAAGCCTCCTCGGGCGATCCGCCGCCGCAGCCAAGGCTGCGAAGGCCGCCGGGACCGTTGAGGCACGGCTCACTATCCCCGCCGGCGTCTCTTCTGCGCCGAATGCGCCGAGTTCTTCGGCACCCGCGCAGACAGCGGCTCCGAGCGCTACCGCGTCGGGTTCTCCGGCTCAGACGAGCGGCCAGTCGGCGCCCGGAACGGGTACTCAGGCTCAATCCAGCGCTTCCGCGCCCTCTACGGTGCCGCAACCTGCCCAAAACGGGCCGCAGGAGCCCCAACGCGCCCCGGCGGGGAGCGTCGATCTCTATGTGAGCCAAACGTCGAATAAGCGTGAAGATTCGTCGGAATCCAGTGACGAGGACGAATCTAGCGATAGAATTGAAGAAGAATGAATAATGGAGGAAGGAAGAAAATGAAACGCTTAACGATCGTCGTCCTGATAGCCTTTGTAACGGCCCTTGGCATCTACGCGGTGCCGCTGACCGTGTCCTGGGCCGACGGCAAAGTCGACATGAAGAAGAACAGCGCCTGGGCGGCTGTCAACGTGGGAGACAAGATCGACTCAAGCGCAACGATCCGCCTGGCCAAGGGCGCCTCCGTCGAGCTCTCCGACGGCAAGCGCAAGGTTTCCCTCACCGCCGAAGGCAGCTACGTGCCCGACACTCTGTTCAAGAAGGGCGCCGTCGCCTCCAAGCAGAACACCGCCGCCATGGACAAGCTGGGCAAGCTCGTCGATCCGCAGGCTTCGGTCGGGACTTCCACGGTCGCTGCCGTGCGCGGCGCCGCTATCGAACCCTCCAAGGAAACCGTGGAGTGGCAGTCCGATACGGCCGACCTCCCCGCCATCATGGAAGAGGGGCGCCGACTTGTGCGCTCGGGCGACTATACCAACGCGGCGCTCAGGTTCCACGAGGCCTCCAAGGTAGCCGAGGGCGTGGAGAAGGATTCGGCCATGTATTCCGAAGCCTGGGCGCTCGCCGCCGGCGACAGCCAGGCCAGGGCCGTGAAGATCCTTCGCACGATGCCCTCTAACGGCAACTGGGCGGGCCCGAGGGCCCTTCTCCTCGCCAGGCTCGATATCGATTCGGGCGCGAACGCCGAAGCCAAGTCGGTGATCAAGTCGGGCATGAACTCCAAGCTCTTCGTGGGCGACGAAGTCGATCTCGCCAAGTCCCTCCTCGACGAGGCTTCCGCCCAATAAGCGGGCTTCCATCTGATGACTGGGCTGGCATGCGCTGGCCCTTTTACTTTTTAGCATTTTGGGCCGATTGTTACTGTCAACTATTTCATACAGGGGACGTCAACAAAAAGAGAAGTTTTTTAAAGGAATATTGTGAAGAATGCCAAGATGGCGGTATAATGCTTGTATAATAGTCTTTCGGAGGAGCGTATAATGAAACGTATTACTGTCGTCATCATGATAGCTTTCGTCGCGGCGCTGAGCCTGAGCGCAATGCCACTGACGGTGTCCTGGTCCGACGGGAAGGTCGACGTGCAAAAGGGCTCGGCCTGGGCTGCCGTGAGCATGGGAGACAAGATCGACTCTGCGTCCACGATTCGCCTGGGCAAGGGCGCTTCCGTCGAGTTCTCCGGCGGCCAACGTAAAGTTGCACTCACTTCCGAGGGCACCTATCTGCTCGACAACCTGCTCAAGAAGGGCGCTGTCGCCTCCAAGCAGAATACGAGCGCGATGAACAAGCTGGGCAAGCTCGTCGATCCGCAGGCCTCGGTCGGGTCCACCACGGTCGCAGCCGTGCGCGGCGCCGCCATCGAGCCCGCCAAGGAATCGACGGATTGGCAGTCCGACGTCGATGTATCCGCGATCATGGAAGAAGGCCGCAAGCTCGTACGCTCCGGCGATTACGCCAACGCGGCGCTCAAGTTCAAGGATGCCGCCGATGCGGCCGAGGGCGTGGAGAAGGATTCGGCCACGTACTCCGAAGCCTGGGCGCTCGCCGCCGGCGACAGCCAGGTCAAGGCAGTGAAGGTTCTCCGCACGATGCCCTCTACCGGCAACTGGGCGGGCCCGAGGGCGCTGCTCCTCGCCAGGCTCGACATCGATTCGGGCGCTAACGCCGAAGCCAAGTCGGTGGTCCAGTCGGGCCTGAGCTCCAAGCTCTTCGTGGGCGACGAAATCGATCTCGCCAAGTCCCTGCTCGACGAAGCTTCAGCCCAGTAAGAAGTCTCCACGTAAACGATAGGGCCGGCGCATGCGCCGGCCCTTTTTTTAAGAAAAAGGAAAACATATAACCAAACGGTTTCGTCAGGATTCAGCTCGGGGCAATAGCTGGGTGACAAAGTGACGATGTATTATGTACAAAGTATTGACAATGCAAGCATTCCTGAGTAGTTTTCTTTATGGAAATCAGCTGGGATGAGGTAAAAAACGACAAGCTCAAGACTGAACGAGGGATCAGTTTTGAAGAGATAGCCCAAGAGCTTGTTGCCGGCAGAGTACTCGACATTGTGCCTCATCCCTCACGACCAATGCAGAAGATTTTCGTTGTGAAAATTCGCGACTTGTTTGTCATGGTTCCGTTTGTCGCTGAGAGTGACAGGGTCTTCTTAAAGACCGCCTACGTCAGTCGGAAAGCGAGAAAGAAGTTTGGAGGTACGAATGACTAAATACGAAGACGTTATCCTGGACTCCGAGGAGCAGGAAATCGAAGACGCGGTTGAAAGCCTCAGCTCCATCCCTGCTGCGGAGAAAGAGGCTTTGATCGCATCTTTGCAGGGGGCTTCAATCCGGAGACCTGTTACACTACGAATGGAAGAAAACGACCTGGAAGCCATTCGGCGTCTTGCCGATCGCGAAGGGATGCCTTATCAAACGCTTATCGGGTCGGTTGTACACAAGTACGTCTCAGGAGCGCTCGTGGACATCAATGAAGTCCGCAAAGTGATCAAAATCAAAGCCTGACCTGTTCCCTGCCTGCCGCCGCCCCTTGGCGCCCGCGCAGGGCAACAGCTATCATGCCCGGCATGTCGGATCCTTTATCGCGCGACGCGCGCATCGGTATCTTCGCGGCTTTCGGCGCTTACCTCATGTGGGGGCTCTTCCCGATCTACTGGAAGAGGCTCTCGGGCGTCGAGAGCCTGCAGATACTCGGCCACCGCATAATCTGGGCGGCAATCTTCACGCTCGCCGCCTTGGTAGCCACGCGGAGGCTCATTACTTTCGCCGAGCTTTTTAAGGATAGGCGAAGGGTCCTTTACGCCGCGGCCGCTTCGGTCCTCATCACGATCAACTGGGGGACCTACATCTGGGCCGTGAATTCGAATCACGTAACGGAGTCCTCCCTCGGCTATTACATCAATCCTCTGGTTTCGGTCGCCCTGGGCGCGATCTTCTTCCGCGAGAGGATGGACAAATGGACTTCCTGGGCGGTGGGCATAGCGGGCTCAGGCGTGGCGATCGCTTCGGTCCTGATGGGCAGCCTGCCTTGGATCTCGCTTGCCCTCGCGACGAGCTTCGGTTTCTATGGCCTGGTGAAGAAGAAGGCGGGCCTCGATCCGCTGGCGGGCCTCGCCGCCGAGACGCTCTTCGCCTCGCCCCTGGCCTTCGCCTTCCTCGCCCTTCGGCAGGTGGCGGGGGCGGGTTCCTTCGGCGGCCCCGATACGGTGGCGAACCTCATGCTGGTCTTCGCCGGCGTCGTCACCGCCGTGCCGTTGCTCCTCTTCGCGACCGCCGCGAACCGCATCTCGCTTACGCGGATGGGTTTTATCCAGTACGTGTCGCCCACGCTGCAGTTCGCCCTAGGCCTGCTGGTCTACAAGGAAGAGCTCGGGCCGCCCATGATCGTCGCCTTCGCCACCGTGATCGGAGCGGTCGCGGTCTACGCCCTCACGCGCGGTAGGGCGGATCCTATATACAAGGCACACAAATAGCTCTTTTATGTCATGGCGGTTATATGTATAATGCCCGAACTCTGGCCGAATAAGGAGAGGATTATGGATTTTCCATCCTACGTACGACACGAGCGGCTCAAGAAGTGGGTCGCCGAGATAGCGGAGCTCTGCAAGCCCGAAGCCCTCCACTGGTGCGACGGCTCCGAGGAAGAGAACAAGGCCATCTGCGACGAACTCGTGAAGTCGGGAACCTTCATCCCCCTCAATCCTAAGAAGAGGCCGAACAGCTTCCTCAGCCGTTCAGACCCGGGCGACGTCGCCCGCGTCGAGGATAGGACCTTCATCTGCTCGCATAGCAAGGACGACGCGGGACCGACCAACAACTGGATCGATCCCAAGGAGATGCGGGCAACCCTCCGCGGCCTCTTCGCCGGCAGCATGCGCGGCCGGACTATGTACGTCATTCCCTACAGCATGGGTCCCGTCGGCTCGCCTTTCTCCCACATCGGCGTCGAGCTTACGGACTCGGCCTACGTCGTGGCGAACATGAGGATCATGACCCGCATCGGCAAGCGCGTCGTCGAGCAGCTCGGGCAGGACGGCGAGTTCGTCCCCTGCGTCCACTCGGTGGGAGCTCCCCTCGCGCCCGGCGCGAAGGACCTGCCCTGGCCGTGCAACGCCGAGAACAAGTACATCGTGCACTTCCCCGAGGACAGGGAGATCTGGTCCTTCGGCTCGGGCTACGGCGGGAACGCGCTGCTGGGCAAGAAGTGCTTCTCGCTGCGCATCGCGAGCACTATGGCCCGCGACGAGGGCTGGCTCGCCGAGCACATGCTCATCCTCGGCATAGAGTCCCCGAAGGGCGAGAAGTCCTACGTCTCGGCGGCTTTCCCCTCCGCCTGCGGCAAGACCAACCTGGCGATGCTCATACCGCCCGACGGCCTCAAGGGCTGGAAGGTGACCACGATCGGCGACGACATAGCCTGGCTCAATCCGGGCAAGGACGGCCGCGTCTACGCCATCAATCCGGAAGCGGGCTACTTCGGCGTAGCGCCGGGCACCAACGACAAGTCCAACCCCAACGCCATGGCCTCGATCAAGGCCAACTCCATCTTCACGAACGTCGCGCTCACTCAGGACGGCGACGTCTGGTGGGAGGGCATGACGAAGGCGCCGCCCGAGGGCCTCATCGACTGGAAGGGAAAGCCCTGGGACCCCAAAGGCGCGACGCCGGCAGCCCATCCCAACTCCCGATTCACGGCCCCGGCCTACCAGTGCCCCTGCATCGATCCCGACTGGGAGAAGCCCGAGGGCGTGCCCATCAGCGCCTTCGTCTTCGGCGGCAGGCGGAGCACGACCTATCCCCTCGTCTACCAGTCCTTCAACTGGAGCTACGGCGTCTACCTCGCGGCGACCCTCGGCTCGGAGACTACCGCGGCGGCGGCGGGCGAGGTGGGCAACGTGCGCCGCGATCCCTTCGCCATGCTGCCCTTCTGCGGCTACCACATGGCCGACTACTTCGACACCTGGCTGCGCTTCGGCCGCAGCGTCAAGAACCCTCCCCTCGTCTTCGGAGTCAACTGGTTCCGCAAGGACAAGGACGGAAACTTCATGTGGCCCGGCTTCGGCGACAACGCCCGCGTGCTCAAGTGGATCGTCGAGCGCGCCAACGGCCAGGCCAAGGCCGTCGAGAGCCCCATCGGCTGGATGCCCCGTTACGAGGACCTGGACACGGCCGGCCTCGAGGACTTCGGCAAGGACAAGTTCGCCGAGCTCATGGCGGTCGATAGGTCGGTGTGGATGAAGGAGATCCTCTCGCAGGAGGAGCTCTTCATGAAGCTCTACGACCGCCTGCCCAAGGAGCTCCTCTTCATGCGCGAGCTCACGATCGCCAGCCTCAAGCGCTCGCCTGAGGTCTGGAAAGCCGAGTAGCGCGGGTAGCTAGACTAAGGCACGGCCGGCGGGCCCGAGGCCCGCCGGCCTTTTCATATCCCGAGCACGCTGAGGAGGGCCTTCCCGAAAGTCACCTCGTCGACCCTCTCCTCGAGGAAAGCCTTGACGAGGGCCTTGACCTCGGCGGGGAAGGCGGCCCAGTACTCCTCCTGCCAACGCGAGCTCGACTCCCAGAGCTCTCGGCCGCGGCTCGGGGGCATCGAACCCCGCGAGTACTCGACGAATGAACGGACCATGCCGAGGAGGGCTTCGGGCGGCAGGGGCGAGGGCTTCTCGGCCCTGGGCGCCGAGCCCTCAGGCGGCGCGTACTCGTCGAGGAGGGCAGCCAGGTCGGCCTCGGAGATCTCCGGGGCGTTCTTGCGGATGATCTCGGCCACGAAGCCGCGCACAGTGCCGCGCACGTTCTCCATCGTCGCGCCGGCGTTCCGCTGTAGATCTCCCGCCATGCGTCTCGCCATCGCCTCGGGGCCCTCGCCCCCCAGGCTCTCGAAGACCTTCATGTCGCGTCCCCGCTTCTGGCAGGCTTTCGCGATGACCTCGAATTCCTGAGCATCGGCCTTGTTGAGGATGTAGTCGAGGACGGCTTCGAGCTCCTTGCGCGCCATGGCTGAAGAGTAGCGCGGGGGGAATGCCTAACGCTAGACCATCATGCCTGCCCTCGCTACGATGTTTCGCATCATGAGCAAGCGAAGCGTCGCCGTAGTCTGCGCGACCACGGTTTCGGTGATCTGGGGCCTATCCTTTCTCAGCACGAAAGTGGCCGTGGCCGTCATGCCGCCCATGTGCATCGCGGTCGCTCGCTTCGCCGTCGCGGTCGCCGTCATACTGCCCATCGCCCTGTTCAAGCGCGAGGATCTGCGCTTCTCGCTCCGCGACCTCCCTTTCATGGCCGGCAGCGGGCTGTTGGGAATCACCTTCTATTTCCTCTGCGAGAACAACGGTATCGCCCTCATCACCGCCTCCGAGTCATCGCTCGTGATAGCGACGATACCCGTGCTAACCCTCCTCGTCGACCGCGCGATCCTCAAGACCAGGCTCAAGGCTCGCTCCTACGCGGGGGCCGTCCTCTCCTTCGCGGGAGTAGCCCTGATCGTGGCGCCCTCGCTCAGGCGCGCCTCCTCCCCGATCGAGGGCTTCGCCTACATGGGCGGGGCGGCGGCTTGCTGGGTCGCCTACGCCCTTCTCACGAAGCCCCTGTCGGGGAAGTACGGCGGCCTCTCAATCACCTTTTGGCAGAGTCTCTTCGGGCTCGCGGGCTGCATCCCCTTCGCCCTCGCGGAGGGCGGCGGCTGGGTCGGCTCCCTTTCCCTTACCGTGGCGCTCAACGTGCTGTACTTGGGGCTTCTCTGCTCGGCGGCCGGCTACCTGCTCTATATCGCGGCGATCGAGGAGCTGGGCGCGGGCGCGTCGAGCGTCTTCCTCAATCTCGTGCCCATCGTGTCGGTAGCGGCGGCCTTCCTTATCCTGGGCGAGAGGCTCGGCGGCCTCACCCTCGCGGGAGGGGCCATCGCGGTCGGCGGCGTCTACTTGGCCACGACTCCTGGAAGATCCTCGGTCGCGGGAGGCAAGAGGGCGGGCGCCGCCAAGGGCGGGGTCCGCGAGGGCCATCGGTCCTCGTCGTAGTCCAGGAATTGCTTGAGCGTCTTGAGCAGGGCCTTCCGCTGGTAGCGGTAGGTGATCGTCCTCGGCACGGCCATGCGGTCGAGCTCGGGGTCGTCGAAGGAAACCTGCCTGATCTTGTCGTCGGCGGCGAAAGCCCAGGAGTAGCCGGCCGCGGCGACTTCGCCTTCGGCCCTGCTCGCGAAGACTCCGTAGGGATAGGCGAACATGGTGGGCGGGGCGCCGAGTATCTTCGCCAGCGCGGGGCCGGGGCGGGTGATCTCGGTCGTGAAGGACTTGGGGTTTCGCGCCCAGGCCTTGTCGGTTATCGGGTTGTGGTAGAAGCCGTGGGCGCCGATGCCGCAGCCGTCGCTCGCGAGGATCTTGAGCTGCTCAGGCGAAATCGCGAAGTGCGAGCGCCCGATCACGATCGCCGGGTAGATGAAGAGGTAAGGCTTGATGCCGCGGGGCTCGAAGACGTCCTTGACCGCCGGATACACCGAGTGGTTGCCGTCGTCTATCGTGACGACGATATTGGCCCGGCCCTCGATCTTGCCCGCGATCGCGTCCTCGAGGCTGACGAATTTATAGCCCATCGCCGAGATGGCGTCGAGTTCCGCCCCCAGCTCGTTCTCCGAGTAATCGAGGTTGGATTTTCCGGTGCCGAGGAAGCTGTGGTAATCGAGGATGACGACCTTGCCCGAAGCGGAGAGGGGAAGGCAAAGGGTCGCCGCGGCGATCAGGATCGGTGCGATTTTTTTCGTGCTATGCATAGGGATGCGCCATTGTACCGGAGGCGTCGATCGAGAGTCAACGCATCGGCCTAATCGCCCAAGTCGATTCCCATCCACTTGGTTCTGTCCGCCATGTCCGCCGCGATCACGCCGAGGCTCACTTTGGCGGTCGTCTCGCCCATGAGGTAGTCCTTGCCGCCGAAGGAGAAGCGTTGGCCTCCTCCGGGTACGTCGACTCCCAGCAGCGCGTGCGAGTACTCGCGCGAGACGAGTAGGATTGCGTCGACGCCGAGGCGCTCGAGCATGATCGCCGCGACGACCGCCCGGGAGTCGCAGTCGCCCCGCGCCTCGTAGGCCGCGGCGAGCGGTGCGACGAAATCGCTGCCCTTCAGGTCGCGCTCATAGACGAAGCCCTGGGTCCAGGCGAGTATGCGGCGCGCCGCCTCGGTGGGATCGTTCGGGGGGAGGAGCTTGGCCGCCTCGAGGGCGAGGCGATCCAGCCGTGCTGCAGATTCGCGGTATATCATGCGGTAGAAGCGCGTCCATGCGTCCTTGTAGAGCTCGGGCTCGTCGGCGTAGGCGACGAGCACCTTGTACTCGCGGGTGACCGTATCGGCTTCCTGCGCGGCCTCCTCGGCGGACCAGGGCAGCGAGACCGAGCCGGGGCCGGCTTCCGAACCGCCCAGGGCCGCGAGGGAGACTTTCTTCTCCTTGTTCCGCGCGGGAGGCCAGGCGAGGGTGAACTGGCTCACCGGTCCCGGCGAGCGCAGGGCGCCCCGATCGATCGAGAAGGAGTCGAGGCAGGAAAGGATGAAGTCGGCGTAGCCCTCGAACTTATCCTCGTCGGCGAAGGCGAGGAGGGCATAGCTGCACTCGCCCCCGGACTTAGCCGCCGCGCCGTCGGGCTTGGCGTCCTTGTCGATCGTCTTCGGGGTTGCGCGCCCCTCGAGGAAGACGCCGTAGCCTCTTTTTCCCTTGTCGTTCAATTTGAAGTTCAGCTCCGCGAAGACCGCTCGGCGCCCTTCGTAGGCGTAAGCGGTCGCGTCGCCCTTCGAACCGAGCTTGGCAAGGGATTCCTTGACGAGGGACTCGAGGTCGGCGAAGCGGCCCGGTTCGTAGCCCAGGAGGTCGAACTCCATGCCGCCGTTGGGGTCGGCGAAGGAATACTTGGCTTTGCCGTCGCTCGAGCTGAGCTGGAAGCCCGAGGGCATCTCGACGAAGTAGCCGACCTGGGACTTGAGCCGCTCGGCGCCTGCGCGCGGACAGGCGAGGATCGCGAGGAAAAGCGTGAGGAAGAGCGCGAGCGCCGGCTTGCGCGCCGTTCGGAAATGAATGCGGGACATGTATTAAGTATCGGCCTGGTAGGGCGATACGTGAAGGCGAGTCGGTTGGATCATTGACATCGATTATTTGCCTACGTATAGTACCAGATAATTTGTTCACAACCGTGATAAACTACTCTTGTATTCTTGTGTAAACCGATAAGGTGGAACATTCGTTAATGCAAAATGGGGGAATCCTGCATCGGGGCTCGTCGGCCGACGCTCCCCGCTCGCAGCGATCTTGATAAAAAAAGTTAAGCCCGATCCGACCGGAGTGGAACATGAAAGCGACGACCTTCCTCGGTAAATCCTCGTTGTGGATTCTCGCGACGGTTCTCGCCCTCGGCTCGGCATCCTGCTCGCCCAAGCAGGGCCCCGCGGCCGGAGTCGCCGCGCCTGCGGCGGGCGGAGCCCTTCAGTCGGCGCCCAAGAACCCCGCCGTCACCGAAGGCAGCGTCGCCTTCCTCGACGGGAAAGCCTCCTCGGGCGAGGACCCGGACTGGAAGCCCCTCTCCATCGGCGACAAGGTCCCGATGAACGATTCGGTCAAGACGGAGAAGGGCGCCTCCTGCGAAATTCAGTTCGGCAGCCTCGGCGCGATCCGGATCGGCTCGGCCTCAGTGGTCAAGCTCAAGTCCGTCTCCCTGGCCTCCGATAGGCGCGCCGTGGATCTCGGCCTCGTCGCGGGCGAAGTAACCTGCAAGGTGAGCAAGCTCGCGGGCAAGGACAGCTTCCACGTAGGGACCAACGTCGCGGTCTGCTCGGTCCGAGGCACGCGGTTCATCGTGAGCCGAACATCGGGCGAGGCCGTGAAGTTCGCGGTGCAGGAGGGCAGAGTGGCTATACTGCCGCCCTCCTTCGATCAAGCCAAGATTGAGTCGTCCGCGAAGGGCGCGGACGAGCCCCTCGTGGAGACTGTCGTGAACTCGATCGTGGGCGCGGCGCCGGTCGTCGCAGCGGACCAGGAGCTCACGGTCGGGCGCGGGGACATGGCCAAGGCCGATGCGCTCATCGCCTCCGTCGAGACCCAGCTCGAGTCGGCGCTGACGGCTTCGTCTACGGCCGCGTCCTCGGCGGGAACGACAGTCTCCCTGCCCGAGGCGCTCGGCAAGTCGATCGAGGCCTATGCGGCCGCCGCGCCCGAGTCGGTGAAGAAGGCTGCCGTTTTGAGCGAGGAATCCAAGCGATCGTTCAAAGAGTCGGCCAGCCTCGAAGTGAAGGAGAGCATGCCGGCGGCGCCCGGTGCCGCCGTTGCGCCGGTCCGCGCCGAGGGCGCGATACCCGCGTCGGCCCAAGCGAAGAGCTCGCCCATTGCCGCGAGCGCGAAGCTGTCGAGCTCGCCCCTCGTCTGCGGCCTCGCCGCCGAGGGCGGGACGCTCTTCGTCGCGGACTCGAAGGGAAGCGTCTTCGCTTTCAAGGCCGACGGCTCGATGCTCTGGTCCGCCAAGACGGGGAACGCCGAGAACGCGAACTCGCGGCCGGTCGCCGGTCCCGGGCTCGTCGCCTTCGCCGGCGACAAGGCTCTCGTCGCCTTCGACGCCGCGAGCGGGAAGCAGCGCTTCTCCCTGCCCCTGGACGCCGCGAGCTCCGGGCTCTTCGGACGCAGGCCCGCCCTCGTCGGGGACAAGCTCTGCGTCGCGACCTCGAGCGGGATCGGATTCTTCGATTCGAGCAGCGGCGCGAGCCTCGGCTCGATCTCCCTGCCCGACGACGTCGAGGCGACGCCCGCGATCCGGGGCTCGACGCTCTACGCGGTCTCGACCTCGGGCGTGCTGTATATAATCGACGTCGAAAAGCAGTCCGTCGCGGCCCAGATCAAGACTAAGGCCGTCCAGCCCATCGCCGCGGCGCCGGTAGTCTCGCAGGACGCGGCCTATTTCATCGACCGGAAGGGCTTGGCCGTACGAGTCGATCTCGGCGCCCAGTCGGTGTCCTGGGAAAAGAGGCTGGATGCGGGCAAGAGCCTCAACGTGCTACAGGATCCCGCCCTCGGCGACGAAGGGCTCTACGCCTTCGCGAAATCGACTATCTACGCCCTCTCCGTAAAGACCGGCGAGCGGCTCTTCGCCCCGATCGGCAATGCCTCCTCGCCCCCGGCGATCGAGAAGGGGCTGCTCTGGTTCGGTACCCAGGACGGGAAGATAATCGCGGCGGATCCCGCCACGGGCAAGACGAAGGCGAGCCTCTCGGTCCCCTCGCGCGTCGTCGGCTCGCCCATCGCGTCGGGCGGGCTCCTCGCCTTCCCGATGGAGAACGGCGGCGCGGTCATCGTCGATCCCGCCGGCATGCTGCAGTGAGGTGTCTTATGCGATCATCTATCCTCAAGAACTCCTGCATCGCAGCCCTTTTCATCCTAGCGGCCATAAGCGCGGCTCCGGTGAATGCCGAGGGCGCCGCGAAGGCGCACGTGGCTGTCGTGCGCATCGCGAATGATACGGGATCATCGTCGTACGACGCGGCTTGCAAGGCGGCCACCGATACGCTGGCGCTCACATTGCGCGAGCTCGGGAAGTACGAGGTACGGAGCGATGAGAGCTTGGGCTCTGGCGGCGAAGAGGAGGCGCTCCGCGCCAAGGCCGCCGACGAAAAGCTCGACTTCATCATGTACGGCTCGATGACGAGCGCCGGCGGCGGGATCGCCTGCAGCCTGTCGGTATATGACCGGGCGAAGGGGAAGACGAGCCTGTCGAAGACGAAGAAGGCAGCCGGAGTCCTGGACATCTTCGACGTGGCGGACGAGCTCGTGGTGACCGTGCTCGAGTCGATGACGGGCTCGCATATAGGCTTTGGATCGATAGAGCTCAGGAACAGGGGCGAGAAGGGGAGCTACCGTGTGCTGGTGGACGGCTCTCCCGCGGGGAACGACCTGGAGAGCTTGGGCCGGGTGCTGATCGGGAAGCGACAGGTGACGATCGCGCAGCAGCGGATGCTGGGAGATCGGGAAATCGCGAAGGCGAGCGTGGAGGTTAAGGAAGGGGCGAGCGTGGCGGTGGAGTTCTCTGTGCCCTACCTGATGAACGACGAGAAGGCGAAGGTCGAGGGTTTGTCGAGCGAGATCAAGGCGGGCATGGCCGGTTCCGACTCGAGCGCTATGGATGCGAAGCTCGGTGAGCTGGCGAAGCTCTTGGTCGACGTGTCGTACAGCCCGAGGCTGTCGGCGTACAAGGACGAGGCGAAGCAGCTCGGGGGCGAATGGACGATCAGGAAGAGCCGGCTGGCGATCGAGGGAGCGGCCTGGGAGCCTAATGCGAGGCTCTTGGACGCCGCCGGGAAGGTCAATGAGGACGCGGGCTCGTACCCCGATCCTAAATCGATACAGGGCGCGTTCGAGGAAAACGCGCGGCTGCTGGCGATCTTGCTCGAGCTGAACGCGGGGCAAGAGCTGAGCGTCGGCGATATCGATGGAGCGTCGAAGGCTTTCGGGGAGGCGCTGACGCTGTCGACCCGATATTTGGGCGGCGAGCGGCTCAGCGAGTACGCGTACGCGATCTCGACGCTGAAGGAGCTGAAGGAGCGAGGCGGGGCGCAAGGCGCGGAAAGCGTCGGCGGAGAGGTAGCTGCCGTGTTCGGTCCATGGATCGAGGCGGGGAAGCGCTTTGCCGGATTGCGGGATCAGGTGGGATCCGGGAAAGCCGACGCCATTATCGCGAGCGACTTTCAAAAGCCGGTGAGCGTGGAGGGCGGGGAGTATGCAAAGGCGCCGTTGAGAGTGGCGGCGGCTCAGGGCATACGATCGCTCAACGTGCAGCCCAAGGGGGAGGCGAAGAGCGTCGCCTTGGCCGGAACGGGAAAGATACTCTTCGTTTCCGACGGCTTCGCGGCTTTCGGGAAGCTCGCGGTTGCGCCGAGCGCGGGATCGGCGACCCCTAAGTTGCAGAGCGCGCCCGAGCCGAGCTTCGGAGCCGTTACGGTGGGGATGGGTTCGCTGGCGATCAGCGTGGCGACTGCGGGGATCTTGCAGATGGGCGGGCACGCGGTGCAGGTGCCGGCCGGCGGGACGCTGCCGGTGAATAACGTGGCGCCGGGAGACTACTCGCTGACGATGACCTACGGCGACGGAAAGAGCGAGACGAAGACGGCGACGGTGAAGGCGGGCGAAATTGTGGAAGTGGCCTTTATCCATGGCCAGACGTTACGGGAGTACAAGATCGGAGACGTCGGACCCGCCGGCGGGCTCGTGTTCTACGACAAGGGCAAGATCGTGAAAGGTTGGCGCTATCTCGAGGCGGCGCCTGAAGACACGGCCGGCAGCTCCATATGGGGAGCCAACTTCGGGGCATGGCTAAGCGCGCCCTGGGCTTCGATCGAATCGAGCCGGGAGTATATAGATAACCTTATCCCTGCATTGGGGGGGGCCGAGCGCTGTACTGCAGTCCTACTCTGCAAAAGCCTGACGATGGGCGGATTTTCCGATTGGTTCCTCCCTACCAAAGGGCAGTTGGATTTGATGTACAAGAACTTGAGAAAGGCGGGCTTGGGCAAGTTCGCCTCCGACTGGTATTGGTCATCCTCCATAAATCAGGAAAGCAACAACGAAAATGGCTCAGCCTATTGCCAATCATTCAGTCGCGGATCTTCCGTGCTAATGAGCCTTGGCTTCAAGGCGCGCGTCCGCGCCGTGCGGGCCTTTTAATCGGGTGCTCGATTCCGCCCCGCGCGGCTTTAGGTTCGCTTGCGCTTTCGGGCCGGGGCTCGCGCCGCGGCATGCGGGGGCGGACAGGGCGGCAGGGCCGCCTCGGCCTCGGCTATGGCGCGCTCGCGGAATTCCTCGAGGCTGGGCGGGGAATCATAGCGGGCGAGGACCCTGTGCTCGCGTCCCGATTGGACGGCGAGGCAGTAGTCGCCGAGGATGCCGCTCTCGAGGTCGACTGAGACTACGGGCTTGCCCAGGCTAGGGTCGAAGGCGAGGAGGCGGTAGCGGAAGCGCTCCTCGTGGCGCGCGGGCGTCGGGGGGAGGGAAACGAGGGCCATCCCGAACCCGCGGAGCTCGAAGCGCTCGACGGAGGAGAGTGAGAGCTGGCGGAGCCAGCTCAGGTCGCTAATGGCTTCCATGGCAGCCTTCCCGGGCGGGGCCCGGGAAGGACAGTATAATCGCTCCTCCGGGCGCTTGCTAGTTCTTCTCCCATAGGCGAGTCCCGAGCGCCTGCTTCAGCTGCAGCTGGGAGAGGAGCTCCCGGTACGTGGCGCCGAGGTTGTTGAGCTTCGCGAGCTCGAGCGAGGTTTGCGAGTCGAGGTACTCGAGGTTGGTCCCGGCGCCGATTTCGTATTGGACCTTGGCCATATTGAGCGCCTCCTGGGCCTGGGCGAGCTGGGCCAAGGAGTTCTCGGTCTGCTCGTGGCTCGATTCGACGTCCTGCAGGGCCTGGAGCACTTGAGCGGCTACGCTTCGCTCGAGCGCCTCGGTGCCTGAGCGGGCGGCGGCGAGCTTCGCGTCGGCCTCGGCGCTTCGGCGCTCGGTGAGCCGGCCATCGAAGATCGGAACATTGACCGTCACCCCCATGTCCCAGTTGAGCATGAGCTTGTCGACGTCGGCGTTGCCGAAGGTGAGGACGCCGTTCTTATAGCCGGCTTGGGCTTGGGCGGAAATCGAGGGCATATGGCCGAGCTTGGCCAGGCCCAGGCCGAGCCGGGCCTGCTTCTCGGCGGCGAGGGACTGCGCGACGTCGGGCCGCTGCGATATCGCCGCGGCCTCGGCCTTCTCCGCGTCCCAGGCGACCGGGGCGAGCGCGAAGTCCCCCTTCAGGTCGAAGTTTTCCTCGCTCTTGAGCCCCATGAGCTGCTTGAGGGCGATCCTCTGCTTGGCGTACTGGCCCGCGGCGTCGATGCGCTGGCTCTTGACCGATGCGAGCCGCACCTGGGTGGTGAGCACGTCGTACTTCGTCGAGGACCCGGTCTCCTCGCGCTTCTCGGCGTCCTCGAGATGCTGCTGGAGCGTGCCCAGCTGCTCATCGAGGACTTTGATCTCCGAGCGCAGGAAGAGGGCCGAGTCGAAGACCTGGGCCGCCTGGAAGGCGATGCTCGCCTTGATCTGGTCGATGCCGATGCTCGCCGCCTCGACTCCTGAAGCCGCCAGCTTGACCTGGAGCTCCCGCTTGCCGAAATCGTAGACGAGCAGGCCGGCGCTCAAGTGGAAGTCCAAGATGTTATAGGGCGTCAGCGGAGCCTGGATATCGATAGGGAGATAGGGCTCGAAATCCATGACTTCCCCTTCCTGCGGCCAGAGGTGAAGGTAGGCGGCAGTCGCGGAGAGGTTGGGCAGATAGGCGCTCTTGGCTTGCGCTTCCTTGGCTCGCGCCGCCGCGACGCTCGCCTCGGCCTGTACGATAAGGGGCTGGTTCGAGACCGCCTTGGCTATCGCCTCGTCGAGGCCGAGTACGGTCTCGGCCGCGGCCGGGGCATTTGCCGCGCCTGGGGCCGCGCCTTGGGCGGCCGCGAGCGAAGCGGCCGCTGAAAGGGCCGCGAGGATCGTCAATGTTCTCAAGTGCATCGTATACCTCATGGGATTCCTAATATCGACGTCAATCCATGACCACGGGCTTCGGGGAGCCGGCTTTCCGGTGGCTCTCCTTCAAGAGCAGCACGGGGATTACGGCGACCGCGGTCACCAGGGCCGCTATCGTGAAGATGTCTCCCACCGCCGCCACGAAGGCCAGCTTGGAGAGCCGTACCATGAGGAGGGCGCGGGCCTTGGAGATCGCCGAGCCCGACGTGCCCCCGGTGGATTCGATCGCAAAGCGCGAGAGCTTGGCCATCGCTTCGTTGAAGCTCGGGGAATAGAGGCTGACCGCCTGGCCGAGGGAGCCGATGTGGAATTTCACCCTGGTCGTGAGCATGGTGCCGAAGAGGGCGATGCCGAAGCTGCCGCCGATCTGCCTGAGGATGTTGGTAAGGCCCGAGGCCTGGGCCATCTTCCTCTGCGGTATCTGCGAGATCGTGACCGCGGAGAGCGGAGCGAAGATGAAGCCCATGCCGAAGCCGCGTATGCAGATGGGGATTATGACCTGGCCGATCTCGGAGAAGAGCGAGAGGTAGCGGTTGACGAAGAGGCTCGCCGCCATCGACAGGAGCCCGAACATGATGGGGACCTTCGCGCCGATCCGGTCGTTTATGGCGCCCGCTATGGGCGAGGAAATCGCGGTGAGCACGCCCATCGGGAGGAAGACCATGCCCGCCTGCAGGGGCGTATAGCCGAGGGAGGATTGGAGGTAGAGGGGGAGGAGGAAGGTCGAGCCGAACATGCCCAGGCCGAAGATGAAGAGCACGATGTTGCCGAGCGCGAAGTCCTTGTCCCTGTAGAGGCTCAGGTCGATCAGGGGATGCTCGACCGAGAACTCGATGACGAGGAAGGCCGCGAGGCCGAGCGCGGAGGCGCCGAAGCAGCATAGGATGAAGTCGGAGGTCCATCCGTCGGTATTCCAGGCCGCGTTCCCGTCGGCGAGGGCGAGGTTTAGCCCGCACAGGAAGACGGTCATGGCGATCAGCCCCAGGAGGTCGAAGGAGCGGCTCTTCTCGCTCTTGTGCTCGCGCAGGACGATGAAGCCGATCAGCAGGGCCAATATGCCGACGGGCACGTTGACGTCGAAGATCGTGTGCCACGAGTAATTGTCGATCAGGTAGCCGCCGATGGTGGGCCCGAGCGAGGCGGAGGCGGCCGAGGAGATGGACCAGAAGCCCAGGGCTATGCCGCGCTTGGCGGGCGGGAACTCGCGCATGATGAGGGCCATGCCCACCGGCATGATTACGCCGGCCCCGAGCGCTTGGACTACCCTGAAGAAGATCAGGCTCGACATGTCCCAGGACAGGCTGCAGAGGAAGGAGCCGAGCGTGAAGAAGAAGACTCCGCCCAGGAAGGTGGATTTGTAGCCGAGGTGGTCGGCGAGCCATCCCGAGGCGGGCAGCATGACGCCGAAGGCGAGCATATATGCGGTGAGCACCCACTCTGTCGTATCGGTCGAGACGCCGAAGGCGACGGTGAGCTTGTTGAGCGCCACGTTCACGATCGTGGAGTCGAGGACGCCCATGAAAGTGGCGATGCAGGTGGCGACGAGGACC
>Ga0265342_10001117_pt1 | contig 25719 bp, 19 predicted proteins | sample 4CB327metaG_FD_203125 | JGI IMG/M metagenome (GOLD analysis project Ga0265342, IMG submission 203125) | Rhizosphere microbial communities from Carex aquatilis grown in University of Washington, Seatle, WA, United States - 4-CB3-27 metaG | ecosystem: Host-associated > Plants > Roots >... | reverse complement strand
CTCGTCCCGGATGCTGAGGGGAAGACCGTGAATGTCACCCTCGGTTTCGCTACGCCGGCGGAGTACGAGCACAACAACTCATTCTTCGGCGCCATCGTCGGCAGATTCGCGAATCGCATCGGTGGAGCACGATTCGCCCTGGATGGGCGGGAGTATCCGCTTGCCCGCAACGACGGGGCCAATCACCTCCATGGCGGGACGCGCGGATTCGACAAAGTGCTGTGGCGCGGAAAGCTTATCACGAAAGCCGGCGCGGTGGGCATTCGATGGAGCTTTACAAGCCGTGACGGCGAGGAAGGATATCCGGGAACACTCAAGGTGACGGCAGAGTACACCTTGTCCGAATCGAACGAGCTTTCACTTGAATACTGGGCCCTCAGCTCGGCGGCCACGCCGGTCAACATCACCAATCACGCCTACTGGAATCTTGCCGGCGCCGGGAACGGTCTCATCCTGGATCACGAGCTCACCTGCTCCGGGCCGTTCTATCTACCCGTGGACTCGGGACTCATACCCACCGGTGAGGTGCGCCCGACTGCGGGTACGCCATTCGATTTCTCGAGCCCAAAGCGCATCGGGAGCGACATCGAAAAGATACCCGGCGGATACGATCACTGCCTGGTCATGGCAAAGCCCGCGGACACAATGGGTCACGCGTGTACGGCCCGCGACCCGGAGTCCGGCAGAACCATGACGGTCTCCACGACAATGCCGGGCTTCCAATTCTACACGGGAAACTTCTTGAAAAATGACCCATTTCCGCAGCATGGCGGATTCTGCGTGGAAACGCAGCATTTCCCCGACAGCGTCAACATCGGACATTTCCCCAGTTGCATCCTTCGACCCGGCATGACCTACCATCATCGAACCGTGTACGCCTTCTCGGTGTCGGGGCGGGGTTCCTCAAAAGGGGTCTGAAGGGGTATGCTGAACGCGGCGGGCCGTGCGAAGGCTCGCGCCTGGAAGACCGCCGACCCGCCGGGCTGTCGGTCACATTCTGTGTGCAAAGGAGAGCAGACAATGATCGATCTGAAACAGCGCGAGGCGTGGTTCGTCACCGGCAGTCAGGACCTGTACGGGAAGGCGACCCTCGACAAGGTGGATGAGCATGCGCGGGAAATCGCCCGTGCGCTGTCCGACTCCCCCGTGGTTCCGGTGAAGGTTGTCTTCAAGCCGGTCGTCACGACCCCGTCGGCGATTCTCGCCTTGTGTCGTGAGGCGAACTCGGCACCGTCGTGCATCGGCATCATTGCCTGGATGCATACGTTTTCTCCCGCCAAAATGTGGATAGCCGGCCTTCAGGCGCTGGACAAGCCTTTTGTCCACCTCCACACCCAATACAATCGCGACATCCCCTGGGCCGCCATCGACATGGACTTCATGAATTTGAACCAGTCCGCTCATGGAGACCGCGAGTTCGGATTCATCGGCACACGCATGCGCCGTGAGCGCAAGGTGATTGTCGGCTACTGGAAGGAAAAGGACGTCCAGGAGGACCTGGCGATGTGGCTGCGCGCGGCGGCGGCCTGGCATGACGCGCACGGTCTGCGCGTGGCTCGATTCGGCGACAACATGCGCGAGGTGGCGGTAACCGAAGGCGACAAGGTCGAGGCGCAAATCAAATTCGGCTACGCGGTGCACGGCTTCGGAATCGGGGACCTCGTGGCGTGCGTCAAGGACGTCACGGACGCCGAGACGGAAAAGCTTCTTTCCGTTTACGACGCCGAATACGCGGTGGAGAAGGATCTGCGTGCCGGCGGCTCGAAGCGAAAATCGCTTCAGGAAGCCGCGCGGATCGAGCTCGGCATGCGTCACTTCCTGGAAAACGGCGGATTTGGAGCCTTCACCACCACTTTCGAGGATCTCCATGGCCTTTCGCAATTGCCGGGCCTGGCCGTCCAGCGCCTCATGGCCGACGGGTACGGATTCGGCGCCGAAGGTGACTGGAAGACGGCGGCACTCGTGCGGTCCATGAAGGTGATGGCATCCGGTCTGCCGGGTGGTACTTCGTTCATGGAGGATTACACCTACCATTTGGATCCCGCAGGCATGGAAGTTCTCGGAGCGCACATGCTCGAGGTATGTCCCTCCATCGCGGATGGAAAGGCATCGCTGGAGATGCATCCGTTGGGAATCGGGGGAAAGTCGGATCCTGCTCGTCTCGTGTTCACTGCCAATCCGGGACGCGCGCTGAATGCCTCGCTCATCGATATGGGCACGCGTTTCCGTCTCGTCGTGAACGATCTGGACGTCGTAAAGCCCGATGCGCCGCTGCCGAAGCTGCCCGTTGCTCGCGCGTTGTGGATCCCGCGGCCGAACCTGAAGGTTGCCGCTGCCGCATGGATTCACGCTGGGGCGGCGCACCATTCTGGTTTCAGCCAGGCGTTGAGCGCCGCGCATCTCGAGGATTTCGCCGACATGGCGGGAATTGAATTCCTTCGTATTGATGCCAGAACCGACCTCTCGCAGTTCAGAAAAGAGCTGCGATGGAATGCCGCCTATTGGCATCTGGCCGGCGGGGTCTGATTCAGCCCTTTTCTCGGGCAGTGGCCGGAGGCGTGCCGGATTTGAACGCCGCGGCCACTGCATTCTTCACCTGGGGAACCCCCACGAAATTTCCAGCGCTCGGCTTTTCCGCGTCCGGTCCTCCGGGGCCTATGAGAGAGTCGAAGCCCAGCTCACGGCATGCCTTTGATCGCTTTTCGATACCGGGTACCGGTCGAACCTCGCCCGTCAGGCTCACCTCGCCAATGACCGCCAGTCGTTGCGGGAGCGGGGCGTTCGTACGGGCCGAATACAAGGCGAGGGCGAGTGGGAGCTCAACCCCGACTTCGGCTATTCGGATGCCACCGGCGACATTCACGTAGATGTCGTGCTCGGCCAGATGAAGGCCCAGGTGCTTTTCCAATACGGCGGCCATGCGCGCAACCCGGCCGACGTCGATCTTGTCCGAGTAGATGCGACTGATGCCGCTCTTGGCCGAAACCGTGAGGGCCTGGATCTCGACGAGCAGGGAGCGTGAGCCCTCGAAGACCGGCGCGACAGCCACACCGGCCGGGGTTTCCCCGTCGCGGCGCGTGAGAAAAAGACGCGAAGCGTCCGCCACTTCCGCCAGACCCGTTTCCGTCATTCTGAAAAACCCGATCTCATCCACGGAGCCGAAGCGGTTCTTCACGGCCTGCAGGGTACGCACTTCCGCGCTGGCCTGCTCGAAGGCGATCACGGTGTCTACCAGATGCTCGACAAGCTTGGGCCCGGCGATGGCCCCTTCCTTTGTCACGTGCGCCACGAGAAAGAGCCCTGCTCCTCGCGAGCGCGCCCATTCAACCAATTCCTGCGTGCAGACCTTGATCTGGTTCACCGTCCCGGGCAGCGCGTTCACCTCCCGCGTATAAAGGGTTTGCAGCGAATCCACGATGACCAGGACGGGACGGACCTGCTCGAGCACTTGCATGATGGCGGTGAGCTCGGTTTCCGCGAGCACCTCGATGCTTTGGGAGGATACCCCGCAGCGATCCGCGCGCATGCGGAGCTGCCCGGGCGATTCTTCCCCCGATACGTACAGGCTACGGCCGGCGCTCACGAGGCGAGCCGCGAGCTGGAGCATCAATGTTGATTTCCCGATGCCCGGCTCGCCTCCGACGAGCACCGACGATCCCTTCATGAGCCCGCCGCCCAACACGCGGTTCATTTCCGTGATGCCGGTGTCCAGCCGCATGCCGTCGCGCGTTTCTATTGAAGAAAGCGGAATGGGAAGGGCCGCCGTCTTGCCGCCGCCATCGGATCCTTTGGATTGCTGTGTCGGGGCCGCGACTTCCGTGAAGCTGTTCCACTTTCCGCATTCCGGACAGCGTCCCAACCAGCGGGGCTCCTGATGGCCGCATCCGGTGCATTCGAAAAGACTTCTGGTCTTGGACACTCCGCGCTCCTTGTTCAACGAGGATAGGGGGGGGCCCTGAGTGGTGTCAATTGGCGTCGGGCTCCCGGTGTTCTTCACTGCGCGCAACGCCAACGCCTGCGCAGTTGCCAGCGCCGCACGTCCGTACTATGATCCGCCGAGGACCATCTGCCCATGAAGATCGTGCAACCTGATTCGCGAAGCATCAAGATCGTTTCCGACTCCGGCGTGACCTTGTACGTCCCCTACCGCTTCTTCTGGAATGACAACGAACGCCCCGCCGAAAGCGTCGTCCTCACCACCGGCTCCGGTAGCGCTCGCTCCCGCACCTCGGGGCACGATGTGCGCGCTTTCTTCCTGTTCGGCGAGATCCGGGATCATATCGTCGAGGATTCATACGGCATTGCCATTCGACGTACATGGCTGGTGAAGACCGCGGGGACGGTACATTTGTCCATCATGATCGAGCTCGACCCATCGCTGGTGACTCGCTGCATGTTCCCGGGTGTCCAGGCGACAAACGGCGTCATTGCCGAGCCACTGTCCTTCCTCGGAGAGAAAACGAGCTATCCCAGCTCCGTGCTTCTGGCCTTGGGCAAAAAAGGGGTGATCCTCTTCTCCGACACGGCTCGAAACCTTTCCATTGGCTCGGGCATCGGTGTGGCGCGTACGGAGATTCAGGACGAGCCGATGAGGTTCTGCGTCGAGATGAGGTTCCCCGGTGTCGAGCGCCCCTCACTTCGTGTCGGACCCCGCCCCGAAGAGGTGCGCCCGCAGGAGGATGAGACGATCGTGTCTCCGGGAAGCCTGGAGAGATCCCACACGCTGTTCCTTTCTTTTGCACCCGCCGATGAGATCCACGTCCAAGGGGCCGCCGCAGCTCTCAACAGACTGTTCCCGCGGTCCGCGAAAGTACCCGGCGAGCGCGCGCCGACACCAGCGCCCGCCATCGTCCCGGACCAGCTTGCCGAAGCGCTCCGAGGTCTGCTTTCCACCCATCTCATTCAGAAGGGCGGCGTTGCTGGCATTCGTGAGGTGCCCCGAAGCCCCTGGCTGTCTTCCGCGGCGGGTTTGGGCTGTGCATTGGCGTTGCGCCGCCTGTTTCCTTCGGATGCCGGGCTTCTGGAGCTCTCGCTGCGGTTGGCCGATTTTTCTCTGAAAGGCCAGCTTGCCTCGGGTTACTTCTACGAAAGCTACTCCCTTGACGACGCGGAGTGGGACGGTGTACGCGGGAGTCCCTCGCGGACGCTGCTCTCTACGGGGCAATCGTCGCGGATCGCCGAGCTGCTCCTTCTCTTCTCCGAGGATCTCGAGCGCGGTGGTCACCCTTTCGAGAAATACTTTCAAGCCGGGCTGCGATTCTGCGAGTTCTTTCTAGACGAGAAGGGAAGACTGAGCATGCCGGCGCCGCTCATGCCTCCTGCCGCGCAGGTGCCCCCCGGACAGCAGGCGGAGGGCTTGGGGGGGCTCGAGCTGTTGTTCCCCATAGCCCTCCTTCGACAGAAGACGGGGCGAGACCGCTATAAGAAAGCCTTGGACCTATTGGTGAAACGATTTTCCGCGATGGCGTGGAATGCGTTCGAGCCGCCGTCCTCGCGCGAGGGCCGTTCTCCCGACGTCGTCGGCGCTCTTCTCGCCGCCGGGCTCTTTGTACGCATGCGGGGCCTGGGGTACAAACCGGTGGAACCGCCCGTAAGTGGCGCCGCGGAGGCCGCCGCACGCGCCGCTGAAAGCACGCGTCTGTTCATGTCCCTCGTCGTGCCTTGGATCCGAGTCCACGCCGGTCATGAGCCATCGGATTCTCCAGGCGCCCTCGTGGAGTCGTTCGACCGGCAGCGCCTTGTGTTCGCCGGCAACGAGACGGCGCTGCTCTTGCTCCATCTCGCGGGGCTGACAAAGGAGGCGGGCCTTCGGGGGCTCGCTTCATCCCTCGCGCGTCTTTGTCTCGCTTCCGCCCGCTCGCAACCGCTGGGCACGGCGTATTTTCAGCATACGGAGTGGGACGAGGCGGGGAAGCCCGTGGAAGGGCGCGGAAGACGCGGTCCGGTGGATTCTCGCCGCTTGGCCAAGGAGATTCTCGCAGGCCTTGCTATTGCCGAAGAATTTCCGAAGTTCTAGAAGAACTTGCGCGCAATGGGGATCCGTCGTCCCGTGCCGAAGGCTTTCGGCGACACCTTGAGAACCGGCGGGGCTTGGCGGCGCTTGTACTCCGCCTTTTCCACCATGGAAATGACGGATTTCACTAGACGCGGGTCGAACCCGTCGGCGGCGATCTCCGCGGCAGCCTTGTTGCGGATGAGGTACCTCTCGAGGATCGCATCCAGTACGTCGTACGGGGGAAGGGAATCCTGGTCCTTCTGATCCGGGCGCAGCTCGGCGGAAGGCGGCTTATCCAGTATCGCTGCCGGGATGAGGGGTGAACGCTCGTTGATCGCCCGGCAGACAGCGTAGACCTGCACCTTCAGGAGGTCGCCGATCACGGCAAGCCCTCCGCTCATGTCGCCATACAGCGTGCAGTAGCCCGTTGCGAGCTCCGATTTGTTGCCTGTGGTGAGCAGCAGCGAGTTGAACTTGTTCGAATACGCCATGAGGAGCGTTCCGCGTATACGGGCCTGGATGTTTTCTTCCGTGATGTCGGGCTTCGTTCCTTCGAACACCGTCGCCAGTGTGCTCAGAAACGCGCCGAACACCTCCTCGATCGGGATGATCTTCAAGGTGAGCCCCAGCGCTTCGGCGAGCACGCGCGCGTCGGCAACGCTTCCTTCAGAGGAATATCGCGATGGCATCCCGAACACCTCGACGCGCTCAGGACCGAGGGCTTCCACGGCGAGCACCGCCACAAGGGCGGAATCGATTCCTCCGGAAAGCCCGAGATGGACGCGCTGGAATCCGCACTTCCTCACATAGTCACGTATTCCCAGGACCAAAGCCTGCTCGATCTGGGAAAGGCTGTCGGTGGGGAGGCTGGCCACCGGCCCCCGCAGAGAGGTGTCCACGACGGCGAGCTGCTCCTCGAATGCTTTTCCCATGAAGAGGAGATTGCCCTCGGAGGAGGTCACCATGGACTGGCCGTCGAAAATGATGTTGTCGTTGGCTCCCACCGTGTTCACGTACACGACGGGCACGCCGGAGGTCTTTCCGATGGACGTCAGAAGCTCGAATCGCACGCGCGGTTTGTCCGCGTAGAAAGGAGACGCGGAAGGGGAGACGATGAGGGTGGCCCCCGCGTCCAGAAGCTCGGCCACCGGATCCACCGGATAGCGCAGCCCGGGTGCCGGCTCGCCCTCCCACCAGATATCCTCGCAGATGGCGATGCCGATGCGTTCCCCCGCGAAGGGGACGACGGTGCGCGTGTCGGCGCTTTCGAACCAGCGCGCCTCGTCGAACACATCATAGGTGGGCAGGAGAGTTTTTGCCTGGGTGTGCAGGATACGGCCATCCATGAGCAGCGATGCAACGTTGAGGAGGGCCTTGCCGGGCCGGCCGCGATTGCGGTCCACGTATCCCACCACAATGCCGATCCCCTCCGGCGCGCCGGCCTGGACTCGACGCAGCGCCTTGAGGTTCTCTTCCACGAACAGCTCATACTCCAGCAAGTCCATGGGGGGATAGCCGCAGAGGCACAGCTCGGGAAAAACGACAAGCTGTGCTCCTGCCTCCCGCGCCTGGGCGGCAAGCGAGATGACACGGCCGACAGTGCCCTCGAAATCGCCGATCGTCGGATTTATCTGCGCGCAGGCGACCTTCATTGCCGGTTCCCCATGCGCAAGAATCTACCAAGGAATGCCGCGTTTGAGCAATGCCAGCGGCTGCAGCATTGACCCCCGTATCCGCCCCGGCATACTATCGGCCTATGCCGCGCACGATCCTCGTCACCGAAGGAGACTCCCCACTGGGAGCGACGCTCATACGTCTCTTTCGGGGTCGCGGTTATTCCATAATCGCTACCCGGGAGCGGATCAGCGCCGCGGATGCGGGAGAAAGCGGTGCCGCGGGCAAAACTATTCTGACGCTGGCTTGGAACCGCCGTTCGCCCGTTTCCGCCCACACGGTGCTTCTTACCGCGCTGAACACCTTCGAATCCATAGACGAGGCGCTCATTCTCGAGCCGCCGGTCGCGTCTACACCCCGTCTAGAGGATACCGGGAGCGTGGACATCGAATCGGCAATGGATAACGCGAAAGGTCCCGCATTCCTGGGTCGAGAGCTGCGCTCCTATTTTCTCCGCCAAACCCGCGGCGTGCTGGGATGGGTAAGCCTCGGGCCCGCGCAGGGATCGATCCAAGGCAGCGTTCGCGAATGCTTCCGTGGCCTCGCCACGGGGGTGCTCGCGGAGAAAAGCTCCCCCAGTCTCATCACGAACGCGTTTCGCTCTGAATCGAACGATGCCGCAGAATATGGCGCCTTCATCGACCGGACCTTGGAAGAGAAAGCCCGGTCCATAACGGGTCGATGGTTCACCTGCCCCGGCCGCGGCGGATTCCTTCAGAGCATGCTTTCAGGGCCCGCGCGAAAGTAATACGCCGCGTGCATCCCTAAAACATCATCGAGTCCATGAAGCGGTTCTGAAACTCGGGCTTGCCCCCCAGCTCGACGAATCGGGCGTTGCGCGACGCGCTTTCGGATTTGGCCCAGCACTCGCGCGAGAGCAACACCATGATGGCGCCCCGAAGCGCGGCGTTTCCCACCACGTGGACTTTCGCCAGATCCATGTTCGGGATGAGACCGATGCGCATCGCGGATCGAGCGTCCAGGCCCGCCCCGAAGTTCCCGGCGAGCCGCAAGGCGTCCAACTTTTCCACCGGTATCGCGCTCACCTCCAGCAGGGTCTCTATCCCGGTTCTAACGGCGCCCTTGGCGAGCTGCAGCTTTCTGACATCGCTTTGCGAGATATAGACGCTGCGGTCCGCCGTGAGAGCGAAGGCGGATTCGTTTCCGGTCGTGAAGAGTCTTTCACGAATCGGCGACGCCTCCACCTCGGCGGGGTCGACGATCCGCCCCGTGGCATCGATGACGCCGCGATCCAGGAGCTCGGCTATCCCGCTGATGAGGCCGGTGCCGCAGATGCCGCGGGGCGCGGCCTCGCCGACGACGGAAAGATCGACGGCTCCGGAGGCGGCGATGGACACCCGGAGGATCGCGCCCGGAAGAGCCCGCATGCCGCACGCGATCTGCGCACCCTCGAATGCCGGACCCGCCGCGGTGGATGTGGCGAGCAGCTTGCCGTGCCGCGCGAGCACCATTTCACCGTTGGTTCCTATGTCGATGGACAGCGATGTCTTCTGTTCCAGTTCCAGGTCGAGTGCCACGATCATGGCGATCGTATCCGCCCCGACGTACGCGGAGATCAGGGGAAGGGTCTCCACGTACCCGTGGGCTTGAAACGACCAGCCGTACAGCGCGGGGCTGGATCGCAGAGAGCTGTTCGTGACGGGAATATAAGGGACCTGCGTCAGCTGGTACGGGTCGATGTCATTGAGGATATGGATCATGATGGGATTGCCCACCACCACCGTCTTTACCACGCTCTGCGGCGCAATGCCCGTTTCCCCCAGGATCTGCACGGCACCTTCGGCGATGGTGTTCAAGGCGGCAGCCCGAACCGCCACCCGGTCATCATGAAAACTCTGGGCGCGCGAGACGACGTCGGCGCCGAACGCGACCTGGCCGTTGAGAAATGCCTTGCGGGCCAAGCGCTCGCCCGTCTCGAGGTCGAGTAGGGCGATGTCAATTGTCGTCGTGCCCAGATCCACGGCAAAGCCGTAGCGAGCCTTCTCCGACCTCGCCACTATCCACAGAAGAGTGTTCCCCTCGCAGAGGGCGTCCACGTGCCACTCATTTTCCCGCAGCGTCCGCGAAAAGGCTTCCAAGGCACTCGGATCCTGGGGAGGGACATCGATGCCCTTTTCCCCGCACCCCGCCTGCAATCGCTCCCAATCGGAGCGCTGGTCGTCCAGCGAGGGGGCGGACAGCATGAGATCCATCCGCCGCATGGACCCGCCGCCGATCGCGGTGGCAATATCCTCATCCCGCAATCCCTGCCGCCACGACTTGGCCGACATTCGCTCCTCAGCTATCGTGATCGTGCAATTCCGCTGCACGTGCAGTTGGCACGCGAGACGAGTGCCGTTGGCGGATTCCTTTTCCTTCAGACCGCCAATGCCATCATCCGATACCGGTTCGACGGTGATCCTGCACTGATGGCAGGTACCCTTTCCCCCGCAGGGATAGTCCAGAAGAATCCCCGCGGTTTGCAGGACATCGCGTAGGAGAGCACCGGAGGCAGCGGCGATTTCTCTTCCCAAGGGGAGCACGGTTATTGTCGGCATACGCAGGGATCGTAGACACATTCGCGTGCGCCGGACAAGAGCCGCATCCCATGGCAGGGACGGGGCCGTGTTGACGAGAGGGGATCAGCGGACTACCTTTGAGACATGCCACAGAGATTTCGCGCGCCCTTCATCGCGAGCGGTATTCTGCTCGCCGGTCTGATCGTGCTGTCCTCGTGTACGGTGAATCAGACCATAACCATCAAGGACGATGGCTCCGGCACTCTCGTTCTCCATGCCGAGGTGACCCAGGTTCTCCATGATTACCTTTCAAGTCTGGCCGAGGTGGCGGGAAACGGCGCCATCATGAAGGGCGGGAAGATATTCGACGCCGCGAGCATTCGCAAAGGATTCGAATCGCGACCAGGGATCACGGTGAAGAAAGTCTCCACGCCGACTTCGGATTCTTTGGATGTCGAGCTCGCTTATACATCGATCCAGGGCATTTTTACCTCCGTGGATACCTTGAAAAGCTCAGGCGCCCTCGTGTACACCGACGCCGCCGGGAAAAAAACGCTGAAGCTGCACCTGGATCGCTCCAACTACATGCAGCTCTCTACGCTCTTTCCCCCTCTGAAGGATCCCACGGTGGCCAGCCTCATGCCGCAAGCAAATGACACCTACAGCGACGATGACTACTTGCAGATGATCCAGTTCTCCGTGGGGGACGATGGACCATCCCTTCTGAAGAAATCCTTCATCACTCTGACCATCGATCCAGAAGGGGCGATACTGTCCCAGACCGGTGGGACGATCGTCGGAAGCGCCGTGGTGTTTCGGATACCGCTGATCCGCATGCTCGTGCTGGACAAGCCGCTGGACTATTCGGTGACGTTCCGATAGGAATCGCGCCTGCCAACCCGTCTATCGAGTGAGTTCCTTGAGCACGAGCACGCCTTTTGCGGGTAGCTCACAGTCTCCGGTAACGCCTTTCCGCGACAACAGATCCGTCAGATGACGTGCTCCGAAATCCAGGTGTACCGGTGAATCATTATGATTCAAGACGAAGAGGAATGCGTCATTGCCCTTTGTGCGTCGCGTGACTTCTACCGCAGCGGGAACACGCAGGACAGGCTCGATGCCTTTTTCCTTGGCGATGCTCGCCACGAAGCGCAGAAGGAAGGGCCTTTCCGCCGCGGTCGCCACGTACCATGCCTCCCCTTCGCCAAATGAATTGCGCGTGATGCACGGCATGCCTTTGTAGAAATCAGAACCGAATTCGGCAACGACCTCGGCGCCTTCCGTATGAAGCAACTCGCAGAGGATCCCGCATGTGAAGGACCCCGACAGATCGCCCCGTGAGTCCTTCATGACGATCTCATTCCTGGCGTGGGGCAGGAGAGCGTCTATTTCTTCCACCCAGATTCCAAGGAGTTTTCGCAGCTCACCCGGATAGCCGCCGAGTGTCACAAGGTCGGACTCATTCACGACACCGCTGAAAAAGCTCGTCACGACCGTGCCGCCGCGACTGGCAAAGGCGGCGATGCGCTTGGCCACTCCAGGTTTCACCATGTACAGCAAGGGGGTGAAGAGCACCGAGTAGGGGGACAGATCCGCGTCTTCGGAAACGAAATCGACTTGATAATTCTGTGACCACAGCGCCTCGTACCAGACGCTGATTTGCTCGACATATTTGATGTCCACGCTGGGCCCTGAGCTCATTTCAACCGCCCACCAATTCTCCCAGTCGAACAGGATGGCGATTTTCGCCTCGATGCGGGAATCGATCACCGTCGCGCCGAGCCCGGCGAGCTCCTTGCCCAGCGCGGAGACCTCGCGGAATACGCGCGTATTCTCGTGCCCGGCATGCTCTATGACCGCCCCATGATATTTTTCGCAGGCACCGCGCGATCTGCGCAGCTGGAAGAACATGACGGTATCCGCGCCATGGGCGACCGCCTGCCAACTTTGCAGTCGCATGACGCCGGGTCTCTTCAGCGTATTGTACGGCTGCCAGTTCTGCTGGCTCGGCGTCTGTTCCATGAGCATGAAGGGCGCCCCGCCTTTGAGCCCCCGCATGAGGTCATGACGCATCGCCACATCGCTTGCCGGCGTATCGAAGCTCGGGTAGCAATCCCATGAGACGACGTCCATGCGTCGCGCCCACCGGAAATAGTCCAGATCCTTGAATGTGCCCATAAGATTCGTGGTCACCGCGATGTCGGGGGTGAACGCTTTGATCGCATCGCGTTCCGCCTCGAAACACGAGAGCAGGCTCTGGGAAGAGAATCGATAATAGTCGAGGGTGATTCCCTGGAATGTAGTCCGCGTCTCGTCGATATGCTCGCTCAAGAGGCTCGGGGCGCGAACCTGCTCCCACGCGGTGAGCGTATGCCCCCAAAACGCCGTGTTCCATGCCGCGTTCAACGCATCGACATTTCCATAGCGTTCTTTCAGCCAGGCGCGGAACGCCGTCTCGCAGTTCCCGCAATAGCATCTGCCGCCGTACTCGTTGTTCACGTGCCACGCGACCAGCGCGGGATGATTCATGTACCGCTTGGCGAGCGTTCCCGCCATGGCCGGCGCGAGCCTTCGATACGTCGGGCTGTTAGGACAGAAATTGTGTCTTTGGCCGAACCCCCTATCATGTCCTTCGAAGGTGGTCCGAAGCACATCGGGATACTGCGTGGCCATCCACGCGGGAACGGCCGCCGTGGACGTCGCCACACAGGCGTGCATGCCATTTGCCGCCAGGAGATCCATGACCTTGTCGAGCCAAGAAAAATCGAATGTCGTCTCGTCGGGCTGGAGCTTGGCCCAGGAGAAGACCGGAAGCGTTGCGACGTCGATTCCGGCGAGCTTGAACAGGCGCATATCCTGCGTCCAAGTCTCCTCGGGCCATTGATCGGGATTGTAGTCACCGCCGTACCAGATTTTCGCCAGACCCTTGTTGATCATCGGTCCTCCATTGTGGGGCGTGCCGCGAAGAGGCGGGCGCTCCTTCAGCCATGTGGGGATGGTGGCACCCCGCAGTATAGCGGGTTCGAGCCCTCTCGTTAACAGCCGGCGGCTCGTCTTGCGCGCGGAGCCGCATCTCGCTAGAATGCTGCTGCTGCACCGCGGCGCATTTCCACGAATGATCGAACGAGAGGGAGTTTCTCATGAAGCTGGAGCAGGGAAGTCGCTTACTCATGATTGGAGATTCCATAACGGATGCCGGGCGGGTGCGGCCCATCGGCGAAAGGGCTTTTGCCGGGCTGGGCACCAGCTACGTCAGCATCATCGATTCGCTTTTAGGGGCATTTTATCCCAACCACGGAATACGCGTCATGAACCTCGGGGTGAGCGGCAATACGGTGCGAGACCTGAAAGCGCGCTGGCAAACCGATGTCATCGACCTGAAGCCGGATTGGCTCTCCATCTTGATCGGAATAAATGACGTTTGGAGACAATACGATTCTCCGCTTCAGACGGAATGGCATGTGCCACCAGCGGAGTATCGAGCGACGCTCGAGGAGCTCGTGAAGCGCACGCGTTCTTCCCTCCAGGGCCTGGTCTTGATGGCGCCTTATTACATCGAGGCTTCTCGTGCCGATGCAATGCGCGCGACAATGGACCGCTACGGTGGAATCGTGCGTGAAGTGGCAAAGGAATCGGAGGCACTCTTCGTCGACTGCCAGGCTGCCTTCGACCGCGTTCTGGACGCCTACTACCCGGCGACTCTTGCGTGGGACCGAGTCCATCCGAGCCAGGTCGGGCATATGGTGCTTGCGCGTGCATTTCTCGATGCCATCGGTTTCGAGTGGAAGAGCTCGTGAGCATGGAAGTTCTCAAAGCCGCGGCGGAAAGCCGCAGCGGCACGGCCCTTGTCACCGTCATTGATGCAAACGGCTCGGTGCCACGGCACCCCGGCTCGAAAATGCTTGTGCGTGAGGAAGGGGGCATTGTCGGCACCGTCGGAGGGGGCAGGGGCGAGGCAAAAGCGATCGATGTCGGCCACCGCTGCATCGCTGAGAAATGCTCCCGCCTGATCATGGTGGAAATGGCGGGCGAGGCTGCCGAGGGGCCTGACATGATTTGCGGCGGAACAGCGACATTGCTCGTCGAATACGTCGCCGACACGGAGCTCTACCGGGGGGCCTACGCGGCACTTCAAGCGGGACGGAGGGTCGTACTTCTCAAACGCCTTGCCGTATCGAGCGGGGGAGCGGGAGGCACCGTTGCCACGGTCGTTTGGGAGGAGGGGACGCCGCAGCCGGTTGGAATCGGCACGGACGCCGAGACCCTGAGTCTCTGCATGTCCACAGGCAAGACGCGTCTTTCTGATGACCAGAAGCAGTTCGTGGATCCTCTTCTTCCTCTCGAGAAACTTCTCATCCTCGGTGGAGGGCATATCGGCCAGATCCTCGCCATGATGGCGGTGAAGCTGGACTTCGAGGTGACCGTCGTGGACGATCGCGCCGATTTTAGCGTCGCCGGCCGATTCCCCGCTGAAGTGAAGAGCGTACGTGCCCCGTTTGCGGACGCCGTGGCCTCTTTTCACTTCGACTCCGCGACGTATGTCGTGATCGTCACGCGCGGGCACTTGTTCGACCTGGAGTGCCTTCGCGCCGTGCTCCGGAGGACCTACCGCTATGCCGGGTTTGTCGGCAGCGTACGCAAGGCCACGATGCTCAAGGAACAGGCCGTGAGCGACGGCTTTGACGCGCAAAAGGTCGCCGCCGTTCGGGCGCCGGTCGGCGTCGACATCGACGCGGAGACACCGGCAGAGATAGCTATCTCCATTCTCGCCGAGATCGTGGCCGTTCGCAGGAACCCGGGAGCTGCCTCGGCCCCGAGCCCGTGAAACGAAACGTTGCGCTTGGATCGACCGCGTGCTACTGAGAACGCCGAGAAACGAAATCGTGGCGGACCTTGTCCGCTCTGGCTATTCCGTTTTCGATACGCAGCAACTCGAGCTTGATGCTGGGTACCGATAGGCCGCGTTCATGGATCGCCTTGAGCTGGAAAAGCTCATTGAGCCCTTCCATCTTTCGATGGACATGGCGGAGCTGTCGGACCTGCCAATCGAGAAAATCGAACAGCTCGTTCTCCGTGGCCGCGGCAATCCAATGGCCCTCACGACCGGATTCATCGGCGATCTCCGAAAGCGCGCCGCGAATCTCCCTCAACTCCGCAATGAATTGGAGAAAGTTGACCTTGTCCGTGCGAGGCTCCGCATTCGCCGACTCCCGATGCTTGATATCGTAGTATCGATCGTCCAGTCTTCCCGATCTCTTTTGGAAGAACCTTCGCAGCCGCTGCAAGAAACCGAGTGTGCGTTTTTCCAGCGTGCGCTCGTCCTCGACAAGCACCGCATCGCCCGAGGCAAGATCCGGACCCACCTGACAGAGACTGCGCACGGCTGCGATCAGGTCATCCCGCCGTGTGTCTTTCGCGGTTACCACGGTGAGCTCGGGCCGGGGGATGTCCAGCGATGAAAGCAGCTTCTGCCTGCGCGTGGCCGAATCCTCCGCATGATCTTCGTCGAGGATCTGTTTGACGAGCTCGGAATGCCAATGGTCTTCCGGCAATGCCTTGTCGAACGCCTTTCGAATCAGAAGCAGGCCTTCGGTCTTGTCCCCCTTCGCATGGGCGCCGTGGGTCTCCACGCTGGGGAGCACCTTCGCCCGTATCTCCGCCTTCCACGCCTCCCGATGCCAGGCGCCGACTTCGGCGAGGTGGGCGACGATCTCCACGACGAGCTTCTTGATCTGGGCTTGTGATTCGTGAAGCACCCGCGCGGACAATGCGTCAGGACCCAGGAGCACTTTGGCCGCCAATCGGGCGAATGCCCGTGTGGTGGGGCTGTGGGTCGCCTCGCCGAAGCTGGACCAGTCGATGTAGGCGATGAGGGAAGAGATTTTCCGAAGCGTCGCCAGATCCAGGCCGATGAGGCTGAAAGGGCAACCATCCAGGAGGAACTCGAGCTGGCGGTTGTAGGCGGTGAGGCGGGCGCTCACGATCTCGGATTCCGCGGTATCGGGGATGGAAGAATCCGGCGGGGTCTCGATCGCGGTCGGCCGATCGTCGTAGTCGTACCGATCCACGCGCAGCAGACCCTTTTTGACGAGCGTGTCGACCACGCTGCCGAGGAGCGCTCTGAAGGTGCGCAACTCCTCCTTGAGCTTCGGCACGAGTATCGTTTCCATCCATTCGGCGCGGAGCGCGAGCTTTTCCTGGATGACTAACAGAAATCCGTCAGGCGCTTTTTCCATGTGATGGATTATACGTCAACATGTGTCTGAATCAAACATGAAAGCCGCGATGTACGGGTGCCCCAAAACTCATCGGATTCAGATTGGGCGTGCTCCCATCCGCAGGCCCAATTCTGATTTTGCTTGACAAAAACTATTCATATGATACCGTTTGCACAACCGGTTGTGCAAACGGTATCATATGGAGGGACGCCAATGAATTCTAGACAGATTTCAGAAAACGCCCTTGAATTCGGAAAAGGCATTCTTCGCCTTGTGCCAACCTGGGTTCCTCGGGCGTTTTGTGTTCCCGGCCGACGGATTAAGCTTCATCCTGATGACTATTATGCCCTCGGCAGCGAAAGGGGCGGGATCGACGAGCGCTGGTTTTCCTCGACAACTCCTGCGGACAACGGCCCCAAAACCTCACCCAATGAAGGCCTGAGCAGCCTCGTGTTTGAGCACAAAGGCGAGGTGCGGCAGGCGACCTTGCGGGAAGCGGTGGATGAGCTCAAAGGGAGCTTGGTGGGTAACCGCCTGTGGGACGCGTATCACGGCTGGCCCATGTATTCGAAATTCTTCGATAATAAGGGTCCGCTGCCACACCATATTCACCACCGAGACCGTCATGCGAAGCTCGTCGGCGCCCTCGGAAAACCAGAGGCATACTATTTCCCCATACAGCAGAACAATCATGGCGGGGATTTTCCTTTTACCTTCTTCGGGTTCAATCCCGGTACGAAGAAAGAGGAAGTCCTACAGGCCCTGAAAAACTTCACAAAAGGCGACAACAAGATCACCAATCTGTCCCGCTGCTACCGATTGGAGCCGGGAACCGGATGGGACGTTCCCCCCGGGGTTCTCCATGCGCCAGGGAGTCTCTGCACATACGAGCCCCAGAAAGCATCCGACGTGTTCGCTCAATACCAGTCTCTCGTGAATGATCAGCTCATCCAGGAATCGGGACTCTGGAAGGACATGCCGAAGGACAAGGTCGGAGACTTCGATTACCTAATGGAGGTTATCGATTGGGAGATGAATGTCGATCCGTTCTTCTTCGAGAAGCATTTCATGCGGCCGCGGCCGGCGGAGCCCGTGGAGCAGATGGAGCGCGAGGGCTTCCGAAACAACTGGATCTGCTACAAGTCCGCCGCGTTCAGCGCCAAGGAGCTCACCGTGCTCCCGCAGCGGACCGTGACCGTCAAGGACAACGCCGCGTACGGTTTGATCGTCGTTCAAGGCCACGGGACAATTGGCTCGTGGGAGGTGGAATCCCCCGCCATCATTCGCTACGGCCAGCTGACCTATGACGAGTTCTTCGTGAGCGAGGCCGCGGCGAGCGCGGGAGTGACAATCACCAATCCGTCTCGAAGCGATCCGCTGGTCATGCTCAAGCACTTCGGTCCGGACAATCCGGACCTGGTGAGCTTGGACACGCGGGAGGGTTGAGGAGTGGAGGCGAGGAGAAAAGTCGCATCCATCCGTGATGTCGCGAAGAGGGCCGGGGTCTCGATTTCCACCGTGTCACGGGTGATTAGCAAGAAGATTCCCGTTGATGCCAAGACGCAGGAAAAAGTGAGAGACGCCATAGACGAATTGGAGTATCGGCCGGATCTCATAGCTTCTGGTCTCCGCAGCAAGAGCGGGAAATCCATCGGTCTCCTCGTCCCGAGGATTTCGGATCCATTTTTCACCGCCTTGATCGATCACGTGGATCGGTGTGTCATCAGTCACGGCTACAATCTCCTCCTGTTCAACACCCACTCGGACCCCGTATTCGAGGAGCAAGTCCTCGACAATCTCGTTCGACGGCACGTCGACGGAATCATCTTCTCCCTCGTCTCGGATGAAAGCAGGGCGATGGAGCTCTTGACCGAGGTGGACGTGCCCGTGGTCATGCTCGACCGGGTCCGGGAGGACACCAAGCTGATGCAGCTTGTGCTGGACAATCGAAAGGCGGGGGAGATCGCCGCCGAGCACTTTCTCAGTCTGGGGCATACCAGCATAGCATGTCTGGCCGGGCCGCCGAAAATCCGTCTCTGTGTGGAAAGACAGCTCGGATTCTCGGAGACGCTGAAGCGTGCGGGACACCCCATGGATGGGCGCCATGCTTTCAACGGCGATTTCTCATTCGAGTCGGGCCTAGCGGCCACGGAGCGTGTTCTGCGCGCCGTCCCTGCTGTGACGGCGGTATGGGCTCAAAACGATCTCATGGCGGCCGGGCTTCTCAAAGGTCTTGGGCGGGCGGGGGTCAAGGTCCCGGAACAGGTTTCCATCATGGGAATGGATGACCTTCTCGTGGCGGAAATCGTGAGCCCGTCCCTTTCCACCGTTGCCCAACCGGTGGCAGAGATGGCGCGACGCGCGGTGGAGATGATACTGAAAACAAAGGACAAGATGACGATCACGCGGAAGGTCCTCCTGAAACCGCGTTTGGTGGTCAGGGAGTCGACGGCGAAAATCAGAAAAGGATAAAGGGGGGCGGTCAGATGTCGGAACAGAAATGGTTTCAGAAAAGCATTCGTCGCAATCTGGTGGACATGCACATCGAGGAAGGGTCGGGACATTCTCGGCGAGGTCACGGAATTGTGCCGGCGCGAGGGCCATCGATCCCGATGGCCCGCTTTTTTTGTCGTCGAGCTGCCTCGCCTTGACATGAGCCGGACGCGTGTTGTGTACTTCACGCATCCGCGAGCAGGGGCGGATGCAGAGGCGACATGAAAAAATACTCCATCGGCCTGGACAACGGGGGTACGGTCATCAAGGCCGCCCTCTTCGACATGCAAGGGCACGAGGTGGCCACCGCATCACGACAGACGCCGCTTCTCACTCCGCGGCCGGGCTACACCGAGCGCGACATGGACGGCCTGTGGCACAGCAACTGCGAGTGCCTCCATGATGTGCTCCATTCATCTGGAATCTCCCCGCGTGACATCATCGGGATGGCCGTTTGCGGCCACGGCAAGGGCCTCTACGCGTGGGGAAAAGACGGAAAACCGGCTTACCACGGCATCGTGTCCACTGACAACCGCGCATGGCAGTATCCTGAGAAGTGGAAGCGCGAGGGCACCTTCGATCGACTCTATCCTCTCCTGTGCCAGCAATTGATGGCCTGTCAGCCCGTCTCGATCCTTGCTTGGATGAAGGACCACGAACCGCGGGTGTTCGACAATATCCAATGGGTATTTTCCGTGAAGGATTACATACGATTCCGTTTGACCGGAAAAGCCAACAGCGAGGCCACCGACATTTCGGGGTCGGGTCTGCTGGACCTCCGCAACGTGAGATTTGACAAGGAGATGCTCCGCGAACTGGGGATCGAAGAGATCTACCCGGCACTCGCCCCTCTCTGCCATTCCTTCGATCACTGCGGCGGTCTCACCGCCGAGGCAGCGAGGCTGACGGGCCTTACCGAAGGCACGCCGGTTGCGGGGGGAATGTTCGACATCGATGCCTGCGCCATCGCGATGGATATCACCTCACCACAGCAACTCTGCACGATCACGGGCACGTGGAGCATCAACGAGTTCATATCTCCGACGCCGATCCTCGGCACTCAGATCGCGATGAACTCTTTGTATGCCATACCCGGCTTTTACCTGTTGGAAGAATCCAGCGCCACGAGCGCCGGCAACCTCGAGTGGTTCATACAGAACAGCATGGAGAACGAGAAGGTTCCCGAAGGAAAAGATCTCTACGGGTACATCGGCGGTCTCGTTGCCTCGGTGGATCCGGCGCAATGCGAGGTGTACTATCTGCCGTTCCTCTACGGGTCGAACACGCATCCGCTGGCGAAAGCGTGCTTCGTGGGACTTACCTCCTACCATGGGAAAGCACACATGCTGCGGGCGTTGTTCGAAGGCGTTGCATTCTCACACAAGACTCACATCGATCGACTTCTGTCGGCGCGTGGCGCGCCGAGTACCATCCGAATGGGCGGCGGCGCGACCAACTCGCCTGTGTGGGTCCAAATCTTCGCCGACATCCTGGGGTTTCCCATCGAGACGGTGGCGGCGGTAAAAGAGCTCGGAGCCATGGGGGCCGCCATGGCGGCCGCGGTAGCCGCGGGAGCGTATGCCGGCTATGCCGAGGCGGCGCGGGCAATGGTGCGGGTCAACTCGCCCATCGCGCCCGATCCCGCGAGGAATCGCATGTATCGGGGTAAATTCGCAAAGTACACGGCCGTCTGCAATGCATTGAACACGGTGTGGGACCAGTTCGCTGTTTGACACCGTGGAGGGGAAAGGATTGAAGATGGAGCCCCCGGCCCTTGGCGTCTATGAGAAAGGAATGCCCGTCAGTCTCAGTCTTTCGGACAAGCTCATGGAGGCAGCCAGGTCCGGCTTCGACTCCATGGAGCTTTCCATTGACGAGACGGATGAGAAGCTGGCACGGCTCAATTGGGAGACGGGGGAGATTCGTGCCTTGTGCGAAGCCCAGGACCGAGCCGGCATCGCCATCAGGTCATTGTGCCTCAGCGGGCACCGGAAATATCCGCTCGGTCATCCCGATCCTGCGGTCCAGCGCGAGAGTCTCCGGATCATGCGCGGGGCCATCCGCTTGTCTGCGCGGATGGGAATACCCCTCATTCAACTTGCCGGTTACGATGTCTACTACGAGCCGTCCACCGAGCGAACGAGCGAGATTTTCGGGGAAAATCTCACTCGTTCAGTGGAGATGGCGGCTCGAGAAGGTGTCGTGCTCGCCTTCGAAACCATGGAGACGGAGTTCCTCAACACGGTCGGCAAGGCGCTTTCCTGGGTTGATCGCATCCAGTCCCCGTATCTCCAGATCTACCCCGATCTGGGAAACATCACAAACGCGGCGTTGACGCACGGGACCGACGTGCTTGCCGACCTCGCCGCCGGTCGCGGTCATCTTGCCGCGCTTCACCTGAAAGAGTCGAAGCCGGGGATATTCAGAGAGGTCCCGTACGGAGAAGGTCACGTGAGATTCTCCGAGGCAGCGGCGGTCGCATTGAAGCTCGGCGTGCGCATGTTCGTTGGAGAGTTCTGGTACACCGGCCAGGACAACTGGCGGGACATCATGAAGGGAAACGAGGAATTTCTTCGCACGGCTTTGCGCCGCGGGGAGACGCTTGCGGAAGGTACCTATCGGGGCGCGGGGACTGGCGGATCCCTCTGATCGATTCCTGGCTATGCAGTCGCAGGCGCTCGTCGTGACCAGATGAACGCGAGAATGCCGACCTGCATGCCGGCGGCTATCGCCTGGACCCAGAGGATCTCGAAATGCCTTCCGAAGACGGCGAAGAGGATATCGGAAATTTGTAAGATGACGAAAACCAGCGCGACCTGCCAATCCTCTTTCAGGGTGTGAGTTCATCCTCGGGGTACTTGAAGATGGAAGGTTTCCCGCCTTCCACGCGCTGTTTACAGGACGTATGTCATACGAAGTAGGACGTTGATCGAACAATTGGAAAAAGAGGGCCGCGCGTGATGATAGCTACCGCGATGATTCATTGGGTCAGATCTCAGTCGGGGAGGAGTTGAGTCCGTCAGGCTTCTGGGTCTTTTGACGCGGCGGAGCCTGAGCTCGCCTTGTGGGCGTGAGCAGCAATTTGGAGCCTGCTGTGGAGAGCAAGCTTCTCGAGGATGTTGTGTACGTGGCTCTTGATTGTGTATTCAGCAAGATTCAGGCGCTGGGCGATTTCTTTGTTGCTCAAGCCTTCCGCGATCAGGTCTGTAATCTCTTTTTCCCGCTTCGTCATGCGGACTGCTTCCGTTGCGCTGTCCATATTTCGAATCACCGCCTGATCGGCGATGTGGGAGAGAACCGTACCGGTCAGCGCCGAGGGAACAACATGCGCCCCTTCAGCCACGGCCCGAATGGTTTTGACGAATTCCTCAATTGTCGCGTCTTTCACGATAAAGCCGCTCGCCCCCGCTTTGATAAAAGCGATGACGTCCTGTTGGGCAGGCAACAAATCCATCACGATCACCTTCGTGCCCGGCGCGGTCTTCCGAACGCTTTCCACCACGCGGTGGCTGCTGACATTTCCCAGGGAGGCGTCGAGAAGCACGACGTGAGGTTTGGTCTGCTGTATCTGCGACAATCCCATTGCTTCATCGTCCACGGCCGCTACAACCTTGAACTCCGGTTGGGCTTCCAGTATTGCCGAGAGGCCGTCACGTACAAGGCGGTTGTCTTCGATGATGAGCACGAGGATTTTTTTCGTCATCCCTGAATCCGTATCCGTGGAATCGGAAACAACGAGGAAGGCTCAATTCCGCTCCACAAACCCATCATAATCAGAGAGTATCATTCGAGCCGTTGCTTCCTGTCAAGCGACGCGAGGAGATCTCGCCATCCTCCGCAAACGCTATCGTCCCGTTAAAATCCCTTTTGCGCGGGCGATTCCTTGATACGCATCGTGGTCATTGACGGCGATGTACATGGCCTGCCCGTAGCTCAGGGTGAAAAGCATGGAATCCGTCATGAGCGCCGCGCTGTACGTCGTTCCATTGGTGGGATCGTAGTAGGTGTCGCCGATCCGCACAATCGCATGACCCACGCCGTCCTGTTGAATGATACCGACCAGCTCAGGGTCGGAGGCCAGGTGACGTGCATGAGCTAAATACATGAAAAGAAGGGCATGGTCCTCGCAATCTCCCTCTTTTGTGGCGAGTGTCAGAGCCGGGGACGCCCAGTATTCCGTCCATCCCCACGCTTGCTTGTCCGATTTGTAAATGATGGTGTTGTGCACCCAGGACTCGAGATCTCCTAGGGAAGCGAATTGCATCCCACCGTCATTGAATGAGTAATCCCAGTTTTGGAAAATCGCCACGTACGGCTCCATCTGAGCGCACGAAATGACAAGAAGGACAGCTATCAGCGACAAAGCCATCTTTATCGCGATGTACCCCTTTGTGTGTACTCTCATGATCTATAAGGCTAACACCGAAGGATGAGTTTATCATCATCCAAAGGATGTAGAAGGATGAGTCGGAGAATGTAGCTCTATTGGTGGGATCTGCGCCAAAGACGCGAAGTGGACCTCAATTTTCCGAAATCTATCGGAAATCCATGATCTTTCGATCTTCCTTTGATACGTGGCATGGTTTTTGTATATTTATTGTCTGTGATATCAATTAAGGGAGTACAGAATGAAATTGTCGATGAAGAAAAAAGTGATTTTCGGTATTATCGCAGGTCTTTGTTTCGCCTTGAGCCTTAACGCGGCCACGACGGGCACCCTCAGCCTGACGGGAACCCAGCCAGCGATCCTTTCCATCACCGTCACGGCCAATCCGGCAGCCTCGAGTCTGGCACTGAGCACGAATGTGACCAACTTGCAGGTAGGATCGATCGTTGAGCAGAGCAACGACACGGCCGGTTATACCGTCACCATTTCCTCGGCTAACGCGCAGGCCCTTCCGTCGGCGGTCGCCTTCTTCAAGAGCGCGACGACGACTGACACCCTGCCGTATACGATCCAATACGGTGGTGCCGCGGTCACTTTCCTGGCCACGGGCGCACCCGTCATCGTCAGCAACACAACGACGAAAACCGTCGCCGCGGGCACCACGAACCTCGTTACGGTGTCCTTCAGTGGGGCGAACGCAAATCTCGGTCAGGCCACCTATACCGACACACTGACATTCACTATCGCCGCAAAGTAAGGAGACTCATATGCATAAATCATTTCGCAACCTTCTTGTCGCCGTTATGATGGCATCCGCGGCGTACCTCTCCGCCTTCAGTTTCCAACCCATGTTCGTCCGCCTCGACACCACGGGGGCGGGAAATGTTCAGACCTTCCAGGTGAGCAACGAGGGTGACACGAGCATCGCCATCCGCTTTTCCGTCCTGACACGCACCGTCGGGCTGGATGGGAAGGAAGCGAACAAGGACGCCAGTGCGCTCTTCACCATGTATCCTGCTCGCGTCGTTGTCGAACCGCATTCGAACGCGGCAATGAAACTCCAGTGGAATGGTCCTTCCGACCTCACGGCGGAGAATTCTTTCCGGCTCGTTGCCGAAAACGTTGCCCTCGATTCCAGCGTGCAGACGACATCCGGGCTCAGGGTCATGTTCCGCTATATGGCCTCGGTGTACGTCGGCAAACCCGACTTTACGCCGCGTCTGTCCTGGGTGGTCAAGGGAGCGACCGGAGCCAGTGGCGTGAAGGGCTTCAGCGTGCAGGTCGTGAACAACGGCACGAGGCACGTCATCGCCGATTCCGCTCTCCTCACGATTTCCGGCGTCAAGGGCAAGGTGCTCGCGTTGGGGACCAAGGATCTCGGAATCCTGTCGGGCGCGAACTACCTGCCGGGAAGCCCGCAATCCCTGTTCATTCCGAACTCGGATGCCATTCCGGGGAGCATCTACAACGCGAAGCTCGAGTTCGATCCCAAGTTCTAGAGAGGCGAGAAAAGAAGCTACCTTCGCGACAGCCTTTTTTGCTTCGTTCTTCGTGATCGTACTTATGCTGCTCGCGCCGGCCGTTCAGGCGCAGACTGGATCTGGAGCGGCTTCTGTGAGGATAAATGCGGCGGGGTTCCCAGGGGTGCCTGCCCTCGCCGATCCCTTCGTCAATGGCGTCAAAGGCGGAACCATCGCGTTTTTCGTGGATGAAAGCGGCGCCGCCCTCTTGCCCGTCATTACCGTGAAGCGAATTCTCGCCGGGGTCGTCAAGCCGGAGCTCCTCAGCAAAATTGTAGGCTCGAGCGGCTATGTCTCCGAGGGGGACCTTGAACCCATCGGTATCATTCTCGACTACGACTCGGCGGCTTTGACTCTCAAATTTACCGTGAGTCCGCGGGCGATGGCGCCACAGGACATTGGAATGCTCGTCACACCGGTTCGACCGACCGGAGGCACGTCGTTTATTCCCGAAGTCTTCTCGGCCGTGCTCGGCACGGCCATAAGGATAGATCCTGCGTATGACTTTGGCCCGGACGGCGGTCCCTCGGTTCTGGCCGAGCTGAGTCTCGATCCCGCCTTCCGTCTGCTCGGCTTCGTGGCCGAAGGAGGTTTCGATCTCGGCTTGTCCGCGGTGGGCTGGGCCACCCTGAGGGAAGCCCGCTTATCGTACGACTTTCCTCGATTGGGCGCCCGTGCGGCTTTTGGAACACTGGAATCCCGGTCCGTCTTCTTCCAAAGTACGGCCAACCTCGTCGGTCTCAGCTTCTCGAGTGAGGACAGCCTGCCCGGGGGGAAAACGCACAATCCGTCATCTTTCGACGAAATCCTCCTCTATCGGCCCGCCGAGATCTCCGTGGAAATCAATGGTGCCGTGGTGAGGCGCCTGCACGTCGCTCCCGGCTCCTATCGGCTATCGGAGCTGCCTCTTGCC
>Ga0265342_10001113_pt1 | contig 25746 bp, 13 predicted proteins | sample 4CB327metaG_FD_203125 | JGI IMG/M metagenome (GOLD analysis project Ga0265342, IMG submission 203125) | Rhizosphere microbial communities from Carex aquatilis grown in University of Washington, Seatle, WA, United States - 4-CB3-27 metaG | ecosystem: Host-associated > Plants > Roots >... | reverse complement strand
GACCGCCAGGCCCGGCAGGTGTTCGTGCGCGGCGCGGCGCGCGAGCTCACGGGGCGCCAGTTCGACCTCCTCGTTCTCCTCGCGGAGCGGGCGGGGCGGGTCCAGACCCGCGAGCAGATCACGGACGGCCTCGGCGGCGAGGCCTGGGACGTGGTCGACCGGGCCATCGACGTCCACGTCTCGCGGATCCGCAACGCCATCGAGGACGATCCCAAGCACCCACGCTACCTGCGCACGATCCGCGGCGCGGGATACCTGTTCACCGGTGCCGGTGGGCCGAGCCTACCCGGGGGCGGGGTCGGGTCGGGGGGCGACGGGGCTGGAAACGAGCCGGGCGCGGCGTGAGCGCGTGAGGAGACAGAACCGCCTCTACCTGCGGATGTACGTCGCGCTGCTGGCGAGCGCGTTCGTCTGTCTGGCCGTGGCGGCCATCGCGTTTCGGCTGTGGAGCCGGGCCGGGGGCTCGCCGGTCGAGCGGGTGCAGTCGGCCGGCAACGCCATCGCGGAGTCGGTGCCGGGGCTGCACACGCCGGGCGTGCGCCCGCGGCTCGCCCAGATCGCCGCCGAGTTCGGGGTGGACATCGTGATGGGGGATGAGCTGGGGGCGCGGGTGGGGGTGCCCTCGGCGCGGGCCTTCCCGCCACCGGCGCGCCTCGAGCCCGGCCTGCGGCGCGAGCGCGGGGGGCCGACCTTCGTGGTCGAGCTCGACGATGGCGGGTGGGCGGCGGTGCGTGCGCAGGGGCCGTACCGGAGGCTCCGGGTGCATCCCTTCTTCGCGACCCTGCTGGTGCTGGCGGTGGTGATGGCGCTCGGTAGCTACCCGGTGGCGCGGCGGGTCGCGCGGCGGCTCGAGTCCCTGGCGGCCGGGGTCGAGACCTGGGGCGCAGGACAGCTCGACCACCGGGTGAAGGCGGAGGGCCACGACGAGATCGGGCGCCTGGCCACGACCTTCAACCAGGCGGCCGAGCGGGTGAGCGATCTGCTGGCCCAGCAAAAGCAGATGCTGGCCAACGTGTCGCACGAGCTTCGCTCGCCGCTGGCGCGGGTGCGCATGGGGCTCGAGCTGCTGGCGGAGGAGCCGGATGCCGCCCGGCGCGTGGCGCGGGTGGGGGAGATCCACCGCGACATCGTCGAGCTCGATGGCCTGATCGAGGAGCTGCTGGTGTTCGCCCGCGCGGATGCCCGGGTGCCGAGCCGGCCGCTGGTCGAGGTGGAGCTCGCGGCGCTGTGTCGCGAGGAGGCCGCGCGGGTCGGGGCCCGGTGCGACCTGCCGGAGGCGAGCGAAGGAGCCGATCGCGCGGCGACCCGCATGCGCGGCGACGAGCCCTTGCTGCGGCACATGCTGCGCAACCTGCTCGAGAACGCGGTTCATCACGGCGGCGGCCTCGAGGTGCGCATCACCCTGGGTCCCCCGGACGCGACCGACGCGCTCACCGTGCGGGTGGAGGATGCCGGCCCCGGGATCCCCGAGGCCGAGCGCGAGCGGGTGTTCGCGCCGTTCTACCGCCCGAGCAGCGGCGACGGCGACGGCCGAGGTCAGGGTCACGGTCACGGCGTCGGCCTGGCGCTGGTCCGGCAGGTTGCCCGCTACCACGGGGGCGAGGTGCGCCATCTGCCGCGCCCAGGCGGCGGCAGCGCCTTCGAGGTGCGGCTACCCCGAGACGGCCCAGGTCCCGCGTCCACCTCCTATCCCTCCACGCCGCTTCGCGGAGGGTGGGGATGAGACGGCGGGAGGGCAGGTTCGCCCTAATCGTGGTGATGCAGCGACCTGCTCAGGGACGCGGTGGCGGTGCGGGAACCGCGACCGGCAGCGACTTGCGGGGGTGACGGCCGGGCCGCGCGGTGCGGGCGGCGAGGGCATGCAACTCGGCCTCGAGCTCCTCGGCGAGGCGCCGCATGTCGAACCGGGCGAAGGCGCGGGCCTCCCCCGCCTCCGCGAGCCGCTGCCAGCGGCCAGGGTCGGCCGGCAGCCCGGCGAGGGCGTCGGCCAGGGCGGCGCTGTCCTCCGACTCGAAGCAGAGCCCGGAGCTCTCGTGCTCGACGATCTCGCGGGCGCCGCCGGTCCCGCTCGTGACCACCGTGAGGCCCGCCGCCATCGCCTCGACCTGGCTGATCCCGAACGGCTCCTCGAAGACGGACGGGAAGGCGAGCACATTGCTCTTGGCAAAAAGCGCGCGCAGCCGGCCGCGCTGGAGAAAGCCGGGGAAATGGACCCGGCCCCGCAAGGAGCCGACCTGGGTCCGCCCCCGCAGCTGCTCGAGGAACGCCGGATCGGTGGAGTGGCCGGCGATCGTGCAGGTGAAGTCAATCCGGCGCGCCGCCAGCGCCTCGAGGGCCCCGACGAGGACGTGGGCGCCCTTGTAGGGCATCACCAGGCTGGCGTACGCGATGTGCAGGCGCCGCCGCGCCGGAGGCAGGGGCATCCGGTAGTCGTCGACCCGGGCCCCCGGGTAGATGACGCCCACCTCGCGCAGCGGAAGCTCCGCGCGCAGCTTGTCCGCCAGCCAGCGGCTGCAGGCCACCGGCCGGTAGAGGGGGCTCGCGGGGGTGTCCTGCGGCGCGTACCCGGGGTTGCCGTTGGCCAGGTAGTGCAGGACCGGAAGCCCGCGCGCCAGCAGCGGCGCGAAGATGTCCGGCGCCACGAAGTCGATGTTGCCCACGAACGCCACGTCGGGCTGAAAGGACTCGATGACGGCGCCGAGCGTGGCGTGGTTCTGCCGGGCGCGCGCGACGGCCGCGTCCCTCGGGAGCTCCTCGGTGCGTCCGTTCTTCCAGCTCCCGTAGAGCTGCAAGGTGCGGGTGACGCTGGCTTCGGGCTCGCGGATCGGGGCGAGGTAGGCGGTGTCCGAGGTGAGCACGTGAACCGCGTGACCGGCGGCCTCGAGGTAGGACGTGAAGTCGTGCATCAGCCGCCCGTAGCCTCCGAGCTCCTGGGGCGGGTAGAGGTTGTTCAGCACCAGGATGCGCAGGGCGGGACGCGCCGGCGTGGCTGGAGCCGCGAGCCCACCCGTGGTCGTGGCCTCCGCGGCGCCGCCCGCCAGGACGACCTGCGCGGTCCGCAGGGTCTCCATCGCCTCGCGCATGCCCGGTCGGTGGGGATCGAGCGCGGCCAGGTGCACGAGCGCGTCGCGCGCGCCGAGGTTGTCCCCGCGTTCGTGCCGGAGCTGGGCCAGCTGTTGCCAGACATCTCCCTGGCCTTGTCCTTCGCCTTGGCCTGGCCCGTCGAGCGGGTCGGCCGCGATCGCCGCCAGCAGCAGGCGCTCGGCGTCCTCCGGGCGGTCGGCGTCGCGCCGCAGGGCCGCGAGGTTGGTCAGGGCGGCGAGGTTGCCGCGATCGAGGCGGATGGCCCGCTCGAGGAAGGAGCAGGCGGTGTCGAGATCGCCGGTGTGCTGGGCCAGCACCCCGAGGTTGTTCAGCGCGTCCACGTATTCGGGATCGGCGGCCAACGCGGACTGCAGACACGCGAAGGCATCCTCGAGCCGGCCTTCGCTGGCGGCGATCTCCCCGAGGACCACCGGGTTCTTCTGCTCGAACACCGGCGCTCCGGCCCCGGGCGTGCAGAGGTATCCCTCGACCGCGAAGGCGGCCTGGCGCGAGAGCACCAGCTGGATCTCGCCGTCGCCCCGGGTGGCCACGATGAGATCGCGCCCACGCGCGAGGCGCGCCAGTTCCTTCGGCTCGATGCGCATGAAGGCGGCGGGCGACACCAGGAGCGCGTCGACCCGTGGTCCCGCAGCCGCGGGCGAGCCCATCTCGGCCGCCCCGGCGGTCGCGGTCAGCTCGGTCCCCACCGGACGGGCGGGCGCGGCGGCCGGACCCGCGGCCAGCGCGTCGGCGCTGGTGAAGCGCAGCCGCTCCCAGGCCCCCGACTCGACGAGCAGGCGGCGCGCGATCGGATCGAGCTCCCGCGCCTCGCCCAGCATCGCCAGGTCGAGCCGCGGGAGATCGATGAGATCGACCAGCAGCCGGGCGTCCACCTCGGGCCAGGCCACGAGGCCGAGCCGCTCACCACTCGCTGCCCGCAGGCGGTGCAGCTCCTGCACGGTCTCGTAGGCGGCGAGGCGTCCCTGGAGGTCGCCGAGGTTCGCCGAGCGCACCACCCGGGCGCGCCGCTCGGTAGCGAGGTTCCAGCGCGCCTCGAGCGCGCCGCCGTCGATCCAGCGGGTCAGCGCCGAGATCCGCGCGCCCGGGGTGTGCTCGCGACGGTAGAGCGCATGCCCGGCCCGCGCCAGGCGGCGCGCCTCGGCCGGGTCCTCGAGCAGGCTCCGCGCCCGCGCCAGCAGCTCGGCGTCGCCCTGGTAGATGGCGGCGTGCTCGCCGTCGCGCAGGAGCTCGTCGAGCCCGGCCTCGGGGGACAGGCGATCGGTGAGCAGACAGCCACCGGCCGCCAGGACCTCGAACACCCGCAGGTTGAGATCGCCGTTCAGGCTGGCGTTCAGGCTCACGCGGGACCCCGCATAGAGGCGCGCCGCGTCCGCCGGGGTGGCCCGCAGCGTCCGCAACGGGACCCCGCCCTTGCCCAGGGTCTCGAGCACGTGGGTCCGGTAGGGATGCTGGGCGCCCACCTGACCGACGAACACCACGCAGGGCTCGACGCCGGCGTCGCGTCTCTCGGGCACCGCGTGGGGCGAGAGGTCGAAGGCCGGCAGCCACGCCACCTTGTCGAACCCCGCCTCGACGAAGTAGTGGCCGTGGTGACGGGTGTGGTCGATGACCACGAAGTCGAATGGCTCCGAGCCCGCGTAGGACAGGACCCGGCGCAGCGGGGCCTGCATGTGGTGCGTGTCTCCGACCAGCAGGACCTTCGGGCAGGAGAGCCCATCGAGGTGGGTCGGCAGGTTGCGCCAGCTCGCATCGGCCTTGACCACCACCAGCTCGGGCTTCTGATCGGCCGGCAGCCAGTCGACGATCTTGCGCAGATCGTGCCGACCCACCGGGACGTTGAGGGTGGTGAGCCGTCCGTTCGCGAAGGTCGTCTCCATGTCCGGGCCACAGACGATCTCCCGGGTCGAGACCAGGTGACGCCGGTAGAGCGCCCGCGGACCGAGCAAGAAGACCAGCGCATTTCGCCGGTCCACCCCGGTCAGGTCGAGGGGATCGGCGGTCAGCGCCTCAGGGGTCCTCTCCCGGGCTGGCTCGCAGAGCGCCGCGAGACGGGCCCCTTGAATGCGCGCCTGACGGGTGGGCGAGGAGAGCCAGGGCAGCCAGGACAGCCAGGAGGGCCGGGCGCGATCCGCCCCGGCGCCGAGCGCCCGCTCGAGGAGCAGGTGGGTGGCCACCAGATCCTGAGGGCGTGGCCAGGTGGCGATGGTGAAGCCGACCGGCTGCGCGTATGCGCCGGGTTCGGCGTCGGGAGCGCCTGCGCTCGTGCTCGTCCGGGTGCCTGCCGCCGCCTGCCGCCGAGAGCCCGCGTTCGCCTCCTCGGCCAGCAGCACCACGCGGGCGCCGCCGACCAGGGCCTCGAGCGCGTGGGCGGGAAGATCCCAGGTGACGAGCAAGGTGACCCCGAGCTCGGTGGTGAGCGCGCCGAGGCGTTGCGCGTCGTGCACCGGGTTCGCTCGGTCCCGCAGCGGTGCCGTCAGCAGGCGCACGGGCAAGGCGACCAGCCCCGCCAGCTCCGCCACGGCCGTTGCGACCGGCGGCGGAGTCGCGCGGGCGTTGCCGGCGCTGTCGGCGCTGTCGCCTTGGCCGCCTCTTCCCGGCTCCGAAAAGGGGGGGGCCTGCCGCTGCAGCACGGTGAGCCGGGTCGCCCCGGCCAGCTCGGCGGCGCGCAGAACGGTGAAGACGGCCTCCTTCTGCGTGGCGCCGAGATCGGACCAGGGACCCGCGACGTCGATGAGGACGTGGATCTCGGCCTCGACCTGGACCTCGACGTCGCTGTCGCTCATCGCGCGCGGTCCCCGCGGTCCGGGAGGTTGGTGGGCGCCCCGAGCTTAGAGTACTTGGACCACTTCGGCGCGTAGTCCTGCCCGAGCCAGCCCACGAGGCTCGCCAGATCCTCGGTGGCCGAGGGGCCCCCGTCGTACATGTCGAAGTTGCGCAGCTGATCGCCCTTGCCGAGCGCCACCATCTCCTCCCACAGCTCGGTCCCGGGGAAGGGGATGCAGCTCGAGTTCTGCCAGTGGATGCGGTTGTTGTTCCGGGCGCCGAGCGCCTGCAGGTCGGTGAGGATCTGCTGATCGGTCTGCCAGTCCTGGGGCGTCTCCCCGGGCAGGTTGCGCATGGTGGTGAAGTGAAACTCGAGGTTGTTGTGACGGGTGATCAGCTGCTTGACGGTCTCGTAGCTCTGGCGGGCATCGAGGTTCTTCTTGGTGTTGTCGAGCAGGCGCTGGGAGAACGACTCGATCCCGAAGCGCATGCCCACGCAGCCGCTGTCGACCATCAGATCGAAGAGCTCGCTCCCGGTGGTGTCGATGCGTCCCATCATGGTCCAGGGGAGCCCGATGTCCTTCAACCCGGCGCACAGGGCCTGGACCCGGCGCTTGCCGAGGTTCCAGGTGTCGTCGTCGAAGAAGATGCTGCGCACGCCCCCGGCCTCCAGCGACGCGAGCGCGCGCTGAAGCTCCTGCGCCTCGGCGAAGGCCGCGGCGGCCTGCGGAAAGTCGCGCCGCCCGAGCAGGGCGTCGGCGCTGGCCAGCCGCTGGTTGCAGAGCCCGTAGACGGCGAGCTCCTGTCCGCCGAGCGATCGCCGGAGCTCGGCGACGTAGGCGGCGTGGTCGCGGATCACCGTGCGGATCTCGTCCAGCACCGTCTCCGGCTTGCGGAAGCGGTAGCTGCCGTTGTTCATGACCTTCGGCCACTGGCAGTAGGTGCACTTGAACGGGCACCCGCGCGAGGTGCTGACCGTCAGCTGCACGCGCGGCGTGTCCATCGAGGGATCGTAGTACTCCCACAGGAGATCGAGCGGGCGGTGGGGCATGAGGTTGGCGCCGTCGAGCGTGTCGAGATCCTCGAGCAGATCGAACTCGTAGAGGCGCTTGGCCTTCCCGGCCTTTCCATTGGCGTGGCTCTCGACGATGTCGAGGGCCGGACGCTCGTACTCGCCCATGATCGCGTGGTCCGCGAAGGGCAAGGCCAGGATGTCCTCGGCGTAGGCCTGGACGTGGGGGCCCACGAACACGATGCGCGCGCCGAGGTGCTCCTTGGTCCAGCGGGCCGTGTCGGCGATGGCCCGGAACAGCGGCGTGGAGGTCTCGAAGAAGACCACGGTCGGGCGGCGGCGGGCGATCTCGGCCCGCACGAGCCCGAGATCCCAGTGGCGGGCCGCCACCGCGTCGTAGAAGTCGGCGTCCACCCCGTGCCCGCGCAGGTAGCTCACCGCATAGGCCATGAAGAACGGGAAGCACCCGTAGCCCGAGTAGCCCGCGTTGGTGAAGGGCCAGCGCGAGCCGGCGTTGGGGCCGGTGTGGATCTGACCGGACTCGTCGACCTTGACGAAGGGAACGTTCACGAACAGGACGCGCATCGGTGAGGCTCCTCGTGGGGATCAGGCGGTCTGAAGGAATTCCACCACTGCCGCGCTCCGGTGGGCGTAGGTGTGGCGGTCGAGGACCAGCCGGCGTCCCTTGTCGGCGCGGCGCCTGCGGTCGTCGCCGTCGGCCAGGCTGCACACCAGCTTGGCCCACAGATCGTCGTCTCCGTCGGTGGTCAGCACCGCGTCCTCGAACACCGACTCGAGCGCGTCGATGCGGTCCGAGATGACGAACCCCCCGCAGGCCAGGATGTCGTAGAGGCGCTGGTTCAGCGTGTCGAACGCCACGTGGTCGGGGATGTGGGCGTTGAGGTTGACCGCGCTCGCGGCGTAGAGGGCGGGGAGCTCCTCCATCGGCACCTTGCCGCGGCAGGCGGCCACCAGCGGGGCCTGCCAGGCGTTGTTCCCGTAGATGGCGAGGCCGAAGGGCAGCGCCGGCACCAGGTAGCGCTGGTTGCAGCGCTCGCCGCGGATGTTGTTGCCGACGAACGTCACGGCCGGGCCGCCAGGGCGCGGCCCGCTCCGAGTCGGGCCCGAGCCCGCGTTCGGGGAAGGGCTCGCCGTGGTGGGCGCCTTCGGGACCGGGCCGCCGGGGACCGTCGCGGGCGCCCCGCCGGCCGGCGGGCGAAACAGCTCGGGATCGGTGGCGAAGGGGATCACCGCGCCTGGTGCGCAGGCCCGCATCAGGCGCTGGCTGGTGAACAGGAAGCCGTCGAAGCGGTGCTTGACCTTCTGGAACACCCCGAGGGTCCCGCCTGGAAAGAGCTCGGCGGGGAACACGTTCTGCAGGTAGAGAAAGTTGCGGGCGGCCGGGTGACCCTCGAGGTCGGGGTGAAAGTGAATCACCAGATCGAGGTCGCCCGGGTGGGGCTGCCCTTGCCCGTAGAGCACGATGCGGCCCACCGCGGGATGGCGGGCGAGGTACTTGCTCCAGCAGCGCGCCACCAGCTCGTCCCCCTGGACATTCCCTGGGCGGTTCACGTCGAAGGTGCCGATACCGATCAGGTGCAGGCCGATGCGCAGACGATGGTTCACGGCGCGACCTTCGTGGCGTGCGCATGGCCGCCGGAGTCGGTGTCGACGACGGTGCCGGCGTGGTGCTGGTGGAAGTCCGGGTCGGCAGCGTCGAAGGGATGAGACAGGAAGTTCAGCCAGGTGCAGTCGGTGCGGGCCGAGAAGGTGTGGCGCTCGAAGGGCTCCACCACGAACAGGGCGCCCGGCCCAGCCTCGAAGGTCGAGCGGGCGCTGGTCCGCACGTCCTCGAGGTCGATGGTGACCTGGCCCGACAGGATGCAGAACATCTCGCGGGTGTGCCGGTGAAAGTGGTTGCCGCGCACCGCGCCCGCCGCGGTGCTCACCAGGTTGACCTCGTGCCAGCTGTCCTGGGTGATGCCGAGGAAGCTGCCGCGCGCGTCCTGCTGGCGCTGGTAGGGCTGAAGGCGGATCACTGGACCCCCCTCGCGGACGGCAGCGCCAGCTGCGCGCGTCGCAGGCGCTCGAAGCCCGCGCGCGGGCTGGCGGCCTGGTGGCCGAGCTGCCCAGCCGTTCGGCGGCCATCGAGGGACACGTTGCGCGCCAGCAAGAGCTCGCGGCGACGCAGGCCGGCCACGGCAGGGGTCACGAGGCCGCGGTCGTACCCAAACACCGCGGCGAAGGTCCCGAACCACTCGTAGCGGCTGACAGCGGCCGGGCCGACCGCGTGCAGGATCCCGCTCGCGTCGGCCGCCAGCGCCAGATCGAGGAACGCCGCCAGATCGTCGGCGGAGGTGGGGGAGCTGACCACGTCTTGAAAGGCGTCCACCCTGCGCCCGGCGCCGAGCTCGCCGCCGAGCCAGCCGAGCAGGGGAGAATCCGCGCCGTAGACGCCGCCGGTACGGCACACCAGGGCCCGCCCGTCGCTGGCGAGCGTGAGGTCCTCGCCGGCGAGCTTGGTGCGCCCGTAGACCGTGGTCGGCCGGGGCGCGCTCTGCTCGTCGTATCCCCCGGTCTCGCCGTCGAAAACCAGATCGGTGGACAGGTAGACCAGCTTGGCGCCCACCCGCCGGCAGGCGCGGGCCATGTTGCGGGTCCCGTCGATGTTGACGGCCTCGGCCTCGGCCGGGTGCTCCTCGCAGAAGCGGACGTTCTTGTTGCCGCCGAGGTGCAGGACCGCGTCGGGGGCCATGGCCTCGATCCAGCGCGAGGTGGCGTGCGGGTCACGCAGATCGAAGCAGGCGGGCTCGGTCACCGGACCGAGATCTTCGATGAGCGGCGCACGCAGGCCCCCCGCGGCGCCCACCAGGGCGTGCGAGCGAAATGCCCGCGTCAAATTGCGCCCGAGGAACCCGCTGGCACCGGTCACCACGAGGCGGCCGGCGTAGCGGGGCTGGTCCTGGAGCCGATCTCGAGGCCGATCGTGAAGCCGGTCTTCGAGCCGGTCTTGAAGCCGATCTTGGAACCGATCTTGGAGCTCCCCGTCGGCCTCGGCTGCGGGCCGCGGCTGCGGTCGCCGCGGGTCGGCCTCGAGGGTCCGGTGCGGCGCGGTCCCGCTCACGCCGCCGCCTCCGCCCGGCCCTCACGGCCGCGCCCGTGCGCCTGGTCGAACCTGTCGTCGCCGCAACCCATGGTTGTCTCGCAGACAACATCGGCCAGACCCCCGAAAAATTGACCCCACCGGACGGACAGGAGACGGAAGGCCCGTCCCGGCGCGCCCAGGGCCGCGCCGAAAGGGAATATCCGCATCCTCCTGGCGTTCCAGTGCACGGACGGAATGCCTTGGGGACTCAAACCGCGAGCAGGAACCAATGACAAAGACGTGCATGCAGATGGGCGGGAATCGGGGCGGGACCGGCGGGTGGATGATGGCGGCCGCCCTGGCCGCGGGGGCGATCGGGCTCGGCTGTTCCTCGCCGAAGGAAGCCAAAGTTCGGGCGGTGGGCTCGGACATCGCGACCGTCGCGGCGGCCGCCTGCGGCGAGCCGGACGCCTCGATCGGACCCGACGGCCCGCCCGGGGGGCAGGCCGACGCAGGGGTGGCGGGCGCGCCTGCGATCGCAACGGTGCAGGACTTCGGCGAGTTCCTCGGCAGCGCCTGCCCGGGGGACAGCCAGCTCGAGACGCCCTTCGCCTGCAGCCGGGGGACCAACGATCCTGCCTTCCAGAGCATGCTCGCGCTGCGGGGGGTGGGGCCGGATCCCGCCCGGTTCCTGCGGCTGGCCTCGGTCACGCCGATCGGGGACTACGACAACAACACCATCGCCTTTCCCGCCCCGGCGCCGGGCGTGTTTCCGGTGATCGTGGCCGACTTCGATTTTCGACTGGCGCCGGTGCAGGACCGGGGGCGCGCGGACGGGATGGGATTCGCGCTGCTCAACACCGCCAACTACCCGAACGGCGCGGTGCCCCCCACGGCCATCGCCGAGGAGCCGTCGTTCGCCGGCTCGATCGGGCTCGGCTTCGACCTCTACAAGAACGACGCCGACATCGGCAACGTCAACATCACGCCGACCTTCAGTGACAGCGTGTCGATTCACTACGACGGACAGGTGATCGGACAGGTCGATCTCGAGAAGATCACCGACATCGGCAATGGCCAGTGGCACCACGCGCGGGTGGTGCTGAAGCAGAGCGGGGCCGGGACCTTCCTCAGCCTGGTGCTGACCCCGCCTTGCGGGGATCCCTTCACGGTGATCGACGGGCAGAAGATCCCGGGCGCCGCACCCTTCGCGGCCCGCGCCTGGTTCGGGGCCCGCTCGAGCGGAGAGGCCGCCAACCAGGACATCGCCAACGTGCGCGTGAACTTCCTGCAGGCCGGGACGAGCTGGATCTCGTTTGGCGCCCGGACCTATCTGGCCGAGGAGCCCCAGGGCCAGGTCGCGCTCACCCTCACGCGCGACGGGGACACCACCGGGCAGGCCACGGTCACCTACGCCACCCAGGATCTCACGGCCAACGCGGGCGCGGACTACCAGGCGGCGAGCGGGACCGTCACCTTCGCGCCGGGGGAGACCCAGAAGACCATCTCGATCGATCTCATCGACGACGATCAGGACGAGACCATCATGACGAGACCCCCCGGGCGCAACGAGCTCGCCCCGGACGTCTCGGAGTCCTTCCAGGTCACGCTGACCTCGGCGAGCGCCGGGGCGCAGCTGGCGGGGCCCGCCCTGTCGCGGGTGGTGATCTTCGACGACGAGGGCAGCCGGCTGCATGGCCACTGGGGCCGGCAGTGGTGCTGGGGGATCATCCCCATGCACGCGCACCTGCTGCCGACCACCGGGAACCTGCTGTACTGGGACCGGCTGGGCAACGTGGCCGAGTGGAGCCCGACCACCGGGATCGCCATGCCCGTCGAGGGCCCCGGCTACGATCTGTTCTGCGCCGGCCACGCCCTGCTGGCGGATGGCACCTTGCTGGCATCGGGGGGCCACGACGATCCCCTGGGCGCCGGCAACGGCCACGACGGGGTCGGGGTGAACAACCTCAGCGTCTTCGATCCCTCGCACGACCACCCCTGGCACGCGCTGCCCGCCATGAGCGGCTCCCGCTGGTATCCCACGGTGACCCTGCTGTCGAATGGCAAGGCCTTGATCATCTCGGGGAGCCTCGACACGAACTACGATCACAACCTTCTGCCAGAGGTCTACGATCCCGGGCACAACGCCCTGCAGGAGCTGACGGGGGCCACCGACGCCGCGCCGCACGGGGTGCAGCTCTACCCGTTCATGTTCGCGCTGCCCGGGGGGCAGGTCGCGAAGGTCGGCCCGGATGCCGACGGCTGGTTGCTCGACACCCACGGCGTCGGCGCCTGGACGCGCGAGCCGACGTCCCCAGACGGGCTGCTTCGCGACTACGGGTCCTCGGTGCTGATCAACCGCAAGGCCATGGTCTTCGGGGGTGGGGGCGCCGACCCCAACGGGGTGGCGCCGACCAACCTGGTCTCCGCGGTGGATCTCGACACCACGCCGTGGACCTGGAGCGAGAGCCCACCCATGCTGATCGGTCGCCGGCAAGAGAACTCGACGATTCTCCCGGATGGTCGGGTGGTGATCACCGGGGGCAGCTCGGGCCCCGGGTTCAGCAACATGACGGGCTCCGCCACGCCCGCGGAGGTCTTCGACGGCCAGGCCTGGACCATGCTGCCCGCGGCCAACGTCATGCGCATCTACCACTCGTCGGCGCTGCTGTTGCCCGATGGGCGGGTGATCTCGGGAGGCGGCGGCGAGGGCGCGGGCCTCACCTACTTCCAGAGCAACGCCGAGGTCTACTATCCCGACTACTGGTTCAAGGCCCGCCCGGACCTGCAGGGAGCTCCCACGGAGATCGGCTACGATCACCCGTTCAACCTCGGGAGCGGCTCCACCATCGCCCGCGTGACGGCCATCCGGGTCCCGTCGGTCACCCACGCCTTCAACCAGAACCAGCGCTTCATCGAGCTGCCGTTCACCCGCAACGCGGATGGCAGCGTGAGCGTGACGGTGGCGGGCGACGGGTGGGTCCCGCCTGGGCACTACATGCTGTTCGTGCTCGACGAGAACGACGTTCCGTCGCAGGGCGCCGTCGTGCACATCCACCCGTGAGCTGTCGTGGTCCTCGCCGCGCGTCTCGGGTTCCTGCTCCTCGCCGCCGCCGCGGTCGCGCTGGCCCTCGCGGTCGGCCACCGCGACGGCGGTGCCTCGGTCCACCCGCTCGTGGTCTATGCCTGCCCGATGCACCCCGAGGTCGCGGCCGGCGAGCCGGGGCAGTGTCCCATTTGTGGCATGGCGCTCGAGAAGGTCGCGGCGGGCCGGCGGGGCGGGGACGACGAGCCGAGCGCGGCACCCCCCGGGGCGGGAGCGGAGGCCACTCAGCATGCGAAGGCCGGGCAGGGTGGGGACGACCAGTCGGGGCCGGGGGACCGCGGCGAGATGCCCGCGACCCGGGGGCTGAGCCAGGCGGCGCGGTTTCTGACCTACGGCGCGACGCCCGTGCACCGGCGGAACCTCGGGGCCACGGCAGCCGAGTCTCCGGCGTGGCTCGAGGGGGGCGGTGACGTGAGCGCGCTGCTGTTCGAGGACGAGCTCGCGACCCTCGGACCGCACGAGCCCGCGACCTTCGTCGCGGCCAGGGCACCAGGCGTTGCCTTGCCGGCCCACCGCGCCTCCGAGGCGCCGCGGCGGTGGCATGGCGCCACCTGGCGCGTCCGCTTTCATCTCGATGGCCCAGCGCCGAGCCTGCGGGTGGGAGCGAGCGGGTGGCTCGCACGGTCGGTGTCGCGTGGCCCCGCGCCGCTGGTCGTGCTGTCGAGCGCGGTGTTGCAGGCCTCGAGCGGACCGTACGTGCTCGGGCTCGCCGCCGACGGACGCACGTTTCACCGGTTCCCGCTCGCGACCGGTAAGGTGGTGTCCGGCTACACCTCGGTGCTCTCGGGCGCGCGCGAGCGCGAGCTCGTGCTCGGGCTCAACACCTTCTCGCTCGACGCCGACGGGCGGCTGCAGGCCGAGCGGCGGGCCGCCGAGGCGGGCCCTCGGCCGCATGACGGGGCGACCATGACGGGGCGACCGTGAAGGAGCGGGCATGAAGCGCGAGCATCATGGAGCGACCCTGATGGACCCGGTCGTCGCCTGGAGCGCGCGCCACCACCGGACCATCCTCCTGCTGGCGGGCTTTGCGGTCGTGGCGGGCGTGCTCGCATGGTGCCGACTCGATCGCGACGTGCTCCCGGATCTCTCGGATCCCCAGATTGTCCTGGTGGCCGAGTGGATGGGGCACCCGGCCTCCGAGGTCGCCACCTCTGTCGCTCGGCCGCTCACCGCCGCGCTCGAGAGCGTGCCGGGCGTCACCACCGTGCGCGCCTCGTCGATGGCGGGCATGGCGTACCTCGACGTGGTCTTCGCGTCGACCGCGCGGCTCGGCGCGGGGCGCGCGGCGATCCTCGAGCGGGCGGCCACGGTCGCGAATCGCCTGCCTCCCAACGTCCGGGTGCGGGTCGGCCCGAAGGCGTCGAGCACGGGGTGGGTCTACGAGTACGTCCTCGTCGATCCCGCGCGACACGAGTCGCCGCTCGCGATGCGGCGGTTCCAGGAGGAGGTCCTGCGTCCGGCTCTGGCCTCCATCCCGGGGGTGGCGGAGATCGCCTCGCTCGGAGGTGGCGTCGAGCAGGTGGTCGTGCAGCCGCACTCGGCCGAGCTCCGCCGCCGACAGCTGGCCGTCAGCGACGTGGTGGCGACGGTGCGCGCCGCGCTCGATGGACCCCACCGATCGACCTCGGTCGAGGCGCTGGCGGCCCGCCCCGTCGGCCCGGTGCCGGGCGGGCGGCCACCCACGCTGGGGGACGTGGCCACGGTCCAGGTCTCGAGCCATCCGGGGGATGGGTTCGCCGACCTCGGGGGTCTCTTCCAGTCGGTGGGTGGGATCGTGATCGCCGAACGCGACGCCAACCTCTCGTCGCTGATCCACGAGGTCGAGCGCACGCTCGAGCGCAAGCGCGCCGAGTACCCAGGGCGCCTGCAGATCGTGGCCGTCCACGATCGCCTGTCGCTGGTGGACCGCGTGGGTCGGACGCTGTGGCGTGCCCTCGCCGAGGAGATCGCGGTCGCCGTGCTGGTCATCTCGATCTTCCTCGTCGATGGGGTGAGCGCGCTCGTGCCGCTCGTCACCCTTCCGGTGGTGCTGCTCCTCGCGTTCCTCGGCATGCGCCTCCTCGGTCTGCCGGCCACCCTCATGAGCCTCGGCGGGATGGGCATGGCCCTCGGCATGGCGGTCGACGCCGACGTGGTGGCGCTCGAAGCTTGCCACCGCAAGCGGGAGGCCCTCGGTCGCCAGATCTCGGGCATGCGGGTGCGCCGGGCCCTGGTGCACGCGGCCGGCGCGTTCACGCCCGCCATCCAGACCTCCCTGCTGATCGCGGCGCTGAGCTTCCTGCCGGTCCTGGCCTTTCCGGGCGAGACCGGTCGGCTGCTCCGGCCGCTCGCCCTCGGCAAGACCCTGGTGATCGTGGCGGCCGCGCTCGTCACCTTCACGCTGGCGCCGGCCCTGCGCGATCGCCTGCTGCGCAGCGGGGTCAGGCCCGAGCTCGACAACCGGCTGGTCCGTGAGCTCGTGCGCGCCTACCGCCCGGTGGTGCACTTCGCCCTCTCGCGGCCGCTGCTCACGCTCGCGACCGCCGGCCTGGCGGTGATCTCCTGCCTGCCGATCGCGTCGCGGCTCGGCGGGGAGTTCCTGCCGCGCATCGACGAGGGCGATCTCCTGTTCATGCCGACCACCCTGGCCGGCATCCCCCCCGAGGAGGCCATGCGCGAGCTGCGGGCCATGGATCGGGCGCTCGCCTCGTTTCCGGAGGTGGCCACGGTCTTCGGAAAGGTCGGTCGCTCCGACAGCGCGACCGATCCGGCCCCCTATTCGATGGCGGAGACGATCATCCGCCTGCGACCCCGGGGGCAGTGGCCGGCGATCGAGCGGCCGCGGTGGTACTCGGGTTGGGCGCCCGGCCCGCTGCGGATGGTGCTCGGCTGGCTCTGGCCGGAGCGAGGCCCGCTGACCGCTCCCGAGCTGGTGGAGAAGCTCGACGCCGCGGCGCGGTTGCCGGGCTGGACCCCGGGCTGGACGGCGCCCGTGCGGGCGCGCCTCGACATGATGTCGACGGGGATCCGCACGGCGGTGGCCATCCGCATCGTCGCGCCGAGCGCGGAGAGCCTGGCGGCGATCGGCCCGCTCATCCGGGCGGAGATCCTGCGGGTGCCGGGGACCCGCAGCGCGACGCTCGAGTCGCAGGGCGGGGAGAGCTGGCCGAGGTGGAAGGCCGATCCCGCGGCCCTCGAGCTGCACCAGGTGGACCCGGCGCTCGCCCGGTCCACGGCCGACCTGCTGCTGGCGGGTGGCCAGCTCGGGACGCTCGACCATGGGGGGCAGCGCCTGCGGGTCACCGTCGGTTTCGAGGGCAGCGACGCGATGCAGGTGCCGGCCGATCGCCTCCGGGAGGTGACGGTCCGGTCGCGCTCGGTCGACGGGGACGGCGGGGAGCCGGTCGCGCTCGCCCTGCTCGGAGAGGACGCGTACATCGACAGCCCAGCCATGGTTCGCTCCGAGCGCGGCGAGCTGGTCTCGTACATCCACGTCGACGTGGACGCAGATGGGGCTGGCGTCGAGAGCGGTGGCACCGATCTCGCGAGCTACGTCGCGCGCGCGCGCCGCCACCTCGACGACGCCGCCGCCCGGGGCAGCTTCGGGCCCACGCCTGCCGCCCGCGGCGTCCGCTGGGAGTTCGCCGGGCAGTACGAGCTGCTGGCGGCCGGTCGTCGGCGCCTCGGCGTCATCATTCCGGTGGTGGTCCTCTCGATGCTGGGGTTGTTGTTCCTGCAGTTTCGCAGCCTCACCGAGGCGCTGATCGTCATGCTCTCGGTGCCGTTCGCCCTGGTTGGGAGCGTCTGGACGCTCTTCTGGCTCGGGTACCACCTGTCTCCGCCGGTGTGGGTCGGCCTGCTGTCCGTGCTGGGGCTCGCGATGCAGACGGGGGTGGTGATGGTGGTCTACATCGACGAGGCGTTCTTTCGGCGGGTGCGGGCCGGGCAGCTCGCGACCCGGGCCGACATCGTGGCGGCCCACGCGGAGGGCACCATCCGCCGCCTGCGCCCGAAGCTCATGACCGTCGCGACCATGGCGGCGAGCCTGCTGCCCCTCCTGTGGGCCGAGGGCGCCGGCGCCGAGATCCTGCGGCGGGTGGCCGCCCCCATGATCGGCGGGCTCGTCACGAGCGCGTTCCTCACCCTCGAGGTCCTCCCCGTCGTCTACACCATGTGGCGCCACCACCAGCTCCGCGAGGCCCAGCGGCGCGGGATCCCCATCGAGGACATCGTGGGCCGCGGCCCAGGCTGGGCCAGACGCTGAGATGGACCCTCCGATCGAGATTGGCCTTCCAACCTGACAATGTGCAACGGGCTGTCCGCGTACTCCGGGCACTCGCGAGGCTACAGCCGCGCGGCGACGAACCCCATCTTGCGCGCGGCCGACAGCAATCGAGCATCGTAAGAGGCAATCTCGACGTTCTGTTTCTGGGTCCGCAGGAAATCCGCCGATGCGAGGTGGAGGGCGTCCAGCGTTCGCACGGGAGCTGGGAAGGGCTCGGTCGCCCGCGCCAGAACCAGCGGCGACAGCTCGATCATCGCCAGGCGCGCCAGCAGCCCCCGGAGCGCATCGCCGTGACTGGCCCCGAGTCCCCTTGCATTGAGCCGGGTCCAGAGCTCGTACTCGATGAGACGACTCGAGACGAGGACCGCCGTCCACAGATGATCGGGCGGATGGCGATCCTCGGCGAGGAGGTGCGCGAGAGCGACGGAGGTGTCGAGGTAGATCATCGATCGGATCGGTCGGCCGCCAGCTCCGCCAGGAGATCCTGCCCGCGTGCGACGGGCAGTCGGGGCGGCGGTCCATCCCCGCGAATCGCAGGAGCGGTCAGCCACCCACGGCGCACGGCCTCTGCCAGGAACGCATCGGTGACGGCGAGGGCACGGCCCTCTCGGGGCGGGATCAACTCGGCGATGACCCTGTCTCGGTCGGTGACCAGCACCGTCTCGCCCGCCGCTGCAAAGCGCAGATACTCGCTCAGCTTGTTCTTGAGCACCTTGACTCCGACGGAACGCACGGAGAACAATGGTAGCTACAAGTAGCTACAAGGTCAAGCGTCGGCGTCGCTCGGCCCACCGACGCGGCTGCTGTCCGCTGTGATTGTTCGCTGGTCAGCGGTCTACAAGTGGGTCGCGGGGAGGGGTCGAAGCGGAGAGGCGCCGAGAGCCCTTCGACCCTGACGACAGGCAGCACGGCCGAAAGCGGCCACCAGCGCCGCCGACCCCTCGATGGCGCCCAAACGGACGCCGGCTTACCATGGAGGTGCGCGGTTTCGCCGCCGCCCCAGCAAGCCTCCGGAGGTATCCGATGAACGCAAGGAACGTAGCGGCCGATGGCGGAATCATCCAGCGCAACAACGTCAGGGTCACTGGCCACGGCCCAAAGCCGATGCTCTTTGGTCACGGCTTCGGAACCGACCAGACGGTATGGCGCCTGGTCGCGCCCGAGTTCGAGGATCGGTTCGAGGTCGTGCGCTTCGACTACGTCGGTTCGGGACGGGGACGGCCCGTCGCCAGCGGCTCCGATCGTTACGGTTCGCTCCTCGGCTACGCGCAAGACGTGCTCGAGGTTTGCGCCTCGCTCGAGCTGCGCGAGGTGACCTTCGTCGCGCACTCGGTCAGTGGGATGATCGGCATTCTCGCGGCGCAGGCGGAGCCGCACCTGTTCGAGCGTCTGGTCCTCCTGACGCCCTCGGCCAGGTACCTCGATGATCCCCCGGACTACATCGGCGGCTTCACGCAAGCCGAGGTCGAGGAGCTGCTCTTGATGATGGAGCACAACTTCCTCGGCTGGGCGCAGACGTTCTCGGGCGTCGCCGCCAAGGAGCCGGCGCTCTCGCAGGAGCTCTTCGATAAGTTCTCCAGCCTCGAGCCCAGCGCGGCGCGCCGCTTCGCCAGGGTGACCTTCTTCGCCGACGTGCGCGCGGAGCTGCCCGGCGTCACCGTCCCGAGCTTGATCCTGCACTGTGAAGACGACGACATCGTCCCTACGAGCGCGGGCGAATATCTCCGGGATCACTTGCCGCACTCGATCTATCGGGTGCTGCCGCTCGCGGGCCATTGTCCCCAGATCAGCGCCCCGCGGCTGATCGTCGCGGAGATGAACCGGTACCTGGATGGCCCACCGCGGTCGTTGCCAAGTCGAGGCTGAGCCTTGCTGAGCTCGCCCAGCGGTTTTCTGGCCTTCGACGACCAGTGCGTCATCCGTGACACGAACGAGGAGGCGACGAGGCTGCTCGGCTATCCGCGCGAAGAGCTCACGGGGCGATCGCTGCTCGACATTCTCGCCCGCCCCGCGCGGAGCTTCTTCTCCACTCAAGTGTTGCCGGCGCTTGGTCAGAATCAGCGGGTGGAAGAGACGTATCTGTCATTTCGCACCATGTCCGGCGAGCTGTTGCCGGTCTTGCTGAACGTGGAGCGGCGCGGGGCCGAACAGGCCGCCATGAATCGCTGCGCGTTCTTGCCGATGCGCCGCCGTCAGCTGTTCGAGGGGGAGCTGCTCGAGGCGCAGTCCGCAGCCGAAGAGGCGCGCGCCCGCGAGCAGGCGGCGATCGAGCGGATTCGAGCGATGCAGGCGAAGCTCGCCCTCCAGGATCGCCTGGCGACACTCGGGACGCTGGCCGCGGGCATCGTTCACGAGATCAACAACCCGCTCAGCTACGTCTCCGTGAACCTGCAGCTCCTCGATGAAGCCCTCGGCGATGGGGACCTCGAGCGGGACCGAGAAGCGCGCGTGCTGACCCGCGAAGCGATGGAGGGGATCGCGAGAATCGGCGGCCTGTTGAAGGCGATGCGGATGTTCTCGCGCTTCGAGGCGGAGGAGCTGGTCGTGGTGGACCTGGCTGACGTCGTCGGTACATCCGTCCGAATGACCGATCACCAGGTTCGCGAGAAGGCGCGGGTCGAGCTCGACCTTCGGCCGCACGCGCTGGTCCGGGGCGACGCGGCGCGCATGGCTCAGGTCGTCATCAACTTGCTGCTGAACGCGAGCCAGGCCTTCCCCGCCGCCACCCCGGCGCAAAACCGCATCGTGGTGTCGTTGCGCGATGGAGCGAATGCCCGAGTGGTCCTCGAGGTTCGCGACAACGGACCGGGGATTCCGCCGGAGCTGCACGCGCGAATCTTCGAGGCGTTCTTCACGACCAAGCCCGTCGGGCAAGGCACCGGGCTCGGGCTCTCGATCTGCAAGCAGATCATCGATTCGCTCGGCGGCGAGCTGACCCTTCGGAGCGAACCGGGCGCCGGAGCGTGCTTCGTCATCGAGTTGCCCGCGGTCCCGGCACCCGCGAGCGCGAGGCGCTGAGGACGCCGCACCGGCAGGACGGCACCCCCGCTACCGGATGCGGCGCTGGATGGGGGCGAGGAGGCCCGTGAGCTCGGCCCGGGCCGCCCGCGCGTGGGCCTCCGCCGCGAAGACGTCGTCCGCGGCCTCGGCGTGGGTGTCGGCGCTGGCTCCCCCGAGGGCGCCCCGGTACCTGCGGTCCACCTCGGCGAAGGCCAGGCCCGCGTCGTGCCGCGCGCGCTCGCTGGCGCGCCAGGCGTCGGCCGCCAGCGCCAGGCGCAGGCGGGTCTCGGCGAAGGATACGCGGAGCGCGCGCTCCGCGGCGCGGACCTCGGCCCCCCGCACCTCGGCGCGGGCGCCCGCCTCGGCCCCCTCGCCGAGCGCCGCCAGGCGAAGCGGCACGTACAGCGACGAGACCCAGGCGAGCTGCCGTTCGGTCTCGGTCGGCGCGTCTGGCAGATCGAGGGTGGTCCTTCGCCTCTGCGGATCGACCTCGAGCAGCAACGTGGTGGTCCCGAGCAGGCGCGCGTACCCGAGGCCCGCTTCGTCCCCCGCGGCCTCCTCGCGTTCGCGCAGCGCCGTCAGAGCAGCCCCCGCCCGCAGCTCGGAGTCCTCCCACGTCGCGAGCCCGGCGGTGGCCGCCGCCACGGTCTCGGGCGCGGTCCGCCGGCCGACCTCGTCGAGCAGCGGGTCGCTCACCGTCACCCCCCGCAAGGCGAGCGCCGCCCGCTCCTTTCGTTCGACCCCTTCCGCCGCGCGCAGCGCCGCCTCGGCGCTCGACGCCGAGACGGACACAGCGGCCAGGGCCTCGGCGCTGATCTGGGCGGCGTGGTAGCGCGGAATGGCCAGATCCTCGAGGCGCCGGCGATGCTCGACGGCGTTGTCCTCGGCCGCCCGCACGTCCGCGCGGGCGTTCCACAGGCGACCGAGCTGCGCGAGCGCCCTGGCCTCGGCGCGCTCGTGCGCGGCCGTCGCGGCCCACTCGGACGCGCGGGCCTGCCGGCGGGTTCCGAGGAACGCGAAGCCCTCGGCGAGGTCGTAGCTCAGCCCCACCGACGCGAAGGCGTCCGCGTCGCGCGTGATCGTGGTGGTCCCCCCGACGGCCCCGGTGGGCGAGCGACCGATCCCGTAGGAAGCGCCCACGATGGGGCCGGCGAGGTGCAGTCCAGCCAGCAGGCCAGGTGCCCCGTTCGCGCGCTCGAGGGCCACGGCGCGGGCGGCGGCCGCCGCCGCGTCGAGCTCCGGATCGCTCGCCACGAGCTGATCGACGGTGCGCTCGAACGTCCTCTCGACGCCGGGGTCGATGGCGACGCCAGGGGCGATGGTGCCCGCCGCCGTACCCGCCGCCACGCCCACCCCCTCCGGCTTCTCGTCCGCAGCCGCGGACCGCGGCGAGGGGACCGTGGGCGCCGTGCCCGGCGGGTCGAGCTCCAGCGTCGCGAGCTCCGCCCGCGCGACCCGGGCGCGGGCCTCGATCACGCCGAGATCGATCTCCTGCAGCTCGGCCTCCACCGCGCCGCGAGATCGCGCCTTCAACGACGCGTGCAGCTCGGGGCGCATGGCCTGGTTGCTCTTCAGCTCATCGAGGACCTCGGCGAGCCGCCGCCGGCTCTCCTCCGCGAGCGCCTGGGCGCGCGCGGCTGCGTCGAGCTCCGCGTGCGCCACGCGCCGATCCGCCTCGAGCTCTTCTGCCTGACCCCGGATTCCACCCTGCTTCTCGCCGGCCATCCTGGCCGCCTCCGCGATCTTCGCCGGATTCTTCACGGGATCGAGGCGCAGGCCGAGCGCCAGCCCCACCGCGTGACCGTACCCCCGCAGCTGCTCCGTGGCCTGGACCGTCAGGTCGACGGCGGAGGGGGGATTGCGCAGCGCGCGCAGGTTGGCCTGGGCGCGCCGCTGCTCGAGCTCCGCGACCTTCGTACCGAGCGCGGCGCGATAGCCGAGGAGCCCCGCCTCGGGGTAGTGCTTCTCGCGCAGCCACGCCACGATCTCCTCGGGCGTCTCGGCGATCGCGACGGGAGCCTCGGCGGGCCGCCCGAGGAGCTGGTTGGTCCGCAGCTCGGCTTGCTGCAAGGTTTCTCGCGCGTCGAGCCAGCGCGCGCGCGCCGCCTTGGCGCGCAGCTCCGCCTGGCGCACGGTGCCCGGGTCGTCGGTGAGTCCCTCGCTCTGCATCCGCTGCGCGAGTCGGAGCTGATCCGCGCAGAAGGAGGCGTGGCTGGCCGCGGCCCGGGCCAGGCTGCGCGCGAACGCCAGGTCGAGCCGGGCCCCCGCCTGCTCGGCCAGCCGACGCTTGTGCACGAGCTCGCCCTGCACCGCGCGCAGCTCGGCCTCCGCCTCCGCCGCCTGCACCACGTCGCGGTTTCCTTTGAGCTCGAGCGCGAGGCGGCCGAGCAGGGTGGGCTCGCGGATCCGCTCGGTGGCGAGCGCGACCGGCCCGACGCTCATGGGCGAGCCGATGCTCTGGTCGACGATCGCGCCCGCGCGCGTGTGCAGCGGATAAGCCACGCCCGCCTCGAGTCCGATGTGCCACGAATCGCGGTGCGCGCGCACGGCCTCCGCCCGGGCCCGGTCGGCCTCGGCGTCGGCCGCACGAACCGCGGGGGCGGTCAGCAGGGCTGCCCGACCGGTGGCGCTGGCATCGCTCGGCGAGAGCGCGGCGGGGTGGACGCCGCCGACAGCGGGCGCGCCGCCGGCAGGCCCCGCCGCCAGATCGGCCAGGGGGCGGACGCCATCCGCCGCCAGGGCGACGCCCGCGGCGACGGCCTCGCCAAAGGCGCGCTCGGCGAGATCCTCCGAATCCACGAGGGCATGGCTCGCTGCGATCACCGCCCCCACCGCCACCTCCCCGCGCTCGAGGCGGTGGCCGGCGTCGCTGTACTGCGCGCCCGCCACCGCATCGGGATGGGCCGACCAGGTTGCAAGGCGCGCGCGCAGCCTGGCCCGCGCCCGCGCCACACGCGCGGCGCGATCCTGCCGGACCTGATCGAGCCGGTGCAGGCTCCGGGCGACGGCGCTGGCCCCGGCCTGCCGCTCGGGGCCACTTCCCGGGCGCACGTCGAAGGCGAGGCTCAGCGCGCCCGTGACGCGATCGACGACCCAGATCTTCTCGGTCGCGCTCCCGCCGATGCCGTTGTCGGTGCCGCTGTCCACTCTCGGGACATCCACGAAGGCCTCGGCCCGCAGCTCGGGGACGTACGGCGCGCGGCTGTCCGCCCGGGCCAGCAGGCTCCTCTGTTGCTCGACCTCGGCGGCGGCGCGCTCCGCGTCCACCTCGGCGTCGGCGGCGGCCCCATCGAGGGTGGCCTCGCCGATGAGCCCCAGCACCTGTCCCGGATCGAGCCGCGGATCGAGCCCGCTCGCGGTGATCGTCGATGCGCCCGACAGCGCGCGGAGGCGTTCGAGGGCGAGCTGCTGGGTGGCCCGGGCGTCGGTGAGCGCGGCCTCGACCGCGGACAGGCGGGCCCGCAGGAGCACGAGATCGTCGAGCGACCCACCTTTCTGCCCACCCGAGAGCCCGGACGCGAAGCCCGCCAGCGACGCGCGGTGGTCGTCGAGCGCCCGCACCCGGCGCTCGGCCAGGTAAAGCGCGAGGTAGCCCTCGAGGCCCTGCCGCCACCCCTCCCGCTCGTGTTGCCCGAGGGCGACCCGCGCCCCTCCCTCGGCATCCCCGGCCGCGAGGGCCGTCCACAGCTTGTCGAACGACAGGGCAACGCGCGCCTGCGCGATGCCCCGCCACGTCGGGTCGGTGAGGGAGGCCCCGAACGGGTGACGGACCGCCAGCGCGAGCTCGGGTGAGAAGTCGGCCCACGTGCGCGCGGTGGTCGCGGAGGCGAGGCGGAGCTGGCTTCGCGCCAGCTCGGTCGAGCCGCCCGCCTCCGACTGCGAGCGTCGGATCGCCGCGAGCAGGCGCTCGAGGGTGCTCGCATCCGGGACGGGGCCCCAGCCACCGGCGCCCCCCGGCCCGGGGCTCTCCAGCTCCGCGGGGCCGCGTTCGAGATCGTCCGCGACCGGCGCGACCGTCGCCGTCGGCGATGCCGGATGATCCGCAGGCGCGCCCGCGCCCGCCCCCGGGCTCGGGTTCAGGCCGAGCGTCGCCGGCGGGGCCGCGGTCCGCAGCAGGGTGGGAGGTTGGCTGGTCAGGTCGAGCTCTCGGGTGCGCTGCTCGGCCGAGGCGTACCAGGCGGTTCGCCGCGCCAGGCCCCGGACGACGTCGGCGTTCAGCGAGAGAAACAGCAGGCTCTGATCGAGCGTGCGCGCCACCTCGCAGGCCACCCGACCGGTCCTCGGATCGAGCCCGTCGGCCAGCGGTCGACCTATGCTTGCGGTGCTTGCGATGCTTGCGGTGCTTGCGTCGCTGGTCACGAACGCCAGGATCCGATCCAGGTTGGCGACCGCGCGCGGATCGCCGGTCATGGCCAGCAAGCCCCCGGCGTAGGGCGAGACCAGCTCGGCCCGGTCGAGACCGTACTCCGAGTAGCCGCGCTGAACGTCGCAGGCCGGCGCGTACCCCCACACCGCGTGGCCGAGGCGCCGCGCCACCCGCGTGGTGGCCTCGAGGTAGTTGGCGTGGCTCCGGCCGAGAGACAGCGGGGCCAGCGCCATCTCGTCGAGCCACAGCTCGCCCGTCATCTCAACGAAGGCGCTCCAGCGCCAGCCCTCCATCACGGCGAGCCCCTCCTTCACGCCCCAGCTCGTCCGCATGTTGTCGAAGGCCGACGGGGCCACCTTCCCGAGGCCCACCAGGGCGAGGATCAACGGGCGCGCCTCGCTGGTGCGGTCGCCGTACGAGAAGCCCAGGCTCTCGACGATCTGGTAGGTCCGCGCGTCCACCCAGAACCCGCCCCCGAGCAGGCCATCCGGCCCGAGAAACACCCCGTAGTCCTGGCCCGCGACCAGGGCCCGGGCCCGGGCCGCGAGCTCCGCGGAGGGTGACTCGTCCCCCGCGTCGGGCAGGGCATCGTAGCGCGCCTCCACCAGGGTCAGCGCCGCCGTGACCCACGCCGAGTCGATGGACGAGTAGCGAATGCGGCCGGCCTTGACCTCGGGGCGGACCCCGTCGTCGAGCTGGATGATCTCCGGGAAGATCCCGTGATAGGTGCGCAGTCCGCCGAGGATCTCGAGGACCCGGCGCACGTGCTCGCGGGCCTCGGAGGCGGTCATGAAGCCCCGCGCCTCGGCCACCAGGGTGCCGACCAGGTCGAGGCCGAGGTTGGTGCACTTGGTCCAGTGCATCCCCGCGGCGTCGGTGCTGTCCCCGACGATGTGGTCATCGCCGCCGCGGCTCGCGCGCAGGCGGACCAGGCCCTGCGCCAGGACCTGGTTGTACCTGCCCCGCAGATCCGACAGCGTGACGGCCGAGCCCGACTCCGACAGGGCCTCCAGGGCGCCGCCGTGATCGCGTGGCGTGGCGCTCT
>Ga0265342_10001110_pt1 | contig 25776 bp, 20 predicted proteins | sample 4CB327metaG_FD_203125 | JGI IMG/M metagenome (GOLD analysis project Ga0265342, IMG submission 203125) | Rhizosphere microbial communities from Carex aquatilis grown in University of Washington, Seatle, WA, United States - 4-CB3-27 metaG | ecosystem: Host-associated > Plants > Roots >... | reverse complement strand
GCGTTGCAGCCAACACCAGCACGATCAGAAAGATCGGAATGAGTAGCCGCCGGATTCGGGTCGGGTAAGGCATCTTTGAATTGCAGGTCGGGGCTTTGCCGCTCTGACGATAACGAGTTGACATCAATATGTATTTGTCAGCTGACCTTTGGCAAGCTCGAAAAACGCCGGCTTTGACATTGATTGCCTTTAAGAAAAGAAACTGTCCCCGTGTTGCGTCGGAACCGCAGGGGCAAAGGCCCGCATACCTCTAAAAACAAGAGTCTTAGGCGAACGCCCTGGATATTCTATTTCCATCGCAACACCAGCTTCAGTGCAACACTTTGTCGACCCGGCTCTCGCGACTGCATTTCTGCCAGTTGCGCTCCATCAATAATTGGGAAAGGGGCTGAGATGGTAAGTGGGCTGAGATGTTCCTTTTTCACGAGAATCTGCAAACCGCAGCACAGTGGATTTGGGTGATTCTTGGGTGAAATGGAGCTGATCTCGGAGAAGACGTTTGAATCTAAACAATTGAATATAAATTATTTAAATTGGTAGCACGACTGGATTCGAACCAGCGACCTCTTCCGTGTCAAAAGTTTCCCGAAAGTTAACTCACTGAAACTAAAGCGCACTGATGGCTCATATTGCGCAGAGAAACACCCACTTTAGGGCAATCGAACCCTAATCGAACCCATTTTCTTGTACGAAAGAAGAGGTCATTTTCCGCCGGAAGGCAATACTTCTCGAATGCGAAGTTAGCGCCTGAGCGCGGTCAAGTGAAGGAGTTGCACCTTCGCGAATGGGTTCTGGGTTCTCGAAGGGAAAAGAAGATGTTTGTGAAAGGGAATCCAATTTCTGAATCGAACCCTCGCGCGTCGATCACATAAATGCGCTTGCGCGCTCGACTATCATTTCTTTCAAACTGATCAAAAAGGAAGACGGTACTCATGGCCGGAGTAAATGGAAGTAGCATCCATAGTCCAAATGGACTCGATTCTCGGAGACTGACCGATAATCGGCCGTGAATCGTGGCTAACTGAATACGCTGAAATCTCACCACTTGACAGCGGCGGGTAAGAGAAGTCTTCAAGCCCTGGTGTGGCCTGCCACTGAAGACTGCCCGTCCGGAGTCGGGCCGTACTCCCTTTGAGAGGAGCCGGGAAACATCGCGAATTTATCACAAGGTGTTCAATTTGCGATGGTGGGGATTTACCACATCGACGCTGAGACACTTGCTATCGGTTTGCGTGAGTTCGCTGAAATGCTGGCCGCGCTGGGAACTGAATAAGAATAGGCCTCCTGCAACCTTTATCCCTTCAATTCTCAGCTATTATTTTCCAGGGTTCTCTGCGTGGAGCTTGAGCCAGAAGTTGCCGGTGCTTCTATCGAAGCAGAGTTTGGTGTTCACCACATGGAGTTGCGTTAGATCTGGAGCACCTGTGTTCAGAGGAACCACACAAACCGTCGGTTCCATTGATCGCTGAAATTCAACCCGCCGACTCTGAGAGGTTAGCGGAATTGCATGGGCTGCCCCTTCGATATCATCAGAGATTTCAGTCGCCCAATTCGGTCGAAGTCGAATGCGCTCGCTAATCCAGCCGTCCACTTCTCGTTGCAGCCAGCCAACTGCGCGGTCGCCAAGTGATACCTGGCGTGGGAATTCATTCTTCGCAATTTTGTTGTAGAGCGTCGATCGGCTGAACCCGGTTCTTTGGAGCACCTCCCTCAAGCGGAGAATCGTGTCCAGCGTTGTTTGACCTTTTTGCGTATTCATCAAGTCTCTCCTCCTTGGCAACATCCTTAGAGTGTTCCGCACTGATGCTTGATGAGCAAGGTGAACAGCTTTTCGCGACTATTGACGCTGTCGTGGAAAGAACACGAAAGCTAGGCCTAATGACGATCCGTTCAAGAACTGGATTGACGAAACAGAGGGGTTGGCATTGCTGGAGTGCACCGGCGAGCTTTGGCTTGTTGCGGCGGGCATTGTCGTAATCTCGACCAATCGCTCAACTCGGAGGAAAAGTGATCATTGAGCGGGTGCTGACTGGCAGTGTTTGCCCAACTTGACCGGGGATACGGCGAAAGAGCGCTATATTCGCCGCATGCCACGCGTAGAATATTCCTTGAAATTGCGGTGAATCCGTTTTATTCTCTGCAAATGGTGCGGAGAATAAAACGCGGTACCTACATTCACGAGCAGTCAGAATGGCCAGTTTTCCGGTGGGATTCCGAGCGTATCTCGCCACGCCTCATTGATGTCCGGCATAGGCAGGGACGTCTGATTGGCCGCATGGAAGGGCTCGGGTTCCAGTTTCGGACGGAAGCCGTATTGCAAACCTTAACTGAGGATGTCCTGAAATCGAGCGAAATTGAAGGAGAGAAGCTCGACAGAGACCAAGTACGCTCGTCGATTGCACGCCGACTTGGAATCGATATCGGGGGCCTGATACCGGTGGACCGGAATGTAGAGGGTGTTGTTGAAATGATGCTGGATGCGACCCAGCACTATGATCGGCCGTTAACTTCTCAACGCTTATTTGATTGGCACGCTGCCTTGTTTCCGACCGGCCGAAGCGGGATGTCCAGGATCAACGTGGGTGCCTGGCGAGACGGTAAAAAAGGTCCAATGCAGGTCGTTTCTGGGCCGATCGGAAAGGAGCGTATTCATTTTGAAGCTCCAGCGGCGGTCCGACTCCGCAGAGAAGCGAAGAGGTTCCTCGACTGGTTTGAAAAAGAAAGTTCGATCGATCTCGTTCTCAAGGCGGGTGTGGCGCATCTGTGGTTCGTGACAATCCACCCGTTTGAAGATGGCAATGGACGTATAGCGCGGGCAATCGCCGACATGGTGCTGGCACGATCAGAGCGCAGCCCTCAACGGTTCTATAGCATGTCGGCCCAGATTCGGCAGGAGCGGAAAGAGTATTACGAAATTCTTGAAGTGACACAGAAAGGCAATCTTGATATCACAGCTTGGCTCGAATGGTTCCTCGCTTGTCTCGAGCGCGCCTTTGACAGAGCGGAGACGATTTTGGCCGCAGTGCTGAGCAAGGCCCGCTTCTGGGATCGGTTTACTGGAACAGACTTCAATGAGAGGCAGCGCAGCATGATCAACCGGTTGCTGAATGGCTTTGAAGGTAATTTGACATCTTCAAAATGGGCGAAGCTTGAGAAATGTTCGCAGGATACTGCCCTGCGCGACATCGAGGATCTCATTAACAAAGGCGTTCTCATAAAGGCTTCAGCCGGCGGACGTAGTACGTCGTATTCGCTGGTAAAGGCTTCTCGCTAATAGTTCATCGCCATCCGCCCGCTCAAGTAGAAAGATCATCAATACCCACGCGCTCTGATGAACTCTTCAACGTGATTTTGACCGGCCCTGTCCAGTCATTGGGACTGGCTGTGCTTGAATAATGCACCACTTGAAAATGGCTTAACTGGCTTCCGCGTCGGAGTCAAGCCGGGCATGAAGTCAAGGACAGTGAAGTGTCAGAGGGCTGAGGACGCCACGCACGCGTTTTCATTGTCAAAATAAGTAAGCGCAAATTGCGGGGGATGCATTTACCATGACAATCCCCATGCAATTCGGAGTGTCGAACCTTATTCCAAACTTAACGGACATTGCAATGATTGCTGGCCATAATACTCAGACTCGAGCCATTCCCCTCACAAAGCGAGTTCTGTGTTAGCCAGGGGACCAAAGCGTAGCGAAGCAGAGGCACCGAAGCCGGCCACGGCCAATGTCGGATTGTCGAAGGTGCTTCGTCGAGTTCTCGTCATGCTTGTTGTGTCTGTCGCGATCAATTACTTCGATCGAGGCAGTCTTTCTATTGCTGCTCCGGTGCTTAAAGATGAACTTGGGATTTCCGTATCTCAACTAGGCATCCTGCTGTCGGCACTGTTTTGGACATATGCGACTTTTCAAATCATCTCGGGCTGGCTGGTAGACCGCTTTCCCGTGGAGTGGGTCCTTCCGGCAGGGTTCTACATTTGGTCGGTTGCAGAATGCGGAACCGGTGTGGCGAGAGGCTTCGGCAGTCTTTTGGTACTGCAACTCATGGTCGGGATGGGAGAATCGGTCGCGTATCCAAGCTACTCGAAGATTTTTGCAGAACACTTCGTCGAGCATCAACGCGGATTCGCGAATGCGTGCATAGACGCGGGTGCAAAGTGTGGGCCCGCACTGGGAACGCTTCTTGGCGGGCTCTTCATGGCACGCTTCGGATGGCGGCCCATCTTTTTGGCGCTCGGGCTGGGAAGTCTCATCTGGTTGCCGTTATGGTTCAGATGGATGCCCAAGAGTCGGCGCATCTCCGCGCATGACGAAGAGAGAATAAGCGCATGGGCAATCGTGAGTCGACGCGACGCGTGGGCTACGTTTATCGGACATTTTTGTTCGAATTACTTCTGGTATTTCGTGCTTACGTGGTTGCCGTTCTACCTGGTCCGAGAGAGACATTTCTCAATGAGCAAGATGGCTACCATCGGAGCAGGCGCATATCTTGTAACCGGAGCTGTTACCACGCTGACGGGATACATATCGGATCGTCTGATCGCAGCCGGAGCAACAGCTACACGAGTTCGCAAGACTTGTATGGGCGGGGGAATGGGATTCGCTCCGATCATTCTGGTCGTCGCTGTTGTTCCCGATCGAACAGCATCGATGGTCTTCCTTTTCCTCGCCTGCATGTCATATGGCGTTTACTCATCAAGCCATTGGGCCACTTCTCAAACACTCGCCGGCCCTCGTGCGGCAGGCAAATGGAGCGGGTTACAGAATTGCGTCGCAAATCTTGCTGGGGTTGTTGCACCTCTGGTTACCGGAATTGTCGTGGACAAAACTGGCCAGTTCTTCTGGGCATTCGCAATCGCCGCCGCCGTCGCTCTTGCAGGAGCGTTCGTCTATGTGGTTGTGCTCGGCAAGATCGAGCCAGTCGAATGGCAGCGCGAGCAGCTGATCTAAGAGCGAAGGGCTATCACATCACTGAGAAGATGGGGCTCAACTTTACAGCGCAAGGCATTAACGTACTCAATCATCCGCAATTCACGTCGCCGAATACGAGTCCAACCAGTACGGCATTCGGTAGCATCACAACGCGGTACTCATGGTAACGGATTGTTGAATTGAGCGCCAGGTTGACCTTCTAGGCAATTGCGCTATGAACCAATACCATTGGCTCCGTGCGAGTGATAACGTGGGAGCGTGAAGTGCCGCAGCTTGCGCGGCACTTCCAGTTGAGAAGTGGGGGATGATGGGAATGTCAGGTTGGCAGGTCTTACGAAAACTCCTTTGTTCGTGTGCCTTCTATATGGTTTGTAGTATTCCTCTTTTTGCGGCATCTCGAGAAGTGTTAACTGATAACGCGAAAGTCCGAGTGCTGCACATCGTACTCGAGCCAGGAGAAAAGGCGGGCATCGATAACCAGAAGATGGATCGAGTTATTGTGTGGCTTCAATCAGGAAGTGCGGATACAAAGCTGCCAAGTGGTAAGTCAGCGAGCATTTCGTGGAAACAATACGAAGCGCAATGGGAGACTGCTAACTCTTCGCACGCGATGCACCTTAAAGGGACCGTTCCAGTAGCCGCGATTGTAGTGGAAATCAAAGGCAAAGGAGATACGCAGAGGGCGCCTACTAGCGCACAAAACCCTTGGATTGTTGATCCGAAGCATTATCGGGTTGAGTTCGAGAATCACGATGTTCGCGTTACTCGCGTGAAGATCGGTCCAAAGGAATCGACTCCCCTTCATGAGCATTCATTGGATCGAGTGGTGATTTACCTGACGCCTTTGGATTTCCAAATTGACCCTGAAGGCAAATCGCCAGAACACTCAACACAGAAGGCAGGTGCCGTTGTATGGGGCGCTCCAGCCAGGCATACGGAACACAACTTGAGCGATAAGGGGTTCGAAGCCGTCGTAGTCGAACCCAAATACTAATATTGTTGGCAGTAGCTAAAACGATAATTCAGTCCTACCTTCTCAAGCGGTAGGCGGGAATGGACCCGGAGGGTGCGGCTGCAGGGTGATACGAGGACTCTCATGAAAAGGTTCGTCGTTCTTTTACTCCTGGGTGTAGCGGTTTCGGCCACAGGCCAGAACGCAGCCTTCGTGGTGGGCGAAAAGGCTGCTGGCTCAATTGGCTTCTACGATGCTGAGTTTCACAGGATTGGCGGCGCAAAGGTCGGTTCCCATCCACATGAGATAACCCTGAGCCCGGATAGAAAAACACTGTACGTTGCCGACAACGGCGTGATGTGGATGACCGAAACCAGCGCGGGCGACAACACCGTCTCGATCGTCGACATCGCTTCAATGAAACGAACTGCGACGATCGATTTGGGTCAGTTCCGCCGTCCTCACGGAATTACCTACGACGCGAGCTCGAATCGCGTCTATGTGACGACGGAAAAGCCATCGAAACTCCTCGTGCTGGACCCGAAGGCATTCAAAATCGTTCGCACTTACGACGTGAAAGGACAAGCACCTCATATCGTCAAACTTGACCACCAAAGAGAATGGGCATACGTAAGCAACACGGACACGGGGACGCTTTCAGCAATCAAGCTTAGTTCAGGCGAAGTCATATCTATGCCCTCGGGAGAGCGGCCCCAGGGGCAGGCAATGTCTGCCGACGGACGGACAATCTTCGTTGCTAACTCCGGTGGTAATTCCATTTCAATTTTTGACCTGCAACAAAAAAAGAACGTTGGACGCATCGAGACTTCAGGTAAAGCGCCCGTGCGCCTCGTTGTTACGAATGACGGCAAAACGTTGATTTACGCCTTACAGGAAGGCCGGACCGTCGGTTTCGCGGACATTGCAAGTCGGAAGGAACTCGTGGAGATTCCCCTCGGCGGACGTCCTGTCTCGATGTCGCTGTCACTGGATGGCAAGATGGCATACTGCTCCGTGCAGGAAGAGGACGAAATCAACATCATTTCGGTCGCAGATCGGAAGGTGGTACGGGTGGTTCACACGCCGAAGGGTATGGGCCCGGACCCGGTAGTGCCATTGCGATGAACCCCTGCAATCTATTCAGAACGAACCCTGCACGATAAAACAGGAGGAAGTGATAGCGATGAGTTCTTGTACGGCTGCGGTGCTTACTTCGTACAAAAAGACCCTTGAGTTGAGGAAATATCCAATTCCGGAACCTGGCCCAGGAGAAGCGCTCGTTCGGGTGGAGATGGCCGGCATCTGCGGCACGGATGTGCACCTGGCCGACGGAGAGCTGAGTATTCCATTGCCGGTGATACTTGGCCACGAAACGGTAGGACATATTGAGAAGCTCGGCCCTGGGCTCGAACTGGATTGGCGTGGAGAAACTCTTTCGGTAGGAGACCGAGTGACATGGGCGAGCTCCGTCGTGTGTGGTGAGTGCTATTACTGCAGGCAAAAGCGTCAGCCCACTCGCTGCGTTTTTCGCAAAGCCTATGGCATCTCTTATTGTGCCGATGAGCAGCCACACCTGCGCGGTGGTTATGCCGAATTCATTCTCCTGCGCGCGGGGTCTTCAATCTTTCGAATCCCCGCCTCCATTCCAACTGCGGCGGTGGTTGGTGCTGGATGCGCTCTGATAACTGTTCTTCACGGGCTTGAGCGCGCAACCGTGACGTTGGGCGACGCTGTAGTTATCCAGGGCAGTGGCCCGGTGGGCCTCGCAGCACTGGCTGTATCTCTGCAATCGGGAGCGTCGAAAGTGGTCGTCATTGGGGCACCTCAGCGCCGACTGGACTTTGCACGAGAATTTGGTGCCCATGCCGTGATTTCAGTCGAAGAGGCAACTACTCCTGAAGCGCGCCGCAAACTGGTATTCGATCAAATCGGTCCATACGGCGCCGATGTCGTTGTCGAATGTGTGGGACGTCCGTCAGCGGTGCCTGAGGGCTGGGAACTTTGCCGTGACGGTGGTAAGTACCTCGTCCTTGGCCAGTATGCCAATGCTGGTGAAGTGCCGATGAATCCGCATGTGATAACGCGCAAGCAACTTCAGGTGATCGGCAGCTGGGGCTTCGAGCCGAGACATGTCGATGCGGCCCTGAAACTGCTCGAGAACAAACACTGGCAAACTCGATTTGCAGAAGAAGTCACTGACCGATACTCCTTACTTCAGGCGAATGACGCTTTGGAGAAGGCTCGGCTCGGCAATGGCGGCAAGACTGTAATCACGCCCTAACCGAGCAACGCGCTTCTTTACCGTGTTTTGGACCATGTACCCATTGGAGGAAAAGCAATGCCGCACCACTCGAAAATTCGCACTTCAATTGCGGGCTCGATTCTGCTGCTCTTGCTTGCCTTCGTTCCGCTTTCAGCGCAAACAGCTCACACCTGGGAGGTGCAGGAGATCGTTCTTCATGCAGCCAAGTCTCATGCAAATGCGTATAAGGACGTGGACGCGTGGGTGGAATTGAAGGGGCCGAATTTCTCGAAAAAGGTCTATGGCTTCTGGGACGGCGGCAATATTTGGCGGATCAGGGTGGTAGCAACTTCACCGGGAAAGTGGAGTTGGACAAGCAATTCCAATCAGGCCGGAGATACAGGGCTCAACGGTAAGACCGGCGAGTTTGTCGCGAAGGATTGGACCGAGGGCGAGAAGGACGAAAACCCGACCCGGCGCGGTTTTCTGAGGGACACTCAAAATCGCCACGCACTCCAATATGCGGACGGCACACCTTTCTTTCTCGTCGGCGACACTTGGCTGGCCGCATTAACTTGGCGACTTCCATATACCGGTAATCCGCCAGAACCAAACTACACTCCTGGCCCGGGGATTACTTTCGAAGACGCTGTCGCGTATATCAAGGGTCAGGGCTATAACTCAGTCAGTATGATCGCGGCATTTCCATCGTGGGCGTCCGATCAATATCCGTCCACTTACAGCGACGAAAAGGGTGTCCCCTACCGCAATGCATGGGAAAAATTCGGCGTTACTGTCGGCGGCAAAGATACCGCTAAAGACATGCATGACGAGCATGGTTACCGGCCATTCGAGATCCTCCCGAATCGTAAAGGGTTGCCGAACTATGATGCGATTGTCCCGCAGTACTTCCAGAGCATCGACAAGAAGATTGTGTATCTTAATACGCAGGGCTTCATCCCAATGATTGAGACTACGCGGCGCGACGTTTGCGAGGCGTGGAAGGCCTATTTCAATTTCAATGAGTCTTACGGCCGATTTGTTCAATACCTAGTGGCTCGCTATGGCGCCTACAACATCATTCTCAGCAAGATCCACCTCGACGTCACGCCACGGCCCACGTTCAAGCCCACAGCACCATCTGCACGTCACATTCCCGGTCTCTCATCTGCTGAATTCAATGAAGCCTTGATTTATCACTTAAAGAAATACGGGCCAATGCCATTCGACCAGCCAGTCACTTCCCTCATTGATCACTCGACCTATACCAGCTTCGGGCATCGCGACACGGCGCCATGGATAACATTGCACAGCGTGGGCAATGATCCGAGAAATAACGCGATGTATGAGGCTATCGAGACTCTGTTCCGCTTACCTGATCCGATTCCTGCCATCAACCTGGAGCCGTATTACGCTGGCTGGACACTAGCTGGAGGTTTGAATTCACCGGCAGGTGAGCGCCCACCGTTTAATTCGGATCGGGATAATTACTTTGCCCGCGCGATGATGTATGGTTCAGTGCTCTCTGGCGGCCTGGTTGGTCACGTTTACGGCCACGGAGCATACGACTTCACTACCACCGACGAGCCCAAGGGAAGCCGGCCGTACATCTGGGAAGCTTTGAAGTATGACTCTGCTGCGCAGATGCAGTGGATGAAGAAATTCATCACATCGGAAGATAAAGCCTATCAGGATCTTCAGCTCGCTTCGGATGACATTAGCCCTCGTAAAGCTCCTGGCAGCTCTGAAACGGGATTGGACGGCTGGGCGCTCATGATGCGGACCGAAAAGAAAGACTTGGCTCTTGTCTACTTCGAGGAGAAGGCTCAGCGAGCAAAGATCAGCAACCTTGAACCGACCAAGTCATATCAGTTCACCTGGTATGACACTAGAAAGGGAGAATGGCTTGAGAAGTCTACCGTCATGACAGACTCGCAAGGCATGGCGCAATTGCCACAATTCCCGGGCGGAGGAGATGTCGCCACACTCGATTGGGCAGCGAAACTGGTTCTCGGTCCGGGTGCAAAATGAAAGCACCTGATTGAGAGACTTCTATGCGGAGGGGATGCGCTTTCGAAGTGCCGCAGATTGCGCATTCCGCTCCGTGGATTCCGCGGGAAAACTGACTTCCTCGCTGCGGTTATGCCTGCACCTGTTTAGTTCAAATCGGAGAATAATCAAATGCCCACAATTATCCTTCGACTTTCAGCAGTTAAACAGCGCACGGGTTTGTCACGATCAACGATCGACGTACGGATTTCTCATGGCGAGTTTCGCGAGCGGTGTCGCTTGGTTGTACGAAGAGCGAGTCCAGTCATTTCAATCTCCAAGAGCAGACATATAACAATATGGGTAATATGTCCGGCGGAGTTTGGAGTGCCCGGCAAATCCCATGCCAGTGGGAATGAGACAAACTGTTATGTTGACCCGCCCAGCGGGTCACAGTATGCCTGCTCAGGCTCGTGATGACCTGGGGTAAGCAGTGCGAAGCATCGCCTAATCCAAACTGAACAATACCGGTTCTTCACTCATTCATCAATTCGCTGAGAACCCTCTAAGAGACAATCTTGGTGATAGGTGCGGGTGGAAGGCGTGATTCGCTTAAGTTACCCTCGAACATTTTGTAACTCGTTCATGCTTTCTTCATGTCGTGACTCCGATGCTTAATACAGCACTGCTGTCGCACATTCGGCGTCTTGACGCTGCCTCCAATTCGCAGCAAGGGGCTCGTGTAATCCAAGTGGTTCATCGTGACCGAATCACAATGAGTTGTTTACTGAAGGCTCATATGCGATCAGTGTATCTATCGCCTGAAGTAACGCTGCAATCTGAGCGAGAGATCAATCGGTAGGTGACTTACGGAGAATGTACACAAGCTTTACGCTTCGCTTACACGAAGTGAATTGAAATCGATCTTGGTTAGCTGAGTGGATGTGATCGAAAACTTAATAGCAATCATGGGCACGGCGGCAATGAAGAACCCGATCTAAATTCTAGGTTGTCCAATCAAGTGAAAGAGCATTCATCAATTTCACATAAACGCGAGAGGTGAGAATGAGGAACATACTTTGGAATGCCATGACGCTGACGGCGATAACCGTTGGCATGACGTGTACCGGAGCAAGTCAAACGGCCACAAACAGTCAACAAGTGCAGGCGCGAGTCGAGCCGCCACCGGCGCCGGAACCAAGCCCGGATACAACTCGCGCAACGTCTGACCCAACAAAACAACAATCCCAATCCACAGTCGCTCAAGACCTCGAGACGTTGAAGGCTCGACTTGAGCAATTGGAAGTTGAGGTCAAAGAGCAAAAGGCTCGGATTCTGGCTGATAGCGACGACACTGCGGCGCTCAAGGCTGCTGAGAAGGAACTTGTGGCCGGAAACGGTGCGCCAATCCTGAGCGATGCTAAACCGAAGAGCGTAACACCTGCGATGCAGGCTGCAACTCCAGCAACTCCTCCCGAGGCCGCTGCGACACCTCCTGCGCATGAAATCCCTGCGGAGATCACGACCAAATCCGCACCTTTCGCGTTTGCAGATTGGACGTGGCTCAACGGCAATTCGCGAAACACCGACACTCCGCTTGCAACAAAGTACTTTACACCGGAGTTCCGTGCAGACGTGAACTACACTTACGACTTCAATAAGCCCTCAGATGACTCACTGGGCGGATCAACAGAGACATTTCGTGCAAACGAAGTGCAAGTGGAACAGTTGAGTTTCGGTGGTGACTTGCGCGTACACAACGTGCGCGGCCGATTCCTGACGATGTACGGCATGTTTGCTACTACAACGCCACGCAACGATCCGAGTGTTGCACGAGGCCAGTGGGATTTGGCCAATGCTTATCGCTACGTTTCAGAGGCGTGGGGAGGTTACCACTGGGACGTTGCTCACGGCCTCAACCTGGATGGTGGTATTTTCGTTTCGTACATCGGTCTCTTCAGTTACTACAACTTCGATAACTGGGCGTATCAACCGTCCTATGTCTCCTCAAATACTCCGTGGTTCTTCAATGGCATCCGTGTTCAGTATTTTCCAACAGACAAGTTGAAAATCGAGCCATGGTTCATCAACGGCTGGCAGTCCTATGGTAGATCTAATTCAAAACCCGGACTTGGAGGACAGATCCTCTACCGACCCAAACCGTGGCTTTCGATTGTGACGAACAACTACGGACTCGGACAGGATGCTCCCGGAATTCTTAATGGTAACGCAACCCAGACGCGCTCGCGTATTCATACAGATAACAGCGTCGAAGTGAAGTACTTCGATCAACCATACGCGAAGCTTGACAAGATGGCGTTTTCATTCACGGCCGACGCGGGATGCGAAATGGGCGGTGGTGTGAAGTGTACGGGTGGAAAGTTACCGGGACCAACCAAACAGGCGTTCCTCGGTTGGATGGCTTACAACCGCATGTGGTTCAAGAAAGACCTCTATGCCATGACGTTGGGCGGCGGACAGATGATCAACCCTGGCCGTTACCTCACGCTGCTGCCTCCCATCAACGGTGCTAATGCGTCGTCTGGGACCCCGTACTTTACTGAGAATCCTGGCGACAAAATGCACGCGTACGACGCCACTGCAACATTCGACTACATGCCAAAGCAGTTCATCACTTTCCGATGGGAATGGGGTTATCGTCACACGGATGTTCCGTACTGGACGGGTCGTGGAGGAATCACGCCTCCAGGAGGGAATAATGGCTCGCCAGGTCAGTATGCGTGTACGGTGCCTGGTCCAGGCGGCAGTACTGCATCAGGCTTCACTGACCTACCGGATTCGCAAGTTGCCTGTGCGGGATACGGCGGGAAGGTCTGGTTCCCCGATCTGCGTTCACAGCAGATCGCGAGCACGTTCGCCGTCATGGTGAAGTTCTAATTACTCGAATAACTGCGCGCCGGTTCCACCCTGTCTCTCATTGGGTCCGGGCCGGTGCGCAAAAAACTCCGCCCACGATGCGGCGGGTTGTGTGAGTTACGAGATATGAGACGCACATTGAGTGGGGTTCTATTCGGTCCAGTGCTTGCCATTTCGCTCATCGGCTTGAGTGGGTGCCACGAAAAACAGGCAAACGCGGCCGCTGAGGCGCCGCCCCCGGCAAAGGTCGTCGGTGACGTCGATGTCGCAGATTGGTCGGTGGATGACCCTTCCAAATATCCACTGGTCACAGCCAGCGAGTACGATGCCTTTCCAATATTGCAAGTTAATGGAGCAGTTACTCCAGATATCGAGAGAACTGTCCCAGTTATCTCACTGGCAACTGGACGCGTTGTTGAAATCAAGGCACGGCTTGGCGATCGGGTGCAAAAGGGTCAGGTTCTTCTACGTGTCCGAAGTGACGATGTGTCAGGCGGCTTTGCCACCTATCAAAGCGCAGTTGCAGACGAAGTTCTGGCCAAAGCCCAATGGGATCGCGCGCAAGATCTCTACAGTCATGGCGCCATCGCTCTTAATGATCTTCAAGTTGCAAAGGACACCGAAGATAAAGCCAAAATTGCGGCCGATGTCGCAGAAGAGCACCTCAAGTTGCTTGGCAGCAGCACTGATCACCCGTCCGGGATTGTGAACCTGGTTGCGCCTATATCGGGAGTCATCACGGATCAGCAAGTGACAAATGCCGCGGGAGTACAGAGTCTCGGCACAAATCCATTCACAATTTCCGACCTATCCTCGGTGTGGGTAGTTTGCGATGTCTATGAGAATGACATTCCGAACGTGAAGATTGGAGACATGGCCGAAGTGAAGATTAATGCCTATCCTGACCTTGCCTTAAATGGCAGAGTCAGCAACATTGGTCCGATTCTTGATCCGAACATCCGTACTGCGAAGGTTCGCATCGAGGTTCGAAATCCTGGAGTGCTTAAGGTTGGAATGTTTGCTACCGCTACTTTTGAAGGGACAAAGAAAGAGACTCATGCAACAGTTCCAGCTGCGGCCATTCTGCGTCTGCATGATCGCGATTGGGTCTATGTGCCGGAGCAGGGCAATAAGTTCAAGCGCGTGGAGGTGGTTGCCGGCGAGACCTTGCCTCACGATCGTCTGGAAGTGAAAACAGGTTTGCAGCCTGGGCAACAAATTGTAGCGAATCCGCTGGCTCTTCAAAACGAAATCGATAACCAGTAATCCAGGGGCGATTAAGAGAAGACAATGATACGTTCACTAGTCGATTTCGCTCTAAATAATCGCATTGTCGTGCTTATCGTGGGAGTGCTTTTGGCGACCTGGGGTGTCATATCATTTCATAATCTCCCGGTCGAAGCATATCCAGACATTGCGGATAACTACGTAACCGTTATTACCCAGTGGCCAGGCCGCGCTTCGGAGGAAGTGGAGCAACAGGTCACAATCCCGGTCGAATCGGAGATGAACGGAATTCCTCATTTGTCTGCTCTCCGGTCAGAATCTATCTTCGGCTTGTCGTTTGTACTGATGATTTTCGACGACCAATCCAACAATGATTGGAATCGCGAGAAGGTTCTCGAGAGATTGAGTCAGGTTGATTTCCCTCCGGGTATCCAGGGGCAAATCGGCACTGACTGGAGTACCGTCGGACAGATCTACTGGTACACGCTTCACAGTGCGAATCCCAAATACGACTTGATGGAGTTGAAGTCAATCCAAGACTGGACACTTGAGAAACAGTGGAAATCAGTTCCGAATATTGTCGATACGTCGACCTTCGGCGGAACCACAAAGGAATATCAGGTTCGTGTCGATCCGAACAAACTCGTATCGTATGGACTGAGCATAAGCTCGCTCGAACAGCAGCTGGCAAATAATAGTGTGAATGCCGGCGGAAGCTTTATTGAAACCGGCCAGCAGCAGATGAACGTTCGCGCGCTCGGGCTCTATCGAAACATACAGGATATCGGGAATACCGTCCTTACGACGCAGAGGGGGACCGCTCTGCGCGTAAAGGACGTCGCAGATGTGGTTCAAGGTCCGAAGATTCTGCTGGGTGCGATGGCGAGAGCCGATCACTTGCCCGACGGAAGGATTGTCAACAATCCTGATGTAATTCAGGGTGTTGTTCTGATGAGAAAGGGCGCCGATGCAGAACCAACTCTGGATGCGATCCATGCCAAAGTCAAGGAGCTCAACGATCATATCTTGCCTGAGGGCGTGAAGGTTGTGCCGATGCTCGACCGGTCGGATCTACTGCATTACACGCTCCACACAGTGCTGCACAACATGGCTGAAGGAATGATCCTGGTAACGATCATCCTCTTCCTGTTCCTCGGCAATGTGCGTGGAGCGTTTATCGTGGCACTCACGATTCCTTTTTCATTGCTATTTGCTTCAATCTGGCTCGACCTCAGCAAGATACCTGCAAATCTCCTGTCATTAGGTGCTTTGGATTTTGGAATGGTTGTAGATGGCGCGGTTGTGATGGTTGAGAACATCATCCGTCATATGAGCCGCGATATGGCTCCCCGTTCAAGCAACGGCAGCCAGTCCGATGGTCGAGTCACAATCCCAAGGACAACAGCTGCAATCATTCGTGAGGCATGTCATGAGGTTCAGCGTCCGGTGTTTTATGCAATCACCATCATCATTACCGCGTACTTGCCGATCTTCACACTGCAGCGAGTTGAAGGCAGGCTATTCAAGCCCATGGCGTGGACCGTTGCGTTTGCACTTCTGGGAGCGATGACATTTTCGATTGTCCTTGCGCCAGTTTTGGCGGACATTCTGTTCCGCAACGGAATCAAGGAATGGCATAACCCCGTAATGACGTTTCTTACCGCGCAATATCGGAGGCGATTGCGGTGGGCAATTGCAAATCGAAAGCTCGTATTCCTCGGCGGCGCTATTGCTCTGTGTGTGACTCTGTTTCTCGCGTTCAGCGGCATCATTGGATCGGAATTCTTGCCTCACCTGGATGAGGGAGCGATCTGGGCACGTGGATCACTCGGCAATTCCACAAGCCTCACTGAAGGCAAGGCGTTTGCAAATAAGGCCCGCCTCATTTTCGCTTCGTTTCCTGAAGTTAAGAAAGTCGTTTCAGAAGTCGGACGTCCGGATGATGGTACAGATACCGGCGGATTCGGCAACACCGAGTACTTTGTCGATCTGAAGCCGAAAGAACAATGGCGGCCAGTTTTTCACGGCGACAAGGAAGAACTGATCGCAGCAATGAATCGGGAGGTTTCTAAACTGCCTGGTGTTTTCTGGAATTTCTCGCAACCCATTGAAGACAACGTAGACGAAACGCTAACCGGAACCAAAGGAGGTTTGGCGGTCAAAGTCTTTGGTGATGATCTGAAAACTCTGGAGCAGAAGGGAGAACAGCTTGTCGCACAACTTTCAACGGTACCCGGTGTAAAAGACATCGGTCTCTATAGGGACCTTGGCCAACCGAATCTGGACTTCACAGTTGACCGCCAAGCCGCGGCCAGGTTTGGCATAAATGTCGCCGACATTCAGGATGCCGTTCAAACCGCGGTAGGCGGAAACGCCGTAAGTCAGGTTCTGCAGGGTGAGGCACGCTATGACGTCGTGGTCCGCTATAAAGAGCAATACCGAACTACGCAGGAAGCCATCGCCAACATTCGGTTGTTGGCACCTTCAGGCGAACGTGTCTCCCTGGCCCAACTTACCAAGATGGAAATCCGTGACGGCGCCTACGACATATTCCGCGAAGCGAATCAACGCTATGTCGCCGTTCGATATGAAGTACGTGAACGCGATCTCGGTACGACCGTTGCCGAAGCTATGGCAAAGGTCCAAAAGAACGTTCAGCTACCGAAGGGATATCACATTGACTGGTCAGGCGAAAACGAAAGTCAGAAACGCTCATCGCAAAGATTAATGGTAATTGTCCCAATTACGGTGCTCGCAATCTACATCATCCTTTACACCATGTTCAGGTCATTCAAATGGGCTTCATTGATCCTTGGCGTTGTGACTTTGGCCCCACTTGGTGGGCTCATCGCTCTCTTCATAACCGGTACTCACTTTAGTGTTTCAACCGGCGTTGGATTTCTTGCGCTGTTTGGCGTCGCTGTACAGACGGGCGTAATCATGCTCGAATACATTAATCAACTTCGTGCAAAGGGCTTCACTGTGGAGGATGCAGCGGTCGAAGGTGCGGTCCTACGGCTGCGGCCGATCATGATGACAATGTTGGTGGCAACTTTCGGTCTCATACCTGCCGCCATGTCGCATGCCATTGGATCGGATTCGCAGCGGCCGTTCGCGATGGTGATCGTAGGAGGTCTGATGGCCGCATTACTGATGAGCCTGATTCTCCTGCCCTCCATTTATGTGGCGGTCGCGCGCGATGGCGACAAGCTGCCAGAACCTGAGTCGGAGGTGTCGTTTGAACACTAATCACGTATACCTTCGTCATTGCATCAATTGCCTTAGCCTTCAACTTATCGTGATTTGTCTTGCTGCAGCGCTGGCGGCGCCTGGCTGTGCAAATGCGCAGCAAGCGTTGACCTGGGATCAGGTCAAGACAAAGTTCATAGCCGCGAATCCGGCTTTGCGGGCCGATGCCCGCAACATCGATGAGATGAAGGCAGCGGAGGTGACTGCATTTCTGCGCCCGAATCCGCAACTTACGTTTGCCGCAGATGGTACTCAGCTTTTGCGCCACAACGGTGTGTGGCAACCCTTAAGCGGAACTCAAGAGCAGACGGCATTTGCTTATTTGCATGAACGTGACCATAAGCGCGAGTTGCGTTTGGAGAGCGCCAAGGAAGGGACACTCATAACTCAGTCGCAACACGAGGATTTGCAAAGAAATATGCTCTTTGCTTTGCGAACGGCATACGTGCAGGTACTCCAGGGAAAATATGTACTCGACATTGCCAAAGCCGACCTGGACTATTACGACAAGATCATCGACATCTCCAGCAATAGGCTCAGAACCGGCGCGATTGCCCAAATGGACTTCGATCGCATTGAGTTATTGCGGGTCCAATATGAATCGGAGATAGAAACAGCCACCGTCAATCTGCGGACAGCGAAGATCCAACTGCTCCAATTGCTCAACGATCGCACATCGGTAGATCAATTCGATGTTGTTGGTGTATTTGATTTCTCTGAATCGCTTAAGTCGCTCGACGACTATCGCCAGACAGCGCTGGCGACAAGACCGGATCTGCAGGCCGCGCTTCAGTCTTACGAGCAGTCAAAGACCAACCATAAGCTCGCAGTTGCGAACGGATCAACTGATCCGACCTTCAGTACGTGGTGGACTCACAATCCATCGTTCAGCAACCCGAACGACTACAACACTCTTGGGTTGGGATTCAGCATTCCGCTCAGAATTTTTGATAAGAACCAGGGCGAGAAAAAGCGAACATTGATCGATATTGACCGCAATCAGGATCTCGAAGAGGCCACGCGGGCTCAAGTCTTTAGCGATGTGGATTCGTCGTATGAAGTCGTCCGGAGCAGCATCGTATTGCTGAAACCATACAAAGCGAAATACAACGATGAGGCATTGCGCGTCCGTGACACAGTAACCTTTGCCTACGAACATGGAAGCGCATCATTGATGGATTTCCTGAATGCGCAGAGTGACTATCGTCAGGTGCAGTTGGTCTACGCTCAGCTCGTCGGTTCGTATTTGACAGCTGCGGGCCAACTAGATCTCGCCATTGGTACAGATGCTATCCCGTGAAAGACATTTCCGGTCAGTGTCAGCCGGCCAGCGAAAGTCGATTGAGTAGAGGTCCACAGAGGAAGACTGCACCATGACAAAAGAACAAGCGAAAGCTCGAATTGAAGAGATAGGGATCTTCCCTGGAATTCGTGTAAGGTCCGCGGAGCAGGCCTTCTACTCTGCTGAAACACTCTATCAATGCGGAATCCCCGTAGCAGAAATCACAATGACTGTTCCCGGAGCAGTCGGAGTGATTCGCAAACTCGTGCAGAGCATCCCCGATATGGTTGTGGGTGCTGGTACCGTGCTCGACCGTGATACGGCACTACGATGCCTTGACGCAGGCGCGCGGTTTATTACGAGCACCGGCTTGGTTCCCGAGGTACTAGAAAGCACATGCGCAGCCGATGCAGTTGCAATACCCGGAGCACTCACTCCAACTGAGGTAATTGCCGCCTGGAAGGCGGGTGCAGATTTCGTGAAGATTTATCCGGCTGCGCCTGTCGGCGGTGAACTTTACATCCGATCTCTAAAGCTTCCTTTGCCGCAAATAAAGCTCATTGCTGCGGGCGGAGTGAATCAGCAAAATGCGACGAGATTCATCCAGGCAGGAGCGACCGCATTAGGCGTCGGTGTCGAGTTACTACCGAGAGATGCCGTTCAGAGAAAGCAAGATCATCGCATCCAGGAGCTCGCTCGCAGATTCCTCAATTTCGTTAAGGATGGCCGAACACCGGTGTAAAGGAACCATTCGTAAGTTATCTAGGACCTGGATATTTATATGTTCGGATAAATACCAACTTCATATGTAAGCTTCATGCCTCCTTCACCAGAAAAGAAAGAACCTGAAGATGATGGAGGTAACTCAATGAACAGACACTTCTTTGTCACAGTAGCAATCGCCTTTGCGCTTGCTTCCGCGAGTCGGAGTCATGCGCAACCCACCGCCACTCACTATTCCTCGTCTGAGATCAAGAAGATGATCCACGAGGCACACACGTCCGATCAATACCAAACACTGGCCCAGTACTTCAGGGCGCGGCAGCAGGAATATGAAAAGCAAGCAGCATCAGAGAAGGCCGAATGGGAAAGCCTCAGTCAGAATGTCACCTGGCATGGGGCCAAGTCTCCTCGCCCCGCAGATTTCTTGAAGGATCACTACGAGATCCTTGAACATGAAGCACAGCAGATGAATCAGCGGGCTACTCATTTTGAGAGCCTGTTGGCAAAGGACTAGCCTTAATCGCCCTCTTTACCCCTCCAAGATAGGGCCAAAGTACCTGTAATCGCAGGTTTGTCTTTGGCCCTCACAACTTCCTTGTAACTTGTTTATGCCCTTTTCATTTCCCGCCAATTAACCTCAAAATACATTTAGTCCGGAGCTAAAAGCCTTGGACGTCGCAAAGATCGTTTCTGCCCTTGGTAATCGCGAGCGCCCGACGAAATGGCAGTTCATTGGAGAAAGCGCTCTGGGCTGCTGGGTGATTGGGCTGCTCACGTTCACGGGATATGTCCTGCATTTCAATGCCGCACCTGTTGGATTCCTATTTCTTCTCGTTGTAGTGTGCGAAGCGATACTTTGCGGCTTTTGGCAGGCATCCATTGTCTCCGTGGCGGCGTGCGCATGTCTTGACTACTTCTTCTACCCGCCGGTGTTGAGATTTGGCATTGATGACCCGCAAGACTGGGTCGCCTTGGGAGCTTTCGAACTTAGCGCTCTGCTCGTAAGTCGGCTTTCGTCCAGGGAGCAACTTAGCAACCGTGAAGCCCAATTGCAACGAACAGCAATGGAGCATTTGTACGAATTGAGCCGCAGCACGTTGTTGATCAATTTGCATAAGCCGCCCGGACCGCAGCTGACGCAACTGATCGAGCGCATCTTCACTGCTGAGGCTGTCGCGATTTTCGACGCCAACTCCGGATTGAGTGACCTGGCAGGCGCTTGGGGCAAGGATGACCAGGATTTGGCTAAAGAATGTTTTGTCCTTCAGATCGATGACGAGGACAGATTAACGGGGACTTCCAGAAGAGTCTTGCGCGCAGGTGGTGAGCCAATCGGAGCGCTTGCGATACGGGGTCAGCTTAGTCCTCTGGTAGTCAACGCACTGGCGTCACTTACTGCGGTCGCGCTCGATCGATGCGTATCTTTTGAAAAGGAGAATGAGATTGAAGCGGCACACCAAAGCGAACGTTTAAGAGCAGCGGTGCTTGACTCGCTTGCCCATGCTGTAAAGACGCCGCTAACCGCGATCCAGGCAGCAAGTGCAGGATTAGGTGAGGTTGGAAAGCTGAACCAGGCCCAAACTGAATTGGCAAGGTTGATCGACGATGAATCAAACAAACTCAGTTTATTGAGTACGCGTCTTCTGCAAACTGCAAAGCTTGAGGCCGAGGATCTAGGTGTCGCCAAGGAAGAGATCGTCATTCAGGAACTTGTGTCCATCGCATTGAAGGAGCAAAGCAAGCGGATGGCAGGGCATCCTGTCGAGGTGGCCATTAAGGATCGAACCCTGACGATTCACGGCGATCGAGATCTTCTTTCGATGGCGTTGGTGCAGTTCCTCGATAACGCTGCCAAGTATTCCTTTGCGGGGACACAGGTTAAAGTCGCTGTATGGGAGAGTCACTCAGAAATTCTTATTTCAGTTCACAACTTCGGACCACCGATTCCGATCTCGGACCGCGAGCGCATATTCCAGCGGTTTTATCGAAGTGAAAGCACCATGCACAGGGCCCCAGGAACTGGCATAGGTTTGTCTACAGTCAAAATGGCGGCGGAGGCGCATAAGGGTCACGTATGGGTCATCAGCAATGCGAACGATGGAACGACGTTCTTTCTATCGCTGCCCCAGCATGGAGGAGGAACGCAGTGATTAGGGAATCTGGAAATCTGCTTATCGTAGACGACGATCGGTCAATCCGTATGTCGTTAAGAACGATCCTCAGTAATTTCGGCTTTGTCGTGGTTGAAGCTGCACGGGGCGAGGAGGCGCTGGCGCTTGTACGAATTGCGCAATTCGATGCGGTGCTGCTTGATATCAGTATGCCTGGAATGGATGGTATTGAAGTGTGCAGAACCATGCGAAGCAATGATCCGCATTTGCCGATCGTTATGCTCACTGTTCAAGACAGTGAAGATCGAAAAGTCGAGGCACTCGATGCCGGAGCAGACGATTACGTTACCAAGCCATTCCAGTTGCGAGAGTTGACGGCGCGAATCAGAGCTGCCGTTCGCCGGAATAGAGTTGACGGCGAAGTTGGGCAGGCCATCATGATCGGCGATGTCTATCTGGACGCCGATCGACACCTAGTGGAGAAAAAGGGAAAGCCAGTTCACCTGACTCCCAAGCAGTTTGACGTCCTTCAATATTTAATGATCAATGCCGGACGGCCAATTCCACATGCTCGACTTCTACGTTCAGTATGGGGGGCAGAATACGGAAACGAATTGGAGTATTTGCGAACCTTTATCCGGCAAATTCGAATCAAGATCGAGGACGATCCCGGAAATCCTATATACCTTCTCACTGAATCGCATATCGGCTATCGGTTTACAGAAGTAGTAGGAGAAGAGCTTTTGGATAGTGAACTGGAATAATAGAGGATCGTAGAGGCAATGGGAATACGACGGGCAATACTTTAGGAAGTGCTTATACGCCGTTTATGCCTATAAAAGGAATCGAGAGCTATGTTGTGAATGAGGACGCGGACCGGACAGGCCCGCGGCAGCACATCATGGTCATATCGATTCTGGTCACCTTTTATGGACTCGGCGTCGCGTTCCTGCTGTACGTGCTTTTCAACCTGGTTCGTGACTCCCACCAAGTTCACACGAATTCGAAATAGATCTGAAGAGTGCTTCGGCATTCCAGCGTTCCCGACTTGGATGCCCACGTCGTTTCTGAGTAAGCACTGTGCGGAGTCGATCAATGTACAAATCGCTTTCGAATCATCTTCGCAAGGTTCTGTTCCTTATTTACAGAAGCAGTATCAGAGAAGCACTTGCACTCCATCGCCGCGGCGAGGCACGCTGGGATGGACTGGCGCTTAGAGAATTGTGTAATCGCCTCGAAGTCAGTTGGGAGGCAAGAGAGATTCACCCTTGGGATGTTGATCTGCCGGCTGCTGAAAAGGATGCAGCATTCGTCGAGCAAACGCTCGAAGATACTGAGGCAGCCGTCCTGCGCATATTCGAGAGGCTGCCAGAGGTGGACGTCGTCGATGTAAAAGTAATCGCGCCCATATCAGGAGATCTTCTGGCATTTGGTTCAGTTGCACGTGCCACCCTGAGGACGGCAGACGCGCGAGTCCGTTCAGTCCGCATGCGTCTCGGCGCACTTGGCATAAAGTATTGCTCCGACATTGGAGGTTACGATGATCGTGAGATGACTGATTTGACGCTTAGGCTTCGTCGCCGAGTGTCCTAGCTGCCTTGCAGGCTCCTGCTGAACCGATTGTCCAAGTGCGAGCCCCGTAAGTACCTCCAACTTTGCCAGAAGTGATACCCATTGAAGCGCCAATAATGGCTGGCGGAGGTCTTGCACCCCCAAGGTCTCTTTGTCATCAGGATTAGAGTTAGTCGGCAAAAAACTTGCTCTCTTCGTCTCGCGCGTTGCCACCCAACATTGAACCGCATTGCTTGCAAAACTTAGCCTGGAGTACATTCTATGTTTTCGAGTACATAACGAACCTGGATTCCTTTCTGTGGATCGCATCAGCAGAGTTTTGGTCAACTATCGGTAATCCCTTTACCCCTAATTAAACTTTCATGAGCCTATGGGGTGGTCGCTGATTCAGTCCCGATAAACGCCGTAGCGTCAGGGAGCCCCACGGCACTCTCACCAGACGGCAGGTCACGAAATTCCAGTCGCGATGTCGACTTCCGGAGCCAAATCGAAATACAGGTAGAACCCAATGCTGTAAGGGCCGGAGAGCGGGTGGAGCGCGGGGGCGAAGAAGTGGAAAGGTGACACAACATTGATCTCCGACAACATCGGACTCCATGCTGGATAAAAACAATCACTACCTACACGCAAGAACGGAGAGAGTCCAGTTCGCAGCAGGATTGGCTACCAATTGACCTCTTCTTTTTGGAACCTTTTGTGTTTGGTCGCGGGATGTTAATACTAGAGCGGGCGATAGACCTACGGATTAGGTTAATACTGTCCCAAAGGCGACAAGAGTAGTTAGGGGAAATGCTTTCCCCGGGTGTTTTGATACAGAAAGTGAGAACGCAATTTAGCTTAGCTGAACCGACTTGCAGGAGAGCGAACCCGGGGAGTAACACCGGGGAGCGGGCGGGCGAAAAAGCAGGAAGAAAAGCAGTCCATAGATACCCCTAATACATATCCTTGTACTGGATAAAGAGCCTCTTTAAAAATTAAGAACCCAGAGATACAGACAGAGAAACAGTAGTCTGCGTTCAAGCACGATCAAACACGCACCGGCCATAAAAATACCAACAGCCAGCGCGATGCCGAGCATAAGCGGAATACCGGCCGGCCAGGAAAATCAGGTTCTAGATCATATAGACCATGATGAGCAGTAGTGCGCTGGCAGGCCAAGGGCTCCTATCGCGGCGCGGAAGAAACGCAGCATCTCTCTACATAACCATGAAGCGGATCGAACCATGAAGCTGGCGGCTTTTCGTCCGTGCGTGCGCGAGGTTCTTTGGTTGGCACAGGACGAAGGGACCTGGTGTAAGTTGAGAACGGGCTGGCCACAGCCGATATGGGCTCAACGACACGGGCGACGAAGGTCGCCTGCATTTCGCTCACGGCATCATCGATGGAGATGCCCCAACCTTCGTTGAGAATTTCCACGCCGAAGATCTTGGCCGCACATGGCACCGTATTTGTTGGCGCCGGAGAGCGTGATGTCGAAGGGCAGCACCTGATCGGAATACCAGGGAGTTGCCGTCTGCTTGCCGGCACCGGCGGAGAGCAGGCTGTTGTCGAGGGCATCGATGGTCGAGCCAATCGAAGGTCCGGCGGAGCGAACAACCGACGAGGAGAATACAGATCCACCATCAATGACGTTCGAATAGGCTGGACGGATCTCATCGCTGTCGGCAACGAAGGTGCCTGCACACTTCTGAATCAGGTTCAGCAGTGAGTGACGATCGAAGTTGACCCAGATCAGGCTGCCGGCGATACCACGCTTGTTGCGTGAGTATGCACGAGCATCAGGGCTTCCCATCGTATAGATAGGAGCTTTTTCTCTGGTGACGCTGTAGTTGATGCTGGGCCTTTGGTAGAAATCGCGAACCTTACATACTCATCATGTTGTTAAATCCACGTGTTGATTCCTTGACATCAAGGAATGAAAGGCTCATAACTAATGAACACGAATCGTAAGTTGTTTGCATCTCTTCCACCCACTTACATCCCTGAAGTGCGCCGTCGTTGCATGGGCCGTCTTTTCGGCTTCTGCATCCAGGAAACTCGCAAGAATGCGGGTCTTTCCATCGAAGACGCTGCTCGCTTATCCGGCATGGAACTAACTGAGTGGACGTCGATCGAAGAGGGCAACGTTCCGCAGGACATTAATAAACTGCGGACCATGGCTGAAGTGATGCAGATCAAGTTCGATCAGATCGCCTCGATGGTGTTGGTGTGCCGCGGGGCATGGGAGCTCTAATGAAACGTGCTGTTTTATATATGAGGGTTTCGAGTGTTGACCAGCATCCGGAGACACAGTTGCTCGATCTCCGGCAAATGGCTGTACAGCGCGGTTACGAGATCGTCAACGAATACACGGACAGGATCAGCGGCGTGAAGGCACGCCGTCCCGGTCTTGCTCAGATGATGGCCGATGCCCGCCGCGGCCGCTTCGATATCGTCCTGGTGTGGGCCTCTGATCGGATCGCTCGATCGGTGAAGCACTACCTTGAAGTGTTGGATGAACTCAACCGCCTGGGCGTCGAGTTCATTAGCTTCCGGGAAAATATCGACACCGGCGGTCCGCTGGGCCGGGCCATCGTGGTCATCATCGCTGCGATCGCTGAACTGGAACGCAGCCTGATCGTTGAA
>Ga0265342_10001109_pt1 | contig 25786 bp, 25 predicted proteins | sample 4CB327metaG_FD_203125 | JGI IMG/M metagenome (GOLD analysis project Ga0265342, IMG submission 203125) | Rhizosphere microbial communities from Carex aquatilis grown in University of Washington, Seatle, WA, United States - 4-CB3-27 metaG | ecosystem: Host-associated > Plants > Roots >... | reverse complement strand
GTCAGTTCGTCGATCATGGCCAAGTGCGAAAGCTCTTCGATAAGCTGGTCCAGCCGGCGGTTGTCGATGGTGCTGCGAAAGACTTCGACCGCGCCAACGAGGCTGTTGTTGCGATCGCGGAGCGGGATAGTCCTGATTTTGACGGGAACGCGATGTCCCAGCTTGTGTTGCAGAAAGGCGTCGGCCTCGATGGGGACGCCCGTGTCCACCGCGCGCTGAAGCGGGCAACCGTTCGTGCACAGCAGGCGGCCGCTGGCATCGATGTGGCACAGCGATTGGTTGCCACAGGACTCGCCGATCATCTGGTCGCTGCGAAAACCCGTGATTTTTTCGGCACCGCGATTCCAGAGCAGAATGCGCTTGTCTCGGTCGACGAAGTACACGCCGTCCTCGATTTGATCGAGAATGCCGTGATAGAGATCCGCATCGAGCGTGAAGCCCAGCTCGGGCTGCGTGAGGCGCCCGGGCAATGGGGCCAGCGGACCTTCGATGGTCAGCGGGGTATGTGGGATAGTTTGGCTGGATATCATGGATGGGTCAGCTTCTGGTTGGTGTCTTGAGTCTGGTCGTCCGGCGAGCTCTCGGCCAGGGGATAGGTTGCCATGACCTCATGCACTGCTCCCCTTGAATGAAGAGTACTTTGGTAGAGTTTAAAGCAGGCAACGCGAAAGCGCTCGCCATGATAGGCCTGATGCCGTGAAAGGAACTGCGTCAGGGTGGCGTCAGTGCTTCCGGTGAAGCGCGCCAGGGTGAGATGGGGCGAGAATCCCTGGTTGCCGCGTTCCGCGTCCGGGCCCAGGCAGGCGTCGATCGCGCGCTTCAACCGGACCAGCGGTTCCACGGGCTCAAGGCCGAGCCACAACACGCGCGGGCGCTTCGCGCCGCCCGGGAAGACGCCCGCGCTTTGCAGCGCTAGGTCGAACGCGGGAACTTGCACGCGGGCAAGCCGATTGCGGATCTCGGCCAGGCCATCGTCTGGGGTCTGGCCCATGAAGCGCAAGGTCATGTGCAGCTGGTGGGGTTTGACCCAGCGGGCTTGGTTGACTTGCGTGCACAGGGCCTCGACTTCTTGCCGCACGGGCGCTGGCAAATCGACGGCGAGGAACAGCCGCAGCATGGGTCACGCGCTTTCCAGGCGATCCGCGATGGCCAGAAGCGAGTCGATGCTGGACACGTCGTGGGGCAGCAGCGGGACCGTGGTGATTTCCACGCCGGGCGACTCGTGGGACAGGCGATCGAGTTCGCCCTTTTGGGCATGGGCGATCTTGGTCAGGTACTGCGCTAGATCCGCGAGCTTACGGGCGGCGTCCTCCAGCTCGCCCTTGGCCAGATCGCGCAAGGCGGGCATGCCGGCGATCTGCTCGCGCAGGACAGTCTCGCTGCAGGGCAGGGGTTCTTGCAAGGTTCGGTTGGCGATGTAGCAACACAGCGGCGAGCCGGTTTCGCGCAGGCGACGTGCGAAATACAGGGCTTCGTTCACGGCCGCGGTTTCCGGCGTCATGACCAGGATGAAGCCCACGTCGGGTCGCTTGAGCACCGCCTCGATCTCGCGCGCGCGGGTCAGGAACCCGCCCAGCACCTCACGGATGTCGAGGAGAAACGCGCCGAGATCGTCGAGAAACTTGCTGCCCATCAGTTTGCCCGCGCGCCGGATGATCATGGCGCCGCCCACACCCAGGCGTTTGAGCGAGAAGCGGCCGAGGCGCGGATCGGGGCGTGCGAACCACTGCAAGGCAGGGCTGCCGATGGCCGCGGCCAGGCGCTCGGGGGTTTCCAGAAACTCCAGCGCATTGGCCGTGGGGGGCGTGTCGAGCACGATGAGGTCGTAGCCGCCATCGCGACGAAGTTCGTAAAGCGCGAGGGTGGCCGCGTATTCCTGCGACCCGGTCAGGTTGGTGGTGACGTGGCGGTAGAGCGAGTTGGAAAAGATGTGGCGGCGCAGTTCTGGGTCGGACACTTGTTCCTCCACCAGATGCGCGAAGGCGGTGGCGGGGTCGACGCGCATGGCGTGCAGCATGTCGGGCGAGGTGATGCCGAGCGAAGCCGCGGTGTCGGCGCCGATGGCCGTGGGCGTGGAACCAAGATTGGCCACGCCTAGGGCGTCGGCCAGCCGGGGCGCGGGATCGATCGTACAAACCAGGGTGCGAAGTCCGTTGCGCGCGCCGATCACGCCCAGGGCAGCGGCGGTCGTGGTCTTACCCACGCCGCCCGGACCCACGCACACGAGCGTCTTCTTGGTGGCGAGCCGCTTTTTCATCGGCTCACGCGGACCACGAGCGCGGTGACGTTGTCGGGCGCGCCCGCGGCATTGGCCGCGTCGATGAGTGCGTAGCAGGCCGATTCGGCATCCGGCTGCGACAGAATGATGCTGGTGATGTGGTCGTCGGGCACGCATTCCCACAGGCCGTCAGAACAAAGCAGATAGAGATCGCCGTCGGCGTAGGAGTTCATGTAGACCGTGGGCTCGACATCGGGCTTGTTGCCGAGCGCGCGGGTGATGACGTTGCGGTTGACCAGGGCCGCGATCTCCTGCGGCGGAAGGGCGGGCTGTGCGTATTTCATCTCCTCGATGAGCGAGTGGTCGCGGGTCAGTCGGGAGGCCGCGCCGTCTCGGATGCGGTAGATGCGCACATCGCCGGCGTGGGCCGCCACCAGGTGATCTTCGTCCAGGCTCAGCGCCGCGATGGTGGCGCCCATGCGGTACCACGCGGGATCTTTGCGCGACTCTTCGCGGATTTTCTGGTTCGCCACTTTGAGCCCGACGCGAAGGAGGTTGACCTGCCTGGAGAAGCGCGCGTCTAGCGGAAACGGCCAGGTCTCGGGCGCCGAGGTGCGATGCTCGCGGCAGAAGGCCTCGAGGGCATCCACGGCGATGCGCGCGGCTATCTCGCCCGCGGCCCGGCCGCCCATGCCATCGGCCACGACGAAGAGCCGCTCCTCGGGGAAGATGCCGCAGACGTCCTCGTTGGACTCTCGCACCAGGCCGGCATGGCTCGCCGCCCCGGCTTCCAGGCGCAGCGAAACCGGAAGAAACTGGTGGGATCCGTCGGGTCTGGTTTTGGTCAAGGGTGGCATTCAGGACTTTGTCAGGGCATTGCGCCAGCGGTTCAGGATTTGTTCGCGCTCTGCTGGATCGATGCGGGGCTGGAACGTCGACACGTTCAAGTCTGACGCCTTCCCTGGGTCGCTGTAAAGGCCCAAGCCGAGGGCGGCCAACTGGCCAGCCCCGAGCGCGGTCGATTCGACCATGGCCGGCCGGACGATGTCCGCGCCGAGCAAGTCCGCTTGCATCTGCATGAGCAGATTGTTGGCCGATGCGCCGCCGTCGACGCGAAGGCAGGTGATGGGGTGGCCGGCATCGCGCTGCATGGCCAGCGCCAGGTCGACGTTTTGTAGGGCCATGGCCTCCAGCGCGGCCCTGGCGATGTGGGCAGCGGTCGTGCCGCGCGAGATGCCGCAGATGATCCCGCGCGCGTCGGGCCGCCAGTGGGGCGCGCCTAGGCCGGCTAGCGCCGGCACGATGGTCACGCCGCCGGTGTCGGGAACCGATGCCGCCAGCGGCTCGATGTCAGCCGCGGTCTTGATGATGCCGAGGCCGTCGCGCAGCCACTGCACCAGCGCGCCCGAGACAAAGGCGCTGCCTTCGAGGGCGTAGCTCGTGCCGCGGGCGGTTTGCCAGGCGACGGTGCCGAGCAGCCGGTGTTGCGATAGGACCGGCTTTTCGCCCACGTTCATGAGCAAGAACGATCCCGTACCGAAGGTGCACTTGGCCTCGCCGAGGTGGAAGCAACCCTGGCCGAAGAGAGCGGCCTGCTGGTCGCCAGCAATGCCGGTAATGGGCGTGCCGTCGGGCAGGCCGTCCACGCCCGAGGTGACAGCGAGGAGGCCCGAGGACGCACACACGCGGGGGAGCATGGCCGGCGGCACGTCGAAGAGCCGGCACAGGTCCGGGCTCCAGTCGAGGCGGGCCAGATCGAAGAGCAGGGTGCGCGAGGCGTTGGTGACATCGGTGATGTGGCTCTTGCCGCCGGAGAGCCGCCAGACGAGAAAGCTGTCGACCGTGCCGAACGCGATGTCGCCCGCCAGGGCACGCTGGCGGAGGCCGGGGATGTTTTCCAGCATCCAAGTGATCTTCGTGCCTGAGAAATAGGGATCCAGGAGCAGGCCCGTGGTGCGCTGAACGAGAGGCTCGTGTCCCGCCGCGCGCATGGCCTGGCAGCGCGCGGCGGTTCGGCGATCTTGCCACACGATGGCGGGCGCCACCGCGCGTCCGGTCGCCCGCTGCCACATCACCACGGTCTCGCGCTGGTTGGTGACGCCGATGCCGGCGATGGTTCCCTCGGGCGCTTGCGCGCGCGCCTTGGCAAATGCTGTCAGCACCGATCGCCAAATGGCTTCGGGGTCGTGTTCCACAAGCCCGGGCGCGGGATAGCTTTGCGGGATCTCGCAAGTGCCTTTGCCCCGGATCTGCATGGCCTCGTCGAGCAAGAGAACGGTTGTTCCGGTGGTTCCCTGATCGACGGCCAGGATGAGTTGCTTGGTCATGGGGCGTTCTCCTGAGCGCTCGCGCGCGCCGTGGATTTCGCGTGCGCCGTCAAGAAGCGCGCGACTGCTTCGCCAAGCCGGGCGCGCTCGACGTCGACGGCCACCAGGTGTCCTGAGCGCGGCAACCACAGTCGCTCGACCACGTCGGAGGCGATGCTGCCCGCCAGCTCGAAGGAAGCGTACAGGGGAACGGTTCGATCGCGTTCGCCATGCGCCACCAGCGTGGGTTGACGGATGAAGGTGAGATCGCGGCGGACCACCTCGGCAAGGTCGATCAGCTCGACGATTCCCGCAAGGGGCATTTCGGTGAGCGCGGGATTTTCCCTGCGCACGTTGTCGTCGGTGACGTCGCTGCCCGCGCGTTTGCGAACTGTGGCCAACGGACCGCGACGAAGGAAGGCCGGCAGATGGGACCAGGCGCGGCAGAGGGCGATCTGGTTGTCGCTCAGGCGGAGCGGCGCCGACATGATCACCAGTGCTGAGACGCTGTGGGGGTGAAGGTGCGCGAGGCGCAGGGCCAAAAGACCTCCCATCGAGAATCCCGCGAGAGCCACCGGCCGATTGCCCGAAGCTGCGCGTAGCTGGTCGAACGCCGCCTCGGCCGAGGCCAACCAGTCCTGCCAGCGCGTCGCCGCCAGGGCAGCCACACTCTCGCCATGGCCTGCTAGCATCGGCGCCGACACGGAGAAGCCCGCGCCTGCCAAGCCGCGCGCCAGTGGCGCCACCTCGTAGGGCGTGCCCGTGAATCCGTGCAAACACAGCACCGCCGGCCCGTCGCAGGGCAAGAAGACGGGCGACTTGTCGCCGCTGCCGGGCAAGTACATCGCGGTCACGAGACCGCAATCATAATAGGCGGCGCGCGGTCAGGAAAGCTCAGGGTTCAAGACGCGAGAGCGGCTCGGCGAGAACCTCGCGCATCCGGGCTTCCACCTCGTCCAGTTGGCTCTCGTCGCCTTCCACCGCTAACCAAACGCAGCCTTCGGCGCCGCCGACTCCGCCTGCGCCCGAAAGCACGGCGCGAGCACCGGTGGTGAGGAAGATGGCGTCGATTTCCGTGAACACCTGGCCTGGTAACGGGCAAAGCCTTGGGCCCTTGGCATCGACGCGCGCAAGACGATTGGCGAGGTCGAGCAGGTTTCCCGGAATGCGCTTTTCCAGACCGACCGGCACGAGCAGCTGGGTCCGGCGTCCCATGACCGCCGGGAGAACCACGGCCATCGGGCCGCCGTCGGGATGATCGACGAAGTTGGCGGCGTGTCCGGACGCGAGGTCGAGGGCATTGGCGCCTTTCACGATCACGTCGTTCTCACCCAGTTCGCCCGCCACATCAAAGATGGTCTTGGCTCGTTTCCATACGCCCTTGTCGATGACGACATCGCCAGGAAAAGCGTCGTTGTCCGGAGGTCGCCCATGTGCGGCCGCGATCCAGGCTGGCGAAACCGTCACGCCACGAAAGAAATGTCGGCGGGAAAAGCCCACGGCCTGGCCGAGCTGAGCCAGGATCTCCTCCGCAACATAGCCGTTGGTCGTGCCCGCGACGATGACCAGGCGCCCGTCACGCAGGGCACGTGCAATCAAGGGGTGCCGGATCAGGGCCTTGGCGATGAGGCGCTTTCCCGCCGCTGGCGTCAGTGGGTATTGCCGAATCATGTCTGCATTCCTCCCGCGTCAGGCACAGGTGTCATCAGCCTGCGCTTGTTAGATGTCGCAACTCGGCGTCAGAGCTCGCCGTCCATTCCACCAGCCGTACCATGAAGGGGCGACCCTGCCCATGCCAGCCGCCCCCGGAGTGGCTTGCCGCCCGTGTCGCGCTATGCTTGTCTCGTTGAAATCAAGACCCGCCTTGGTTGTAACCTTGTTTGCAGTCGTCTTGATCACCAGTGCGCCCGCGTGGGCCGACTCATTCTTTTCTGGCCGGGCACTTGCAGCGCGCGTTCACGCCATGTCCGAGCCCGAACGCGTCCGCTCGCTGTCGGCGTTGTCGGTCAGCGAACGCGAGGCGTTTTTTCGGTCGCTGACAGTGGCTGAGATCATCGCACTTGGCCGCCAGTCGCTCAGCGGACTCGGTGTCTACCAGGCCCGTGCGATCCGGGAGGAGCGTGTCCAAGGGCGCCTCTGTGGTCCCGACGTGGTCGAAGTGACCGTGCGCGAGAAGCCGCGCGCCGTGGTGCTCGCCTTTGTTGCGGGGGAGCACAAGGGGCGGCGCGCGCTCTACAACGTCCTTCTGCGGCCGCGCGAAATGCTGGCGCGCGAATCGGGTCTTCTTGGCATCTTCACCATGTGGCTTTCATTCGATAGCAGCATGGCAAGGCGATACACCAACCACACCATCGCGGAGGTTGGATTTGGCGCCATGATCGACGTCATGCAGGCGGATCAGGAAAAGGCGGCCTCGGCGGGCGGGTACCGTCGCAGCGACGAAGGCTTCGACGGGCGCGGGCTATTCTGCATGTTCTTCGAGGGGCCGGCTGAGGCGAAGGGACTGTATGCGACCCGGCTGCGCTACTGTGTCGATAGCAAGTTGGCGCTGCCCATGAAGATCGAGGTCTTCGACGATCGGGGGCGGCGCGAGTACGTCGAGTATCACGACCTGCAGGCGCGCCTGACAGTGGACGAAGAATTCTTCACGCCCAAAGGGGCTGGCATGTAGCGGCCTCGCGTAGTCGTTCGTCCGACAGCCGCAAGCGCGGCAAGGCGGAAATTGGCGGACCACGGCGGATGCGCGCAGATTGGAGATCCAGATGTGGTGGCTCTTCGCTCTTCTTGCCCCGTTGATAGCGGCACCTGATGCCGGTGCCACGGACCGCGCGGACGCGGCGGCTCGCGCGGACGCGGGAGCCGATGTTTCCATCCGAACCTTCGATCCACGCTGGAGCCACGTCTCCACCCCCAAGAAGGGTGCGCCACTCGCCATTGGACAGCCGGGCGCCGGGTGCGTTCAGGGAGCGGTTGCCTTGCCCCTGCACGGTGCGGGCTTCATCCTCGTTCGTCCCGAGCGGCACCGCGAGTTCGGTCATCCGTCCCTCATTACTTATTTGCGCAGTCTTGCGGCTCTTGCTCGCAAGGACCAACTGGGCTTGCTTGCGGTTGGCGATCTGGGACAGCCGCGGGGCGGACCTACGCCCAGCGGGCACCGCAGCCACCAGAACGGCCTCGATGTCGACCTTTGGTACGGCCCTCCGGCCAAGCCCTTTTCGCCAGGCAAGAGGCCGGCCCCGCCGGCGCCGTCCGTGGTGGACATGCGAACTAGCAAAATGCTGCCGGCCTGGAATGGCCGCGTGGCCCGGCTGCTCGAAGCCGCGGCGTCGAGTTCAGCCGTGGATCGCATCTTCGTTCACCCCGCGGTCAAGCGCGCCCTCTGTGAAGACAAGACCCGGCGCGGTCCGTGGCTTGGGCGCATTCGCCCGTGGTGGGGACACCAGGATCACTTTCACGTGCGCCTGCGCTGCCCGGAAGACAGCCCCGACTGTGCCGTGCCTCAGCCCCTTCCCGACGGTGAAGGCTGCGACGCACTCAAGTGGTGGTTTTCCGAGGACGCGCGCAAGACCGCGGCCAAGCGCGGCCCACCCGGCGAAAACGCACCGGCCATGCCCGAGAAGTGCGAAGAGGTGCTGGAAGGGAAAAGCTAGGACGTCGAGCGCGCGAAGGCCACGAATCTGCCGGCGCGCACGGTGCCGGCGGCGGCGATGGCTGAATGGACTGCGGGCACGGCGAGTCCCAGCCGGCCGGAAGCAGCGTCGAGCGGCAACAGTTTCTTTTGCGCGTCGATGCCGGTGCTGGTCTTCTGGAGCACGAGCACGTCCAGCGCCAGCGGCGAAGTGTCGCCGGGCAAGGCCCAGGCGATGGTCACTTGGTCGTCGCCGACCAGCACCGCTACGCCGGGCATGGGTGGCAGGGCGATATCCGCGGGCGGAACCTCGATTTCGCGCAGGGGTTGCCAGGTGGATTCCAGCGTGGTCAGGCGCGACTGGGCGCGCGTGCGGGTGGCGCTGTCGGATCCCCGTTCGGCTAGTGCACGGTAGATGGAAATCGCCTCGCCGATGCGGCCCTGGCGCGCGCACAGCTCGGCCATGGTTTCGGTTTCATAGAGATGATCGGTCGTCATGTGCAGATTTCCCTCGTGCGGGCGATGTCGCGCTGGATGGCGGCGACCAGTTCATCCACGCTCGCATAGCGGCGCTGCTCGCGTAGCTGGGCCACGAATGCCAGGCGCATGGTGGTGTCGTAGAGATCGCCTGCGAAGTCGAGCAGGTGGGCTTCGACGAACAGTTCGGGATCGCCCGGCTTGGCGAAGGTTGGATTGCTGCCGATGCTGATGGCGGCGGCGAACCAGGTTGGGTCGCCTTCGATGCGGCGGGCCCGGCCGGCGTAGACGCCGGGTCTGGGCAGAATTTCACCGCCATGGGCGATATTGATCGTTGGTATGCCCAGGGTTCGCCCCCGGCCCACGCCGCGCACGACCTTGCCGTCGATTTCAAAAGGACGTCCGAGCAAAAGGTTCGCGCCCTCGACGCGGCCCTCGAGCACGAACTCGCGGATCTTGGTCGATGAGCAGACCAGACCATTGGCGGTCACTTGGGGAACCACCGAGACGCCCATGCCCAGGCGGCGCCCCACGCTGGCCAGCAGGTTGGTGTTGCCGCGCCGGTTTTTGCCGAAGCTGAAGTCCGCACCGACCACCACGTGGCGCGCGCCGATGTCCTTGACCAGCACGTTCTCGACGAAGTCCTCGGCCAGGATGCCCGCGAACTCGGCGGTGAAGGGTTCGACCAGGACGACCTCGGCGCCGGCCTCTTGCAGAAGCTCGATGCGGCGGCCCAGCGGCGCCAGCATGGGCGGCGCAAGGCTGGGAGCGAAAAAACGCGCGGGATGCGGGTCGAAGGTCAACGCCACGCTTTCGCCGCCCGAGGACCGCGTGATGCGCAGGGCTTCCTCCAGCAAGGCCCGGTGACCGAGGTGGACGCCGTCGAAGTTGCCGATGGCCACGGCTGGGCTGCGCAGGGCTCGACCCAGGTCTTGGATGATGCGGCTGCGGCCCCGAACAGAATGCACTCCTTCCGGGATACCGGGCGCCGCTCCCTTCGTCAAATATCCTCATTCTCGACTTCTGACCCGCTTTCGCTTCAGATCGCACCCATGACCAGGGTTTGGAAGGGGCGCGACTGGCCCGCACTAGATCCGGCGATCTTCGCCGGCGTGCTGGTGATCTATGCCTTGGTCTTGCCGCTTGGCCTGGCCCGTATCGAGGGCGCGCCCCAGGTCGCGGCCGGGATCGCGCTAGATACCAGCGCGCAGCCCGCGTTTTTCGCCCTGCTCGCGATGCGGGTTGGCCAGTTTGTTCCCCTTGGGGACATGCCCATGCGTGCCAACCTGGTGTCGGCTGTGTTGTGCGCCCTCGCGATTGCGTTGGTCTGCCGCGCGTGTTTACAGGTTTGCGCGCTTCTGCGACCGCCCACCAACGCGCGCCAGGAGGCCTGGGATTTTGTGCATGAACCTATCGCCGCAACCGGGGCTGCCCTTGCCGCGGCGTTCTCTCTCTCGACCTTCGATCTTGGCGTGTCGGCGGGCAGCGCAGCGGCGACGCTTGTCGTCTTGGCGGCGGCTCTCTTGCCGGGTTTCGTTGTCCTGCGCGACCACAACCACGTCACCGCCGGATACCTGCTCGCCGGGATCGCGGGATTTACCGCCGGGGTCGACCCGGTCGCTGGACCCTTGCTTTGGCCGCCGTTGGTCGGCTTGGCCATCTGGTCCTTGCGCAAAGGGGCGCGATGGCCGCTCCTGGCGCCGCTGTGTTTCGTCGTCGCGTGGGGCACTTCCGCGCTCGCCAACGTCGCGGCTGCGTCCGTGCCGATGGCGGCGACTCGGTTGTTTTCTGGGGTAGGTCAGATGGGCATGCATGGGGGCGGCGGGCTTTGGTCGAGCGCGGTCGAGCTGGCGGACGAGGTCGGGGTGGTCGGCGCGCTCCTGGCCGCGATCGGTATAGTCGTGCTTGCCACCCGTGCGGCGGTGTTGACGGCGTGGTTGGCGCTGACCGTGCTCACGTCCTTGCTTTTCGCCCATTCCGCTGAGCGAGCGGCCGCGCTGTGGGATCCGACGCGCGCGGCATTGCCCCTTGCCATTGCGGTGACTTGCGTGTTCGCTTGCGTGGGTCTGTTGCACGTGTCGAGCCGACTTGGCCGGGCGCGCGTGGCCGCGACTTTCGCGCTCGCGGCCATGGTCGTGCTCTCGCCAGCCATGGACAGTGGTCGCAGCCGGCGGCGAGCGGCCTTGCCCATGCATCTGCTCGATCGCGCCCTCTTTCGTGCCGAGGTGAATGCGATGGTGTGCCCAGGAACGGCGGAGATGGACGGGCTTTTCCGACTCGCGCACGCCGAGGGGGTGCGTCCCGATCTGGAAATCGTTCGCTGCGGCGGCAAGTAGCCGCGCTGGCACGACACTGCTCTACTACCCCGAGATTCTTCGCGTGGCGCGACGAGCAGGCGGAAGGCTGAAGGCTGGAGGCCGGAGGCTGGAGCCTTCCGCCTTCCGCCTGGAGCCTCGAGCCTTCCGCCTCGTCGTGGGCGCTTGACCAGGTAGGCGGGGTGCTTACCTATTCCCGTGGAACTGATTCACCGCCTACAAAGGGACGCAAATCATGGGAAAGATCATTGGAATTGACCTCGGGACCACCAACTCGGTCGTTGCCATCATGGACGGCAAGGAGCCCAAGGTCATCGCGAACGAAGAAGGCGGGCGCCTGACCCCGTCGGTGGTGGCCTGGGACGACAAGGGCGAGGTCCTGGTCGGCCAGATCGCGCGCCGGCAGTCCATTACCAATCCCGAGAACACGGTCTTTTCTTCTAAGCGCTTCATCGGCCGTCGTTTCGAAGAAGCCGCCGAGGACATCAAGCGCATGCCGTTCAAGAGCGTGCGCGGCGCCCACGGCGAAGTGAATTTCGAGATCCGAGGCAAGCAGGTCACGCCGCCCGAGGTTGCGGCTAAGGTGCTTGGCAAACTGAAGAAAGCGGCCGAGGATCACCTGGGCGAAAAGGTTACCGAGGCGGTCATCACGGTGCCCGCGTACTTCAACGATTCCCAGCGCCAGGCCACCAAGGACGCCGGTCGCATCGCCGGCCTCGACGTCAAGCGCATCGTCAACGAGCCGACCGCGGCCGCGCTGGCGTACGGTCTCGACAAGAAGAAGGACGAGATCATCGCCGTGTATGACTTCGGCGGCGGGACTTTTGATATTTCGATCTTGGAAGTAGGCGAAAACGTGGTCGAGGTCGTGTCCACCAACGGCGACACACACCTGGGTGGCGACGACATCGATCAGCGGGTCATGGACTGGCTCATCGCCGAGTTCCGCAAGGATCAAGGCATCGACGTGTCCAAGGACAAGATGGTCTTGCAGCGTCTGCGCGAGGCGGCCGAAAAGGCCAAGATCGAGCTGTCGCAGGTGCTGGAGACGGAGATCAACCTGCCCTTCCTGACGGCGGACGCTTCCGGCCCCAAGCACCTGCAAATCAAGCTCTCGCGCGCCAAGCTCGAACAGATGATCGACGATCTCATTCAGCGCACCATCGAGCCGACCAAGAAGGCCCTTTCAGACGCCGGCAAGAAGGCGTCGGAAATCGCCGAGGTGGTGCTGGTGGGCGGTTCCACACGCATCCCGAAGGTGCAGCAGATGGTGAAGGAGTTCTTTGGCAAGGAGCCGCACAAGGGTGTGAATCCCGACGAAGTGGTCGCGCTCGGCGCGGCGGTGCAGGCCGGCGTGCTCTCGGGCGAGGTCAAGGACATGCTCCTTCTCGACGTGACGCCGCTGTCGCTCGGGATTGAAACCCTGGGCGGCGTGATGACGACGCTGATCCCGCGCAACACTACGATTCCCACCAAGAAGTCCGAGGTGTTCTCGACCGCGGCCGACAATCAAACTTCGGTCGAGGTCAAGGTGTTCCAGGGCGAGCGGCCGATGGCGAATGACAACCGCTTGCTCGGCAAGTTCGGTCTGGAAGGCATCTTGCCGTCGCCGCGTGGCATCCCGCAGATCGAAGTCACCTTCGACATCGACGCCAACGGCATCGTGAACGTGTCGGCCAAGGACAAGGCCACGAGCAAAGCCCAGCAGATCACCATCACCGCATCGTCGGGTCTGTCCGAGACTGAAGTGGCCCGCATGACCAAGGAAGCGCAGGAGCACGAGGCCGAGGACAAGAAGCGGCGCGAAGCCATCGAGGCGCGCAACCGTCTCGAGAGCATGCAATTCAGCGTGCAGAAGCACTTCGACGAGAATAAGGACAAGATCCCGACGGGCGAGCGCGGAGCGCTTGAGGAAGCCCTCAAAGAGGCGCGTACCACGCTGGACGCGAACCGCGAGGCTGTCGACGCCGAGGTGTTCAAGAGCGCATTCGAGCGGCTGGAAAAGGCGTCGCACAAGATGGCCGAGGCCCTTTACAAGGCCGCCGGTGGCTCGGGCGGCGCGCAGGCGAACGCAAGTGGCGAGCCGCCCGCTGGCGATGGCGCGGGCAAGAAGGACGACGTGATCGACGCCGAGTACACCGAGACGCCGAAGAACTAGCCGGCCCAAGGGGGCGATTTACGAATCGCCCCGAATCGCGAATCGAAGGGGATAGGGGCAATTCATGAATTGCCCCTATTTCTGCTAGAAAGGGTCCATGCTGCAGACCCTCGCGCATATTCCCTCGAAGCTGCTTTTCGTTTTGGCCCTGATCCTGGCCGCTGCCTCGGCGCTGTGGAATGCGCGCGCCCGCAAGCGCGAGCCCAAGACGCCGCGCACGTCGACGCCGCTCTACTTGCTCGTGGGCGCGTGGCTCTTGCTTGGGCTGCGCGGCGGCTCGTGGATTCCGTCGGGCGGTATGTTCGCGCACGAGTGGAAGCCCGTGCCCATCTTTTCCTACGGCGTGATGCTGGGTAGCTCCATGGTCGTCGGCTGGTTCCTGGCGCTTCGCCTGGCCAAGCAAGACGGAATCCCAAGCGAGCAGGCGGGCGCGATCTACATGTGGACCGCGGTGTGGGCCATCGCGGGTGCGCGCGTGCTCTACGTCATCACCGAGTGGCAGGAGTTTTCCAATCCCCTCGATATCTTCCTGCTGAACAAGGGCGGCCTTGTCGCCTACGGGGGATTCATCGGAGGCACCCTAGCCAGTTGGTACGGCTGCCGCAAGCGCAAGATTAGCTTGCTTCGCTGGGCGGATGTCTCGGCGCCGTCGGTGGTGCTCGGCACCGCGATCACGCGGGTGGGTTGCCTGCTCTACGGCTGCGATTACGGTCGGCGCACCGACCTGCCGTGGGGTATCCGCTTTCCACCCGAGGCGCCCGCGTGGCAAGATCACGTCGCGCACTTCGGTCTCGACAAGTCGTCGCCGCTGTCGTTCCCGGTGCACCCGACGCAGATCTACGAGACCCTCGCCGGCCTCTCCATCTTCGCGCTGCTCATGATCCTTCGCCGCGTGCGCAAGTTCTCGGGCTTGGTGTTCGTGGTGTGGGTGGCGGGCTACGGGGTTCTACGCTCGATCATTGAAATCTATCGTGGCGATTCCGATCGCGGCACGGTGGGGCCGCTGTCCACGTCCCAGTTCATCGGTCTGGTTTCGCTGGTCGCCGCAGGCTCTCTGCTGTTCTTCCTGATCAAGAGATATAGGGCGGATCCATCCGCGCTACGGCTGTGGGAGCAGCAGCTGCCCGTTGCCGCGGAATCCGGCCCGGCGCGGTCCAGCCGGCGCAAGCGCAAGCATAGGGGATGACCTTATAGGGATCGTGGCCGGACCGTCGTTGATTCGCGCACGAGACGCCGGGCGCCGATCTGGTGTATAAAGCCGCTGCCAATTGATTTGCGGGGGAGAAAATGAGTCTCAAGCGTAGCCACGCCAGCACACGAACCAGTTCCGGTGCCGGCTCCGATTCAGGGACCAAGCTCGGGCGACAGGAATTCTTCGACGAGCTCAAGAAGCACGCCCAAACCGGACAGATGTTCACGCCCGTCGACATTTCCATGGCCATTGGCGCCAGCGAAGCCGCGGTTTCGCGTGCTTTGCTCGGCCTGGCTGCCGAGGGGTACCTGGAAAAGGTCGAGACGGGCAAGTACCGCTCGACGCCCTTTCAGGAAGTGCCGCAGGCGGAGTTTCTCAAGGCGCTCGCCCGTGCCTCGAAGACCGATTCCACGCGCCAGCGCGATCTCTCCGAGATCTCGCGGCTCAAGCAGAACAACGATGTGATGCGGGCCAAGCTGCTCGGCGCCTTGGCCGAGCGCGACCATTACCTTGCGGCGCTCAAGCAACACGGCATCGATCCAGGCCCGCTCCCCGCCGCCGCTGCGCCGGTGACTGTTGTGGAATCGCCGGCAGCTACGCCCTCTGCCGGCGGCGAGAATAGCGCCGCTCCAGCGGATGCACCGGCGGTCGAGCAGACTTCCGGCTGATCCGACAGTTGACTTGGGCTGCGGTTTGCCATGCGGCTGCGCTTTTCGATACGCGCGAAGCCGGGAGAGGCACTCATGGGCGCCGGCCTGGGCGCACCCGTGATCGAGCGTGCGGTCGAGGTTCCCTTCGCCAGCGGCGAAGCTGTCATCGGCCGCGGCCAAGGCGCGACCATCGCCTTGCCATTTCCCGCTATCTCGCTCCAGCACGCCCGTATTTTTCGCGAGGGTGGCGAGTATCGCATCGAGGATCTGGGTAGTGCCAACGGTACGCTGCTTGGCCAGCGGCGCCTAGTGCCGCACGTTGCCGAGGCCATCGCGCTCGGGGATGTTGTCGACTTTGCGGGGATTGAACTGCGCTTCGATGGCGAACTGTCCGAGGATAGGACGAGCCCAGCCCAAGAGGGCACCGCGACCCTCGCGCGCAGGTTGGTCCACGACATCTTCGAAGCCTGTCCGCCCGCCGAGTGCGCGCGGCTTGTGGCCGTGGCGGGCCCCGCGCTCGGCCGCGAACTGGCGCTGAGCGCGTGTGGCCGGGTTTTCAAGCTCGGCCGCGGCGAGCAGTGCGACCTGGCCATTCCAGACGGCGATATTTCGCGCGAGCACGCCGCCTTCGTACGCGGGGCCGATGGCATCGTGGTTCGCGATCTGGGTTCCAAAAACGGCGTCGAGGTGGGTGGACAGAGGGTTGCCGGCACTCGCATCCTGCGCGATGGGGAAATCGTGTGCCTGGGGGAAACTCGGCTGCGCGTCGTCGATCCGGAAGAGCGCTATCTGAGCCAGGTGGAGAAGGGCGATGTCAGGCCGCGCACAACCCTTGATTCGTTCGTGGATCCTCGGTCGGGAGGTGTCCATCGCACGGGGCAGGACGCGGCTCTTCCCGAGCCAGTTCCTCTTGCCGCATCGCCCCTGGCGGCGATGAACCAGCAAGCAGAAATCGCACCCAGCCGGAGCCACCTTCCCCTTGTTACCACCGCGATTGCCATCACGGCGCTCTTCCTCGCGCTCGGAGTTGTGCTAGCACTTGCATTCGCGGCCTAGGCTCAACGGCTGCTCCCAAATTCATGGAAGTTCGTGTTCCGCTGATTTTTCGCCCAGTCTACCAACCCCTGGTGTGGGGAGGGCGGCGTATGGAGACGCTTGGCCGGACATTGCCCGAGGGGCCCATCGGCGAGGCCTGGGAGCTGGCCGATCATCCGCGCGGCATGAGCGTGGTTGGCGAAGGGTGCTTGGCCGGCCTGACCCTTCGTGAACTTGTGGACCGCGCGGGTGCGGCGCTCGTGGGCGCGGGTTTTCGCGGCGGCGAGTTTCCCTTGATGGTGAAGCTGATCGATGCTCGCCTTCGCCTCAGCGTCCAAGTTCATCCCGATGAAGCCTTGGCGCGCGCGCTCGGGGTCGGGCAACACGGCAAGAGCGAGTGTTGGGTGTTTCTCGCGGACGGTGGCGAGATCTGCCAAGGCACGCGGCCCGGCATCGGTCGCGCCGAGTTCGAACGGGCGCTGGTCGAGCACCGCGTGCCCGAGGCACTCAATCGCTTCGAGGCGCGCAAAGGCGACGTCTTCTTCCTGCCCGCGCGCACGGTGCATGCACTTGGGGAAGGCTGTCTGCTCTACGAGGTCCAGCAGACCTCCGACGTCACCTTCCGCGTTTACGACTGGGATCGCCTGGGGCTCGACGGAAAACCGCGCCCCTTGCACGTGGCCGAGTCGATGGCGACCATCGATTTCGAGCGCACGGGTTTTGGTCCGCAGGTGACGGCGCCGTGGCGGCCCATGCAGGGCGCGGTGGCCGGGGGAGCCGGGGGAGAGGAGCGCGGGCTGGTGGATTGTCCGCATTTCACCCTGCGCGAACAACGCGTGCGCGGTGCCGTGGTGCAAACGCTGGAGAGCACTTGTGCGGTGGTGACATGTTTGACCGGTCAGGGGACGCTGTCGACTCCGGCTGGGCAAGTGGCTTTGCTGCCCATGCAGACCATGCTCGTGCCTGCGGACGCGGGCTCGTGGCGCGTGGACGTGCCCAGCAGCAGCGCCGACCTCCTGGTCGCCACGCCCAAGTTCTGATCAAGATCTTCTTTTATCGCTTTTTGCGCGCCTTCTTGCGAGCTTTGCGCGCGTCCTTGCGCTTGCGCTTTTCCTTGGCGCGGTCGACGTTGCGGGTGGGCGCCTGGAAGTGGCCGCGCTCGCGCGACTGCATGTTCATCATCGAGGCGAGCTGGTCCATGTCCATGCCGCCAAGCATTTTCCTGGCCTGGTTGAGCTGGCCGAGCTGCTTGAAGCCCGGGATCTTGCCGAGCAGGCCCGACGACGCCCCCAGTTGCATCATCATCTGGCGCATCATCGCGAAGCGATTGAGCAGGTCCGCGACCTCGGATTCCTTGCGGCCGCAGCCACGGGCAATACGCGCCAGCCGGCTATGGTCGAAAAATGCGCTGCGCTTTTTCTTGCGCTTGCCGCTCTCGACGATTTCTTCCCAGCTTGAGATGACGAAGAGTTCGGGCTGGCGCCGTTCGGCATCGGTCATGGACGAGATGATGGAGCCAATGCGCACCAGCTCGTTGTCATCAACCTGGATGTTGGCGTCGGCCACGCCCGGGATTTTCTCGACCATCTCGGACAGTGGCCCCATCTTCTTCAAAACCGAGATCTGCTCGAGGAAATCGTTCATATCGAACTTCCCCTTGAGCATGCGCAGGGCGTCCTGCTCGGCCTTCTCCTCGTCGACGACCTCCTCGAACTGCTGGACTAGTCCGACCACGTCGCCGCGCCCGAGAATGCGGCTGGCCATGCCTTCGGGCCGGAACTCCTCCAATCGGTCGAGCGACTCGCCCATGCCGACGAACTTCACCGGCTTGCCGGTCACGGCTTTCACCGATAGCGCCGCGCCGCCGCGGGCGTCACCGTCGAGCTTGGTCAGAATCACGCCGTCGTAGTTGAGCCAATCGTTGAAGGTCTTGGCCGTGGTCACGGCGTCCTGGCCGATCATGGCGTCGATGACGAAGAAGATGTTGGCCGGATTGGTGCGGCGCTTGATCTCCTTCAGCTCGTTCATCAGCAGCTCGTCGATGGCGAGGCGGCCGGCGGTGTCGAAAATGACGGTGTCGCGTCCCGATTCAGCGGCGAACCGATGTGCTTTCTCGCAGATGAGCGGCGGGCTGCCGCCGGGCTCGGCGAACACGGGCATGTTCAGCGTCTGGCCCAGGATCTGAAGCTGTTCGATGGCGGCCGGGCGGTAGACGTCGGCGGCGACTAGGAGTGGCCGTTTTCCGCGCTTTTCCAGATAGCGCGCCAGTTTGCCGACCGTGGTGGTCTTGCCGCTGCCTTGCAGGCCGACCAACATGATTCCGGTCGGGCCTTTCTTGGCGAAGCGGATGTCCGAATCCACGGCGCCCATGAGCTGCACCAGTTCGTCGTGGCAGAGCTTGACGAAGTGATCTTCGGGAGTGACCCGGCGGACCTTTTCTTTGCTGGTGGCGCGCACCTTGACGATGACGCCGACCGCCTTTTCCTTCACCTGCTTGCAGAACGACTGCACGACCTCGAATCCGACGTCTGCTTCGAGCAGTGCCGTGCGCACCTCGGCCAACGCTTCGTCTACGGTCTTGTCGTCGAGTTCAGCCAGGCCCTGGAACTTTTGCTTGGCAGATCTGAAACCCTTGGTAAGTGTCTCGAACATCGGGCGCGCAATCTACCACAGGCTTGCCCTGTTCCATCCGGCGCGTTCAATCTAAAGGGGCGGGCCGCAGCCCGCCCCTCGTCCGCGAAGTGAATTCGCGGACTTCACCCCACCTGCGGCCGAGCCTTTGGCTCGGCCTTTACGGCGCACCCTGATTCTTGCTGTGCCACCACGCGATCCAGCGCTGGCGCGCTTCTTCGCGGTCGCGCTCGGGCAGATCGTAGTGGTAGCCGAAGTATTCGCCGGAGATCTCGTAGAGTTCGGTGGAGGCGAGCAGGCGCAGTTCGGGATTGCGGTGGGCGAGGGCTTCGAGCAGCCATTCCACCCGGGAAAGTCCACCCATCTTGGCCCACCAGTCCAGCCAGCGTTTGGATCTTGCGCCGGCATCGTCGCAGCAGAGGGCCACCAGTGCGTCGTGAGCGGCCGATGCAATTTCGGGATTTGCGGCTTCCAGGATTTCCACGATGGCTGGCACCGCGTTCTTGTCGCGCAATTCGGCTAGGGCGCGCAGGGCACCCGCGGCGACGGTGGCATCGCCCGTTTCGGCCTTCTTTTCCAGGGCATGGCGGAAGGCGATCACGCGCGGGTCGTGAACGCGGCGAGATAGTCGGCGCAAGGCTGTCCGTCGTGCATTGGCGTCGCCGAGGCGCGCGGCGGCCAGTAAGGTTCCGACCGGATCGACCCCGGGCATGACGGGTGTCGGAGTTCGCATGTCCCGTGCGCTGTCGCCGGCGGCGGCGCGCGCTTGCGCGGTGCCGACCAGCTTCGCAAAAAGCGACAGGTAGCGAGGCGCCATAGGGGCGCCGTAGAGCGCGTGGACATGGGCGCGAAAGCGCACCTCGGACACCAGCGCCGGCTCGATGAGCAGCGAGCGCTGCCCGGCCCAGGCCACCAGGGCATCGTGATCGTGTTCTGGCCGGACCAGTACGTCGAGAACATCGCCTTGCTTCGCCCGTGGCGCGGCACCCAGCTTCTGTGCTGTTGCGCCGTCCATCCAGGCGCTTGTCGCCCGGTTTGGCACCGCCGACAGCGTGCTCGGGGAAGCCAACGGCACGCCGATGATCTCGGCAAGGTGGCTGGTCAGGGTCTCTTCGTCCGTGGCGCGCAATTCGAGGAGCGCGGTATCGAGGCCGCCACCGTAGAGCTTCTTGCGTTGCTCCGCCTCGGAGGCGGCGTCGCGCGTGATCACTCCGCGGCGAACGAGGGCCTGGGCGATTTCGGACAGGGGCATGGCGGCTGACTCCGGCTCATCGCCATCATCGTTCGTCGAGGATGACGTAGGTGCCCGACAGGTGGTCGTGCAGGGCGCGGCGTTCGCGATCGAAAATGCACCACAAGAAGCCCAGGCCAGCCAATGCCAACGAGAGCACCATGGTCAGAAAACGCACGCTGGCGACGAGCGGGCCCGGCGCTTCGCCGCGCGACGAGATTACGCGCAGGCCAAGCAGCCGCTTGCCCAGGGTCTGTCCCAGCACGCCGCCGAGGTAGATCTGGTAGAGCGCGGAAAGGCCAAAGAGAAGTCCGAAGGCCCCGGCGGCCATGGGATTGCGATCGAGGAGACCAGCCATCACGAAGTCAGGGCCAAACTCTTTTGCCGTCGGCAAGTGAACGCCGAGCGCGAGCGCGGCTGCAATGGTGACCGCGATCGAAACTGAAAGGATCAGCACAAGGTCGACGAGGGCAGCCGCCAATCGCCGGGGGAATCCAGCGGCTCGCACGCGCACCACTCGCATTTCTCGGCTGTGGACCTTGGCGCCGTCCGACAGTACACGCACGGGTGCTCGCGAGGATTCGATGCCTGTCTGCTCGGCGACGGCCGCGTAGCTGGTCACGCGACCATTCTGCGAACCTTGGCCCCTGGCCGCAAGTTTATTGCAGGTGTATCGTTTGGATCAGTCGAGCCCGCCAGCCGCGGCCTGCGCCAACGCGACGGCCACCATGGCGGCGGTCTCCGCGCGCAGGATGCGCGGGCCGATGGAAACCGGCGCGAAACCGGCCTCGCTCGCGGCCGCCACCTCGGCATGGGAGAATCCGCCCTCGGGTCCGACCAGGAGCACTACCTCGGTCGGGCCAGCGGCGAGGGCGGCGCGGAAGGCGCGCGTGCGTTCGCCCTCCCACAGCACGAAGCGTGCGCCTTCCTTGCCCGCGAATGGGGCCAGGGCAGGGGCAAGCGCGAGGCAATCGGCGATGTCGGGAACGTCGGCGCGGCCGCACTGCCGGGCCGCTTCTTCGGCGATGGTCTGCCAGCGCTGCCGGCGGGAACTGGGCGGCTTTACCATGCCGTACTCCGACAGCACGGGCACGATGCGCGCCACGCCCAGCTCGGTGGTTTTCTGCACAATGAAATCCATGCGCTCGCCACGTGGCAGCGACTGCAGCAAGGTGATAGTGCAGCGAGGGAGGGGAACCTGGAAGCGCTCGCCAAGGGTGATTTCGACCGACGATTTGCCCACGGATTCGATGCGCGCCTCGATGACCGTGCCGGCGCCGTCGAAGATCTGGATCGCCGCCCCCGGCGCAAGCCGCAGCACCTTGATCAGGTGGCGGTGCGCGGCTTCGTCGATCGTCGCGCGCGAGCCGTGCAGTTTCTCCGCGGAAACATAGAGCCGCACCATGTTCGTTCCTAAATTGGCGAAGCTGCCTTGTGCAGAAGGAGGCCGGTCCACTCGCCTTCGTCTTGTCGTGTGCGAAGGACGAACCCGGCGGTCGCGTAGGCAGCCAGCACATCGTCCGCTTGATCGCACAAGACGCCAGAGAGAATCGCGCTGTCGCCGGGCGCAAGCTTGGCCGCCATCGCCGCGGCCAAATCGCACAGCACGTCGGCCTGGATGTTGGCCAAGATAAGGTCGAAACCGGGCTCGGCCTTTTCCAGCGTGCCGGTCACGAGGGTGACGCCGTTCACGTGGTTGCGCTCGAAATTCTCCTGGCTGCACTCGGTGGCCTCGGGATCGTTGTCGATGGCCAGGCCGGCCGCCGCGGGCCAGAGCCGAGCCGCCGCGATGGATAGGATTCCGGAGCCGCACCCGAGGTCGAGAAAGCGTGCGATCTGCGGGGTCACGTCGCGCACGTTTTCGGCCAAGGCGACGGCCAGTCGTGTGGACGGATGGGCGCCGGTGCCGAAGGCTCGCCCGGGATCCAGATCGATGACGAACTCGCCGGCCGGGGCCGATCCCGGATCCCAGCTCGGCCGAACCGTGAAGCGGCGGCCGACGCGCGTGGCACGAAAGAACTGCTTCCACACGTCTCGCCACTCGCTCTCGTCGGCCTGGCGCTCGCGGACGGCGACGGGATCGACGGGCAGGCCCGATGCGCGCGCCGTGGCCAGTGCCTCGTGCGCGCTGGCGAGCACGAATTCGCGATCTTCGGGCCTGCACAGAGCGATCACCGCCGTCCGGCCAGGCGCCGTGGAAAGCAGCGTGCCCGCATCCCGAACCTCCACGCCTCCTACCAAGGGGCCAACCTCGGCCGCCAAGATATCGGCGGCCTCGGCCTGTGTCTCGAACTGGATTTCGATCCAGACGGTCAGCGGATCACGCGCCTCTTGGCCTCACGCCTACGCCGCTTGCGTGCCTCGCGGATCTTGCGCTTGCGCTTGACCGAAGGCTTCTCGTGGTAACGGCGGCGCTTGATCTCCTGCAGGATGCCCTCCTTCGACATCTTCTGCTTCAGGATTTTCATCGCTTTTTCGATGGAATCCCGAACTTCTACTTCGAGGGGGCGTCCGAGCAGTGTCTCCAAGCAATCCTCCAGGTGGGACAGGTCAAATTCGTGAAGGGTGAGTATTAACCATTCCAGATGCTCGCGGTCAAGGCTCGTCTAGTAGCCTCCCCGCGTTACCGGATAGACAATACCGTGTTTCAGATTACGAAAAAAAAGGTTTACCTTTTCCACTTTGCATCGTATCTCAATAGACAAGCAGGTTGTGAGAGAGCCTCGCGAACATCGTTCTGTAGGACAGTTCGGAAGGAGAAGCGCCAATGATGGGGGCAAAGGTATTTACGGCCACGAAGGCCAAGGATCGCGATGAGCTCGGAGAGGTTCTGACGCGGTGGATTCGTGACAACCCGAAGGCAAGGATTACCGACAAGGTCGTGACCCAGAGTTCGGATCGTGAATTTCACTGTCTCAGCATCACGATTTTCTACGAAATGCAGCCTTAGCGCTTCGGCGACTTGAGGGTGGGCGGCAGCGCCGCGACGGTGGTGGTGTCTGCCGCGTCGGCGCGCCGCTGATTTCCTGCCGCGGTCGTCATAGACCGATTTTGCCGTCGTAGGTGCGGGCGCAGGCGTGTCCGTGCCATACTCGCGTCGATGCGATTCGGTTTCTTGGTCAGGGAAGGCAACCTCGAGGCAGCGAGCCTCGCCGCCGGATTCGCGACGATGCTACAGGCGCGAGGCGCGGAGGTGGTGTTCGTCTCGGACTACGGCCAGGGTGCGCCCTCGGGCTACCCGTCGAGGCCAGGCGCGGACATCGGGGCGTGCATCGACGTCATGGTTGCGCTCGGCGGTGACGGAACCTTTCTTTTCGGCGCCAAGCTGGTGGCCGACCACGATGTGCCGCTGCTTGGTCTCAACCTTGGCAGCCTCGGCTTCCTCACTCCTTACGCCGTGAGCGAGGCCAGTGCCGCGCTCGCTGACGCCGCCCAAGGGCGGCTGCCGGTCGAGGAGCGCATGCGTCTCCTGGTTACCTTGCGCTCGAAGGACAAGCCCGCGGAAAGCCAGAGCGCGCTCAACGAAGCCGTCATCAACCAGCGCGAGGTCGCGCGCCTGATGGATCTTCTGGCCTCGACCAACGGCGATACCATCACCACGTACAAGGCCGACGGACTCATCCTGTGCACGCCAACCGGATCGACCGCCTACAACCTTTCGGCGGGCGGTCCTATCCTGAGCCCGGATCTAGAAGCCATCATGCTCACGCCCATTTGCCCCCACACTTTATCGAACCGCCCGCTGGTCGTGCGCGCGGACACGGGCGTCACCGTGACCAATGTTTCGCGCTACCAGGGCGTGCTCACCGTCGACGGGCACTGGAGCCGCGAGATGGCGCCCGGGGACGTGGTCGAAGTGCGCATGATGGAAAAGCGGCTGCGCGTGTTTCGGCCGGGCCATTCCTTCTTCAAGATCCTGCGCCAGAAGCTTTCCTGGGGAGAGCGCAAGGCCTAAGGCAACTTCCATCCCGGTCTTGCCGAAACAAAACCTATGCTGACGCTGCTACGAGTTTCCGGTTTTGCGCTCATTGACGAGGTTGAGCTCTCGCTCGGGCCAGGTCTCACGGTCATCACGGGGGAAACTGGCGCGGGCAAGAGCATCCTGGTCGAAGCCCTGGGACTCTTGCGCGGCGGGCGGGCGCGGGCGGATCTGATCCGCACCGGCGCCGACGAGGCGCGCGTGGAAGCGGTGTTCGATCTCGCGGCAGACTCGGAACTGGCGCGGTCGTTGGCCGCCGACGGTCGGGAAGTGGGCGACGGTCTGGTCGTCCGCCGTGCCATCGCGCGAACCGGCCGCGGCCGCATCCATCTTGGCGGCGGGCTGGCCACGGTGGCGGATCTGGCGGCCACGGTGGGCCGGCTTTGCGACATCACCTCGCAACACGATCAACAACTGCTCATGGATCCGGAAAGCCAGCTGGCGATTCTCGACGCGTTCGCTGGCAACGAGGCTGTGCTGGCCGAGGCCAAGCTGGCCTTCTCGGCGCTGTCGGATGCGCGCGACGCCCTGGCCGCCTTCGACGCCGATGCGAAATCGCGTAGCGAGCGGGAGGATCTCCTGCGTTTCCAGCTGGGCGAGCTGGAGCATGCCGATCTGAAGCCAGGTGAAGACGATGCCTTGCGCGTCGAGCGCGAACGTTGCAAGAGCGCGGAGAGGTTCCTCGCGGCATGCACGCGGGGCGAGGACGCGCTCTACTCGGGCGAGGATGCGGCGGCCGGACGCATCGTCGCGGTGGCGCGCGAGATCGCAGCGCTGTCCGCGCTCGATCCGGCGCTTGCACCCGTGGTCGAGAGCCTGCAAGCCGCGCAGGCCCAGGTCGAGGATGCGGCTTCATCCCTGTCCCGCTACGCCAGCAAGCTCCGTTTCGAGCCCGAGCGGCTGGGCGAGATCGAGGAGCGTTTGTTTCTCATCGGCCGGCTCTTACGCAAACACGGCGGCTCGGTCGAAGCCGCCATCGCTCGCCGCGAGGAAATGGCGCGTGAGCTTTCCGAGCTGGGGTCGTTCGAGGAAGGCCTCACTGCCCGGCGCGCATCCGTGGCCGAGGCCGAGAAGCGCATGGACGAGCTGGCCGGCCAGCTGGGCGACAAAAGGCGCAAGTCCGCGCGGACCCTGGGCAAGCGCATCGACGAAACCCTGCGCGACCTGGGCTTGTCCGGTGCGCGCATGCCCATTGCGGTCGAGGATCGCGGGACGCTCGGGGCGAGCGGGCGCGATCGCGTGCGCTTTCTCTTTGCGCCCAATCCGGGCGAGGAGCCGCGCCCGCTCGACCGCATCGCCTCAGGCGGCGAACTTTCGCGCGTGATGCTCGCCGTGACCCAGGCCCTGGCGCGGGAGGGGCAGGCCACGACCTATGTCTTCGACGAGGTCGACGCCGGCGTTGGCGGCGGTACGGCCGAGGTCATCGGTCGCAAGCTGCGCGCCATCGCCCAACACAAACAAGTTCTAGTTGTGACCCACCTGCCGCAGATCGCGGCCCTGGCCGACCACCACGTCAAGGTGACCAAAGAGGCGACCAAAACGCGAACCACGGTTCGCATCGCACTGCTCGCCGACCAGGAGCGCAAGGATGAAATCGCGCGGATGTTGGGCGGCGCCACGGTGACCGCGCAGGCGGCCGCCCACGCCGAGGATATGCTGCGACGTTCAAAGGGGCTGTAGCGAGGAAATCTCACGCACGCTGGGATTTGGATGCGTGCAATCTTTCACATGCATCCCGTCACCGCAATTTCGGAAAATCGGTGCGCTTTTGTCGATTGATAGTGACTTGGGCCACGTGTTAGACGTGCGAGCTGCTCGAAATCGCCGAATCAGTTCCAGTCGGCGAAACCCGATCCTAGGTAGGCTCATGAGAACAAGTCGCCTGTTCGCCGCGGTTCTTTCGCTGTCGTTTGTCGCTGCTTGCCAGACCCCCCCCCCCCCGAAAATCAAGCCACCGCGCGCGAGC